>Ga0315289_10002334_pt1 | contig 29175 bp, 26 predicted proteins | sample YL17G11_40_MG_FD_203452 | JGI IMG/M metagenome (GOLD analysis project Ga0315289, IMG submission 203452) | Sediment microbial communities from Yellowstone Lake, YNP, Wyoming, USA - YL17G11_40 | ecosystem: Environmental > Aquatic > Freshwater > Lake > Sediment | place: USA: Wyoming | collected... | reverse complement strand
GGCTCTTTGCCGTTGATGCGTTCACCGGCAAGCGGCTGTGGAAATACGCCACCGACGGCGGCGTCTATCTATCCTCGCCTGCGATTGATGGAAATCGGGTGTTTTTCTCTCCGGGGGATTATGATAAATGCGTTTATGCGTTGAATCTGGCTGATGGAAGCCTGCTCTGGAAATCGGCCCCTCAAATCGAAGCCGGCGCCGTGCCGCTGCCCAAACGACTGATCTGGATGGTTGCAGCCGGGTCACCCGAACATCGGGCGCAGACGCTGACCGCGCTTGGCAAAGCAGGCGCGATCGCCCCTTCCAATGCAAGCGCTTTGCGCGATGTGGCCGCGGGCAAATCCGCGGCATTCGTGCCTCTCGGCGGCAACGCCACATCCTCGGCGGCCGTGGGCGATTCAGCCGTTTACGTGGTGCATATGGAATACGGGTATCCGAAAAACCGGTTCTCGATTACCGCGTTCGATATTGCGACGGGAGTGGAGGCCTGGAGTTTCTCGGATGTGCGGAGTTGCGAACTTTTAGGTTTTTGCTCCAGCCCGTTGGTTTCGGATTCCGTGGTCTTTGTCGGCTGGGGGGAAGGGAAAGTATACGCGCTTGACGCATGGACAGGCGCCGTGCTCTGGCAGGACAGCCTTGACGGTGACATCATGGCGTCGCCAACGGCCGAAAACGGAAAGCTCTATGTCGCCACATATTCCGGTAAAATCGCCGTGTACAGCCGCGGAGCGGATGTCCCGGGAGATTTCGTGAACGGTACCTACTGTTATCCCAATCCCGCTCGCGGCAGGACCGCCCATATCCAGGTACGCGCGGGGAATGCCGGCGCCATGACGTTGACGCTGTATACCCTGCAGGAGAAACCGGTCATCACCAAATCCCGGCAGATGACGGCAGGGGAATTATATGTCTATGATTGGGACTTGAAGGATGTTGCCAACGGCGCCTATATCGCGAAAGTGGCGATGAAATACGCGAGTGGAAAAACCGATATGAAATTCATCAAGATCGCGGTGCTGCGATAGGCGGATTGCATTAGCCACGAATCTCCACGAATTGACACCAATAAGATTTAAGCAAGGATTTTTAGATAAAAGGTATGGTTTGTACTTACATTTCAGCCCCGACATATTTTAGTTGGCGGTTTCATTAAGGGAGATATATACTTGAAATTGTCAGAGGACGCATTTCTTGCACCCGAAAAATTTCAAGAGTATCTTTTGAAAAAATTGCCTGATAATGATAAATCGGGCTTTCTGGCAAGCGCAGGATACACGATTGAAAATTGGGAACGGTTGGCTTTCGATGTTCAAAAGCAGCTTTTGCCATTGGATGCCGCGCGATCACGCGAAACTCTCTTTGGAGATTTGTATGAGATACATGGTGTTCTTGCCGGACCTAATGGGAAAAGTCTCAAAGTTGTATCAATATGGATGATCGAATCAGAATCAAAGAAAACGAAATTTATTACGCTCTATCCTGAGAAGGAGAAATAATATGGACTTTCCACTTTTTTCGCGAGTCGCTCTTTCTGTTGATCTCCCGCTACTTGGTCTTAAAGCCGGAGATGTGGCGACTATTGTCGATTCGCATACAGGTGGAAATAAAAGAGGGTACTCTCTGGAATTCTTTAATGCAAAGGGAGAAACGATCATGGTAACGGCTGTGGAGGAAACCCAGATCGAACCTTTGCGGCACGATGAAATCTTCCATGTGCGGCATTTGCATAAAATCGCCGCTTGAGCAAATTTGCCATCATACACACTGTCATGATGAGAGCGAATCCGCATAAGAATATCCCCTCACCCGTGGCCCGCATTATTTTTACCACGTGTATTTCGTGACCCATATCATTTCCGGATAATCCGAAATCGTGACAGATCAGTCTCTCCTTTACGAAGACGAAGCGATCATCGCGGTCAACAAGCCCACGGGCCAGGCCGTGATCCCCGGTCGCGGCATAGAAGACGGTGACGTGCTGGTCCGGCAGGTGGAAGCCCGCATCGGCATCAAAACGTATGTTGTACACCGGATCGACCGCGATACCAGCGGCGTGGTGCTGTTCGCCAAAGACGCCGCCACCCATAAAAACCTGAGCATCCAATTCGAGAAACACGAGGTGCGAAAGCAGTATCTGGCGCTGGTTTTCGGGATTGTAGAAACCGGCGGCACCATAGACCGGCCGCTGCGTGAGTTCGGGTCCGGACGCATGGGCATTGACCCGAAGGGAAAGCCGGCGCAGACGGAATTTTCCGTGCGTCAGAAGTTCGGCGCCGCGACTTTGCTGGACGTGATGCCGCGCACCGGCAGGCGGCACCAGATCCGCGCGCACTTGTACGGCATCGGGCACCCGGTCATCGGTGATACCGTGTACGGCAAGGAACGTCCTGTGGCCGGGGCAGCGCGGCTCATGCTGCACGCGCGCTCAATCGCCTTCCTGCATCCTTCGGGCAAAAGCATGGTGGTGACGGCGGAACCCGACGCGTTGTGGACGGAGGTCCTGCGCGGCTTTGGGGGAAACGCCGGAGAAATTTCCGCCACATTGTAGGCGCGTTGCACGCTGCTTCAATATGCATAATGACAATACGGAATATATTTGACAATTGGGATACCGAAAATCTATATTATCAAATCCGGCTGAATCCGCCAATCAATCCACCTCTGGGGGAACCATGAAACGATGGCTCATCATTCTGTCCGCCGTTTGCTGCGCTCTTTGCTTTTCTTCCTGTTTTAATAATCCCGTCTCATCCGAAAAAAAAGTCGTCCCTTTGACCGGCAATGAGATCGACTCGCTCTTTGCGCTTCTGATTTCGCGCGTCGAAGTGCTGGAACAGCAGGAGAGCTATGACGCCGTGTATGCCATCGATTTCGCCGGAATCAGCGCGGGCTTTACGCGCGCGATAAAGGGCAGCCCATACGATGTCAAAGCCAATGTCGGGTTCGTCATGGCAAAACTGCTGTCACTCAACGGCAATGCCGGCGTCAAGAAAATGGTCGATTCGCTGGAGGTGTATTTCGATAGTCTGGATGCCTATGGCAGCACTCCCGCGGAACCGGCGTCTGCCGACACGTTCGCGATTCCAAAGCGCGCGTCGGGATTGCTCTCTTCAGCCTACGATAAGGGCGGCATTCTTTCGCTGGGCAAGGCCATGACGGTCATGTCGCCGGAGATGGTCATGGCATCATCGCAGCCCCCGAAATTCCCGCGGTTTATCACGATGTCGTATATCCAGAATATCATCACCCGCGATGTGATGCCGGCGCTTGACTCGGCCATAGAGGCTGAAATGAGGCTTGAGTCGCTTGCATCACCTTCATTGCTGATTACCATCGATAATGAGACCCGCGAAGTCGATCTCACGGATATCCTGACGATCGAAGCGGGCATGCGCCTGACCCGCGCATGGATGGGGATGCTAACGGCCTATGACGAAGATCTCTTTACTTCAGCAACAGATCAGACGTATAGCTGGATCGACAATATGTTTGATGAATCTGATAATACCGGCAGATACATTTACCGGTTGAGCGGCGATACGCTCTGGCAGGTATACGTGACTAAAAATAATACGACTGCTATTACCGCCGATGTTTATCGGGCCAACCTGAATCGGACGGGCTTCATGAAGATAAAGCGGCAGAACCATGCAAAAGCCTGGGCCGATCTTCAGGCCGTTCCCGCGAAGATGAAAGCCGCGATAACCGCCTTGCGCAACGAGGCGGACAATCAGGATGACGATCTCATTCCTCTCTCCGTGCTGACGGATGCAGACAACCAGATGCGTGATCTTCCCCGGCAAATCACCGATGCCGGCTTTCCGGATTCAATCGCCGCTAAATTCCAGACGCCTGAATCCTTCATGAACTATCTGACAACGCTGCTTGGTGGGCCATATCGTCTGCATGACAGTATCGGCGGCGCCAACATCGATATCACGATGAACATCTCCGCATGGTTCACCGATCCTGTGCAGGACCTTACGACGCTATGGCCGAAGTATCGGGTGACCAGCACGGCCGAACAGTGGCAGGCCAGCTATTCCGATTATGTATATAACAGCTATTCGCCAGGGAACGGCACTACTTATTTTTTTATCAGCAGTGGCGACAGCATTGCTATTCCGGCAAGCATGATCGATTCCATGGACACCTCGTATGGCGGCGGCATGGTCTGGCTCAAGGACAGCATTTATTGGGAAATCGAGCGGGATTCAACCATTTCAGCCATGCCGGTCCTGCTGGTGGACGATCAGGGCGCCGATCTGACCACTCAGCGCATGCAACAGCTGATCGAGGATAAGCAGTTTTTCCCGTACTTTACGGATTACACCTTTCATAATGTATTCCCGGGGATGACGCGCCAGAAGTGGCTCGATATGATATGGCAATAACGAAGGCCGGGACGAAAATTCATACCTTGCGGCCGGGGCACCCTTGCTCCGGCCTTTTTCATCTGGCCCTGGCGGTCATGGCGTGCGCCGGCTGGCAGCCCCGGGGCATGCTGGATGATGCGCTCCGCGTTCCGGCGTTCCAATGCGCAACTGACAATATGCCTGCCGATACCTTCCCCGCCTGGATGCGATTGTCCGCCGATTACGGGCTCCTCTACATGGCGCGTTCGGATGTCAAGGATGATGATGCCTATGGCTTTCGCGGCGCGCTTTCCGGCGGAGCACAAACGGGTACCTGGGCCCTGAGCGCTCAATTTGACGTCGGCGCGCTCCGGATGTACTGGAATGAAGCCGCGGATTGGTGGCGGATTGACGGATCAATGGCGGTTCAGCAGGCCGGATTTTTCTTGCGCCGCAATATAGGCGTTCTGCGGCTTTCCGGCTGGTGCGGCGCCGTGAATGCACCGGGCATGCGGACCGACAGCGCACTGGCGGCAGCGGGCGTATGGACTGGGCCGGGTTGGCTGACCGGCGGCTTTCGTGCACAAATGAATTGTGCGAAATGGTCCGGCGCGATCGGCGCGGGTCACGGGATTTTCTGCGTGCAGACGGTTGACCTGGTTGATGTTGAATCCAGTGCGCGACGCGCCTTTTCCGCTGCAACAATCGAGGATGCAGTCTGGTGCAATGGGGGAGCGCATGCTGCAATCTCGGATCTTTCAATCGATGCGAAATTCGGCAGACTGACCACGACCCGGGTGACCGGCATCGAACGCGATATGCCGCTATCCGGCCACGGTATTTATGCAACTGTCAACGGCGCAGCGCTGCTCATGCCCGGCCGGTGGAACATTCGGGCATCCGGTTCCTTTGAAACCGGCGGCGGATATCTTGCCGGGTATGACGGATCCGCGGTCCGATTTGCGCTGGCAGATTCTCTGCAATGGTCCGGATGGCATGGTGCTCTGGGATGGACCGCGCCGTTTCATGCGGGCATCGGCGCCTATGTCCGGAGCTTTTGGCTCGGTGCGCCCCGCGCGCATATAAGCACCGCGCCGTTCAATAGCTGGGCCATGTTCGATCCCACGGAGTATCACCTGCGCAACGGCATATTCGCGGCGCGTGAAATCGGCGCAGGCGTGAATGACACGCTGCGGCGCGGCATATGGACGGTACGGCCGGCCGCAACCTTGATATATGGCGCTCAATCCGTAGACGCGGTCACTAAGGAGATGAAGGTCCTTCTGCTGATTCCCTATTTCACCAATGAAGATACGATACGGCCGATTGATATGAGAGAAATCATGCTGAAGGTCGAATGTTCAGCGGGATATAAAGGACGGCGCATGGAAATCGGGATGCATATGCGCCAGTACGTACCGCTGCATGTGGAGGACAGGACAATCGGCGGCGGCCCTTCAGCGCAGCCAGCAAAGAAGACCGGCCGGCGTGCCGGTTTTGAGTTTGGCGGATTTTCGGCGGGATTGGATTGTACCTGGCATTTGCGTACATAATGACGTCCCGTTGATCTGGACCCATGCGGCAGGGGCGTTGCATGCAACGCCCCTGCGAAAATGCATTCTCTCAATTATTTGATTTCAGAAATAATCATCTCGTCAACTGCCGATACTTGATCCTGTGCGGCTGGTCGGCGTCTTTGCCCAGGCGGATTTTGCGCGCCTCCTCATACTCCGAATAATTGCCTTCGAACCAGACCACCGAACTGTCGCCCTCAAACGCCAGAATATGCGTGGCCACGCGGTCTAAAAACCAGCGGTCGTGGCTGATGATGACCGCGCACCCGGCGAAATGCTCCAGCGCCTCTTCGAGCGCGCGGATGGTCTGCACGTCCAGATCGTTGGTAGGTTCGTCAAGCAGCAGAACGTTGGCGCCCTGCCTGAGCGTACGCGCAAGGTGCACGCGGTTGCGCTCGCCGCCCGAAAGCAGGCCGACCTTTTTCTGCTGGTCGGTGCCGGAGAAATTAAAGCGCGAGACATAGGCGCGGGAATTGACTGAAATGGAACCGAGCTGGATTTCGTCGTTGCCGCCGGATATGCTCTCCCAGACCGTTTGTTCGGGATCAAGGTCCGCGCGGGACTGGTCCACATAGGCGAGTTTGACCGTGGAACCTATGGTGAGTGTGCCGCCGTCGATCTTCTCCTGGCCGGCAATGCAGCGGAAAAGCGTGGTTTTACCCGCGCCATTCGGGCCGATGATGCCCACGATGCCGCCTGCCGGAAGACGGAACGACATGTTGTCAAAAAGCAAGCGATCACCGTAGGCTTTCGACACCCCGTCGGCATTGATCACCACGTCGCCCAGACGCGGGCCCGGCGGAATGTAAATGGAAAGCTCCTGCGGCAGCTTGACCGTGTCTTCATGAAGGAGTTCTTCGTAGGCGGTGATGCGCGCCTTGGATTTTGCGTGACGGCCTTTGGGCGACATGCGCACCCAGTCGAGTTCGCGCTGCAAGGCCTTCTGCTTGGCCGCTTCCGCCTGCGCCTCCTGGTTGAGCCGCTGCTGCTTTTGTTCGAGCCACGAACTATAATTGCCTTTCCAGGGGATCCCCTCGCCTCTGTCAAGTTCCAAAATCCAGCCGGCCACGCTGTCCAGAAAATAGCGGTCGTGGGTGACCGCGATGACTGTTCCTTCGTATTCCTTGAGATGGCGTTCGAGCCAGGCCACGGATTCGGCGTCCAGATGGTTTGTGGGTTCATCGAGCAGGAGTATATCCGGCTTCTGGAGCAGCAGGCGGCAAAGCGCAACGCGGCGTCGTTCACCGCCCGAAATGACCGTAACGGAGGCATCGCCCGGCGGGCAGCGCAAGGCGTCCATGGCCATTTCTAGACGGGAATCAAGGTCCCAGGCGCTAAGCGCGTCGATCTTCTCCTGGAGTTTTCCCTGTTTTTCGACGAGGGCGTTCATTTCGTCGTCCGACATGGACTCCGCGAATTTTTCGCTGACCGCTTCGTAGTCTTTAAGCAGCTTGACAGTGTCGGCAACGCCTTCTTCCACGATCTGACGGACCGTTTTTGCGGGATCAAGCGCCGGCTCCTGCTCGCAATAGCCGATGGTGTAGCCGGGAGAGCAGACGGTTTCGCCGAGAAAATCTTTATCGACGCCGGCGAGAATGCGCAATACGGTGCTTTTTCCCGATCCATTAAGCCCGAGCACGCCGATTTTCGCGCCGTAAAAATAGGAAAGCGAAATGTCCTTTATGACCGGTTTGTTATTGTAAACGCGGCTTACGCGGACCATGGAATAGATGATTTTATCGGGCTGAACGGCCATCGGAATTCCTTTTCATGGTGTGGATGATGTTCCGGATGAATGCACCGGAAATCCGGAATCATTGCGACAGCCAAAAATACTTCACTTCAGCTCTCGGGATGGTCGCGTGCGATAGTATCTTGAAATATCATGAAACCGCGCATCGGCATCAGCGCCTGTCTTTTAGGCTACAACACCCGCTACGACGGCACAAACAGACGTTCTTCTGTTGTTTGCGATGAGGTCGGAGATACCGTGACCTGGGTCCCCATCTGCCCAGAGGTCGAATCCGGCTTAGGGATCCCGCGCGAACCCATGCAGCTCATCGGGACCCCGGAAAACTGCCGCCTGATTGCCGTGCGCATGAAAATCGATTATACGGACCGCCTGCTTGACTGGGCGCGCAATACACTCGGAGGGCTTTCGAACATTCACGGTTTTGTATTCAAAGCTCGATCACCCTCATGCGGCGTGCGGGATGCGGAAATCCTTCCCGCGCAGGGCGTGTACCCGGTGCGCGGCAGCGGCCTTTTCGCGCGCGAATTCCGCAGATGTTTCCCGCATCTCCCCGCGGAGGACGAACAGGGCTTGGAGGATCCGCGGATCCGCGCGGAATTCCTGGACCGGGTGGCGCGGATCGCCGGATCCGGGGACGGTCGATGATCAGGAGACGTTGCGCGCAACGTCTCAACGGATCTGGTTCGCGAATTCGTATGATATCAAGAATTCCCTTGCTTTTCATCATAGCACGCGTTTTATATTGGAATACATGAGGCCTTTCGCTCTTACCATCAATCCCGTTTCCGCGCGCTGCAATTGCGCGTGCGATTATTGTCATTACGAACATGTCCTTGATCTCTATCCCGCCGGGCGTTTTCAAAGGCAGATGAGCATCGCGACCGCGGAACATCTCATAGCGCTGGTTCTCAAACAGGGGATGCCGTCGGTCTCCATCCGCTTTTCCGGCGGCGAACCGATTCTTGCGGGCGTTGAATTTTTCGAAAACGCCGTTGCCATGGTGCGCGCGTACAAACGGGAAGGACAGATCATATCGATTGCAGTGGAAAGCAACGGGATTCTTCTGGATACCCTGTGGGCCTCTGTGCTGCACGCGGCTGATGCGCATGTGGGCGTGAGTCTTGATGGTCCGCGCGATATTCATGACCATCATCGGAAAACGCCGGCAAGGGACGGTACCTTCGACCGTGCCATGGACGGCGTTGAGGCCCTTAAGCAGGTGGGCACGGAATTCTACATCAATGCCGTTCTCACGCCTTATTCCGCCGCGCGGATTGTAGAATCGTGGAGGTTTTTCCGCGAGCATGAGTTTACCGCTGTCAATTATCACCCTTGCATCTGTGGTTCATCCGATACTTCGGCGGCGATCACGTCGGCACAGTATGGCGCGGCATTGCGCGCTTTGTTCGATCTGTGGCTGGATGACGGCTATTCCCAGGTCTCCGTCGGCATGTTCGACGATATCCTGGCCTGGATGCTCGACGGCACGCCGCGATCATGCGCTTTTCAGGATGAATGCGACAGCGGTCTGCTGGTTGAGTATAACGGCGATGTTTACCCGTGCGAATTCGCGGTTGTACCCGAATGGCGCATCGGCAATGTCAACGCTATGGATTTCAAATCGATTCTCGATTCTCCGGTGCGTCGGCGTTTTGCCGAGATCAAGCGTATTGCCGCGCCGGAATGCGGAAAGTGCCGATACCGGGGATTTTGCCGCAAGGATTGTTCGCGGTACCGGTCCTTTGCCGCGGAGCCGATGGGAGCCGTCTCCTGCCTGTGCCCCGGGTTCAAGGAATTCCTCGATTATGCGTGGGACCGGTTCTGCGGCCTGCGTGATGAAATCCTCGCGCGCAGGAAAACTATGGTGCGACAGTACGAGGTGGTCACCGCCCGCCGGCCGTCGAGCACGAAAATACCATCAATCAAGTAATCCGGATCTTTTCCTTCTTCCGACTTCTGCCGCTCTGACCTCTGACTTCTGCAGTTCTGATTTCACCGACTACCGTCTTTCCAGCGCCTTCATGGCATCGCGGACCGACATCACAGCCAATTCCTCCCTGTGGAGATAATCGCAGAATCCGGCGAACGCCGATTCCCTGCACGCAAAGATTCCTGCAGGTAAAGGGCCAGTGTCCGGGACGATGGCATGGACGGCCATCACGACGATCGGCGACCGCAGCATGCGGCCGCGTTCGACGCGCGCGATCAGGTCCGCGGCGGTGTGGTTGCTTTGCGCGGCGAAATAGCCCAGAGAAGTGCGGTCGACGCCGCCCAGATAATCGAAATCATGCGCCGTGCGGATATTGTGGAAATAGCGCTCTGCGATCATCTGGACCGCCGGATTATAATCGCCCCAGGCATAGGCAAAGCTTTCATGGCACAATCCGGAATCAACGAGGAATTGGCGGTTTGCTTTGAGATCGTTGTCCGCCGTATCGAGAGGGACCGCCGTCAGATTGATGTGATACATGCCGTGGCCGCCGGTTTCCCAACCGGCCGATTCCATGGCGCGCAACTCGCTCATGGTAAGCCGCGTGGGAGTGTTGATATAGGAGATCGGGACGAAGTTTGTTGCGGTCCAGGCGGAATCGAGTGCTTGCATATAAGGGAAAGCGATGGTATAGATCGATGAATCCGCATCATCGAAGGTCATGACCACGATGGGTTCGCCGGCGGTGAATTGCGGGGGAGTGTAGGGCGCGCAGAAGAAAACCGGAAGAGCCCACAGAACACACAGAATGGCCTGGCGCGGCAAAGCCGCAGCCAGGAAATTCGAAATTCTAAATCCGAAAGCCGAAAAATATTCGAATAACCAAAATCCTAAATAGAACCAAAAAAGTCGAGCAAATAATGCAAAATTCTGACGGACAGCAGCACGAAAAAAAAACCGGCGGCCCGCGGACCTGGCAGGAAAGGCCGGATTTCGATTTCGATAGTGGCGCATGTTCATGGGATCCCTCAGAACGCGAACCAGAGTTCGCCGGTCACGCCATACGTGGTTGCCGCATTCCCGGTTTTTTCCAGACCGCACCCGACGCGGACCTCGGAATGACCGCGAAACGGCTTTACTACCGCGAAGACGCCCGGTTTTATTGTCGCGCGGTAGTCGACCAGATACTCAACATCCGCGCCGGCGCTCATCCATTCGGTAATGGCGGCCTCGACCTCCGTCCCGTTGAAGACCGAATGGTGATCATAGGACTTTTTATTGACATTCACATAGCAGAGGTCGGTTGCGGTCAGCCAGGAGAGAATGACGGCGCGCGCTTCGATAAATCCGTCCGTCAACCAACCGGGGACCATGGAAGGGTTCTGATTGCTGTCAAAGCCGGTATAGCGGACGTATTTCGCTGCGGAATGAAGGATGAACCATCCCCAACTTCCCGTGACCTCATACCCGCCGATGATCGCGTTGTCCTGGTTTTCCACGGAATAGGACTGGAAACCGGCAAGGACCGTCCAGGTGAAATGGGAGGTTGACTGATGGTACATAAGGCGCGCGGCGCCGGATTCTCGGTTGTTTATGGTGACCCCGGCCTGGAAACCGGCGCCGGCGAAAGTCGGGGAAACGCGGAAACCGTATCCCCAGGTATCCCACAGCAGCGGCTGCTCGACGAACGGATTTTCAAGGGAATGCGGCCGGTAAAGGCGCGCGGCGCCAAGCCGGTCCGAAAGTATGCCTGCGTCCGCGGCAAAACCGCTGGCATGCCATCCTATCGATCCCTCGACGATGCCGGGGACGTAGACCGTACGCGAGGCTTTGATCTCGATATCCGCGCCGATCCGATCCGAAAACCAATGCCGGATTCCAATGGAGGCAATGCCATCTTCCGATGCCCATGCGCCGGACGGTTTGTTCCCGTAAATGGCGGCCACGCCCTTGCATTCGGCAGTCAGCGTATCGCGCACGGAAATCGGCATGCCGATCGTCGGCACCTGAATCAAGATGATCAGCAGTGGCAGGATCAGGTGATTTCCCATATGCATCCGGGATGTTTGTTGGATTTTCCCTGCAATAATGAGAAAATAAGTTCGCCGGCGTGACGTACGTATCATATATTATGACCGATTTTAAATAGAAAGATGGCATATGCTCTCCCGCTTCCATATCGACAAACTGCTCCCCATACGGCTTACCATTGATGCGTTTTCATCCTACGAAAAGAGCCCGGCCGACCGCGCTGATGATCTCCGCCGGATTTTCCGGCGGCACCGGCCGCCGATCATCGTCGGGGATTATATCGGCTCCGGCGGATTTTCGGATGTCTACAAAGCGGAGTCCGAATACAATGAGGTAAAAGAATTCGCGCTCAAGGCGCTTCGCATGGACCTGCTCAAGCCGCGGCCGCACGTCGATCGTGACAAAAAAGAAATGCGGATCAAAGATATCAAGAAACGCTTTACTAATGAATCCTATGTCCAGTGGGCGTTGTCGCAGCACCTTTCGGACCGGGTTTCGCAGAGCGTGGTCAAGGTGTTCGACCACGGCGAATTCGACCGGCGCCGGCAATGCCGGTTTATTCTCATGGAACGAATGGAATCCACGGTGCGCGAGTATGTGAACGATCCCGCCAACCATTCAAACGAGCGCGACCAGCTGATTTACAAAACGCTGCTTATGACCAAGATCGCGGACATCATTTTGAATGTGCACCAGGAAGGCATCATTCATCGCGATATCAAACCAGAAAACATCTTTTTTTATACGAGCGCCGGCCCCAGGGTCGGCGGCAAGACGGCTTCGCTTTCACTGCGACGCCGGTATGACCGCGATATCCGCGTCAAGCTGGGCGATTTTGGAACCGTGCGCTGGGTGCGTACCTACAGCGAGCGCTTCGACGGCGTGATCATCGGTTCGCAGTGGTACCTTTCGCCCGAACAGTTTTTCGATCCCGAGCATGTCGATACGCGGACCGATATCTTCTCATTCGGCGTGGTCTGCTACGAAATCCTCTATGGCGCCCACCCAAAAAACGTCAATGCCGATACCGGAACGAAAAGCCTGCTGCAGAAACTGGCGTGGGCAAAACCTCAGCGTCGCACGCCGCCCAAAGGATTCGAGGAACTCAATGAGATCATCTTCGCCTGCATGCAGGACCTGGACCGCCGGTATCAAACCATGGTGGAAGTCGTGCGCGATATGCGCCATTTTTCGAGAAAGCTGGATTAGCGCGGCCGGCCTGTCTGCCGTTTTCCGACGCTTTTCACCGCAATCCTCGCCATTCCCATGCGTGTTTTGAGGATCTCTTCCAGTTTTTTCACCAATGCTTCCGGCGATTTCGCCAAGCCCAATTCATCGGAGGCGGCGTCAAGGACCTTGCCCAGAGTCTCTATGCTTTTTCCGAGAATATAGAAGCTTTTTGTGCATTCTTCGGGATCGCCGGTGTCCCAGAAATGCCCTTCATCCGTCACCTCGAATTCGGCGAAATATTTCTTTGCAAGGTATTTGAGCAGCTTGACAACAGTCATATGCACATCCGGCCCCGCGAACTGCGTCTTGGTGCTGATGGACACCGGCTTTCTTCGCACCTTTCCTTCAAAGGCATAGGCCATGATGTCGCAGAGCACGCGATATTTATTGAAAAAGAGATAAAACCATTCGCTTGACGGGTGCGGCTGGAACGAGATCCCTTTGATCGACAGACTGCCGCCGATGCCGAGGCCTTTCGCGGTATGTTTGAATTTCGCTGAATAAGGGACGGCAAAATCTTCATCCCGGGTGTTGTATTTCCACTTCATGGTTTTGGCGATGTCCGTGACTTCGTGGACCAGGGGCCGGATCAGGTCGACGCTTTTGATCCTGCCGCGATAATGGATGGTGATTCCCATTGGGCTGTCCTCTTCTACTGGTTTTAAAGGCAGAGATGAATTTCCGTTGAATAAAATACTGCATGTTGGTGAGCGGGCGCAGGCCGGCAACTTTCATAGCGCATTTAATAAATCTATATTTATGACAACCATCGTTTGCATACCCGTTTCCCGGAATTTCATTCACCATGTTCCGCGTGCATCCTCTGATGATCCTGCTGTGCTTCGGCGCGGCGTGGACGCCGGCGCAGACCCCGGTCTTTGATGTTTCGGCCCGCGGCTGCGCGGGCGGCCAAAGGATAGTCAATGGCTACGACTCGACAAACCGGAACAGCGGAATCCTGCTGTTGTTTGCCTCGCCGGCCTATCAACGACCATTTGTCAATGGCTGGTATTCGCGGATAAGCGGGGAAATTTCCGCGGGACTGTTCCAGAATGCGTATCGCGATCTGTCAATGGAAACGGCGATCGCGGGTGGCCGGGAATGGGACACGTACAGAGCGGAAACCGGCTTTTCAAGCGGCTGGTATTCCCAGCCGAATGCATTTGATCCGGGAAATCCCATGGATTATTCGCTGACCTCGTTTTTCGCCGAGTATGCCCGGAAAGGGAAATTAACGCTCACGGGCACGTATCATCTTGATCTGCTGAATGAAATAGGCTCGATCCGGGCAGACATCAGGAACAGCTTTGGGCTCAAGGCCAAATGGAATGTCATACCGGCATTGATCCCGTCCTTTAGAACCGGTTTTTCGCTTAATAGCTCGAGCATCTCGACCCAAAGCTATGCCGAGATTTCCGCAGCGCCTGGAGCGACATTTAAGGCGGGGGAGAAAGACCTGGTTCTCGGTTTTGCGCAGGTATCATGGCGCCGCTACGGCTTCGCTGATATGCAACCCGTTAATTCCCAGGCACTTGGGAAGACATTCGCCGGTATGAAACATCAGCCGCTGCTTAATACGGCCCATGGAATGCATACAACCTTCCTCTTGATTATGGCCTCATATTCCCGTGAATTTAACGACCATTTCCAGGCTGAAGCGTCGTATGAAGGGTCATGGCAAGTTTCACAGCGGAATTCCCCGTCCGAACTGCATAGAATATATTTAGGTATTGCCTGGAACCTTCAGGCCTTGTAACCTTGCCGCAATAATCCACGTATATCATAGAGAAGACGGCTGATGAAGCCTGAGCAGGTTGAATCTTTCAGGAAAGTCGTTTTTGAATATGCCGATTACGCTTATCGCGTGGCATATCGGTTGTTGGCCAATGCCGACGATGCCCGTGATGCGGTACAGGAGACATTCATCAAGCTGTATAGGAATTTCGAGAAATATGACCAGCGGAAGAGCATGAAGAATTGGATCTGTACGATAGCGATCAATACCTGCCGCGATATGTTCAGAAGCAGGAAGCGGCTTTATGAGGCGCAGGAATTCAATGATGACGTGATGTCGGACAGCGGCAAGGCATCAACCTGGATCGAAAACCGGATCTTTACCGAAGAATTGCTGCGATCGCTTGATTTCAAATATCGGACGGTGATCACTCTTTTTTATCTCGAGCAGAAGAGCGTGGAAGAAATCGCATACATGCTGAAACGGCCCAAAACATTGGTCAAGGTATGGCTCCATCGCGCGCGCAACCAGATTCTTAAAAACATCGCGCAGATGGAAGGCGTGGGGAAGAATTAGGATGCTCATATGAAATGCCGGAACGCACGAAACCTTTTTGATGAAATGCTAATGCGGCCCGACGGCCCGGACGCCGCCGTCGTCCGTGCGCACATTGCGTCATGCGCATCGTGTCAATATGCATTTTCGCAATGGCAGGTTGTGGTTGCGCGGTTTGGGCAGGACCCCGCGCCCAGGGCGCCCGAAAATATGGCGGAGCAGGTGTTGTCGGAAATCGCGCGTCGAACCGAAGGCGCGCGGGAACCCGCGCTGCATCGGATCACAAGGCCGGCATTCGCCGGATTGCTGATGGCATGCATCTGCGCTCTGGCGGGCGGAGCGTTCGTGTACATGCGGGTGATCAGGCCTGAGCAATCGCGCGCGCCGCATTCAGCCGTTGCCGCGCCCGGCATTCCGGCTGCGCAGGAGACGTCGGCGCCCGCTGTGACGGCTCTCGTCGCGCAGGAAGACGGCGATGCGGGCCTTGCGGCCGCGACCGTCGCCGGCCGGTTCCATGTAAGCGCCGATTCGATCGAAAAATTGCGGTCGCTTTATCGGATCGGCTATGGCGGAATCAACCATGCCTTCGCACTGGCTTTCCATTCCGGAAAAAGCGTGGATGAAATTCTGATCATGCGGACCGCGCATAAGGACGGTTGGGGGTTGATCGCCCGAAAACTTGGCCTTGATCCCGGGCGGGATTATTCCGTGCCGGAGAAGCCGTCCGTCGGAACCTTCCAGCCGGCCTTGAATGCGGGCGGGCATGCCGAAGCGGCGGACATGAACAAAGCGGACCGGATGGCCGATCGTTTGGACAAGCGCGCCGAGCAGATGATGGAAAAGGCCGAGAAACGCGCATTGCGCGAGAGAGGCAGAAACTGATCCAGCCGCCTGCTTTTTCACACGACGAGGAGCGGAGTAAACTAATGATAATCAGCAAGTGCCGGACGTTGCATGCGGCAGCGATCGCCAGTATGGCGTGCGTTTTTTCCATCCAGGCACAGTGGAATTATATTATCACCGACACCCTCCTGGTACCGGTCACCTTTTATGATTTTCATACGAATTCCAATTTCAATTCGGGCAACTGCGGGACCGCTACGGGAATGGTGCAGACCTATCTGGATGCCGACCGGAAACCGGTATTGTTAGACCCCCGGTGCTTTAATGATTCTCTTGCGAAATGGTATCGTCCTTCCGGAGCTCCGACGGCGACTTTTAATCCGACCACCGGCCGCTGGACCGGACTGGTCGCCTATGGCACCAGACCGAGCGAATGGGTGGGCCCCCAGTTCAATGCCGCCACCGGGTTTGCGAATATCGTGGTATACGATTCGCTTCCCTTCACGCTGCAGAATGCGACAACCGGGACGTATCAATTTATTCGTGTCAACAACGATACTTCCTACACGCTTGCCGGCCGAGGGTTCCAGGACGAGCCGAACGGTCATTCTTTTACCATGGAGCTGCACAAGGAATTCATTTACCAGGGGGGCGAGTCGTTCGCGTTCAGGGGTGACGATGATGTGTGGGTCTTTATCAACGGAAAATTGGCGCTCGATCTGGGCGGGATGCAGGCCGAAACGAAAAGGACCCTGGACCTTGATGCCTCCGCCGCCTCGCTGGGGATTGTCAAAGGGAATAAATACTGGTTTGATTTCTTTTACGCGGAGCGGAACGGGCCGCAATCCAACTGCGAAATCACGACAAACCTCCTGACGCCCGTCAAGGCGAAAAGCATCATCATATCCACCGATTCCATTCCGCCGTCGAATCCGCTGCTGATCGTGCCGGTTGATGATACCACCATGGTGCCGGGGCAGTCGATCAGTTTATACGCCTATATTTATGACGACAGCATGCACCTGCGCACGGATTTCTCTTCATTGGTCAAGTGGGAATTCATCGGCAGCAACGGCCAGAAATTCAGAACGGATGTCATTGGAAGCGCGATAGTTTTTACGTTCCCGGCGGACACGGGGTGCGTGACGCTGCGGCAATCGTTTGTCGACCCCACCGATTCCAGCCGAACGTTCAGTAATTCTCTCCGCATCTGCAATGGAACACCGCATGATACCACTACGCCGCCGGATACAACGACCCCGCCGGATACCACCACGCCGCCCAAGCCGCCCATCGATCTTCCGGTGCACATTGCGGTGCGCGATACCAATGTCAACGGCCAGATCGATCGTCTGGACATCACGTTCGTCGATACGCTGAATCTGGCGACCGATACCGCGCTGTTGAGCCATCTTATCAACTCCATTTCGCTGGTCGGCCAGAACGGACAGGTCATAACGCTCATTCCGGTGGGGGTGGTGGCAATCAATGATTCCACGATACATGTATTGATAAAAGAGAACACGAACAATCCGCCCAATACGGGCTATACCAGTATCAGCATCGATTACAATCCCGTCACTCCGCCGGGCGGTCCGACCATCAACGTCATTACCGAAACGATCATCGATGCCGCCGGTCCTCTGCTGGAGCGCGCAATCTTCTATCCGGCAAATGGGTCCCGATTCGATACGCTCAAGCTGATTTTCACCGAATCGGTAGTATGCGCTGCGCTGGACACGGCCACTGTCGCCCAGGTGATCCGATATCTGGACAGCGGGCTGGTCAATACATCGGCGCCTGCCGCCTTTTCGGTTGAGCTTTCGTGCACGCAGGAATATATCACATCGGTCCGGATGATCGTGGATAATTCGCGGTTCAGCATCGTGCCGTTGCAGGATTCAGCGAGTCTGGTCCCACATGCGCCGAGTGTCGTCGATAGAAACGGCAATACACCCCCGGATGGACATATGGTGGTGATCGAATGGGGTGTTAAGAACTCCATTAAAACCGCGGTGAGCAGCAATCCTTTCAACCCGGCAACCAGCGGAATACGGCCTGAGATCGCGAGTTTCTATCGTGAATCGGTCCAAGGCCGCACCTACGGCACGGTCGTGGGCCTTAAAACCGTCATTGCGCTTTTGGAAAAAACAGACGGCACGTTCGGGCGTGCCGATATCTATGATCTGCTGGGCAATTTAGTCGCCTCAGGCATCCCGATCGGGGGTACCTCCTCGATAACTGATTACGGCATCTATTGGGACGGCAAGAACCAGAACGGCCGATTCGTGGGCAATGGTACCTATCTTGCAGTCATTACCGCTACGGATGTATTTGGCGTCAAAACGACGCAGCGCGTTAAAATCGGCGTTTCGCGGGCAGGGCAGTAAAATGAAATGTCGATTTTCTTGTCTTCCGGCGGGCGCATTTCTATATTATATTGAAATGCAGCAAGCCGGTCTGGTCGCAATGCCGGGAAAGGCCGGCATATCGTTGCGGCAGTCCGGACTTCCCGCCGGCGAAGACCTTTAATGCGAAAAGGAACAAGGCACATGAAAAATCCCTGCCCGTCAATTAAGCGGTATATCATCGTCGCATGTCTTGGAAGTGTATTCGCATTCGTTCCGGCTGTCTGGTCGGCCGGTCTGCCCGGAGAGCCGCTGGTGACTCAGCGCTGGCGTGAGCTGTCGTCCACCTATGCGCCGCTGCTCAATCCGGCGTTCATGACGGAGGAGAACTACACGACGCTGCGCGGCGCCTTTACCGTCACCATGCAGGGCGCTTTCCGTTTGTGGGAAGTGGGGGCGGTCATTCCGCTGGGGCTCTACCAGTCCATCGGCGTCACCTGGCTGGGTGATGACGGCGGGCAGGTCGAACAGAAGCCCTATTCGTCAATGGGGCAGCTGCTATCCGACGCCCAGGGCGTCATCACCAGCAACACATCGTCGCACCTGGTCGCATCCTATGCGCTGAATATCTGGCGACGACTGAGTGTCGGCGGCAATCTCATCTTCGTATACCAGTCCGATTTTGGTTCGCCGGTAATGGGCGTGGGGCTCGATCTGGGGGCCTCGTATCGCCTGCTGCAGCACGCGCAGTTCGGCAATCATATCGTGGGACTGTTTCTGCAGGACCTGCTGGCGCCCTCCATGGGGAGTTCCCCTGTGCCTCAGTTCGGGAATGCCGGTGAATACGCCCGCGATTTAAAACTTTCGTGGTATTCCACCTATTTCGACCGGCAGCTGGAAAACGACATTGATTTTGATATCAAGGATTTTCTCGCCAGCGCCGAGGAGTTCAAGGACCCGAATTCCGGAACGTTCGATCCAAAGAAGGTCGAGTGGGGCATTTCCCACAGGATAGGCATCTGGATGTTCCGGTTCCTCAACTGCTATGCGCAATTCGGGTGGAACCAGCGCATTCTTGACTATTGGGGAATCGCCGCGGGGGTCAAGGTTCCGGCCATCAAACAGGGACGCGACATCGCCGTACTCTACCAGTTCAATCAACTCACCCAGGGTGATGCCGCCAACACGCATACCTGGTACATCCGCACAACGCTGGGACATCATCGCAACGAACTGTACGCCTCGGATTTTCTGGAGGCCTCGCCCAACGATCTTTACAATAAAGCCCTTCACCTCTATTATCAGGGAAAATATTGGGACGCGTTTTTCGTCTTCGGCCGCATCCTGTCGCAGTATCCGACATTTTTCAAAAACGACTGGGTCAATTATTATATGAGCAGCTGCCAGGAAATGATGGACATGCGGAACCCCGCGGTGGTCAATTATCAGGACGTGATCGTCCGCTATCCTAAAAGCGATGCGATACCGTATGCCGATCTTGGCATGATGCGCGTTTTTTACCGCGAAGGTCAGAACGACAAGGTAACGGAACAGTTCGGGAAACTGAATAATATCGCAGTGAAAGACTCGATCCGCTACCATGCCAATTACCTCATGGGAGAAACCGCCATGCGAACCGGCAGCTACCCCATGGCGATCCAGTGCTTCTCGGTGATACCGGAGACCAACGGAGACTACCTGTATGCGCAACACTCCATGGCTGTGGCCTATATCCTGCGCAACGAACCTGATCTTGCCATTAAAATCGTGGAGAAAATGGTGGACCGCGACCCGAAAAACAAAGAGGAAGAAGAAATCATCAACCGGTCGCTCATGGTCATCGGCTATCTCTTTTATGAACAGCGCCAGTCCGCCAAAGCGGTTGTCGCCCTGCGCAAAATTCCGGCCGGCAGCTACTACCACGAAGACGCGCTGCTTGGTCTGGGCTGGACCGCGGCTCAGAATAAGCAATGGGGGGATCTATTAACGTCCGGTCAGCAGTTGCAGACCGTATCGCAGAAAGTCCCGCTGCAGTGCGAAGGCGCCCTGCTTGAAGGCTATGCGCAGATCAACCAGAAGAACTATGTGGCGGCCGCCGCGGCCCTTCAATCGGCGCTGGACAAATTGGGAAAATACGAGGCTCCGTCCGACGATTCGCTGGAGGTTTCCACGCGGCTGCACCGGAACGACCGGTATCGCTATGATGAACTGGCAAAGACCGCATTGGACCTGAGTTCCGTCAAGGACATTACCCAGAACGTGCGTACGCTGGACAGCCTGCATGGCGAGCAAAAAACGGCTGCCAAAAAGCTTTCGGATTATCTCGTCTACGCCGACGAATTCAATCGTCTGAAGCTTTTCAGCCGGAATGTCAAGGATATAAAGTCCGATCTGGAATACGCCGTGGCGACCGCCGAAAAGAACGTTAAAATGCTTAAAGGCGAAGACCAGCTGCAGGAAGAGCTGCAGAAACGCAAGCAGATAGACGACGAGCTGCAAAAAGCCAGGGAAGAAATGAAAAAGCTCGAAGATAAGAAGAAGATCAAGAATCCGGACGTGAATTAGGGCCAACCTCAGCAGGCCGCGGTATGCGCGCATCCGCGGCCTGCGCTTAATCAATATCGTATTTTCCATCTTCTGATCTCCGCCGATTGAGAGCGGCTTTCCCGCGTCCCAGGGCTTATGAAAGGAATATCATGGAAATCATTTCCGGCCTTTTTGACACTATGGTTTTGCAGCGCAGCGCCAAAGGCGTTTCCAACGCCGCGTTTTCCGGTTCCTGCGATTTTTCCGGCGATGTGACGGCGACGGTCATGCGGCGCGGCTCGAAAAAGGCGGTACTGAAATCGAGAACAGTCGGAAGGGCGGCCGACGGACGATTGAGCGGAACAATCTCCGGAGTCCCCACGGGCGGACCGTACGATATCGCGCTTTGCATCGAGAACGCATCCGGCGCATGCCGGGATACATTGACAATACGCAACATCCTGATCGGCGACGTCTGGATACTTGCCGGGCAATCCAATATGGAGGGCGTCGGCTATCGCAAAGACAGTATGAAGCCGCACCCGCATGTCCGGGCGTTTTATATGGATGATCGCTGGGGGATTGCCGAAGATCCGCTGCATCGGCTCTGGACCGCGGTTGACCAGGTGCATGTTGATCTGATCGGCGGATCGCGGATTCCGGGATCGCCTCATATCGGCGTGGGACCGGGTTTGTCGTATGCGCTTCACATGCGGACGCAGATCGGCGTGCCGCAAGGCCTGATCTGCTGCGCCCATGGCGGCACCAGCATGGCACAATGGGACCCGGCGTTGCGCGACCAGGGGGGCAAAAGCCTGTATGGCGCCATGGTGCGGCGTTTCTGCAAAAACGGCGGCAGCATCGCCGGCGTGCTCTGGTATCAGGGCTGCTCGGATGCGGACCCGTCCCTGGCAACGATTTACACCGAGCGCATGAAAACGTTAATCGCCTCGATGCGAAAGGATTTCAAGCGTGCGGATCTGCCGGTCGTCATGGTCCAGATTTCACGTGTTGTCACCTGGAAAAATGCGGCCGCGAGCTGGAACATGGTGCGGGAGGCGCAGCGCCTGCTGCCGCGCGCGGTCCGGCGGCTGTCGGTCGTGCCCGCCATTGACTTGTCAATGGATGATTTCATCCACCTGGCCGGGTTCAGCCAGAACCGGCTGGGCGAACGGCTGGCCTATGCAATGCTCGAATTGACTAAACAGAAGAAAGGGCTGATGCCGCCGATCGCGCTTAGCAAGGTCCGGCTCGTGCGGGACCCGCTGAACCTGTGGGCGAACGTCATCCTCGAATTCGACCATGTGGACGGAAAACTGCGCGCCGACGGCATGCCGTGGGGTTTTGAACTTTCCATGAAGAAGATCGAACTCACCAACGACTACATCTATCGCATCGACCTGGATGCCAACCGGGTCATCCTGCGAACGGCCATCTCCGCCATCGAGGCCGAAAGCATGTTCCTTTTCTACGGCTTCGGCACCAATTCGTTCTGCAATATCACCGACAGCGCCGACCGGTCGCTTCCCTCAATCGGCGGCCTGCGTGTGGGCAAACCGCGCGCGTATACCGACTATGTGCGGAAAATGCGGATCAGCCCGCTGTTGCCGCTATCCGGGACGATTGTCAATGCGGAATATCCGGGAAACACCGCATTCCCGGAACGTGAGTTCGGCGACGGGTTCCTGAACCTGCATAACGAAATCGGCGCCACAACGCCGCAGGAGCTGATCGTCTATTATGCGGTGACCGTGCAATGTCCCGCAGACATGCGGCTGGCAGTCCACCTCGGTTACGATGGTCCGGTCAAGGCATGGTTTGACAAACAGGAGGCTTTTCTTGATGCGGCAGGCACGAATCCCTGCGTTCCTTCAAAGGGCGTATTTGCCGTTGCAGCGCCGGCCGGGACCCATGAGCTGGTAATCGGACTCGCTACCAACGGCGGCAAGGCATGGGGAATTTTCCTGCGCTTTGAGCGAACGGATGTGGATGCGCAAACAATTGAAAAAGGGCCGGAATATTATAGTTTGCCTCGCGGGGTATAGGACGGGGATGGGAACCGGCTATCGCTTCTGAATATTCTGCTCGATGCTTTCCAATTCCGTTACCAGGTCTTTATATGTCTTCAATTCTTCCTTTGCCTGGAAGAGATTCCTTTCCAGGTCCTGGATCTTCAGCTCCGTGGCTTCCAGCTCATACTTTGAGATTGCGAGTTTGTAATAGGATGTGGCAAGCTGCAGCATGTAAAAAGCGTCTTTGTCTTTGCCCTTGAACTTGAGCTGGCGCGCGACTACGACCATGGAATCGGCTTTAAGCCGCTCCGGAGAGACGATCTGGTTCTGTTCGCTCCATTTTTTAAGATATTCGGTTTCCAGCGCGGTATTGTCATTGCATGATATCAAGCGGCCGGATGGGGCGCAGGACGAGATCAGAAGAGCTGAGAGTATCGGAATGAAGTATCGAAAGGCCATGAATACCCGGAAGTCTTTAAGCGCTAAAATGAGTAATTAAATTAGTTGAGCAGATTATAGCGCTATTCCCAAATGGTTTCAATCTTTTTTTTCAATCAGTCCGAATATTAAAATAACGAATTTGCTGTGAAAAGGCAAGCAGATTCACGATGCGGGGATCGGGATCTCGCGGGCCTTCCAGCCCGCAGTGACGTGCTGTTTGCCCGCACTGTCAACCACGCAGCATTCCAGGCCGCGGCGCGCGGCAAACGCAAGGATCGAATCCGCGGGCAGACAATAGAGTCCGGTGCTCAGGAATTTTGCCTGCAATGGGTCCGGACTCCAGAGGGAGACGCTCTGGTTATTGGTGCAGCTCAGGCCGGTTTTCGGATTGAAGATATGGTGTATGCGGCGGCTGCCGGGCGCTATCCAGAACCGTTCATAGTCGCCGCTGGTGAAAATGGCCCCGCTATCGAGCGGCACGGCAAAGAGCTGCTTCTCCGGGTTGCGGGGGTCCTGAACGCCGATGCGCCAGGCCAGGCCGTCTTTTCGATGGCCGCGGCCGATGATGTCGCTGGCGTTGACCAGGAAATCCCGGATCCCGCGATGAGCGAGCATCGATCCCAGTTCGATAAGCGCAAATCCTTTGGCGATGCCGCCCGCGTCCACGTGCGTCGCGCGTGACGTGAAGCACAGAGTATCGCGACCCGCGTTGACGACAATCCGGCGATAGTCGACGCGCGCGACCGCGGTCGCCAAAGCGCTGTCCGACGGAACGGCATGGTCCGTGCCGGTATCGGTTTCGCCCAGCCCCCATAGCTCCTTGACGGGAAGAATAGTACAATCGAACATGCCGCCGGTGGTGTCGCCGTACGCCAGCGCCGCGGCAATCATGGTCCCCAGCCGCGCATCCACGGCGATGCACGGCGTCACGCGCTCGTTGATCGCCCGGACTTCGGAGCGCGGGTTGGATTGCGAGTACCGGACCTCCCAGTCGTGCAGCAGGGAATCAATCGATTTCCAGAGGGGACCAAGCATGCGCGCGGGCCGATCGGTGACGATAGTGACGGTCACCGGCATATCCATGCGGAAGAACTGGTGTTTTTCATGGCGCAAAGGCCGCGTGCATGAAAGGCAAAGCAGTATGACCGCCGCCATCGCCCGGACCGGCAATTTTCCGCGTGATCTCATGGGGTATTCGCGCAATCAGAACATGGATTTGCCCATCTGCACGAGGAAATATTCCCCTGCGGCGATCATGATCCATCCGAAGATCTTCTTGACTTTTTCCATCCATCCGCCGGATTTTGGCAGGTATGAGAGCATGCCGGCGAATGTGCCGATGACCATGAGCAGCACGCCCATGCCCAGGGCATATACAAAGAGAAGCGAGGAACCGAATGCATAGCTTTTCGTGGTGCTGACAAACGCTAAAATTACGCCGAGAACCGGGGCCGTGCACGGCGACGCTACCAGTCCGAAAATAACGCCCATGATCAATACATTCACGATCGATCCGCCGCGCGGTTTCTTCGCCTGCAGGTTCATGAGAAACGCGGGCATGGGAATCATGAAAACATCGAGCATGTTAAGGCCGAAAAGGATGCAGACATTCGCGATGGCGAAAAGCACCCAGGTATTATTGGAAATGGTCCCGAAAAGCGATCCTGTGGCCACGGCGATCAGCCCGAGGACCGAATAGGTGACGGCGATTCCGAGTACATAGAAGAGCGAGAGTACCAGCCCTTGCATGCGGGATGTCTTTTTCTGGCCGCCAATGACGCTGATGGTGATGGGGATCATGGGGTAGACGCACGGAGTAAAGCTCGACAGGACCCCGCTGATGAATACGACCAGATACGCGACGACCTTGCCGCCCGCCAGGTAGGTTTCGAGATTGGCGATCAGGTGTTCCATGGTTATTTCTCCGTGGAGGCGGGTTTGGTGAGATCGTCAAGCAGTTTTTGAATTTTCTTTTCTTCGCTTTTTGTGTATCCTCTGAATCTGCCCGCGATAGTACCGTTTTTATCGACAACCACCAGACTGGGAACACCTTTGATCTGATAGGATTTCGTGGTGGTGCCCTGGGGATCGCAGACGACGGTATAGGCGATTTTCGCTTTTTCAATGAACGCGGCGACCTTGGCGGGGTCTTTGTTGTCCAGGTTGATGCCGATCACCCGCACGCTGTCGCCGGCGCGTTCGTTCTGGATTTTATTAAGCGCGGGGAAGGCCTCTTTACATGCCGCGCACCAGATGGCCCAGAAGTCGATCACCACGACCGAGCCTTTGAACTGTTCGAGTTTGACGACGGTGCCGTCCGGCTTTTTGAGCTCAAAGCCGGGCGCCTGTTCGGGGGATGCCGCAAAGGCCGAGAAGAAAAGAACGGAAATCAGGACTGGAATGCTTTTTTTCATGGCGCCTCCTGGATCATGGGGTTATCCGCCGTCATTAAAATGCGAACTGGATTCCTGTTTGCAGCCAATAGGAATTAAAGCCGCGGAACAGGCCTCCGCCGCCATCGCCTTCACCATCGCCTGCTTCGGCTTCGCCATCTCCGGGCTCTCCACCCCCGCTCGTGCGCGTGCTGGAGCCGTAATAGCTGTAATGCCGTTCGAGCACCGCCGGATCGGTCGGTCCGCCGCGGAAGTAATCGCGGAAAGCGATGCTGATGGAGGTGGGGAAGAGCGCGAAATAGGGGCTGTCGGACGGCTTGACAAAATCGCGCACTTCGAAGCTGATCTTTCCGCCGACGGTATGCGCGATGAACGGACTGTATTTCAAATCGGCCGTCATATAGGGCTGGGGAACATAGTAGATGTCGCTATAAAAGAACGCCGGCGTCTGGTAATATATCCGGTATTCCGGACGGACCACCCAGTTGTTGAGGAACCGGAAATACCACTGCGCGCCGATGGTATGGCTGCGCGTGCTCCAGGTGTCCTGGTAATAGCGATAGTCAAGCTGGATTGATGATCCGTCGAGTATCGGGATATACTGATTAAACTTAGCAACGGCGGTGATGTTTTCCTTTTCCGGGGGCACATGTTCCTGATAAAGCGAATCAAGGCCGGAACCCGTATCGCCGACAGTGATGACATAATAGGGCCGGTCGAGATATCCCCGGTCGCGGCCGTAGCCGAATATCACGGAGGCTATGGTAGTGGTGGTGATTCCCTGGGTCAGGCTGAACGTGGCGCTTTCGGTTATGCGCCGGCCATCGCCGAAATAATCCCAGCTCTCATGTCCGACCGGCGGCAGAAACCGCGCGGGCGGCGAATACTGGTCGAAGCTGATGGTGTAGCGCAGGCCCACGGTTGTGTTGCGCTGGAAAAGGTCCTGGGCGATCCCTCCGGACACGGTCCGCGAAGTATAGTTATTCTCCACGCTGCTGATGCCGGACGCCGAAAATGATGTAGGGTCGTCGTTGTTCGGATCATTGCGGAAAAGCTTGATGAAATCATAGAGGAAACCGAGTGTGGCGCCGAATTCCTTGCGCATTTCGCCGGTCCTGGAGGCGGAGGTGATGGCATCCACACTGCCAAGAACACTGGCCGGCCGGGATGTGGTGCGGGTGGCCGAGGTAGTTGCGTCAATGATGCGTGCCTTGTCATCGCTTCGCGAGGCCGCGGTGATGGCATCCAGCGTCATATCGACGCCGGCGGTCCAGTGGTCTCCGAGTTTGAGCTGGGCATGCGCCAGGTTTGTTGACACATGGCATTTATTGTTGTCGCCGTAATACTGATAGGAATACGCGACGGCATTGCCTTCGCCCGATGCGAAGACACGCACGCTCGCAAGCGCAACACCGATCGCGATCCGCGCGGGCCGGGCATGGCGCGGTCCTGCGCGCCGGGAGGTCCATGGGCGATGCGATCGGCTGTTCAGCATCCGCACCCTCCGCCTGCGCCGCCATAGCCGCCTCCGCTGCCTTCGCGCCGCGGATAGATATGGTTGTTCAATTTGGTTTCATCGCCGTCCTTGTCGAAATACATGATGGGATCGCCCAGGTACTGGCGCTGCCACTGCATGATGGCGCAATTCGCGTTCAGCAGCAGCCAGAAAGCGGCCAGAATCGAAAGCGATGTCCGGAGTATTCGGATCACAGGTCCTCCGTCTACCAGAGAGTATGTTGATATTCGGCGGCGCTATGGCATTCGACATTGGTACAGCTCTTGTCCGCATCGTTCCATACAAAGAGAGAATTGTAAACGGTGTCTCCCGCGGCCAGCGCCTGCGCGCGGATACGGAAGACCACATCAAGGCTGCTGTTCATATGCGCGGATCGCTTAACAAACGGCACAGTGTCGCCCTGCGCCGTGATGAAGACCTTCTGCCCGTACACCCGCGCGCCCTGATCGAGCAGTGCGCCGGAGCTGTCGAAAACGATCGTTGCGAAGTGGCATTCGAGACAGAGGCGGCGGTGCGTCTGTATATGCGATTGATGAAGGCCTGATGTGGGCGGGAACGGATGGCAGGTGTTGCATCGGGCGAACTGGACGGGATTCGGCGCCATATCGATCCTGCCGTTGAGATGGCCGGTGTCTACGGCCGAAAAAGTGGTCCCGTTGAGAGCAAACAGCGAATCATCGCTATAGATCGTGTCGGTCTTTCCGGTCGCGGGCAGGCCGGCCCAATAAAGCGATTGGACCAGCGATGGAATGGTTTTTGCCCTGTGGCGAATAGAGACGCCATGGCAACCGAAGCAGGAATTAGGTCCGGCAATTGTCGACGGAGAAGCCACCGGACGGTTGATGGCCCATTCGCATTTCGCGGCCGGATATGGATGACATTGGTCGCAACGGGATTGATAGGGTCCTTTGCCTGCCGCGGGATCAACGTTCTGGAAACATGCGCAGAAAAGGAGCCCGGAGAGCAGCGCAAGCAGTCGCATCATTTTTCCTGGAAGACCGGCCATGGTGTTATCGAATGATTGCTTGTTGTTCAGTGTCGTGCGGACCGTCCGCATCAAGACTCAGGAAAAATAAACCATGGGCAGCGGAGATTCCGGACTTGATTGATGAAGCCGGCAGTACAGCGCCCGGCGATGCCGGCACATTCCCCTGCCAGACGGTCCTGCCCTGGACATCAGTCAGCCGCACGCCGATAATCGCGCTGCGATAATCGGCAGGAACCCGCAGCCGGTTTGATGGGTCGCGATATCCGGATTGAAGTCCATTCATCACGGCATTACTCTCAACATATGCGGCAATAACATTGGTCAGGTAGGTAGATCCGCTGTTGAATGACGAATCGATGCCGGTTCGCGTCTCGGAAGTGCCGTCGATCGCGATATGTCCCTTGACAACCTGGCCTTGCCGGTTCCGGTCGGTCATTTCAATATAATACCAATAGGTGCCGTTGGGAACGCGTTGCCCGCTTGCATTCGCAAGGTTCCATCGCGAGCTGATTGTTCCATGCGAGGTGCGTGTTGCCGAAGTCACACCGTTAATGTTAACGGAAGTATTACCTCCGTTTGCAGAATTCCAGGTGTAGAGTTCACCCTCCCGCTCCGCGGCCCATTTGCCGAAGGTCCGGACGAATTGGCCGGCGTTGTTCTGGACCCACATGACGACACAATTGGCTGGATTATAGGCGCCCATGGGATTGACAGTTGTCACGGTCACGGCAAGTTCATTTGCCGCGAAAAGAGCTGATGAAATACTCAATATCGCGATGATAAAGGCTGTATTTAATTTAGGACGCATCCTGGGTCCTCCTGGTTAAACGTTTAAGAATGATATTTACAAATTTTAGTTTCTATCAGGAATGTCCGGCTAAACGTATCCGAAAAACGCTCATCCTGAGCAAAGTCGAAGGATGATAACGCTTTAGGCTCATGGTT
>Ga0315289_10002333_pt1 | contig 29182 bp, 26 predicted proteins | sample YL17G11_40_MG_FD_203452 | JGI IMG/M metagenome (GOLD analysis project Ga0315289, IMG submission 203452) | Sediment microbial communities from Yellowstone Lake, YNP, Wyoming, USA - YL17G11_40 | ecosystem: Environmental > Aquatic > Freshwater > Lake > Sediment | place: USA: Wyoming | collected... | reverse complement strand
CCTGCCCTCCCGGCGACAGAATCAGTCGGTCATGGCCCGGCGTCGCGGGCGGAAGATCGCCACGTAGCTCAGCAGCACCCCCAGTTCGTACAGCAGGTACATCGGCACCGCCAGGGCGATCTGGTCCACGGGGGAAGGCGAGGTCACCACCGCGGCAAAGACCAGCACCGCTATGATCACGTGCCGGCGGTAATGATTCAGCTGGCTCAGGCTGATCAGCCCCACCCATGACAGCACCACCACCGCCAGCGGCGTCTGGAAGGCCAGGCCGAAGACCAGCATCGTCTGGCCGATAAAACCAATGTACTCGTTGAGCATGATCACATGCCGTACGCCCAGCCAGCGGTTGAAGCTCACAAAGAACCGCAGCAGCGGCACCGACGCGATGAACAGGAAAAAGGCCGCCCCCGCCAGGAACAGCGCTGCCGAGAACGGCACCGTCTGGCGGACGATCCGCTTCTCCTTCTCGTAAAGCCCGGTGGCGATGAACATCCAGAGCTGGTAGATCACCCACGGCGAGGCGACCAGTAGCCCCGCCACCAGCGCGATGTTCATGTACATGCCGATGCCCGCGGTGACGTTGGGCACCGCCAGAGCGGGGTCCAGGCTGGCCTGGGTCATGACCCGCTCATAGCTGTACAGCAGCAGCTTCAGCAGGCGGTTGCCCAGGGCCGTCGCCAACACGACCCCCGCCACCAGACCCGCCAGGGCATAGATCAACCGTCGGCGCAGCTCCTCCAGGTGCTCGCCCAGGGTCATCCGGCTATCGTTGTCGTCGCGGTTCATGGCTCTATGGACGCCGCAGGGAGTATATCAGCCAGTCGGGGCGAATCGGAATACCCCGCCCGCCGGCTGGAGTTCGGACGGCCCTGGTTCCGATAACACTACCTGAGCCGCCGGCGCACTTGCAGCCCGGCGCGTGGCCTTGCGTCCATGACCGATCTGCCGTTGATCGAGCGGTTCCTGACCTACGTGGAGGTCGAGCGGAGTTTCTCCGCGCACACGGTGCGCTGCTACGCCGCCGACCTGCGGCAGTTCTGCCAGTTCCTGCTGGCCCCGGCCGCCTCGGAAGTCTTGCGCCTGGATGAGCTGCCCCCCCTCGACGAGCCTCCATCGCCCCAGTTATCCCAGCGGCTGCTGGAGGCCGACGTCCACCGAGTGCGGTCGTACCTGGCCGCCATGCGCAACCGCGGCTACTCCAAGGCCACCGTCGCCCGAAAGCTGGCCACGCTGCGGAGCTTCTACAAGTACCTGGTGCGGGTGGAGTTGATCCCAAGCTCCCCGGTCAGCGTGATCCGCACGCCGCGTCAGGACAAGCGCCTGCCCAAGTGCCTGGACGTCCAGCAGGTGGAGGCCTTGCTGATGGCCCCGGACGTCTCGACGCTGCTGGGGGCCCGCGACCGGGCGGTCCTGGAGACGATCTACTCCTCCGGCCTGCGGGTCGGGGAACTGGTTTCGCTGAACGTCGAGGACCTGGATGAGTTCTCGCAGGCCCTGCGGATCCGCGGCAAGGGCAAGAAGGAGCGCCTGGTCCCGCTGGGCAGCCACGCCGCGGCGGCTATCGACCATTACCTGCGTCTGCGGACGACGGACCGCGGCCCCCCTCGGCGGGGCGCGCTGTTCGTCAATCGGGCCGGCTGGCGGCTCAGCGACCGCTCCATCCGGCGAAGGCTCGAAAAATACCTCCAAGTCGCCGGCATCCCGGTGCACGTCAGCCCGCACGTCCTGCGGCACAGCTTCGCCACGCACATGCTCAACGCCGGGGCCGACCTGCGGAGCGTCCAGGAAATGCTCGGCCACGAGAGCCTTTCCACCACCCAAATCTACACCCACCTGACCACCGGACGGCTCCAAGAGGTCTACCGGCGGACCCATCCGCTGGCCCGCGACGCAGAAGCACTTTCGCCCGGAGCCTCGGCCAAAGCCTAGAATAGCACGGGCAGCGGCCCCTGTGGCGGCATGGTCGGCTAGGCGGCTCCTGCCTGCCCCGGATGAAAGGGAATGGCCATGAGAGTCCAGGAATATTTGCAGCAGCAGCATGTTTTGTTCCAGGTGCTTGAGCATCCCCCCGCCTACACCGCCCAGGAGGTGGCGGCCGAGGAGCACGTCAGCGGGAACCGAACTGCCAAGACGGTGGTCATCCGTGCCGATTCAGGCTACGCCGTCTGCGTCCTGCCGGCCAGTTATAAGCTCGACCTGGACAAGGTGGGGCGGGCCCTGAAGCTCCGGCACGTGCGGTTGGCGGATGAGTCGGAGATGGCCAAGCTCTTCCCGGATGCCGACGTTGGGGCTGAGCCGCCGTTCGGCCACCTCTACGACCTCCCGACCTTCGTCGACCAACATTTGGTGCAGGAGGAGGATATCGTTTTCTCGGCCGGGACGCACCGCAGCGCCATCCGGATGAAATACAACGATTTCGCCCGGCTGGCGGAGCCGAAGGTCGCCGATCTGGCGGTTCATCTCTAGACCCGCGCTACGGGCGGTAGTGGGCGACGGCGTCGAGGATGTCCTGGCGGAGGCCTTCCGGCCGGGAGACGTGGTCCCAACTTGTCTCGACCGTCGCGCGGCTGGTAGACAGGAATGCCAGGCTGCCCACTCGGACCAGGCACTCGTCGAACGCGGCAGCGGCGCGGATTTCGCGCAGATGCTCCAGCAGGCAGTGGCCCACCTCGCAGCGCCATACTCCGCGGATCGTCAACACACGGCGGTTGGTCAGCACGTAGAGCCGGCCCAGCCAATTCAGCGTCGCCAGGCCCGTCTTGAGGGCCACGGCCCCCAGGCACAGGGCATAGACGATCGATTCGCTTCCCGACGGGCGGGCCAGGTTCACCACAACGGCGCCGGCCGCCGCCACTGCCGCCACCGGCCAGCAGGACAATGGGATCAGCCACAGGCTGGGCTTAAGCGTCAGGATCACGACTTCTCCATCCTCCAGCACCTGCTGGGGCACCAGGGCGATATCGGCAGCCGACCCGGCCGATGGGGTGCACGGGTTCAACCGCGGCTCTCCAACTGGAGTTCGCGCACGTCCGGAAGGTTCCGATACAGGTTATCGTAGTCCAAACCGTAGCCCACCACAAACCGGTCCGGCACTTCGAACCCGACAAACTCCGGCGCCACCCGGTCATCTGGCTGGGCGCTCAGGTTCTTGCACAGCAGCACGCACGAGTGCAGGCTGGCAGGCCGGCGCCGGCGGATGCGCTCCAGCAGCACCCGCAGGGTGCCCCCCCGGTCCAGGACGTCATCGACCACCAGGACATGTCGCCCGGCCAGGTCATTCGCCAGGGGGCCTACCTGGGGTCGGCGCGCGCGGGTCACCGTCCCCGGATAGGAACTCACGCGGACAAGGCTCAGCCGCACCGGCAGGTCCAGCCGGCGGAGCAGGTCCGACAAGAACATTAGCGAGCCGGTCATCACGGCCACGACGGTCAACTCCTGCCCAGCGTAGCGGCGGGCAATCTGCCGAGCCAGCACGGGGATCCGCCGGGCGATCTGGGCCCGGGAGACCAGCACCCGTCCCGGCCGGCGGGGAGGCGCGGAACCGGCATGCCTCGCGCGCCGACGGCTGCCGCACGCCATATCCACCTTCCAAGACCCTTGTGAAATGTCGATGGCGACAACGGAGGCCATCGTACCGGGGGCCTGGGGCGTTTGCAAACGCAGCCCCGCCGTGGTTCCGGAGGGCTCGCTATGCCCATCCTGTGGATGGCTCGCTTGGACAGGCCGCCGCCCAGGCCGGCGGTTTTGGCTTGACAGGCCCGCCGCCCAACGAGGATAACTCGGATGGCCGCAGGGGCACAAAAACCGAGTGCGGGCCGCCCGCGGCGGTCCGGCATTAGCGTAAGGAGATCGTTCATGTTCACTCGCATCGCTAGGGCAACCCTTTGCATGCTGGCAGTCAGCGTACTGGCTGTCAGCGGCACGATGGCGCAGGACCAGATCCTTCAGAAGATCCCGGCCAACGCCGTGGGATTCCTGGTCGTCAACAACGTCAGCAACCTCACCAGCCGCCTCGACCAGTGGTTCCAGACCGTGGGGCTAGGGCCGATCGTCCAGAACCAGATGCCCCAGGGGTCGCTAGAGGCGTTGAAGGCCTGCGCCATGCTGGGCGAGGGCTTTGACCCCAATGCATCCTTCGCGGTGGTGATGCTCGATCCGCTGGCCTATGGCGTGAAACTCCCCGGCGCGGTCGAGGAGACTCAGCCGGCTGAAGAGCCCCAGGAGCAGAAGTGGCCGGTGGTGGTGATGGTTGCCGGCAGCAGCGTCGAGGCGGTCTTCAGCGCCTACCAGGTCGTCCCGGAAGGCCCCTATGCCAAGGTCCAACTGCCCATGGGCGAGGTGTTCGCCAAGCAGCAGGACGGCTATGTGCTGCTAAGCCCCTTGGCGGCGGCGCTGGAGGCGGTGGCTCAGGCGGCCAATCCGATCTCCGTGAGCCTGGGCGACAAGCATCGCCGGCTCATCGCCGAGTCGCAGATCGCCCTGCACGTCAACATGGATGTCGCCCAACCGATCGTAGATACCCTTATCGCCATGTTCGAACGCAAGATGCAGGAAGCAGCCGAGTCGGGCATGGGGCCTCCGCCGGCCATGATCGCCAGTTGGAGTGCAACCGCCAAGTTCTACCGGAATCTGCTTCGGCAGGCCCAGTCGGCAACGGCCGGCGGACAGTTCGCCGATGCCGGGCTGCTGGTGCATAAGCTGGTGAGCTTCCGATCTGACAGCCCGTTGCAGAAGATATTGGCCGTCTACCCGAAGACCGCCGGCCCCCTTCTGGACCGCGTGCCCAACAATCAGTACCTGCTGGCCATGGGCGTGGCCTGCCCGCAGGGGTCGCCTGAACTACAAGAGTTTCAACAGACCCTGACGGCTCAGATGCTGGGGCTGCCGATGTTCGAGGGCCTGTCGGATGAGCAGAAGGCGCAGTTCCAGGATGCGGTAAGGAAGCTTAACCAGCAGGTCCAACAGGTCCAGTTCGTGGTCGGCGGCGTGCCGGGACCGGGTGTGTTCGGATTGGCGGAGATCGTCATGGTGCAGGACGCCCAGCAGGTCCGCCAGGCGGTCATGCAGATACTGCCAATCTATCAGCAGATGTTCTCCAGCACGGCCGGCGCCGGCAAGATGGAGGGGCTTACGATCCGCCTGGCCGAGCCGGGCCTGACGGTTGATAACAAGCCGGTGGACGTGATTCAGATCAACCAACCGGAGATGGATGAGGAGATCGCATCTTCTCCGGATTTCGAGCAGTTCATGGGCCAGAAACAGTTAGAGATCTACATGGCTACTCCGGCCGACAATGTGGTGGTGCTGACCATGGGCGGAGGGACGGAGTTTCTCTCGCAGGTCATGACGACGGCGGCGCAAGCGTCCAACCCGTTCGCGACGACAGAGGGGGTCCAGCAGGTGATGGGGCGCCTGCCCCCCAACCGCTTCCTGGTGGGCCTGTTTAGCCTCTCGGGGATGTTCGACCTGATGCAGCGCATTGGCAACGTCGTGAGCCCCGGCGCACGCCTGCCTTTTGAGCTTCAAAGTGCGGTGCCGCTGGCGATGGGGCTGGGCGCGGAGGATGACGGGGCGCTGCGGGCCTCGCTGTACGTGCCCAACGAGATGGTCCAGAGCATTGCGAACATCGTCTCACAGGCCAGGATGGGCATGGGCGGGCCGCCCACCACGCAGGAAGGCCAGGAACCCGGAGAACCGCCCCAAGAGGACTTCTAACGGACGATCTGCAACTGATCCGCCTTGGATATCAATCCGCGGCTGTCGGTGATCCCGGCAGCCGCGGTTGTTTGCCTACGTCTTGGCCTGGGCCCGCTCCGGGGCGCGTGATGGCCTCGAGCTCAGGTGGCCTGGAGGTCCCGCCGAAGCTGTCGCAGGAAGCCGGCCAGGACGTTCTTGCCAATCGGTTCCAGCACCGCCTCATGAACCTTGCCGCCCAGGAAGTCATCCACCGCCGCCAGGGCCACCTGCTTGAACGGCTTCATCTTCTCCACGTGCATCCTGGCCCGTTCCAGGTTGGAATTGTTCATGTCCAGACAGTAATTGACCACCAAGTGGTGCAAGTCCTCACTGGTGAGGTTCTCGCGGTGCTCCAGCGGGATGGGAGGCGAGAAGTCCTCCCCGCTCAGGAACATCTTCTCGTACTCCAGCAGTTCCTCGGTCACCTTCTTGCGGCGTTGCTCCTCGGCCTCGTCCAGGGGGGCCAGCGGGATGATGTCCTCTTCCAGAGCCGCCGGGTTGGGGATGAAGACCGAGTGCCCGCAGTAGGGACACTTTCCGCGCTTGCCTCCGGCCTCGTCAGGCGCCTTGACCGTCTTGCGGCAATTGCCGCACTCGAACGTGATGCTCATGGTCAGTCTCCCATGGCCTTGATGACCAGCCGCTTGGGCCGCTGCCCGTCGAACTCCGCATAGAATACCTGCTGCCACGGCCCCAGGTCCAGACGCCCGCCCGTAATCGGCAGGATCACCTGGTGGTGCACCAGCAGGTTCTTCAGATGTGAATCGCCGTTGGTCTCGCCGGTGCGGTGATGGCGATAATCCTTGCGGAACGGGGCCAGCTTTTCCAGCCACTCGTCGATGTCAGCCAGCAGGCCGTCCTCGGCGTCGTTCACGAACACCCCGGCCGTGATGTGCATCGCCGACACCAGCACCATCCCCTCGCCAATGCCGGACTTTGCCACCACCTGGGCCACCTGTTCCGTGATGTTCACGTACTGGCGGCGCCGCGGCGTGTTAAACATGATGTACTCGGTCTGTGATCTCACCCGGCGTCTCCTTGCCGGCCCGCCTTCTATCGCCGCCCCAGCAACAGCCCGGCCAGCAGGGCAATCAGCCCCACCAGCACCATCGCCCCGGCGGCGAAGTAGGCCACCAGCATCAGCAGCTTGACGAGCACCAGGATCAGCCCGATGCCCAACAGGCCGCCCCCCACCAGCACCAACGACCGCGACAGGTCCCGCCAAAACCGGCTCATGTCGGCACGCTCCTGCGGCAGCCGCCTCTAACGTGGCGCGGCCATCTTGGCCGTGCGTCCCACGGCCGTCTCGGCCGTGGCCCATTGCAGGGCCAACATAGCCCCACGACGCGTGGGCGAGACGCCCATGCCACATGATGCAGCGGCCTTTGCACCCATCCAGGCGGGCGCCTATGATACAGGGTCCAAAGTGGTTGTGAAACCGGAAGGATACATGCTTTCTCCATCCCAGGCCCCGCGGAACCTCGCCCAACGGATCAGCGACGAGCTGCTCCCGCGGGTCAGCCATCCCGGCCAGTACGTCGGCCTGGAGCACAACGCCCGCCGCAAGGATATAGCCGCCGCCGAGATCAGCATCGCATTGTGTTTCCCTGATGCCTACAGCGTGGGCATCTCGCACCTGGGAAGCCAGGTGCTCTACCACCTGCTCAACGACATCCCTCACGTGGCCTGCGACCGCGCGTACTGCCCGCTTCCCGACGCCGAGCAGGCCATGCGCGAGCTGGGCCTGGGCCTGTTCGGCTGGGAGAGCCGCTGCCATCTGCGCGACTTCGACGTGCTGGGGTTCTCGCTAAGCTACGAGTTGTGCGCCACGAACGTGCTGACAATGCTGGACCTAGCCGGCGTGCCGCTGCACGGCCGCGACCGCACCTGGCGCGACCCGCTGGTGATCGCCGGCGACGCCCTGGCCGACACGCCTGAGCCGCTGGCGGACTTCGTCGACGTGTTCCTGGCCGGCGACGGGGAAGTCTCTCTGCCTCCGCTGGTGGAACTGGTTCGCCAGGCCAAGCTGCAAGGCCCCCAGGACCGTCAGGACCTGTTGTTGCACATTGCCCGCGAGGTGCCGGCCGCGTATGTGCCCAGCCTTTACGAGCCGTACGACGTGGACGACGCGGCGGGCCTTCAGCCCGTCCGTCCGGTGCGGCCGGACGTTCCCGCGACTATCGTCCACGCCCACCTGGCCCGGCTGAGCGACTCCCCTGCCATGCGCCGCCCGCTGGCGCCGGTGGCCGAGGCGGTACACGACCGCGCGGTGGTGGAGATCATGCGCGGCTGCCCCAACGCCTGCCGATTCTGCCAGGCCGGGCACACGCGATTGCCCGTGCGCCTGCGGGGCGTGGACGAGGTCATCGACATCGCCCGCGACGCCATTGACTCCACCGGCTATCACGAACTGTCGCTGCTTTCGCTGTCCACCAGCGACTATCCCCGGCTAGGCGAGCTGATCGCCCGGCTGGACGCCGAGTTCGCGCCGCGGCGGGTGTCCATCTCGCTGCCGTCGCTGCGAGTGGGCACCGCCCTGCGCGACCTGCCGGCCGCCACGAGCACCGTCCGCAAGGGCGGCCTGACCATTGCCGCCGAGACGGCCAGCGAGCGCCTGCGCCGGGCGATCCGCAAGAACATCACCGACCAGGACATGCTCGAAGGCGTCAAGGCTGCCTATGCCGCCGGTTGGGGCAAGGTGAAGCTGTACTTCATGGCCGGCCTGCCGGGGGAGACCGACGCCGACATCGACGGCATTTTCGAGCTGTGCATGCGGCTTTCGCGGGCGCGGCTGGACGTGGACGGCCGGAAGGGCGCGATCAGCGCCAGCGTCTCCTGGCTGGTGCCCAAGCCGCACACGCCGATGCAGTGGTGGGCAATGCGCGAGGCGGAGTACTTCTGGTCGGTGCGACACCGCCTGCGCGACTTGACTCGCCGCTCGCCGGTGACGGTGAAGCTCCACCACATCGAGCGGAGCCTGCTGGAGGCCCTGCTGTGCCGCGGCGACCGCCGCGTCGGGCGGGTGATCGAAGCCGCTTGGCGGGCCGGCGCCCGCCTGGATGCCTGGGACGAACACTTCAAGCACGAACTCTGGCAGCAGGCGCTCAAGCAGACCGGCATCGACCCGGCCATTTACGTCCACCGCCCCCTGCCCCCCGGCCGGCCGCTGCCCTGGACGCACATCCTCTGCCCCCACGGCCAGCAGTTCCTCCAGGAGGAATTCCACCGGATGCAGCAGGAACTGGAGAAGCCGGAGCCGTAGGGCCACGCGCGATCGCGTCATCACTTTAGTCTGTTGGATACGCAGGCGATTGTGCCTGCACTTCGCGCTGGCGGTGCCGTGTCCGGTGTGCATGCATACGGCCGCGTGCACACCCTACGGCCTGAGAACGCCAGGAAGCTACCGCTTCCGCCGGCGTCTGTTCCTCCGTTTCTACCAAAGCAACTGCGTGGCGTCGAAGACGGGGCCGTCGGCGCAGCAAAGCTTGTACGACCAGCCATTGGCCTTGGCGGGGTCCTTGACCTTGACGATGCAACTCTGGCAGGTGCCCATCCCGCAGGCCATGTGCCGCTCCAGGGCAAGCTGGCACTCCAAGCCGTGCCCCTCGCAGGTCCGCGCCACCGCCCGCATCATGGCCTCCGGCCCGCAGCCGTAGACGACCAGGTCGTCGGCCCCCGGGCGATGGGCGTTCAACCACTTCTCAAAGGCCGCCGAAACCAGCCCGGCATATCCCAGGCAGCCGTCATCGGTCGCCACCGCCGATGGCACGCCCAGCTCGGCGAACTCCGCCACGGCGCCGGTTGGCTCGCCGTCCGCGCGCGGGGCGACGCCGGGGATCAGCGTCAGCGGCAGCAGGGCGGCCGTGCGGGCGCCGTTGAGGGCCACCACCGGATTGCCCGCCCCCGCCAGCGCTGCCGCCAGGTAGATCATCGGGGGTATACCCACGCCCCCGCCCACCAAGGCCGCGGGTCTGTCCCGGATCTCAAATCCGTTGCCCAGCGGCCCCAGGATGCTGATCTCGTCGCCCTCGACCGCCCCGGCGAGCCACCGCGTGCCCGTGCCGATGACGCGATAGATGATGTCCAGCCGCGCGACCCCGCCTACGTCCTGCCGGCCGGCCAGGCTCAGCGGGCGGCGCAGGATCGGCTCGATCCCCAGCAACCCCCTCTGGGTCGCCTGCGGCAGCCGCCCATCTTTCCAGTCCAGTTCGCGCAGGTCCTGCTGGCCTTCCATCGGGCGGCACTGGACCTGGAGGAACTGCCCCGGCCGGCTGGGCGGAAAGCCTTCAACCTCCAACCGAAGGCGGTAATGCCCTTCACAGAGGCGCAGGTTCGCCACCACCCGGGCGACGAAGACCCCCCGCGGACTGGCTGCGTGCTGATGCATTGTCCCGGGCGATGGTAGGCGCTGGGCGGTTGGCGGTCAACCTTCCGCAAGGGCGATGTGGGCAAGCCCGCGGCACCGCCGCGGGGCAACTACGGAACGTCGGGTTGCGCCAGCAACACGTTGCCCACCCCACGTTCCGCGGGCAAGCCTGCCCGCCCTACCGGCGCCGGGAGATGGTCGGGCTTAGCAGGCGACCAACCAACAAGTCCTCGAAGCCCTTGTAGTCCCTCCACCCGGTGGCCACGTGCACCGTCCGGGCCTGCGGATCAATTACGGTCATGCCGTTGTCCGTGATGCGGATAGGCAGGTCTTCCATTCGGAGCAGAGCATCGTCGAACGCCAGGTAGACGGCCACGCAGTCGAACAGGATCGAACTCTTGGCGGGTGTTTCCCTGCCCAGATAGGTCTGCGCCCAGTAGCCGTAGTTCTCCAACAGGGCGGCGATCACCGGGTCGCTCTCCGCGGCGGCGGCCACCTTGGCGTACTTGTCGCCCTTGAGCTGGACGACGCCGCAACTGTCCAGGGGAGTGATGGTGATGTCCCACGGCGCGGCAAACACCTTCTGGAGTTCGCTGGTATAGCCCTTGACGTTGCACTCGGCACACGGCGTGTCGGAATTGTTGTAGCCCTTGCAGACGCTGCCGTACATGCCCACAAAGCGAGTGTTGCGGGCGATAGCCGGCTGGCGGTCCAGCGCCGCCCCAAGGTTCGGGGCCGGACCGATGCCGATCAGCGTCACGGGCCGCGGGCTGGCCATGATGGTCTGGATGATCGCCCCCACCCCGTCGCGCTCCACCTTTCCGGGGTAGCTCGCCAGCTCGTACCCGCCGATCCACATCGCCTGCCGGCGGCGCTTCGGGTGATCGCGCAGCGGCAGGCCGACACCCACCGTCACGTCCGTCCGGCCCGCCGTTTCCAGCATCCGCGCGATCAGCTTGGCGCGGTAAATCGTGTCCCCGCTGTCGGCGACCACCAGCTTCACATCCAGCTCCGGGCACTTGAGCATCATCGCCAAGGCCCAGGTGTCGTCGATGTCGGCCCCGATGTCGGTGTCGAGGATGACCGGGATGGGCTTGCTGACACGGGCGGGGATCATGTCTGCCTCCGTTGGGGCTCAGCGTGCCGCCTGGGGCTGCTGCGTGTACGCGATGATCTTGTAGGCCAGCCGGGCGGCCAGGAATTCCGTAACGTGGTTGGGCGGGATCGGGCGAACCTCCACGATGTCAGCCGCCACCACCTGGCGCCGGCGGCACACCTCCCGCAACAGGCGAGTTACCTGGAACCAGTCCAGCCCGCCCGGCTCGGGGGTGCCGGCGCCGGGGGCATAGGCGGGGTCAAAGCCGTCGATGTCCACCGTCACATAGACCTTCGGGCCCAGCATCCCCAGGGCTTGTTCGATCCAGCGCGGGTCGGCGGCGATGCGCGTAGGCGTGAAAAACCGCTCGACCTGGGCGGGGCAGTCGCGGTACTCCTCCAACGAGACGTTGCGGATGCCTACCTGGCAGATGCCTTGGCTGATCTTCAGCAGGCGGCGCATGACGCAGGCGTGGGAGAGCTTATCGCCCCCGTAGCGGTCGCGCAGGTCGGCGTGAGCGTCGATCTGAAGCACGCTCACCGGCCCGTGTACCGCCTGCGCCGCCTGCACCAGCGCCGTCGTGATGCTGTGCTCCCCGCCCAAGGCCAGCAGGAACTTGCCGGCCTTCACGATCGGCTGGGCCGCCGCGAGGATGCGATGCATTTGCTCCTGGGGCGTCGGGGCGGGCTGAACGGCCCCGTAGGTCGCCACCCCCGCGGCCACGAATTCGCCTAACAACTCCTCGTCGAACCACTCCACCTGCGCGGAGGCCTCGAGAATCTCCGCGGGCCCCAAGGCCGTGCCGGTCTTGTAGCTCACCGTGCCTTCGTAGGGGATCGGCAGCACCGCGTATCGCGCCGTGGCCGGATGGCTCATTTCGGCCGGAAGCAGCATGAACTGGTTGGTCCCAACCACGAGGCGTCCTTGGCGAACCCCGTTCCGGGCCGCTACTGTAGCATCACCGCCGCGGCGATAACGGTGGTCCACAGCCCGTTCTTGTCGCCCTCAGCGGTCTGAACGGTGTTGCGGGTGCGGATGATCTTGCCGCTCATGCGGTAGATTTCCTTGCGCTCGTCGTAGGCGGTGTCGGGGTTGAATTCAATGCCCAGCGTGGTCGCCAGCATCGTCGCGGCCATGTCCTCGACAAAGTCGCCCAGGCGCTCCTCGGTCATGCCGTAGCCGTGGTGCTCGCTGATGTAGCCATATTGGTCGCCGCTGGCCGGCACCGCCAGCCCGACGCCCGCACCGACCAGGCGCGATGGCTCGTCCGTGGCTGCCTCGGCCAGCACGACGAAGGTGATCTCGCCCGCCCTTAGTCGCTGGAGGCCCTGACTGCGGGGGATGATCCTGCACTTGGGGGGGAAGATGGACGACACCCGAACGAGGTTCCCCTTTTCGATGCCCGCGTGACGCAGGGCCAGCTCAAAGCTCTGTAGGCGGTTGCGGTGCCTGCCGACCCCCTTGGTGAAGAATATCTCCTGGGGAACCATCGCGTCTCGTGCCATCGCCGCCGTCCTTTCCACCTGGCCAGCCGCCTGGCCGCCTGCTATCCCGGATTATAGTGGCGCGGGTCGGGTGCTCAAGCCATATTGCGCCTGACCCGTCCGCAGTTTTGATGTGCGAATACGCAGGTCGGTTCCTGACCGATAAGGCTCTTGTCCAGGAAAGGTCATCGAAACGAGCCGACCGTGCATCGCACGGAAGCGGTCTTATTGGTGTTGTCGACGTGTTCCCATCTTCGACGATTCCTGACGACCTTCTATGGGAAGGCATGATTCGTCAAGACAAAATCCTCGCCGTTATTCCTGGCCGTCAGAAGTGATGGGCCGGCCTTTCGCGGCCAGACTCACGCGCCTAGATGGCAGCCCGCTGGTCCTCCCGGCCGACCTGCTGGGCAAGGTGGTCGTCGTGGATTTCTGGGCCACCTGGTGTCCCCCCTGCGTGGCCGCGGCGCCCAAGATGAAGGACTTGTACGTCAAGTACCGCGACCAGGGGCTGGAGATCGTCGGCATCAGCCTCGACCAGGACCGCGCCGCCCTGGAGCAGTTCATCCGCGAGCAGGAGCTGCCGTGGGTCCAGACGTTCAGCGGACAGGCCTGGGCCGACCCGACCGCCCAGATCTATGGCGTCGACGCGATTCCCAGTGTCTGGGTGGTCGGCCGGGACGGGAAGGTGATCTCCGAGGACGCTGAGGGCGCCAAGCTGGAGGCGGTCATCCAGAAGGCCCTGGAGGCGCCGAACCCCGGCCAGCCCGGCCGCGCGACCGCCCCGGAGAACCCTCACAGCCGGCACGGATTATCTTTTATGTCCCGATCTTCGGGGACCCCGCGCCGCCAGTCCGCGCAAGGGCGAAAAACCGGCTGTAAACACCCTACTTTTTTCGGATTTATCTCCGGACAATCGGCGAACCGCCCCCACGCCCCCCAGGCCACAAACTCCCCCGAATCTTGCCGCGCCCCCGGCCGATACGCCGCGACCGCCGGGGAGCGTGCGGCTGGAAGGACCGGAGGGCTTCCGCCGCGTCCGCGTCGGCGATTACCGCGTGGTCTACCTGATCAAGGACCGCGTGCTTCTTGTCTGCGTGGTCCGCGTCGCCCACCGCAAGGACGTCTACCGGGGGCTGTGACTCCCGCGCCAACGCCCAGGCGGAACGCGCCCGGCCCCGCGGGACAAAACGCCGGCAAAGAACTCCTCAGTTTGAAAGCGATTGTTCTTGACAGAATCACCTGAAGGAGTATGATAACAATTTCTCGTTTGTTCGCCGTTCGTGCGTAGTGGGTAACGGGGCGCTTGCAGGGAAGCGGGCAATCCCCGGAATCCTTTGCCTGTTTCTTTGTGGGCGTTTATTCGTCTCGAGGGAGCTCTGCCTTGTGAGGAGAATCGCCATGAAGAGAACGATAGCATCAGTGGGTCTGGTAGGGGTCCTTTGGGGGGTTCAAGCCTCGCAAGCGGGTTGGACGATCGACAACCTCGTCCAGATCACCAATACGTTCCAGGAGCAGCTCGGCGGGTTCAACCAGGACGGAACGCGGATCGCCTACCGCCAGCTCTACTCACCCCTTGACTGGACCAACTGCGACATCTGGACGACTGCCCCCGACGGTTCCGACCCGTTCCGGGTGACCACGAGCAGTTCGGGTGAGTTTGACCCCGCGTTTCACCCGGATGGGCGAGTTTCGTACGTCCGCGAGAACGGAAGCAACGATTACAATATCTGGATCGCCAACGCGGACAGCACAAACCAGCACCTTCTGATCGGCGGCTCCCTGCGCCAGCAGGGACACGACTGGAACCCGGGCGGGACCAAGATCGCTTACGCAAGCGAGTACTCGCACGACGTGGGCAACGAGATCTGGCTCGCCAGCGCCGATGGGAGCGGGAAGACAAGGATAACGGACCATGCCGTTGACGGGCGCAGTCAATGGCAGCCGGTCTACTCGTGGTCTGGGAGCAAGATCGCGTACGCGAACCAGGCAACCTTGGCTTCAGTGTCCAACGTCTGGCTGATGAACGCCGACGGCTCGGGCAACCAGCAGGTGACTACCGGTAGTAGCTGGGAATCCCCGCAGTTCTGGTGGCCCGGAGATACGAGCATCGGATACATCCGGGCGGGAACGACCGGGCGGAACGAGTTGTGGCTCCGCAACCTGTCCACGGGGTCTGAGCAGTGCATCTTCGCACGTTCGGACGTCGATGTTAACCGGGCCGATTTGGCCCCGGATGGAAGGACGCTGGGGCTGAGTCTGTCTGGCCCCCAGGGAAGTCATGTGTGGACTGGCCAGCTTCAGCCCACGATGCCCCGCCCCCAACCAACACCGCGCATCGGTGTTATGCTCGGTGGTCCTGTGACGACCAAGTTGTACGAGGATCGCTCCTGGCGCGACAGATATGCCGAAAAGGTTCTTGATCCCGCGCTCGCCAAGATTGGGCATGATGCTCCCGGCAGCTACGTCAAGTTCTTCGTTCCTTGGGGTGATCGGAATACGTTGGGCGCTGGGCTGGACAATGGCTGGGCGTACAATCATCAGGTCTACTCGGCGGTTCTCTCTGATGACAAGAAGGAGATCATTCTCACGAACACCGCAACGGGGGACCGCCTCTCGGCAGCCGAGATTGAAGCTCTCGTGCAGGACTACTGCTCTCACGCTGACTGGGACAATCTGACTTGGCTGATGGACCGTATCAAACGGAACGGCCTTAAACCATACCCGATTCTCGGTGACGGTGGTAGAACCCCGAAGATCGGACCGAACGAATGCCTCACGCCTGATACTCCCGAGGAGTATGTTGCCCATCTCTACATCCACGCTCGCGCAGTTTCCCGCAAGATGGCGACCGGGTCCTTGCCTGGCGGCAAGAACGCAACCCTTATTCAGCTGGAGAACGAAACGAATTATGCGGCATTTCACGCAGCCGCAGAATGGCGAGAGCCGAGCACCTTGTGGGGTAACCCGATCATGCAAGAGGCCATCGTAGCTACCCTACGAAACGCCGTTCAGGACGAGTACAGGGCGCAATACGTAAAGGGACGGGCGTCCTTCATGCCGCTAGTAGCCATTGATTTGCACGCAGGGTATGAGTTCGGAGATCTCCCGGGCACGATCCCATTTCCGGAGGCCGCAGGGAATCTGGCTAGACACGCGGACCTGATAGCCCTAAATGACTATGCCTTCCTGTCTCCGTCGCTCAGGGATGCAACCGACGCCGCTCTATCACGACTTGGTGAGCTCGTATCGCGACTTCAGACAGGTGGTGTGACGTTACCTGCGTACATCGGCGAGACGACATACTCCTCACTTCCGAGTGGTGTGTACATGGGTAATCCACCCTTCAACCCGATCAGCCAGGCGGGATTCCTTACAAATGATGTGCTGTCATTCTCTGCCGCGCAGAACGCCTATCCCAACTCTGTTCCGGCCGAACCGCTGTACTTCTGGTATCAGATCGCCGACGTTGCGGGGCTGGACGCAATAGGGCTCCCTCTTGATGCCACTCGGTGGGACGACATTATAATATTGCTGACAGGCTGCAATCCGGACTTGTATTCTGGTCTTTTTGCTGTCGGGGCCAACGGTGCTACCCCAAAACTGGCCTATGATGCATTTGTGGACGCGGCTACGACCAACGGCTTTCCTTCCTATAGCTTCAATGGGATTTCCACTGCGATCAACGCGATGTTTGATCTTGCCAATCTAGACCAGACACCTGTCGGATGGAACATTGAAGGGAGTGTGGAAGTCGTTAACCGCGGAGGCAACTCTTGCGTCCTGTTATCAGAGGGTTCTGATGCGGCAATAAGCCAGGTTCTGGAGCTTGATGGTGAATGCCGGGAGGTCCGTTTTGAGTTCTGTTTTTCAGGGGCGGACGAAGATATGCTACAGGTGTGGTTTGATACGGAGCTGCTCTGGGAGGTCCCTGCGGCTAGCTACTGCGGAGATGAATTCTTCCTCACGCCCTCGATAGCTTTGCCTGACTACGAGCTCGGTGCTCATTTGTTTGAGATCCGCTTTGTTGGTCTCGGCGATGGTGGCGCTCAAGCATGGATCGACAGTGTGGGTGTTGTGGTTCCCGACCCAGGCAGTCTTTCGGTGATGGTCATCGGTTCCCTGCTAATGCTTCGAGGAAGTCACAGATCGCGAGGCACGGTTAGTCTGTAGACCCTAGGTCACGATCTTTCGCCTCAGTGCGAGGATAGCCCGGCGCGCCGGAAGTACTCGCGGGTTGGCCAGCACAGCCTTCCGGCGGCTGGGCGGCAGGCCCTACCTCGCTGACACGGCCGGGGTTTGGGCCGATCCGCGCACAGGACGGCCAGGGGACGAACAGGGCCTGCCGGACGCGGCAAGGTCGTCGCCGACAGTGGCGCCGCTTCCGCCCCCTGACAGCGGTCCGTCCCGGCCATGCGCCACACCGGCGTCTCGCCCATGGATAGCGGCCCAAGCCAGGGCCAAGATGGCCCCGCGACGCACGGGCAAGATGCCCCATGCCACGGTTTTGAAACCAACCCTAATCTCTTCCCTTGCCAACGGCCATGGGGTTCGGTAGGTAGCGGTGTACTCGCGGCCTGGGCCGCGATGGCGCGATGGAAGGAACTTCATGATGTCCCGTAGCGGCATGATGTCCGGCCGCTCCTCCGGCAGCGCGGCTTTCGATAGCGGCGCGCGGTGGATATGGTCCGGCCCGACGGGCAGGCCGTACAACAACTACGTCTGCTTCCGCCGGGGCGTGGACGTGCAGGGCCCATGCCGGCGGGCGCGGCTGATCGTCACGGCTGACTCGCGCTACGAGCTGTACGTCAACGGCGAGTGGGTCGGCCACGGCCCTCCACGCTCCTGGAAAAGCCCCTGGCCGGTGGATCCGTACGATATCGCCCACCTCCTGCGCCCGGGCCGAAATGTCCTGGCGGTGCTGGTGCACCACATCGGCCTGGGCACGTTTCAATACCTGCATGCTCAGCCGGGGTTGTTGGCGCAGTTGGACTGGACGGACCAGGCCGGCGGGCATCGGCTGGCGACCGACGGGCAATGGCGGGCGCACGTGCATCAGGGTTATGCGTTCCCCGTTCCGCGGGTCTCGGTCCAGCAAGGCTGGGAGGAGCAGTTTGACGCCCAGGAATCTCCGGGCCTGGAGTGGACCCACGCGGGCTTCGACGACAGCCGATGGGCGGCCGCCCAGCCGGTGTGCGGGCCAGGGGAGGGGGACCATCCCCGCCTGGAACCGCGGGACATCCCGATGCTCACGCGGGAGGCGGTCGAGCCGGCGCGGCTGGTGAGCGTGGAGGCGGTCCGCCCGGCCCCGTACAGCTTCTCGCTGCTGCTGAAGGAGTTCATCAACCGCCACGACCGCACCAGCAACCACCCCCGCGGGGGGCTGATCGCGCTTGCCTTCATCCATTCCCCGCGCGCCCAGGAGATACAGCTTCACCTGCCCCACGGGCCAAGCGGCTCGCGGTGGAAGCTCAACGGGCAGGCGCTGAAGTTCGACGATCGCCGCCTCCAGCGGACCGACAGCGGCCTGGCCCGCGCACGGCTCCGCAAGGGGCCTAACCTTCTCATGGTCCAGCTTGGCAGGCGTGCGCACATCCTTGGGCTGACGGTCAACGTCTGGACGCGCCAGCCGGTTCGGTTCAGCGCCTGGCGGGAATCGGAGCCCGCGGGCCAGGCCGGCTGGCGGGTGCTGGGACCATTCCAGCCGCCCCCGGCGGACCCCAACAGTTGGCAGGATGCCTACGCCGTCGAACCGCTGGACGTCCATCCCCAGGCGACGCTCCAGCGGTGGCAGGATATCTGGGACCGCGGGGATGTGAGCGAGTCGGAGCTGTCGGCCCCGTACAGCCATGCGGCCGGGCCGGCCCTTTCGGCGCCGGTGGACGTGTTTGCCCTCTGTACCTCGGATCGGCCGGCGGAGCTGCCCGTGCGCGTCGAGCAGCCGGAGGCCCTGTTGCATGACAACGCCGACTGGACGGTGGTCCATCCTCCCCGCCGTGGCGCCGACGTGCGGCTGCTGCTGGATTTCGGCGACGAGGTGGTGGGTCATCAGGAGTTCGAGCTGGATGCCTCGGCTGGGACGGTGCTGGATAGCTGCGGCTTCGAGTTCATCCAGCACGACGGCCGGTACAACCTCACCGAGGGCCTCAACAACAGCTTCCGCTACACCTGCCGTGAGGGTGCGCAGCGTTACCGCACCTTCGGGCGGCGGGGCCTGCGATACCTCTGGCTGGTCTTTCGCCGCCTGAGCGGGCCGGTGCGAATCCGGTTCGTGCGGTGCCTGATGAGCACCTACCCGCAAGCCGGCCAGGGGAGCTTCGCCTGTAGCGATCCGCTGCTGGAGCAGATCTGGCGGGCCGGGGCGCGCAGCGTCCGCTGCTGTAGCGAGGACACCTACACGGACTGCCCCACATACGAGCAGACCCACTGGGTGGGCGACGCCCGGAACGAGGCGCTGGTGGACCTGATCGTCAACGGCGACGGCCGGCTCAGCCGGCATTGCCTGATCCAGGCGGCCCGGAGCCTGGAGCGGTCAAGGCTGGTTGAATCGCACGTGCCCAGTTCGTGGCAGAACATCCTCCCGGCCTGGAGCTTCCTTTGGATGCGCTGGGCCCAGGAGCACTTCCTGCTGACGGGCGATCGCCCGTTGGCCCGCCGGCTGATGAGCTATCTGGACCGCCAGGTGCGGAACCTGCGGGGTTACCTAGGCCCCCAGGGCCTGATAAAGATCGTCGGCTGGAACATGTTTGACTGGGCGCCGATGGACACGCCAAGCGGAGGGACGGTTACTCATCTTAACTGCTTGGGGATACTTGGCTTGCGTCAGGCAGCGGACTTGGCTGGCTCCATCGGCGACTCCCAGCGCGCCAGTCGCTGGCGAAGAACGGCCAACGAGCTTGCGGACGCGGCCAACCTACACCTGTGGTCCGATACCCGCCGAGCGTACGTGGACTCGATCCACCCCGACGGGAAGGTCAGCCAAGTCTTTAGCCAGCAAACACAAACCGCCGCCTACATCTCTGGCGTAGCCAGTGGCCAGCGGGCCAGGCGATGCCTCCGGATCACCCAGAAGGCCCCGCCCGGCTTCGTCACTGCGGGTAGCCCGTTTTATATGTTCTTCCAGTTAGAGTGTTTGGCTCAACGGGGCAGATGGGCCGATCTGGTCCAGGCCATCCGCGACTATTGGGGGGTGCAGATTCAGGCGGGGGCGACCACCTTCTGGGAGACCTACGCCCCCCAGCAGGAGCGCAAGACACGCAGCCACTGCCACGGGTGGTCAGCGGCGCCGACATTCTTTCTATCCCACTACGTGCTGGGCGTTCAGCCGGCCGAGCCGGGGTACGCGGTGGTGCGGGTAGCGCCCCAGCCGGCCGGCCTGCGATGGGCGGCGGGGCAGGTGCCCACCCCGCGCGGCCCGGTGCAGTGTGCTTGGCAGATCGGTCCGGTGGGCCCACTGGCCCCCGGCAAACCCGGCTGGACGCTGCAACTGGCGCTGCCGGATGCCCTGACAGAGGTTCGCGTGGAGCTACCGGCGCGGGGCAAGCTGACGGTCTTGGAGGGGACGGTCCGCCGGGCAGGCCGGCAGGGGGGTCTCCTGAAATTGCGATGTTTGGGCTTGCGGATCCGGCTGCACGTGGGTAAATAGACCAACCGGATTGGCGATAAGGGCTTGACGCCGGTCCGCGGAACTGGACAATTCCTTAAAGACTTGCAGATTCAACTGCCGAACTACAAGCTAATCCGGCAGGGACGGCTGGCTGAGCCGTACCGTTTGCGCATGAGCCATCTGGGGCCTTGCCGCATGATGGGTTTTTCATTGTGAGCGTATCTGTTCGAGGCCTCCGTAGGGAGACCACTGGGATGTTCGCGCACGGCGTGGGAACGCTGGTCCTGGCGGCGGTGAGCCTGCCGATCCGGCCGCCCGCGCCTGGGCGCCTGGCCCGTTGCGTCCGCAATATTCCGGCCCCATACCCCGAAAGCCGGTGAATCAGAAACCACCGTACCTTCAAAGGTCCAACTGAGAGGAGAACACCCTATGCACGTACCGCGAGTCGCTGTATCGAGGTTCTTGCCGGCGCTGCTGCTGCTTGCGGCGCTGGCCAACATGGCCTTGGCCCAGGCCGCCCAACCGCCTGCCGCCCCCGCGCAGGGCGAGAAGCAGTCCCTGACGGCTACGCCGGCCGAGGAACCGGAGCTGTTTTCGGAAGAGTGGTTTGCCGACAGCCGCAAACCCGTCGACTGGCTCACCTGGGGCGCTGACCTGCGGCTGAGGGATGAGTACTTCAACAACGCCATCACGCTGAATAAGGAGGTCCCCGCCCACGAGTGGCACTTCCAGCGCTACCGCCCCCGGATCTGGAGCACCATCACGCCGGTCCAGGACTTGGACTTCAATTCGCGCCTGACCTGGGAGTTCCGCAACTGGTGCCTGCCCAAGGGCATCCGCGGCACCTCGCTGGAAGACCGGCGCAGCATGGAGTGGGATGAGGCGCTCTTTGACACCCTGAACGTCAAGTGGAGCAATATGCTGGATCGGCCCGCCACGCTGACGGTGGGCCGGCAGGATATCATCCTGGACGACGGGTGGCTGGTCCTGGAAGGCACGCCGCTGGACGGCTCGCGGACCATCTTCTTTGACGCCGCCCGGCTGAACTACAACTTCGAGCAGGCCAAGACGGTGGTCGACCTGATCTACATCGAGCAGTCGGCCAACACCGATCAGTGGATCGAGCCGTTCAACGACCAGGAACGGCTGGTGGTGGAGCAGGACCAGCGCGGCGCGATCCTACACGTGGCCAACAAGTCGCTGGAGAAGACCGAGCTGGACGGCTACTTCATCTTCCAGAAGAACCTGGCCGAGAATTACGTCGGCGGGGTGGAGTCCAACATCTATGCCTTCGGCGGCAGGATCGCCGGGGCGATGGACGACCACTGGAAGTACCGGGCCGAGCTGGCCCAGGAGCTAGGTCACAAGAACTACGAGGACCTGTGCGCCCTGGGCTTCAACAGCCGCCTGAGCTACTTCGTCAACGACAAGCTGAACAACAACTTCCGCTTGGCCTACGAGTTCCTCTCCGGCGACGATCCGGACACGGACACCATCGAGGAGTTCGACCCGCTGTGGGGCCGCTGGCCGCAGTGGAGCGATCTGATCGTCTACACCTACGCGCCCGAGACCCGCATCGCCTACGTGACCAACCTGCACCGCCTGGGCGCCGGCTGGAGCTTCAACCCCACCAAGAAGCTCGAGATGTGCACGGATTACCACCTGCTGTTTGCTGACGAGAACACTCGGGCCGGCCAGGCCGGCTACACCAACAGCGGAGACTTCCGCGGGCAGTTGGTGACCGCGCAGTTGCGGTACACCATCAACCCGCACATCAAGGGGCACCTGACCGGCGACTTGTTCTGCCCCGGCAACTACTACGACGCGACCAAGAACGACACGGCGGTATACCTCCGCTACGAGCTGGTCTTCACGTGGTAGGCCCCGCGATCAGCCTTGCAGTCTAGGGGCTGACCGTGGTAAAAATGAGAGCTGGAATCGACCCCGCGTCGACGAGGCGCGGGGTCTTTTTCCCGGCTGCCTGAGGCGAGAGCAGAATGGCTGGACTGGTCAGCGAACTGTCCCTGCGGGTGCGGTACAGCGAGACCGATCAGATGGGCACGTTCTACAACTCGCGGAGCCTGGAGTGGTTCGAGTGCGGCCGAACCGAATGGCTCCGTCAGGCCGGTCTGCCATACTCGCAAACGGAGCAGCAGGGCGTGTTCCTGCCGCTGGTGGAGGCCCGCGTGTACTACCACGGCCGGGCGCGGTATGACGATCGGCTGCGGGTCGTCACCACCGCGCGCCCCGCCGGCAACGCCCGCGTGCGGTTTGACGTGCGGATCGAGCGGGCGGACGACCACGCCGCGGTCACCAGCGGCTACACCGTGCACGCGGTCACGGACGCCGCCGGCCGGCCCATCCGGCCGCCACCGTGCCTGCGGGAGGCCCCGGCCCGACATGGCCAGCCGGACGCGGAGGGCGGCCCATGAACGTGTCGGATCGGATGCTGCTCAGCGGGGATGAGGCGGTGGCGCTGGGTGCGCAGCACGCCGGAGCGACCCTCGGCGCGGGCTACCCGGGCACGCCCTCGACGGAAATCCTGGAGACCCTGCACGAGCTGGGGGGCAAGGCCCAGTGGTCCCCCAACGAGAAGGTGGCCCTGGAGGTCGGCCTGGGCGTCGCGTACGCCGGCGCCGCCGCCTTGGTGACGATGAAACACGTGGGCCTGAACGTCGCGGCGGACCCGCTGTTCACCGCCGCCTACACCGGCGTCAGCGGGGCGCTGGTGGTGGTTTCGGCTGACGACCCGGGCATGGCTTCCAGCCAGAATGAGCAGGACAACCGCCATTACGCCGCGGCCGCGGGCGTGCCGATGCTCGAACCCTCCGACAGCCAAGAGGCTTACGACCTGACCCGCCTGGCCTTCGAGCTGTCGCACCAGTTCCAAATCCCCGTACTGCTGCGCCTGACCACGCGGGTGTGCCATTCCAAGACCATCGTCCGCCCGAGCCGGCCGGTTCCGTGGCCCCAGGCGGCGTTCCAGCGCGACATCCCGGGGCGGGTGATGGTGCCCGCCCACGCGCGGCCGGCCCACCGCCGGCTCAGAGAGAAGCTGGACCGATTGGCCCAGTGGAACGACCGCGAGGGCCCCAACCGCGTGCTGGAGGGGCAGGCATCCGTGGGGATCATCGCCTCGGGCATCTCCATCATGCACGCCCGCGAGGCGGCCCCGCAGGCCCGGATGCTCAAGCTGGGTATGACGTACCCCCTGCCGATCCAGACCATCCGCCGGTTCGCCGAAGGCGTGGAGCGCTGCATGGTCGTCGAGGAGGGCGACCCGGTGCTGGCGGACGCGATTCGCGCGGCCGGCATCGCCGTTGAAGGCAAGCCCTCGATGTACCGTTTCGGAGAGCTCAACGTGGGCCGCGTCCAGCGGATTTTGGCCGGCGTCACGGAGCCTGAGCCGGCCCCCCCGGCAGGCAAGCCCCCTCAGTTGTGCCACGGCTGCCCGCACCGCCAGGCCTTCGAGGCCCTGCGGGACATGGGCTGCATCGTGGCGGGGGACATCGGCTGCTACACGCTGGGGGTCTTGCCGCCCTTTGAGGCGATGGACACGTGCGTATGCATGGGGGCCAGCATCACCGTGGGCCTGGGCCTGCGGCATGCGCTGCCGGACGACCAGGCCCGCAAGGTCGTCAGCGTGATCGGGGACTCCACCTTCGTCCACAGCGGCATCCCCGGGCTGGTGGAGATGGTCTACAACCCGCCGCGCACGGGGCACGTGGTGCTGATCCTCGACAACGGCACCACGGCCATGACCGGCCTCCAGGAGCACCCCGGCACCGGCAGGACGCTCTCGCATGAGCCGACCAACCGGCTGGTGTTCGAGGACCTGGCCAGGGCGATGGGCATCCCAAACGTGCAGGTGATAGACCCGGTCAAGCATCCGCGGGCCTTCCGCGACGCCCTCCAACAGGCGCTGGCCGGCCAGGGGCTAAGCGTCATTATCGCCCGCCGGCCATGCCTGTTGGCCGCGGCCCGGCTCCGCCAGGACCGGCAGGCCGCCTCGGGAGCGGGCGCCGATGAGTGACAAAGTGACAAATGTCGTGATCGCGGGCCTCGGCGGCCAGGGGGTGCTGACGGCCTCGGACATCCTGGCGGAGGCGGCTTTCCGCGCCGGCCTGGACGTCAAGAAGGCGGAAGTCCACGGGATGAGCCAGCGGGGCGGGTCGGTCAGCACGGATGTGCGCTTCGGCCGGGCGGTGCTCAGCCCGATGGTGCCCCCCGGCCAGGCGGACTTCCTGGTGGTGATCGCGGCCGACCAGGTGGAGACCAACCGGCACATGCTCGCTCCCGGCGGCGTGCTGATCCGCCCTGACGCCGTCGATCCCGCCAAGCTTTCCAACGCCCGCAGCCTCAACGTGGCACTGCTGGGGGTGCTCAGCCGGCACTTGGACATCGACGTGCGGTGCTGGCAGGAGGCTATTCGTAGCCGTCTGGCCCCTCGCCTGCGCGAGGCGAACCTCCAAGCCTTTGAAACCGGCAGGGCGGCCGGCGCAAGAGCAGGCTGAATTCGCCTGCTATGTGCCTACCAGGAGTTGGGCTATAATCGCCCACCGCGACGGCCAGCCCAGCCTACGGCCTTGCGCCGCACGACATGTCCGGCCCAGGATGGCGGTCGCGTTGGCTTGCCTTGATGTGCCCGCCTGCGGTCAGCCCCGCCGGCCGGACGCGAGGATTCAGACATGACGACAATGCTCAAGGGTCGCACGACAGAAGCCTTTCACCCGGCTAGCGCCCCCGATTACCTGCCCCCCGCCCAGTTGCGGGCCCTCCAGTTGCAGCGCCTCAAGCAGATGGTCGACCGGGCCTACCAGCACCAGGATCTGTTCCATCAGCGGATGGTCCAGGCCGGGTTGACGCCTGAGGACGTCCAATCGCTTGACGACGTAGCCAAGTTGCCCTTCATGGTCAAGACCGACCTTCGCGACACGTACCCGTTCGGCCTGTTTGCCAGTCCGATGCAGGAGATCGTCCGGCTGCACGCCTCCAGCGGGACCACCGGCAAACCCATCGTGGTGGCATACACCCAGCAGGACGTGGCGGTGTGGGCCAGCGTGATGGTGCGGACGTTTGCCGCCTACGGCCTGCACGCCGGGGACATCATCCAGAACGCCTACGGTTACGGCCTGTTCACCGGCGGGTTGGGGGCCCACTACGGCGGCGAGGCGCTGGGCGCTACGGTGATTCCGATCTCGGGGGGCAACACCGACCGGCAGATCCTGGTGCTGCGCGACTTCGGCGTCACGGCCATCTGCTGCACGCCCACCTACTTCCTGCACCTGCTGGACCGGGCGGGGGAAATGGGAGTGGACATGCGGGCGCTGCCCCTGCGGGCGGGTGTGTTCGGGGCCGAGCCGTGGACGGAGGCGATGCGCGCGCACATCGAGCAGACCAGCGGGATTAAGGCCTATGACATCTACGGCCTTACCGAGATCATCGGCCCGGGCGTGGGCAGCGAGTGTCGATGCCAGGCCGGCCTGCACCTCTTCGAGGACCATTTCTACCCGGAGATCATCGACCCGCGGACCGGCAAGGCCCTCGGCGAGGGCCAGGAAGGCGAGCTGGTGTTGACCACGCTGTCCAAGCAGGCCATGCCGATGATCCGCTACCGCACGCGGGACATCACAGCCGTCATCCCCGAGCCCTGCGAGTGCGGCCGGACCATCCGGCGGATCCGGCGCATCGGCCGGCGCAGCGATGACATGTTCATCATCCGCGGCGTGAACGTGTTCCCCGCGCAGGTCGAGGCGGCGCTGCTGGCCGTCGAGGGCACGCTGCCGCACTACCAGATCGTCCTGACGCGCCAGAAGGGCCTGGACCAGATGGAGGTGCAGGTGGAAGTCACGCCGGAGGTTTTCTCCGACAAGGTGCGGGCCTTGGAAGACCTCCAGAAGAAGCTTTCGCATGCCCTGGAGAACTCCCTGAACATCCGCGTGGCGGTGGCGCTGGTGGGGCCGCACACCATCCAGCGCAGCGAGGGCAAGGCCAAGCGCGTCATCGACAAGCGGAATGAATAGACGGGCATGAGCACCCAAGTCCCCAGCCGGGCCGACCAGGCCGTTGCGATCTTCAGCAGCGGCTTCAACTGCGCGCAAGCCATCCTGCTGGCTTGCGGGTGCCCCCGGGGGGTGGACCGCCTCCAGGCGCAGCGGTTCGCCAGCGCGCTGGGAGGGGGCATCGCCCACCAAGGCCAGGTCTGCGGCGCCTTGACCGGCGCCGCCCTGCTGGTCGGTTACCTGCTGCCCAAGACCGACACCCAGGACCTCCGGCCGAGGGCCAATCAGCTTATCGGCGAGCTTTTCCAGGCCTTCCGCGCCCGACAGGGAGCGATCCTCTGTCGCGACCTGCTGGGCCTGGAACTCTCCACGCCGGAGGGCGTGCGGCGTTTTCGGGAACTGGAGCTTAGGCAAAAGCGGTGCGCGCCGGCGGTCCGCCTGGCGGCCGAACTGCTCGAGGAGTTGCTGGCCCGCGAGGGCATGAGATGATCAGGGCTGCCGACCAAGGGCAGCCCGAAGGAGAGAACATGAAACTCAACCAGCTTTCGGTGTTCCTGGAGAACAAGCCCGGCAAGCTCAGCGTGCCGTGCCGGGCGCTGGCCAAGGCGGGGATCAACATCCTGACCCTTTCCCTGGCCGATACGCACCAGTTCGGCATCCTGCGCCTGATCCTGCGGGATTGGCAACGGGCCCGGAAGGTGCTCGAAGAGGCCGGCTGCGTCGTGAACGCCACCGAGGTGGTCGCCATTGAGGTGCCCGACCGTCCGGGCGGCCTGGCGGTGGTGCTGGACGTCATCGAGAGGGCCAACATCAACCTGGAGTACATGTACGCCTTCAGCTTCCGCCGCAAGGACACCGCCATTCTGGTTTTCCGGTTCGAGAAACCCGACGAGGCGATCAAGGCCCTCCAGGATGCCGCCATCAACGTGATTGCCGAGGTGGACCTGTTCGATCGGGCCCCCAAGGGCTAGCGGCCCGGCAACGTCCCCGAAGGAAACGCGCGATGGCGACGTCGACGTTCGTCTGCGAGAACCGGATTTGGGACGGCCCCGCCGAGACGATGGACCCCGCCCAGCGCCGGCAGGTGCAGTTGCAGCGACTCGTCCAGACGCTCCAGCGAGTGCAGAACGTTCCGTTCTATCGGCAGGCGCTGGCTAAGGCGAAGGTGCAGCCGGATCAGATTCACAGCCTGGACGACCTGCGGCGCCTGCCGTTTACCACCAAGGCCGACCTCCACGAGCACTACCCGCTGGGGTTCCTGGCGGTGCCTCGCCAGGACATCGCTCGCATCCACGGTTCCAGCGGCACCACGGGCAAGCCCACGCTCGTCGCCTACACCCGGCAGGACCTACAGACCTGGGCGGACCTCTGCGCGCGGTTCCTGGTGGCCGGGGGGTTGCAGAAGGGCCACTTGGTGCACATCGCGTTTGGCTACGGGCTGTTTACGGGAGGCCTTGGCCTGCATTATGGGGTGGAGCGGGTAGGGGCGTCCGTGGTGCCGGCGGCCTCCGGCAACACCCCGCGCCAGGTGATGCTCCTACAGGACCTTCAGGCCGACGTGCTGGTCTGCACGCCCAGCTACGCCTTGAACATCGCGGAGGTGGCGGCGGCACAGGGCGTCGATCCGCGCAGCCTGTCGCTGCGGTTTGCGCACTTCGGGGGCGAGCCGTGGACCGAGGACATGCGCGCCGAGATCGAGCGGCAGATGGGCTTGCTGGCGTTCGATAACTACGGCCTGAGCGAGGTGATCGGCCCGGGGATCAGCGGGGAATGCGCCGCCCGCCGCGGCATGCACATCCAGGAGGACCACTTCATTGTCGAATGCCTCAACCCCGACACGCTGGAACCGGTGGCGGACGGGGAGCCCGGCGAGCTCGTGTTCACCAGCCTGACCAAGCAGGCCATGCCGGTCATCCGCTACCGCACCCGGGACATCGCCTCGCTGGATCGCAGCCCCTGTCCCTGCGGCCGAACCGGCGCGCGCATGAGCCGGGTCATCGGGCGGACCGACGACATGCTGATCATCCGCGGGGTCAACGTATTCCCCTCGCAGATCGAGGAGGCCCTGCTGCGGGTGGAGGGCGCCGCGCCGCACTACCTGATCCAGGTGGACCGGCCCGGCGCGCTGGACGAGGTCACCGTGCGCGTCGAGATGCGGCCGCAGGATTTCTCCGACCGCATGGCCCAGATGCAGGCCCTGCATGATCGGATTGACCGCGAGATCCAGTCCATCACCGGCATCCGGGTGAACGTCGAGCTGGTGGAACCCCAGACCCTGGAGCGCTCCGCCGGCAAGGCTCAGCGCGTGATCGACCGCCAGCGGCAGAGGAAGCCGACCTAGCGTCCGTGGACCCCGGCGAAAAAACAAGGAAAGAGTCAGCCGTCCTAGCTGACTCTTCCGAGCGTTCGCCTCCTGGCCAAACAAAAACCGCTGGCAGTAGGCTTAGGCGAAGGGCAGCATCTGCCTGTACTCCTGCCTCCGAAGCCAATTATATCGGACTCTGCCCCAACGTGGGGAAAAATCCGCTCTCGCCCTTTGTATGTTGAGCCGTGGGCGGGTAAATTGGCGCCCCGGAGAGTGTCACACGGATGGCCAGCGACATGGACGGGTTCGTCCACCTTCATGTTCATTCCCATTACTCCCTGCTAGACGGGGGCAATCGCCTGGAGGACTTAGTCAGCAGCGCCCAACAGATGGGCATGGGGGCCATCGCGCTCACGGATCACGGTAACCTCTTTGGCGCCATGGAGTTCTACGAGCTGGCCAGGGAGCAAGGTATCCAGCCGATCCTGGGTATGGAGGCCTATATCGCCCCCGCCAGCCGGTTGGACAAGGCCAGCCCGAACATCTCCGCGGCCGCCTGTCATTTGCTGCTGCTGGCGACCAGCCCG
>Ga0315289_10002332_pt1 | contig 29196 bp, 20 predicted proteins | sample YL17G11_40_MG_FD_203452 | JGI IMG/M metagenome (GOLD analysis project Ga0315289, IMG submission 203452) | Sediment microbial communities from Yellowstone Lake, YNP, Wyoming, USA - YL17G11_40 | ecosystem: Environmental > Aquatic > Freshwater > Lake > Sediment | place: USA: Wyoming | collected... | reverse complement strand
CTCAAAAAATTGAGGATGCGGTCAACCCTATCGCCGGCGTTGAACATATACAATCCACTTCCCAGGAAGGTGTCTCCCAGGTCGTCATCCAGTTTACTCTGGAGACAAAAGCACTACAAGCCGCCCAAGACGTGCGCGAGAAGGTTGCCACTATTCGCGGCGATCTGCCCCGGGATATTGAAGCCCCTATTATTCAACGCTTTGATCCATCCAGCGAGCCAATTGTCTCTCTGGTTATTTCCGGTCAAAGATCGGCCAAGGAACTGACCACCATCGCTAAAAATGATGTTCAAAAGCGGTTGGAATCGATCGAAGGAGTGGGTTCGGTGGACATATTGGGGGGCAGCGAGCGCGCCTTCCAAGTCTCGCTTGATCTCGATGCCATGAATGCCCGTATGTTGACCTTCAATGATGTCTCCAACGCCATCGCCGCCTCCAATTTCGAGTTGCCAGCGGGACGGTTGAACCAGGGTCCCAGCGAGATGTTGGTTCGCACCATGGGCCGCTTCGAATCACTCGATGATATCAAAAACGTCATCGTCAAAAACTCCAATGGCAAGGTTATTCGTCTGGGCGATATCGCTGCCGTCTCGGATACTATCAAAGAACGCCGGAGCCTGTCGCGCTTTAATGGCAGAGAGGCGGTAACCATACAAATCACGCGCCAATCCGGTTCCAACACCGTCAAGGTGGCCGAGACCATCAAAAGGAGCTTAAAGGAGATCCAAAAGCTCCTCCCGGCCGATATCAAGGTCGATGTCGTTCAGGATAACTCCACCTTCATCCGCGAATCGTTGGCGGATGTGCAGACTACCATCATCTACGGGGGTATTCTTGCCATTCTGGTCATCTTTCTGTTTTTAAGAAATATCCCCTCAACCCTGATTTCCGCCATCGCCATTCCCACATCCATAATCTCCAGTTTCACTTTCATGAGGATCCTGGGATTTACCATCAACTTTATGTCTCTGATCGGCCTCTCGCTCGCTGTGGGATTGCTCATTGACGATGCCATTGTCGTCATCGAAAATATTTATCGACACATGGCACAGGGGGAGTCCCCCTGGGAGGCTGCCAAAAACGGCACCTCCGAGATTGGCCTGGCGGTTATGGCCACCACCTTTTCTGTTGTGGTGGTGTTCGTGCCGGTGGCCTTCATGTCGGGGATTGTTGGCCGCTTTTTCTACCAGTTCGGTCTGACTGTGGCCATCTCGGTGCTGGTTTCGCTTTTCGTGGCCTTTACTTTGACTCCTATGCTTTCCTCGAGATTTTTGAAAAAAGAAAAGCATATAGAAAAAGGATCAAAAAACCCCATAAAGATCATCCTCTATTACTGGAACCGCGCTTTCGAGAAATTTGGCGATATCTATCGCTATGCCCTGCGCTGGGTGCTTCGCCACCGCGCCATTACTCTCCTGGGTGCCCTGGCTGGATTTGGCATCTCTCTGATTTTGGGCTGGGCTTTCCTGGGAAATGAGTTCATTCCTGCGCAGGATAGAGCTGATTTATATGTGAATTTTAGATCCGCTGCCGGTTCCAGTCTTGACAGGACCGCCTGGCTTGCCGAGCAATTGGAGCACAAAATCGCGGCCCACAAAGATGTCATCCGTTACCAGCTTTTGACCATCGGCGGGACATACACCCCGGTAAACGAAGGCTCGATCTATGTCAAGTTAGTTGATAAGGGCAAGCGTAAACAATCGGTCTTTGCTTTCTCCACAGATCTAAGAAATGAATTATCTGCCATACCGGGTCTCACCATTTCCGTGGCCATGGAACAAAGCCACGGAGGGGGTCAACCGATTGAATATTCCGTCCGGGGGCCCGATTTTGTCAAACTAAAAGCTCTTGCCACCCGAGTCGAGAGCGTCATGGAGAAGGCGCCCGGCGCTGTTGATGTGGAAAACAGCGAAAAACAGGCCCGACCTGAGTTTCGTGTCGCGATCGACCGCCAGGTAGCCGATGACCTCGGCTTAAATCTGGCCATCATCGGGACCACGGTCCGTAGCCTTGTCGATGGCGCCAATATCAGCCGCTTTAAGGACGGCGATGAGGAATATGATATCAATGTCCGCCTGGCCCCGGAATATCGAACCGATATTGAGGATTTGAACAGCATCTATGTGCCTTCCGTCAAGAAGGTTCGTGGAGATGATTTTTCAGTGCCCCTGCGTCAGGTGGCCGATATCTACGAATCAGCTGCGCCGACCGAGATCCGCCGCTACGATCGCCAACGCGAGATCCGGGTCGGCTCCAATTTGGCGGCAGGATATGTCCTTAGCGATATTATGGGTCATGTCCAAGCCAATCGCGCCGCGCTAAATATCCCGGCCGGGTATATTGTGACCACGGTCGGCGAGGCCGAGATCATGCAGGAATCATTCAAGAGCATCTTTTTCGCGCTATTTTTGGCGATAATCTTCATCTACTTGCTTTTGGCATCCCAATTTGAATCGTTCCTGGATCCTTTCTCGATGGGTATGTCGCTGGTCATGGCTCCCGTGGGAGCCATCCTGGCGCTCATTATCTTTGGCTCGCCTGTTTCGGTTATGTCGCTAATCGGCATTGTGCTCTTAATGGGCCTTGTAACCAAAAATGCCATCCTGCTCATCGATTTTATCAAGCAAGCCCGGCGGCGCGGCATGGATCGCACAGAGGCTATCTTGCAGGCCGGTCCTATCAGGCTGCGCCCCATTATGATGACGTCCCTGGCTATGATCTTTGCCATGTTGCCCCTGGCCTTTGCCATCGGCCCCGGCGCGGAGTTGCGCGCTCCCATGGCGCAGGCCGTCATTGGAGGTCTGACGTCGTCGACTCTCCTGACCCTGATCATAGTTCCGATTGTGTATACATTGCTTGACGATATCGTATCATTTGTCACCGGGAAAAGGCGAAAATCCAGGACCAAGACCGCCGGCCCGGCTTCCGGAACCGCTGAGTCGTCGGCGTAAGTTAATGGATGACAATGTATGACGTAGATTTCAATAAATTCAACGGCACTCCCAGACTATTTCTGGACTTTATCAATTTCAGAGAGCCGGCGGCTCGATTTTTCGGACGCGATTTTAGAGATATAGACTGTTACCGGGCTGTAGCATCCCAAATAGATAAAACCTCATACAATAGAACGAAGCTGGCTTCCATCATATCGGAAGCCACATTGTCTTTTGGGCTTTCCGCACCTGCCACCGAGAATATCCGCAAGCTCGCGCAGCCCAACACTCTTTGCGTTTTCGCCGGCCAGCAGGTGGGAATGCTCCTGGGGCCGATGTACACGGTGCTCAAGGCGCTATCGGCTTATAAGCTTGCGAAGAAGCTTGAGTCAGACCTTGGCCGTCCTGTGGTCCCTTGTTTCTGGATGGCCAGCGATGACCACGATTTTGCCGAGGTCAAGAGTGTAAGCATTCTTGATCGCGACGGGAATTGCAGGAACGTTTCATATGAACCTGCCAGGCCGCCCGATGGCGTTCCCATGGCTGAAATTGTGCTTGATGACCGGGTGACAGTGTTTCTCGATGAGGTGGAATCCGTCCTCCTGCGGACTGAATTCCGGGCGACAATCGTATCATGGATTCGCGATGCTTATAGATCAAGCAGAACTGTCTCGGAAGCGTTTGGCATTCTCATGGAGAGGCTGCTTTCGAGCTTCGGGATCGTTCCAGTAGACCCCAATTTTGCAGGCATGAAGGAACTCTTCTCACCGGTTTTCAGGCGCGAGATCGAAAATCACGGAGTGATCTTCGAGTTATTTGAGCGGCGCTCAAGGGAAATTATCGAATCAGGCTACCACAGGCAGGTTCACAAGACGGCCGACAGCCTTAATCTCTTTTACAGTGACGGTGTCAGAAGAAATATACTGGTCTCCGGCCAGGATTTCAGCTTCGATGGCTCCGGAGAGACGATGTCCCGAGACGGCCTTCTCGAACTCCTGTCCCGAGAACCATGTAGATTCTCACCCAATGTCGCTTTAAGACCGATTGCCCAATGCTTTGCGATTCCCACCATCAGCCAGATAGTGGGGCCGTCTGAAGCGGCTTACTTCTCGCAGATCGGGCCGCTCTTCGATTATCATGGGGTACCACTGCCAGTCGTGAGGCCGCGCGTTTTCGCGACCATGCTGGAACCGCATATCGCAAAGATCTTTCGAAAATTGGGAATTGACTTTGCAAGCCTTTCGAACGACAAGGAATTTGAGGTTGGCCGCATAATAAGAGTGCAATTTCCGGACGAAATCGAATCGCAAACGGTGGAATTAAGAGACAAAATCGAGAAGATGATAGCGGCTATTGCGGCCAATGTTAAAGAGAAGGACCTCGAAAGCTACCAGGCGCTGGACTACGCACGCAGACGGATTTTGCACGAGCTGAATCATTTGTCCAAGAAGTTGTTCATGGCCCATAAGAAAAAGCATGAGGACGTTAGCCAACGAGTCCGAAAAGTCGCCGCCTTCGTTCTCCCGTGCAACAAATTTCAAGAAAGGGTGCTTTCACCCGCGTACTTGGCGAATAAGTTCGGCCCGGATATTTTCGAGCGCATTGAGAAGAAGCTCGATATCAATTCAACCGCTCATCAATTGGCGGAGATTGAGCCATGAAAGTGGGGATCGTTTGCTATCCGGTCAAAGGAGGTTCGGGCGTGGTGGCGTCCGAACTGGGCCTGGCACTTTCGGCGATGGGGGTGGAGGTGCATTTCTTCTCTTATGCGCTTCCATTTCGGCTGACTGGATTCGATTCCAAATTCATTTTCCACCAAGTGGAAGTGTCCGATTATCCGTTGTTTCAACATTCGCCTTACACCCTGACCCTGGCCACCAGGCTGGCGGAGGAATCCCGAAGGGTCGGCCTGGATATAATACATGCCCATTACGCCATACCACACGCCATCAGCGGCTATCTGGCCAAGCAAATCCTGGGCAAAGATCGGCCCAAACTGATAACTACATTGCATGGCACCGATATCACGCTGGTCGGCCTTGACCCATCTTTCTTCGCCGTTACCAAGTTCTCCATGGAAGTTTCCGATGCCCTGACTACGGTGAGCCGCTACATACACGATAAGACTTATTCCTCGTTCGGCATCACCAAGCCGATGAAAATCATCCATAACTTTGTAGATAATGCGCGATTTCGGCCCGATCAGGCTGGATGCGACCGTTCGTCGCTGGCATCGCCGGACGAGAGAATTATCATGCATATGTCGAACTACCGCCCCGTTAAAAACGCTACCGATGTTGTTCGCATATTCAAGCTCATCAACGAGGAGGCACCATCAAGATTGGTTCTCATAGGTGATGGCCCCGATGCGGCCAACGTCCTGCGGCTGGCCGAAGAGTTGGGTTTGAAAGATCGCACCATGTTCCTGGGCGGACAGGATTCCGTGGAGACGATTCTCTGCAAGGCCGACCTGTTGCTTCTGCCATCGGCTTCGGAGGCGTTTGGGCTGGCGGCGCTCGAGGCCATGGCTTGCGGGGTGCCGGTCGTCGGCTCCATCGTCGGGGGCCTGCCGGAATTGGTCGTAGATGGCGAGGTTGGATATCTGGAGCCGATCGGTGATTATAAGGCGATGGCCAAACGATCTCTCGAAATACTATCCAACGAGAATTTGCATCGAAAAATGTCCCACAACGCCCGCAAGCTGACTCTCGAAAAATACGATACCAAGGACTTGGTGAAGCAGTATTTCGAATTCTATCAAGAGGTGTTGTCGAATGGGTAACCATGAAACCAAGCTCGATGTCCTGGCGATCGCGGCTCACAGGGATGACACTGAAATCGTTTCCGGCGGGACAATCGTCAAATTCGTCGACCTCGGCTACGCGGTCGGCATTCTTGATTTGACTGCCGGCGAAGCCGGCTCGAGAGGAGATGCCAATACCAGGGCCGAGGAATCCAGGTGCGCATCGGAGATTATGGGGCTGAAATATCGCCACAATTTGGAACTGCCCGATGCCGGGTTATTTCTGACTCAGGAGAACGCGCTGAGGGTCGCTGAAATCGTGCGACAGACGCGGCCGGAACTTGTAATTCTCCCTTATTGGGTCCAGCGCCATCCCGACCACGCAACCGCCTCGCTAATCGGCTACAGGGGATGTTTTCTGGCCGGTCTCGCCAAGATGTCGATAGCCGGCGCGGCCTACCGTCCCAGAAAGATTATTTATTCCTCCTCGTTTCAGGATGTCGAACACAGCTTTGTAGTGGACATCACGAACCAGTTTGAGCGCAAATGCCAGGCGGTCGCCTGCTACAAGACACAATTCGAGGAGAAACCCGGCACGAGAGAAGTTTATCCTCCAGCCAGAAACATACTCGACTACATGGAAATCCGCGCCAGGCAATACGGGTACATGATCGGCGTTAGATACGCCGAATGCTTCATCCAAAAAGAAAAATTCGCCGTCGACGACCCCTTAAAACTACCGGGATCATCTATCTGACTCGTCCCCCGACAAAATTGTTTCGGAGCGCATTCCTGGAGTAAGGGCCGCGGTCATGGGCCCGGGTTGCGAGCGGGTTCGGCAAGTGCCGAACCGGGCGAGGCGATCCCGGAATATGGCATGGGTTTGCCCGGTGATATCGCTATCGGAGGTGGCGGGGACTGTTGCTGCACAGTCGGGATCGCCTCGCCCTGTCCCCCTTTGGGGGACCCGCTCGCAACCCGGGCGCGATTCCAAGGCCGGGGATATATACTTCTTGTCTCCAATTCAGGTTGTCTGTATAATAATCGCGGAAGAGGATGGGGTCTGGTGGCCCTCGCGGCCTTCAAAGCCGTAGGCGGCCGGTGCTCCCGGTCGTGGGAGGTTCGATCCCTCCCCCTTCCGCTTTTTTTATATGAACGTGGATTGCATTTTGACACCGGCTTGAGAGAGTCAAAACGCTTGAACAATGCACCCAATTGAGTTTATATTGAAATGGCATCGTTGTCAAATTTATGGACAAGAAAGAGGAAATATTCAGGTTGACGCAGTACGTGGCCTGCGCGGGTTGAGCCTCCAAAATCGCGCGTAGCGATCTGGCTCAGGTGCTGGGCGATCTGGTCCTGCGAAAGTATAAAAACGTGGCGGTAGGTCCCGAGTTATTGGATGACGGCGGGGTTGTCGTGATTTCCAAGGACCTGGCGATCGTCACAACGGTGGACTATTTTACGCCTGTCGTCGATGATGCCTTTGATTTCGGAGCTATTTCGGCTGCCAATTCCTTGTCCGATCTTTATGCTATGGGGGGTAGACCGATATCGGCCCTGAATATTGTCGGCTTCCCCGAAAAAGTTTTGCCGCTTTCTATTCTAAAGGACATCATCCGCGGGGGCCTGAGCGTGGCCGATGAAGCTGGCATGCCGATAGTGGGTGGCCATACGGTGAAATCGCCCGAACCATTCTATGGCCTGGCCATAACGGGCAGTGTTCATCCGCAGCGCATCTTGACCAATGCCGCGGCCCGTGAGGGCGATTACTTATATCTTACTAAGCCGTTGGGCACAGGCTTGATCACGACGGCGCTCAAAAACGACAAAGCTCGGCCGGAGTGGGTTGAAGAAGCGGTCAGGGAAATGAAGATCCTAAACCGCGAAGCGGCCGAGGCTGTACTGGCGACCGAGCTTTGCGCTGTGACGGATATCACCGGATACGGCCTCTTGGGCCATCTTTGCCAGATGATGACGGCGTCTGAAAAATCGGCCATAATCAGGTTGGACAATGTCCCTTTGCTTAAGGGTGCCATAGAACTCGCCCGCATGGACATGTTCCCAGCGGGCAGCCGATCGAATCTTCTCTCCGTTGGTCCTGATGTTTCTTGGGATGGCGAATTCGAGAAGCATGAGCAGTTGCTTTTAGCCGATGCCCAAACATCGGGAGGTCTGCTGATTTCAATCAGGAAATCTCTGGCGGCAACTCTTGAGAATGAGCTCACTAAAAGAGGTGTGGGCCATGCGAATATTGGCGAGGTAACAGAAAGACAGGAATGGTTGGTAAAAGTAGTCAGAAGATAGTCTCGGCGGCAGGCAAGAGGGCTGGCACCAAATTGAGCATGCGAGAATTCCCCAGCGTCTCATCAATTCTCGAGGATGAATCTATCGGACCTCTTATTAGGGAGTGGTCATTTCCTTTTGTGTCCCATGAGCTTAAGAGACTAATACCCGAATTGAAGAGACAATCGATTTCAGATAGTTTCATCCCCGGGAAAGATGAGGTCATTTCTCGACTGCTCTCGATTTTCGACGGATATCGCCGTGACTTGATGCAACCCGTCATCAACGGCACCGGGGTGATTTTGCACACCAATCTCGGGCGGGCACCGCTTTCATCGACGGCCTATGAAGACCTTCTTGAAACCGTGACCGGCTATTCAAATCTCGAATTTGACTTGCTTGAAGGAAAGCGTTCCAGTCGCAGCAGGGTCGTGGGCCGCATGCTGGCGGCTCTCTCCGGCGCCGAGTCCGGGATGGCGGTCAACAACAACGCCGCGGCCGTTTACTTGATCGTGGCAAATCTGGCTGGAAACGGTAGGCAAGTCATTATTTCCAGGGGACAACTCATTCAAATCGGCGGCGGATTCAGGATACCGGAGATTATCGAACGCTCCGGAGCCATCCTGCGGGAGGTGGGCACTACCAACAAGACAGCTCTTGGCGATTACCGGAAAGCGATTACCAAAAATACGTCCCTCGTCTTGATTGTGCATAAGAGCAATTTCGTACAGCGCGGTTTCACTGAGGAACCGGAACCGGCTGAAATTGCAAAGCTGGCTCATTCCAAGAATATTCCAATATGTTATGATCTCGGCTCAGGTCTGATATTCAAAGGCGGCCTGGGAGGGCAGTTGGACGAGCCCTCGGTCCCCACGGCCGTGAGAACAGGCGCCGATCTCGTATGTTTCTCCGGCGACAAGCTGCTCGCTGGCCCGCAGTCCGGGCTGATAGCTGGCAAAGAGAAGTTGATCGGCCGGCTTATCAAAGACCCGCTTTACCGAACTTTCAGGCTGGATAAATTAACTATAGGGCTTCTCGAAAAAACGCTCCTCGCATATCTTCGCGGTACGCCTCTTCCCGCCTGGGAACTTGCCAATACGCCCATAGACTTGCTGAAAGCCAAAGCTGACGAGGTTGTGGAGGCCATTAATAACCCCGCAGCTACCCCCACGCCATTGAAAAGCTCTTTCGGGGGAGGCTCACTCCCGGAATACGAATTCGACAGTTTCGGAATCAGGATCGCGGGCGACCCCATGGATTTGTCCCGGAGACTATTGCGTTACTCCACGCCCGTCGTCTGCCGTAACGTCTCCAATGCGGTCTTGATAGACCTGCGCACTGTCATGCCGGAATGTTACAGCACATTGATTGACGCCATAAGGTCATGTTTGTCGTAGGCACAGCGGGGCATATAGACCACGGGAAATCCTCGCTGGTGCTCAAAATGACGGGGATTGACCCTGATCGTTTGCCGGAGGAGAAAGAGCGAGGTATGACGATCGACCTTGGGTTCGCCTGGGCGGAACTCCCCTCAGGCCGCCAGATCGGCATTGTCGATGTCCCCGGGCACGAGAGATTTGTCAAGAATATGATCGCCGGTGTCGGTGGGATCGACGCCGTGATCTTCGTTATTGCCGCCGATGATGGCTGGATGCCTCAGACGGAGGAGCATTTTCAAATCATCAAGCTCCTGGGTATCAAGACCGGGCTGGTCGCGTTGACTAAAAAAGACCTCGTCGATGACGGGCTCCTTCAACTCCAGATCGATTCGATCAAATCCCACCTGTACGGGACCTTCCTTGAGAACTGCCCCATAGTTCCAGTTTCCGCCGTCACGGGTGAAGGTGTTTCCGGAATATTACAGGAACTTGATGCTCTCCTGACATCCGAAATCCAGAGGCCCGACATTGGCACGGGACGCCTTTTCATCGATCGCCGCTTCACCGTTCAGGGGATGGGTACCGTCGTTACCGGCACGCTTCTCGAAGGCAGATTTTCGATTGATCAGCAAGTCGAAATTCAACCATCGGGGCTGGTTTCACGTATCAGGAGCCTGCAAACGCACAAGCACAAAATAAGTGAGGCCCTGCCTGGTAGCCGTGTGGCCATAAATCTCGTTGGCATCGAGAAAAATGCCGTAGACAGGGGAGAGGCAGTCTGTCTCCCAGGCAGTGTTCTCCCTACCCGGCGGATCGCAGCCGAGCTATCGCTTCTCGAGAGCGGCAGAAGCGCCGTCAGAAACGGGTCTGAAGTCTCTTTCTTGCTGGGGACGGCCGACATCTTGGCGAAGGTATATTCTCTGGACGGCGATTCCTTAGGGCCGGGAGAGAACGGCTTGGTCAAAATCAAGCTCAATGCGCCGGTGGCGGCCAAGATCGGAGACCGCTTCATTATCCGCAGGACAAGCCCTCCAGATACAATCGGCGGCGGACGAGTCCTCGACACGGAATTCGCCCCCGGCGGCAGAAACAAGGAAATGCAAATCGCGATTCTCAAGGATCGTTCCCGTCTCACCCCGGAGGCGGTCGTCACCAGCGAGCTTCGCAAAAATGTCAAAATGCCGGTATCGAGACTATATCAAAATATGCCGTTCACAAGAACCGCCGTCGACGCCGCTGTCAGATCGCTATCAGATCAGGGCCTTCTCATAGTCTCCGGCGATAGCCTCCTCTCACGGGATTTCCTGGAGAGATTTGCCCAACCGGCGCTTGCCGCAATTGAAAGCGATCATGAAACAAAGCCCTGGTCTGAAGGAGTAGAACCGGGGGCGCTGGCCAAAAAACTCAAACTTGATCCGGAACAGCTTCCCGCAGTGATTGATTATCTCGTTTCCAGCGGCAAAATCGCACTCGATAAAGGGCATCTCAAGCTCCTGGGCCACCGGGCTCAGTTGAAACCTGAGCAGCTGCGTCTTCAGGGCAAACTCAGCGCCCGCTTGTCCGCCAGTCCGCTGGCCGCTCCCACAAAAAAGGAATTCATCGATGAAGACCCTCAGTATGAGGTCGTAATCAGCTTCCTTAAAGACAGGAATGAGATCGTTGAGCTCAAAGGTGGTATTCTATTAACCCGACGCGACCTCGATAATATTGTTCAGTCGCTGGTCGATTATCTCCGCAAAGCCGGTAAGGCCACTGCTTCGGACATTAAGAATCAACTCAAGACCAGCCGCAAATATGTCATCCCCCTGCTCGAAAAGCTCGATCAAATGGGCATAACCAAACGAGATGGGGACTACCGTTCTTTGTTGAATCGTTAGGGGGCTCGACATTATGAGCAGGAAGGTTATCTTTACTAATGCCAATATTTATACCATGGATCGCCGTTCCGTAGGCGCCCAGGCGATCGCTGCCGAGGATGGTAAGATATGCGAAATCGGCGCTGCTTCTGCTGTCAGGCCGCTCGGGAGGCGTGGCTTCTCGGTAATCGACCTCAAAAAGCATGTCGTCATTCCCGGCATAATCGACTCGCATTTACACCTGTTGAGCCTGGGAAACAGTTTCAAGCGCGTCAACCTCGATGGTATAGATTCCCTGGCCAAAGCGAAAGAGTTAATCAAGGAAGCGGCCTCGAAAATCATGAAGGGGCGCTGGCTCATGGGCCGAGGCTGGAACAAGAATCTCTGGGGCAACACATTCCCCGATAAGAGGACTCTCGACAGCATAACCGACGGCCCTGCTGCTCTGCGCAGCAAAGATGGTCATCTTCTTTGGGTCAATTCCATTGCCCTGGAATTGGCGGGGATTGATAGATTTACGCCCGACCCGGTCGGCGGCGTCATTGAACGTGATCCAAGCGGGGAGCCGACAGGAATTCTCAAAGAAGATGCCGTCGATATTGTCGACGACGTAATCCCGCCAGGGACATATGAAGACAAGAAGGAATCGATTCGTCTGGCGCAGAAACATCTGCTGTCTCTCGGCGTGACCGGCGTCGGTGATTGCGATGGAGACAAAGACCTATTCGGTATTTATGAGGAATTGGATGGAGGAAAACGACTGAAGTTGAGATTGTTCAAGATGATCTCCCGGAGCAATTTTGAAGCGGCGCTGAATTCGGGGTTTCGCACCGGAAGCGGTACCGAGCATCTTCGCATAGGTTGCCTCAAAATCTTTGCTGATGGCGCCCTGGGCTCGCAGACGGCCCTGATGTTCGAGCCATACGAAAACCTCGCTAATAGCTACGGGCTGGAGGTCCTGGCGCAGAAAGAGATTGAAGACTTCGTCAGCAGAGCTGTCGAGGCCGGCATCTCTGTCGCAATCCACGCTATTGGAGATCGGGCCAGCTTTCAGGCCTTAAGCGGAATCGGAAAATATGCCGTGGAGTTTAAGGACAGGAACTTGAGGCCGAGAATCGAGCACGCCCAGGTTCTGAGAAGATCGGATATTGTCCTTTTCAATCGCTATGGCATTATCCCCTCCGTCCAGCCTATCCACGCCACTTCCGATCGCGATATCGCCGATCGCTACTGGGGCGCCCGCTGCCGCTACGCCTACCCATTCAGGACACTGCTTAGCCTCGGCGCGCGCCTTGCCTTCGGGTCCGATGCCCCCATCGAGACCGCCGATCCTATAGCCGGAATCCATGCCGCCTCCACTCGCAAACGCAAGGCAGAAAGACGCTCCGCTTGGTACCCCGACGAAAGAATCACTGCCCGCCAGGCTGTCGACGCTTATACCAATGGCTCCTCCTACGCCTGTTGTTTCGAGGATATCTCCGGAAACCTCGCGGTCGCAAAGTGCGCCGACTTCGTGGTGCTCTCCGACGATATATTCAAGATAAAGCCGGATAGGATCGCCCAGACAGAGGTTTTGATGACCGTGGTCGACGGCAAAGCAGTTTACGGAAGCATATGATATTATAGTTGTGCAATGGCTTTATGCGGCGGGGGAGAAACCGGCCTGCATTCGTTCCCCCGAATTATATTGACAAACATCGTCAACAACGCAAGATTGCGCTCTGAAGAAAATTAGGAGGTTCCGTGGCCACGTACCCATCGACCGATATGCAGCTGTCCGCCCTTGCAAACGCCATGCAGCAATTCGACGAGGCGGCGGCTCGGCTAAACATCGATAAGTCCATGCTCGAAATTCTCAAACAGCCGCGGCGGGCTGTCATTGTCAAGCTGCCCATACTGATGGACAACGGCACCTTCAGGGTTTTCACCGGCTACCGGGTTCAGCATTCCATAACTCGCGGCCCCGCCAAAGGGGGCATTAGGTACCATCCTAACGTCAACCTCGATGAGGTCTCGGCCCTGGCCGCCTGGATGACCTGGAAATGCGCTGTCGTCAATATCCCCTTCGGCGGCGCCAAGGGAGGGATAGCTTGCGATCCGGCCGAGTTGTCCAAGAATGAGCTCGAGAGGTTGACCCGCCGTTATACTGCCGATCTGATTGACGTCATAGGACCCGAGAAAGACGTTCCCGCCCCAGATGTCAACACCGATTCTCAAATCATGGCCTGGGTGATGGATACCTACTCAATGCACGCCCGCCACACGGTCACATCCGTCGTGACCGGGAAACCGGTCGATCTCGGAGGCTCAAAGGGACGTCGCGAGGCCACCGGACGCGGAATATTGTTCACTATCAGAGAAGCCTGCAAATTCAAGAAAATAGACATTTCGGGCGCGCGCTGCGTCATTCAGGGGTTCGGCAACGTCGGCTCGGTGACGGCCGACCTTCTGCACAAGGATGGCGCCAAGGTCATCGCCGTCTGCGATGTCCACGGGGGAGTCTGCAACCCTGACGGCCTCGATATTCCGGCCCTCCTGGAGCATGTCAAAGTGCACAAGAAGATTCCCGGATTCACCGGCGGCAAACCGGTCGTCTGCGATGATATTCTGACCCTGGAGTGTGAAGTCCTTGTCCCCGCTGCCCTCGAGAACGTCATCACCGCCCACAACGCCTCCAACATCAAAGCCGCCATAGTGGCCGAGGGTGCCAATGGTCCCACTACCCTGGACGCCGACAAAATTCTGGAAACACGCGGCGTCTTCATTATCCCCGATATCCTCTGCAATTCCGGAGGCGTGACGGTAAGTTATTTTGAATGGGTCCAGGATCGGATGGGATATTTCTGGAGCGAGGAGGAAGTCAACATGCGGCTGGAGGCCATAATGGTCAAGGCCTTCACCGACGTTCTCCAAATAGCCATCGACAAGAAATGCAATATGCGGATGGCGGCTTTCATATTGGCCATAAAAAGGGTGCTCGATGTAACTATGCTGCGCGGGGTTTACGCTTGAGCGATGGATAATTTCATCAAGCAGGCCATCGGCTTCGTGCCCCCTTTTCTGCTGGCCATATCATTCCATGAAAGCGCCCACGCCTACATCGCATACAGATTCGGCGATTCCACGGCCAAAGACCTGGGTCGCATAACGCTCAATCCTCTGCCGCACATAGATGTCTTGGGGTTCTTATTATTGCTGACCGTCCATTTTGGATGGGCCAAGCCGGTGCCTATCAACCCTTATAACCTCAGAAACCCGATTAGGGATAATCTCTGGATAGCCCTTTCCGGCCCGGCTTCGAACTTGATACTCGCTGTCATATCCGCAATCGTTTTCAGGCTGGCTGACCCATTCCTAATAGCCTCCAGCCCCGGTTTGTTTTTTCTTCAGATGATCGAAATATCGGTCGTGCTCAATATCGTGCTGATGGTTTTCAACTTATTCCCCATTCCACCCCTTGACGGCTTTCATGTTCTCGAAGGCCTGGTTTCGACTAACACCTATATAAAGATGCAGAAGCTGCGGCAATACGGGCCGCTCATCCTGGTCGGACTGGTTGCCATGAGCAGCTTAACGAGAATTAATATTTTCAGCTTGATCTTCGAGCCGTTCGTGAGGATTCTGGGAGGATTCCTGCTTGGTCGGCCGGTTGGATGGTAAAATATTCGGGTTCGTTTCCGCTGGCTCGCTTTTATTAATGACTTCCTGCGGCCTGATAGCTCCCGAAAAACCGTTAAATCCCAAGGTCACATTTTCGGTTGGCTCTTCGTTTATGGCTGAGGCATCCGACCTGGCAATCAGGGGCCGCATCGAGTTCGAAAGCGAGATGAAGTCGCAGGCCGGAAGTTATAGGCTTTTCATCAAAGGCAAAGACTCTCTATCCTTTCTAATCGAAGGTCCCTTTGGCGCCGACCTTATCCACTTGATCGCCTTCGGAGACAGCGCTTACCTGTATTCGAGCGCGGACCAGGGTTGGATCACTATTGGTCCCGGCGAAAGCGCCTCGATTGAAGAATACGGGATTTCCAACCTCTCACCGTTTTTGACCAGCGCCCTGCTGCTCCCCCAGCGTTTCATCGGGCCCCTGGGCGACGGAGACGCGCAGCAAGCTTACAGTGTTAGTTACGAAGGCCATGAGCTCATCGTGAGCCAGGGACAAAACGCGAGTCAATTTCGAATTTCCGAGCCAGAAAGCCATCTTATCGCTCGCTACGGCCGCAGGAAGGACGTGGGCGATGGTTTCTACCCAAGTCAAGTCACCATATCCGATTTCAATTCCAGCTGGCGCCTGCGAATCCGCATTGATAGGCTTAAGCTCAATCCTGAAATCCCGGCCAGCATCTGGATTCACCGATAGGGCGCCGACCCCCGGCAATTGATTCCTCCCCATAACATCTTGACAATGCGGAGACTCCGATTATTTTGCTAACGGGCAATGACTTGCCATTGCCCGTCTTGGAGACCGGGATATTAATGCGAGCGGAATGATCGCTGGAAGAAATGTCGGCGCCTAATCAAAAAGAGTGTCGCGTGGTTGTGCTACTGCTCATGGCGGTAGCGGCTTCTATGTGTCGCCCGCAGGCGGCGCTGGGACAACTCGACAAAGAGGCCTGGAAAAAGGAACACGGAGAAACCCTGTTAGCCCACCGGGAGCGTCCGCCGCTGATCCTCAGAAACGGTGGCCCTGACGCTTATGGCTATTACTTCATAGATTCCCATGACCTCGCCCATAACGCTCCCCAATTCCAGTGGATCGATATCGCCGGTATCGGAACCCGAATACCGCTTCAACAAGATGACCAGACTCTGGGGCCATTCAATCTTGGTTTCGAGTTCAGTTACTATGGGCAGATTTTCACCGGCTTGAGAATCTGCTCAAACGGCTGGATAAGCTTCACTTCGTCGTCTCCCGAGCCTCTGAACAGATCGATACCTACCGGCGATGAGCCGAATAACATTCTCGCCGTTTTCTGGGACGATCTGCTACCTGATACCGCTTCACGCGCCTACCTCTATAGAAACAACCGCGACACTTGTATCGTCGCCTGGCAAGCCTTTCGGCGCTACTCGGGGCAGGGGGGTTACACATTTGAGGCCATTCTATCAGCCGACGGCGCCATACTGTATCAATATCTCGATGTCGAAGGCGTTCTCGATTCGCATACCATCGGAATCGAAAATGCGAGCGGCTCGACCGGCCTCGAATATGTTTTTGATTCTCAGCACGATGAAAGCGGGATGGCGATATATTTTGGCCTGCACCCGCCGAGCTTCGCTGCGCATGACGTCCTGCCGACCTCTTTCAGGGCCCCCCAGCCTCTTGGAGCCATTGGGGACTCAGTCTTCCCCGCGGTCAATTTTTTCAACAACGGCCTCTACCCGGAAAGCTTCGACGTGCGTTTGACGATCGATAGGGGCATACCTTTCTATGACCACACTATGGGAATCAGCGATTTGCCTCCCGAGCTCTGGACGCACGTGATATTTCCGCTTTTTGTGCCTGGGGACGAGGGTTTGTATCAATTCACCGCCACCTCTCGCCTGGCCAATGACCAAATCCCGATAAATGACACCCTTCGTTTGAACTATTTTGTCTATTCCGCCATTTACCGCGATGGCTTTGAAGGGCCCGAAAGCGACTTCCATGGCGACAACGATTGGCAAAGAGGGACCCCAACCTCCGGGCCGGGAAGAGCTCACTCCGGATTCAACGCCTGGGCTACGAACCTGGATGGTGATTACTCCATCGGGCCGCTGCTGTCTTCTCTGATGTCCCCTGCCATCGTCGTCGATTCAGGCGCCGTCCTGACTTTCTGGCAATGGTATAGCATTGAGGCCCTGTTCGATGGAGGCAATGTCAAGATCTCCGCTGATGACGGAGGCAGCTGGGAGATGATCACGCCCGTGGGAGGTTACGACGGCGTCGTTTCCGATCTGTTTCAGAATCCTTTGGGAGGACAACAGGCGTTTTATGGCGCGTCCGGCGACTGGACGCTCGAGACGTTCAACCTCGCCCCCTACGCCGATTCGATTGTCATGATCCGTTTTGATTTCGGCTCCGATGTCTCGACTGTCGCTCCGGGGTGGTATATCGATGATTTTATTATATACGGCGCCAGAGCGGCGCAGCCAGGATGGCTGACGGGAATCGTCACGGACCTGGCTACCTCTGACCCCATTTCCGGGGCCGCGATAATGGCGGGCGCAAGGAACGATTCGACCGATGCCGACGGCCGCTATTTTCTCGAACTCAACCCCGGACTCTATTCCCTGACCGCATCGGCGCGGTACTATAATACAATCATGATCAATGACGTTGTCGTCACCTCCGGAGATACAGCTACTCAGGACCTGCAACTGCCATCCCCCGCGATACTGATTGATACCACGACTATAGACACATCTGTGGTTCAAGGGCGCATGATTTCCATTTCCAGACAGCTTGCGAATACGGGAACCGGGACGCTCGAATTCCAAATTGACGTCGATCAACGAGCGCGTCCTATGCTTGGCCGTCACGGGGGTGAGATAACCTCGCGGAAGACGCTGGCCAAGCCTGGGCCCTGGCCGGAACCACTCGATTTCGGCGACGAGGTTTTCGTATTCGATCCTCAAGCTCCGACCGGGGATAATTCCTGCGTCGGCGTGGAGTTCGATGGGGCCAATTTCTGGGTCACGGGCCGCCACCCTGCCGATGACGTTCATAAGCTGTATAGGTTTGATCTTCAAGGAAATCTTATTGACAGCTACAATCAGAATACGGTTTCTACCTGGGGATGGCGCGACCTGGCCTGGGATGGTGAATATTTGTATGCATCCGATGAAAACGAACTGGCCCAAATCGACCCGCAATCAGGCCGAAAAGTGGATACCCTGCCGATGCCGTCGAGCATCCCTCCTCCCATACGCGCCCTCGCTTATGACCCGCAAACGGATCATTTCTGGGGCGCCAATTTCTCATCCGACATAATCGAATTCGACCGCGTCGGCCAGACCCTCAGGTCATTCCCCAGCGACCGCCACATTTTTGGGCTCGCCTGGGATGATGTTTCCTCTGACGGTCCCTGGCTCTGGGTTTTCTCTCAGGACGGCGACCCACTGACCCAGGTTAGCCAATTCGACCCCGCGAACGGTTTTTTCACTGATGTCCAGTTCCATGCCACTGACCACAACGGTGGCTTGTCCGATCTGGCCGGGGGCGCCTGCTTCTCCAATAGATGGGACCCGACCAAGGGCATTCTTTTCTGCCTCGTAATGGGCAGGACGAATCTCTTCGATTCGTTTGATCTGGTGCAAGGATATGAGATAACCACGATTCCACAATGGTTGTCGGTGGAACCGGCCAGCGGCGCCGTAGCGCCGGGCGGCTCACTCGAGCTCTTAATCAACCTGGATTTCTCGGATAGCACGATGGCCCCGGATTCGCTCTATTTGGGGCGTATCACCGTTAGCAATAACGGCCGGGAGACGCCTCAGGTTGAAGTATCGGCAGGCCTGAGATCAGGCGTAGATTCCGACGACTGGTCATTGCCGTTCGGCTTCCAACTGCAGCAGAATTATCCCAATCCCTTCAACGCTTCCACCAGGTTTAGTTTCTCTTTGCCTGCCCGGTCGCACGTCGCTCTGGAGATCTTTGATATCCTCGGAGAGAGAATCGCCGTCTTGATCGACAAGGACCTTCCCGCGGGAAACCACGGCCTTACCTGGCGTGCCGACAAGTTGGCCTCAGGGCTCTACATATACAGGCTAAGCGCCGGAAAGACAACCAAGTCCGGCAAGATGATTCTTTTGAAATAGACGTTATCCTATTTTTCGACACAGATTATGTAAACCTTTCGGCTTGACTGCCGAAATATCAATTGTATGCTTGTTTCCATGGCAGAAAGCTTAGAAAAATATATCGATTATTTGAGCCTCGAGCGCGGACTCGCCAGTCTCAGTCTTGAATCTTATCGCAACGATATAGAGAAATTCCGCCGCTATCTCGAAAAGCAAAAGCTCACTCCCGAAAGCCTGCGCCAATCAGATCTCACGGGATTCCTGGAGTATTTGCGCAATTCCGGGATGGCGCCAAGCTCTATTGCCAGAAACCTGAGTTCCATCAAAGGATTTTACCGTTTCCTCAACCGCTCGGGAGAGACCAATAAGAATCCGGCGGAATCGATCTCCGGCCCCAAGCTGTTTCGGCCTCATCCGGGGGCTCTCACTGTGGAAGAGGTTTTCAAGTTGCTCGATGCCGCTAGACTTGCTTCCCAGGTCGATAACGGCAAGAAAAAGCTCTCCTCCCGCGACCAGGCGCTGCTGGAATTCCTATATGGCACTGGCGCCCGCGTCTCCGAGGCGTCCGGCGCCAGGCGTGACGACCTCTACAAAGAGATGGGCCTGGTGCGCCTTTTCGGCAAAGGGAAGAAGGAGAGAGTCGTGCCGATGGGAAAGGCCGCCTGGGAGGCGGTCAAGGAATACCTCGAAATCTCCAGACCGAAAATGGCCGGTCCTCAGAGCGAAGACTATCTGTTTCTGAATAATCGGGGCGGCAAACTTTCCCGCATGGGGATTTGGAAAATCCTGAATAAATATGTAAGGCTTGCGGGAATCACTCGCAAAGTCAGTCCCCATACGCTCAGGCACAGCTTCGCCACTCATCTTCTGGCCGGGGGCGCCGACCTTATTGCTGTTCAGGAGCTGTTGGGGCACGCCGACATAACCACCACGGAAATCTACACGCATCTCGATAACGAATTTCTGATCTCCGAACATAGGGAGTTCCATCCCAGGGAAAAATGGTAACATTGCTGGAAAGAGAGAAATCGGCGGCAGCAAAGGCCCTGGGGAGTAAGATCCATTGCGGCCTTTGCCAGCGCCAGATCTCCATCGACACTCTTCTAAAGGAGACCCTGGCCGACCGCGACTTGGTCATACACCGTTTTGACAGCATAAGCCAGCTATACGAACATAATCAGAGGTCGTTCATCGACATAGTCATATTCGCGGCCGGCCACGACCCCGAGTGGATGACCCCCCTGATTCAGGAGTTGAAGGCTCATTCCATCCTGCAGTATATTCCGATTCTCAGTTATATCCCTAAGGCTGGCAAGGAATTTATCATCACAAGTTATAAGCTGGGGGTGGAAGAGGTCATTCCAGGCAATTGGGATCGTCAGTTGGAGGCGGCGAAAATCGAGATGCTGATATTCCGGTCTCGAAGAGACCTGAGCGTCAACCCCTCCTCGAAACTCCCCGGCCCCAACGCTATCGAATATGAAATCGACAAGAGATTACACCTGGGGGAGAAATTCGCGATCTGCTACGCCGACCTCGACAATTTTAAGGCTTACAACGACTTTTATGGCTATGTCTATGGCGACAAGATGATTCGTATCACGTCGCTCATAATTCGAAATGTGGTCCAGGATTTGACTTCGAAGGGCTTTGTAGGCCACATCGGAGGAGATGATTTCATCTTCATCGTGCCGCCCGAGACGGTCGAGCCGGCCTGCGAAAGTATCATCGCCACCTTCGACCGCATGGTCCCTTATCGCTATGCCGAGGTAGACCGCGAGCGGGGCTGGATCGAGGTGCCCAACCGGCGAAATATCATGGAACGGTTCCCGATCGTGACTATTTCAATCGCCGTCATTCTAAACCAAAAGCGCATGTTCAAGCATCCCGGCGAAATGAGCCATATGATGGCCGACCTCAAGAAATACACCAAGTCCCTTCCAGGCTCCAACTTCATGATCGAGCGGCGCAAGAAATACTGATATTTCCGGTTTGAATTTGCCATTGTCTTCTCGAAATCAGTTGAAACCTTGGTGAGACGAATATTGTATTAGATTCAACTATGATCGTCAAAGTCGTGAATAATTCCCATCGCCCGGGGGAATGACCGCGGGGTAATAGCTTAATGGGCTTCATAATATTCATTTCCATCGCCCAGGCTCTATTAATTGCTGGCCATATATTCCTTTATGTGTCATGGGTCAAATTCCTTCACCTGACCGACTGGCGTCTGCTCCTGGTGCTACGAGCTGGCCTGCTCGTTCTGTCCGTCAGCTTCCTTTCCTCGTCATTGCTGGTACACTGGCGAGGCAATATTCTTACTCGGGCTTTCTATTACTTGTCATCGATCTGGCTGGGGTTGTTGCTCTATCTATTCCTGGCCGCCTGGCTGACCTGGACAATACTCCTCCTGGCCGAGATTTTCTCTGTCGGTGTCAGCAGCCCTTTGCTTTCGGGCGCTGTCCTCGTCCTGGGGATATTATATTCTGCATACGGCCTCGTCAACGCTGCTAATCCTGCGCTGAGCCGTATCGAGGTCACTATCCCCAAGCTGCCCGAAACTTGGAAGGGGAGAAGAGCTGTCCAGATATCCGATATCCATCTTGGCGCCATCAATGGGGAACGCTTCTTGGAACGGGTCATGGAGAAGGTGAATTCCGTCAAGCCAGATATCGTCTTCATAACGGGGGACTTATTCGATGGCATCGGCGATGACCTGGGAGGGCTTTGCCGGCCCCTTTCTGGCTTGAATGCTCCCCTCGGCGTCATATTCATCAACGGCAATCATGAGACCTATATCGGTGTCGAAAAAGCCGTCGCCGCTCTCTCCGGTCTGCCGGTTACGGTTTTGCGGGATAGCCTTATCGAGATCGATGGAGTTCAAATTCTGGGAATCGACTACCCGGCGCCCGGTGAGAAGAAGGATTTCGATTCGATTTTGAGCAATATCGACCGGGATAAGCCATCGATTCTCCTTTACCACAGCCCAGTTCATATTTCGAAATTCAAAGAATACGGCACCGGCCTTCAGCTTTCGGGCCATACTCATCGCGGCCAACTCTGGCCTTTGAATTATATCACGCGCAGGGTCTACAGAGGATATGACTCGGGGCTGCATCGAGAAGAGAGCTTCTCGCTTTATACGAGCACCGGCGTCGGCACCTGGGGCCCTCCCATGAGAACCGGCAACCGCCCCGAAATAGTAGTCATTGAATTTCGATAACTTGCGCTAATGCTGTTAATAGAGAATGGCCGGTGTTTAGGTAGTCGCGGCGCTGAAGAGGACCTCGTATATTCTACTGGCTGGTCGGCACGAAATAGTCGGTGTGTGCTCTGTTCTGGTCGTAGTAGGACGACAGAATCTCGTTCCGGTGCGATGGCAGAAATTCGAGCTTTACTCTGGATTGAAGACGGACTACATAATCTTGATTCTTGCCCTCTCGAAAAATCCCCCTGCTGCGCACTGCCGCCGTGGAATCGTTCGGATTGACATCGTCCCATTCCACATCGTAAAGAGCACCGTTCACATAGTATTGTTCAGCCAGGCCTCCATGCAAGGTCCTGCCGTGGCATTCCATATGCCATTTGGCGGCTTTGAGGCCGGCCTCGGCGGCATCTTCCGCCAGATCGTAGGGGTCGGAGGAATCGAAGGAATTGCTGTCGGCGGAACGGGTCGAAATTGTGGCCATCGAGATAACTGCGGCAATCAATACCGCAAATATCGAAAGCACTAAGACTGTGGTGTCGCTTCTCTGGCTCATGTAATCAGCATTCCATTCGATGCATTATCTTGCACAAGAGGCTTGCTCTTGGTTCTCCCTGGCGAGGTTTAACCAGTTGACTTTCAACGAGGTTGCCCATATGACAATATATAAATAAGGCAATTTCAGTGCCAGTCGGAAAACGGAAATTCTTGGGGCTCACATGCTGGGCGGAATGCTCTTTTTATGTTTTGGGAAAAAATAATGGAGTCATTTACCGCCGTGATCTGTTCTAACATACAGGGGAGATAAGCTCTGTTAAAGGCTCTCGATATGCTGTACTATCTAAGAAACCTCGTTATCCTGGCACTCCTTTTAGGCTGGCCTAATTGGTATGCCCTCGCCCAGTGGTCCACTCCCGTGCGCATCTCTGAGCCGGGAGACTGCTGGGACCCACAGATACTGGCAGTAGGCGACACTCTGCATGTGGTCTATGAGAACACCGGCGCAGGCTACGACAAGATCGGCTACGTCCGCAGCACCGACGGAGGTGATACTTGGAGCGAGCCGGTGCGCCTCTCAGAGCGCCGGGGAGCTACGCTTTTTCCGAGGATCGTGCAAGACGGCCCGCGCCTCATGGCTCTCTGGAAGCAGATCTTCAACTCCGGCTACGACCGCTTCAATATCGGCTACGCGGTCTCCGCCGACCATGGAGCCACGTGGGATACGGCCCGCTACATCTTCGACCCCAACTGGCCTGGTATCCTATACTTCACGGCCACCAACTGGCATTCTACAGTGGTTATCGTTCTGGGAACTCAGGAAGGCTACGACTTCGTCTACTATTCTTTTCACAGCACCGACTTCGGAGCAAGTTGGTCATCACCCGGATTGATACTTAACGCTTATGACTCGGGGAGAAGCGATATAGCGATGTCGGATAGCACTGTACATTTTTCTTGGGGAGGGCGCTTCGACGCAGACTTCGACTGGGAGACCTACTACCTGAGGAGCAGTGACGGTGGCATTTCCTGGTCCGCGAATATTGCCTTGAGCGAGGTTGATGAATTTCATTCTTATAATCCCGCCATTTGTGCCAATCGCGTAGGCTTAGTTGCGTTAGCCTGGATGGATTTCAAAAGGTCGCCTTATTGGACTACAGGAGATATATTTGTAAGAACAAGCTCCGATCAAGGTCTTAATTGGCTTCCCGAAGTTCAAATCACTGAAAGACACCGTTCCACACTATCAGATATAGGCTACCAAGGTGATTCCCTTTATGTAGCCTGGCAGGACCAGCGACCGGAGAACGGGAATTTCAGTATTTATTTTTCCCAAAGCACGGATGGTGGTCTGACCTGGAGCCAGGAATATCGTCTAGATCGTGATTCCCTAGAATCCCGCGAGCCGACCCTGGCCACCTTCAATGGAGCAATCTACGCTGTGTGGGCGGAAACAAGATATAGTACTGACACCAGCGGGTTATATTTCACCAGTTTCCAGGCCGAGCCAGATGCGGCGGAAGACATGAATGAGAATATACAGCCCGACATCACTAACGTGGCTGCTTACCCGAACCCATTCAATGATGCTACAGTATTTTCGATTGGGGGTAATGGGGACGCCGACATAGTCATTTATGATGTCACCGGCAAGAGGGTTACGGAGTTGGCATCGAGTGAGGGGGTTGCTGTTTGGCGCCCGGATGGGCTTTCCACAGGGGTTTATTTTGCCAGGGTAAAGGGGAGCGCTGGGAGGGGAAAGACGTTGAGGGTGATTTACTTGAAATAATCACCCCGGATAATGCATGCGCCATAGGGGTATCTACCCAGCGATATTTAGTTCTATCGGGTTCCTGGCCCGACACCGGTTGCAGCCAATAAAAAAGAGTCGAAACCGCAGGGGTTTCGACCTACCACTCTGAACACCAAATGTCGGGACTAGAAAGTCCCGACTATTAAGGGGACGTTCACTTAATAACAATGCTAATAGCCCCGACTTTCCAGTCGGGGCGCTTTTTTAAGGAGCTGTATTTCCCGATAGGAACTCAATTCTACTCATCCACTACTTTTACCGCCGTGCCGAAAGCCAGCAATTCCGCCGCCCCCTGCATGATGGTGGCCGTGATGAGTCGCACGCAGACAATGGCATTTGCGCCCCTGGCTTCGGCCTCGGCCACCATTCTATCAATGGCCTGTTCTCGCGATTCGGCGATCAGCTTGGTATAGTTGCGGACCTCGCCGCCGACCACATTCCGCAGAAAGGCCATGAAATCCTGGCCGACGTGCCGGGCACGGACAGTGTTCCCTTTGACCAACCCGATAACCTCGACGATCTTCTTGCCCTTTATCTCATCGGTAGATGTCAGGATCATATTTCGACCTCCTCGTACCTGTCGTGGGCCCGTGAGAAAAGACGCTCCCTTATGACGGACACCAGGAGCACAATCAGCCCCAGAATAACCGCTCCCACGCCGAATTTTAGGAGTAACGGCGGACGGCTATCCAGAAAAAAATTGTGGAGTAGCTCCCAGGCTCCGAATCCCAGCAGGATTATCGCCCCTATCGAAAGAAGGGCCCAGCCGAACCCCCTTTCGATGCGGTTGTAGATCCCGTGCCAGTACCCTGCCCAGAGCTTGTCGGGAAGGTCGAGAAACTGCATATCGTCGGTTACCTCCTTGAGCTTCTTCAGTTTTGCATATTCCTTGCGGCACTCGTCGCAGGTTGCCAGGTGGTCTCCGGCCACTCTCTTTTGCTCGGGGTCGAGCTCGTTGTCTACCAGGGCTGAAAGCAGCATCCTGATCTCGTCGCATTTCACAGCTCCACCCCCATTTCTTGCAAGATCTCGCGCAGCTTCAGGCGGGCGTAGTAAAGGCGCGACATGACCGATCCTCGGGGAATATCGAGCACCTGCGCCATCTGCTCGTAAGACATATCTTGAAAGTGACTGAGAATGATTATCTCTCGAAACTTCTCGGGCAAACGGGCGATACCCTTCCGGACGATAGCCTGCGTTTGCGATTTCTGATAGGCGGCATCCGGGCTGTCTGTGGCTGAGACCGCCAGATGCGCAGATTCCTCGGAATCGACCATGACCCTGGTTCTTGTTCGCTTTTGCCTGAGATGATTCTTGCAAAGATTCGACAGTATATGGAACAGCCAGACCTTGAACGGGTACGCCTTGTCGAACTTCTTCAGATTCTTGTAGGCCCTGACGAACGCCTCCTGCGACAGGTCGTAGGCATCATCCGAATTATGAACCATGCCCCTGGCGAAGAGATATGCTCTCTTCTGGTAACGGTCCACAAGCTCTTTGAAAAATGGTAAATCCCCTTTGAGGACCTGGGCTACAAGCTCATTGTCGCCGAGTTCATTCTCGGGAAGGGTCGCCTCCATATTTTCCCTGATGCCTTCAACCCTCCAAAACGCCGTGGCGCCATATATTCTTAACGGGTATCCATTCATAGGCACATTTTATATTCCGACTTCCAAATACCCGCCAGTTGCTGCGATATTCAAACGGTCCGAGGTTCACTTGAATCTTAAGGCCGAGGCCTGGTTCCCTGGGCGGCAGCCTCTCATCGTCTGCTCCTGTCAATAGTAGGATAGCAAGTCGGCATTCACCCTGGAAAACCGACTTTGTTTTTCATTTGATCGCATTTCTTGCTGCGGCGATCCTATAGACCATAACACCCAATAAAGCGAACACAATGGCGCCGACAATCATTGACACTGTTTCACCAGCGGCGAAACTTGCCCAAAAACTCGCCAGCGGCGCGCGCAATTTATCCAGGAGGAATTCCTTTCGGCCGCCGGCCTCGACACCCATCGGGATAATGGCCGTGACGGCCAACAACACCCCTATGACTCCAACCCCGGCCACCAGCCCCGACGAGAAGAGAATCCCCCTGTCGGTCTCGGATGACTCACCACCCGCTCTTTTGTCGCGATAATGTCGCAAGAGACCACCAACAAGTATCGGGGTGGTTGTCTCCAGCGGCAGGTAGAGCCCTACGGCTGCCGGCAGCGATGGCATTTTGAAAAACTCGAACACAGCTGCAATCAAGGCCCCAAATCCCACCAGTATCCAGGGAATATTCTTATCGATAACGCCTTTGACGACAAAACTCATCAAGGTCGCCTGGGGAGCGGGGAGTTCGGCCTTGCCGGTCACCGGCGATGGAGCCCCCGCAAATCCGTAGGCGTTATAGAGTGTAATGAGAGTGATGCCGAGGACGGCCGCCGACGCCAGGGCCCCTATGATCTCAGCCACCTGCTGGCGGCGTGGTGTGGAGCCGAGCAAGAACCCGGTCTTGAGGTCTTGAGATATATCTCCAGCCGAGCATGCCGCCACGCAAACTACGGCTCCTATGGTTAATGCCGCGATCTTGGCCGGTCCTGATGTTAGTCCGAAGAGAACGAATACGATCGATGTCCCCAGGAGCGTGGCGATCGTCATTCCGGAGACCGGCGAAGATGTCGAGCCCACGAGGCCCACGATTCTCGCCGCCACGGTTACAAAGAAAAACGAGAATACGACCACCAGCACTCCGGCCAGCAATGCCATTGGAACCGTGACTGTCTCGAGGCCGGCAGCTAAGGCGATGACAAGAGTCACTGTCACCGCCACAGTCAGCCAGATAACGAATTTCATGGAGAGGTCACTGTCTGTGCGCACCTTGGCCGCCGGCCGCGCCCCCCGCACCAATTCCTTTGAGCCTAATTTGAAGGATTCCACTATGGTCGGAATCGACCTCACGAGAGTGACAAAGCCTCCGAAGGCCACGGCCCCGGCCCCGATGTAGCGGATGAAGTAATTCCAGATATCGTCAGGCGACATTCCCTTGACGGTCGAAATGCCGCGCTCCGTCAGCGAGCGCAGCGCGCTCTCGTTAAGGAATCCGAACATCCCCCAGGCATCGCCAAAGCGTCCGATAACCGGTATCAGCACGACCCAGGCAATTAGCCCGCCAGTCACCATGATCACCGAGATGTAGCGGTTGAGAATATACCCCACTCCCAGGAGCGCCGGGCTGGTTTCCAGCGACAGCACCATCTTGTCGACCACCGGAACCGAAAGCGAAATCGTGCTGGCGAATGATGTGAAGCCGTTTTTCAGAAGCTCGATCAGGCCGCCTACTCCCAGGCCGCCGAAGACGAAGCCCGCCGATGTCCCCCCAATGTCCGCCGACTTGATGACCTCGGCGCAAGCGGTTCCTTCGGGAAACGGCAAAATGCGATGCTCCTTTGCCATCAAGAACCGCCGCAGGGGGATCATGAAGGTTATCCCCAGTATCCCTCCTATAAAAGCGATGACGGCGATGGTAATGATCTGGACTCCGAAAGAAGGATGCCATCCCAACATGAACATTGCGGGGACTGTGAAAATTACTCCGGCCGCCAACGATTCTCCGGACGAGCCGATGGTTTGCGACATGTTAGTTTCGAGCGCCGTGCCCCTTTTGGCCCTGAATGCTTTGTGCAAGAACGCAAATATCGCGACCGACATAACCGATGCCGGAATCGACGCTGATATCGTCAGGCCGGAAATGAGTCCCACATAGGCGTTGGCCCAGGCAAAGACAATACCCAGCAGGGTGCCGGTCACTATGGCTTTAATGGTGAATTCCGGAATTTCCTGAGTGTGATCAATATATGGCTGGAATTCCTGTTCGGCCATTTTGGAGCTCCCATTCCATCTGGTTAAAGGTCCGTGAAATCCTCAAAATGTGCATTCTTTCAGCGCACAGCCGCGTTTTGTGCGATGCTCTGCCTGCCAATTGATTCCATAGGCTTGGTTTGCTGGAAATGTCTTGGTTCCTGACCAAAGGCGTTTTCTCGCCCGGCGGGACTTGGTTGGCGGGCATAAAAAGCGGGCTGAAAGGTTCCTCCGGCCACAACGAAGAATCTTATTTTGCCCGGCTCCAAAAGTCAAGCTCAATGCGGCTTAACTATCTGAATAATATGTCGATAACTTAAAAGAATATCGGTATAAGGAGACTGAAATGGGGATAATCCAGCAGGACCTGGTCTGGCTTCTGGGTTCGCTCTCGATACTCATCATTTTGCTTAAGCTAAAACCGGCCAACCGCTTTGCGGCAGGAAATGCGGTCATAAAACTCAATTTGGGACTGGCACTGATTGTTTTCGGGGCTGCGGTCGGCATGGGGTGGCGCCTGGCGCTTGGGCCGCACAATGCCAAATGGAGCATCTTCTTTTATCTGGAAAACCTTCTGGGGTATCTTGCTGGCTGGTGTATTCTCGTTTGGGGATTGATAGAATGGGCCTTGGAGTATTATGATCTAAATGGCAAACCGAGAGCGTCATCGCGGCTCAAGCTATTTTCCGACAAGCTCTCCGCAGCCGTTATCAAGGAACATAGTAGCGCAACTCTCTTTGCCGATACCGCGAGATATACCCTTCTGGCCCTCGACTGCCAGGCGGTGACACTGCACGTGGCAGAAAACAACGGGCGCCTTCTTTTGACTCATCACTATGGCCTCTTGGGCCATACGGAAAG
>Ga0315289_10002331_pt1 | contig 29209 bp, 36 predicted proteins | sample YL17G11_40_MG_FD_203452 | JGI IMG/M metagenome (GOLD analysis project Ga0315289, IMG submission 203452) | Sediment microbial communities from Yellowstone Lake, YNP, Wyoming, USA - YL17G11_40 | ecosystem: Environmental > Aquatic > Freshwater > Lake > Sediment | place: USA: Wyoming | collected... | reverse complement strand
TTGTACTATATTTAAAGTTTTCACCAATGGACACGCTACATTTACACTAAGTGTAACAGCTCCCGTATATCTTATTTTAATGTTTGCAACTTCAATATTATTTACTCCTTTTGAAAAAGAAAAAGAACCATCTTCGTCAACAAAACCCGACTCGGTATTTACTAAGTTAAAATTTGCAATTATATTAAACGATTCACCGCTTTCTATTGATTGTATATTGTATGTTATATTAACATCTCCAACAAGTGCACCTACATCAACACAGTAATTAAACTCAGCATATCCTAACTCAGGATCTATTACATCGTTTAATGTAAGTGTTTGATTTGTTCCACATGGAATACATTGTGGATTAGTAGGAAGTAATCTATCGTTTGAAACCAATACATACTCGTTTGAGTATGGGTCGTATCCTCCAAGTTTTTGTGTATTGAACGACCTATTAAACTCATCTCTAAACCACGTTCTCATATTTGCCTCAGATACAACCATTAACTGCTCATTTGAATACGAGTCGCCTCTTAATTGTAATACTACGCCTCTCTTTGCATCAGTAAAATACCTGTCTGACCCCCAATGCACATAACTCTCAGGATTGAAACTTATGCCATATTTTTCAGTACGAGCAATTTGAGTTCCCAATACTTCAGGTACTGATGTAATTGCACCACCGGCTGCAGCATCTGACAATAAGTTCTTCCCTGCTAACACATAAGATATCTTATTTTCTTGTAAAACAAGTACATCTGTTTGTCTGCCATCCATTTTGAATATCTCTCCAAATGATGTTTCCAATCTTTTGAAATTCAAAAGACCTAAGTTAAACTCATTGAGTTTATTTACGTTAGATTCGGGATTAAATATTCCGCTATATGTAATGTCTGAGAATCTATCTGATTCTTTATAATCTTGTGCAGATACTTGAGTTACACGATTACCTAAATTTATAGGTACACCAACTATCGAATCTCTAATTTTGTAACTCTCGGCACCATTACCAAATGTAAAACAGTTGAAGAATCCTGTATCAACAATTGCAGGTAGTGTTGATGTTTGTGTTTGAACATTTCCTGAATGGTATCCATCTTCATCAATAGCAAACGACAAGTCATTCTCAAAGAAAATATCAGGCAATGAATCCTGTGGCTCTGTTTCAAATATAAAAAGATTATTAGCCCTAAATACTTGAATATCAACAAAAACATAAGAAGTTCTTTTTTTGTAGTCAGTAGGACCTCCACCGCAATAATTAGTTCCTCTAACTAATAATACTAATTTATTTGTTCCCGGATATCTGTAAAATCTATAATAATTTATACATCCGTCAGAAGGTATATCAATATTGGTTAAAGCTAATGTAGGAATATATTGATTATCAAATGGACATCCGCCTCCTCCAACATCTTGAATACCACTATTTAAAACACCTTCTACATTTTCTCCATTCCACCAATCAAACATATTGTCATAATTGTTAGAAGAGATAAGGTCTAAATCTAGTGTATAAACTCTTCTTTCGCATTGTCTTCCACCATTACCTGTTCCTTTTCTTTCAAATTTAAAATGTAATTTTATTTTACTTCCTGCAGGAACAGTATAGTCAAGATATAAACCCGGATTTGCAGAATCTTCTTGATTCATTGGATACTCTAATAAAGGATTTGGCAGTCCCGGAATAGGACTCCATTTGCTAACCTCTAATTGTCCCGGAGCAATAACTGCATTTGCATCTTCAACAACAGAAAAATCATTTGGATTTATTTTCATATACACACCTGCAGGCGGTACTGATCCTGATATAGGTTGAATAAAATCTTCTGCTTGAGATTGAGTTTCAAGTACAGTAGCATATACGCAAGTCTGTGTAGGACCTGTTGAATCAGCCTTTACAATTAGCCTATCTCCTTTCTCAATTTTTCTTGAATTTTCTCCTTCAAGTAAAAAGTATACTTCATTTGTTGTAGGACTATTAAAAAATATTGAACTATAAATAGTCTCATAATTCTCTTGGTCAGGCTTTATAACAAACTTATACCTTGTAGCCCAATATGGAGCAATCTGTGTAGTTGGTATAGTTACCTGTATTGAGTTTTTCCTATCTGAATAACCACAAGGGACATGCTCAGTATCAGTAAAAGTGCTAACTAAAGCTGTTGATGACCTGTTAAACTCATCCATATACACCATACCTATTTGGTATCCACGATTACTATGTAAACTTCTTGGATTACCAATCTCTTGAAATGTAGCTTCAGCAAATGTATATGAATAATACTCATAAGCATTTACAGTTGGAGTAGTAGTATCATCTACGTATCTCATTGCAATAATCTTAAGACCAATCACATCACTTCCCGGAGTTGTAATAACCTCAATAGCTTGACCACCTGCTGATATACCACTTTTGTATTTAGTAAGCGAAAGAGTACCACCACTATAAGTTAATGTTGTAGGTAATGCACAGTTTACAGCATCTGTAAATGTTATACCTGTACATGAGTTAGCAGGAAATACTGTCTGAATATTTCCTAATGGCAAAGACGTACCAACAGCATTTTGAAATGGGATACTTGTTGCCATGTCATATACCGAAGCGTAATCTTGTGGTAAAAAAAATGAAAAGTTTAAACTTAAAGATTCGGTTATTTCATCAGGAGTTACATCTCCTGAAAAATCAGCATGAGATATTATTAACTCCAAAGAAAGTATTGCACCCTGAACTAAATTTGCGTTTGCAAAATCAATCTCAACAACCGAATTAGGTATTGTTATTACAGTGTCTATAGAGTACTCTCCTGATATCGTATTATCAGGTAAGCTTGAATCGCCTATAATCTCAGATATCAGTGTTGTTTGGTATTCTAATTTAGTAGGAGCTCCATTAAGATCAATTAAGTCATATCCTTCGATGTAGTTGCCATACATAATCCTGTTGCCCATTAGAGTTTGAGCTTTAGCAAATCTTGGCACGTTATCATAAAGTCTTAAAAGCTCAGCCTCAGGAAGTATTGTAAATATTTTACTATTGTCAAATGTGTATTGTACAGATTGATTATTACCAAATCCTGCTTGTTTTTTATTTATTTTCTCAATAACTTTTATAACATTGCTTGACATTTGCTTAAATAGCAAATCAATACCAACCACCAACGGCCCACCTGTGTTGTAAGTTATAATTGCAGTATTGCAAACATTTGTCATTCCTTCATTCAAATAACTATTTATAGTAAATTGGAAAGGCTTAGGAACGAATGAAGGAGCAGACCATTGCGATGTTGCAGAGTACTCGCCATCGGCATATTTGTATCTATAAGCAAAACAAATAAATCTTGTATCCATATACGTAGACTGACTATTTGTTACAATAGGCTGAACTGCCGGAGATTCTAATGGCGGTTTTTTTATAACCAATAACTCTTCTGCAGTAATTCCACCTGCGTCAAGAGTATTTAAAGGAAGATCGTAAGCTTTCTTTATATTTATAAATCTTGGAGGATTATAATCGTCAGTAAAAAATAATAAATCTTCAATTATATTTACACCTGTAATTAAATAGTTTTCATTAAAATTTAAAACAACAAAAGAAACAACATGATACGTTAAAATACCTGTAAGTATATTTAACGATACAATCATGTCCAATTTTAAAGGACCTCCGCTATAAGGATCAATAAATTCAGGGTCTGTTACAAACCAATAAATAGTTTCATTCGCATCATCAGATATTGCTCCTATACATTTTGCATTTATACTTAATGGATTAGGAGCGTAAAAAGAAGGAAAAAAACTAAATGCTAATCTTGAAAGCGCAATATTGCCTTTTGTATTTTCAAGAACGCCAATCTCAGAATTTTCGGTAGAACCCATTCTAATATTCATAGCATCAATATACTCTCCATTAGGAACAACCCTTTCGTCAAAAGTTTTGTTCATCTTCCCTGCTACAAAATTTCTTGATAATTTTCCCATGTTATTTTATTACTTTGTCCATGCCTCGTAAATTCATTAATAATCTACCGGGATGGATATTACTGATTCTGATTTTTGCATTCATTAACAAAGACCTTCTGTCTTTCTTTGCTCTTTGCACAACATACTCTTGTACTCCAAATTTAGAGTTTAACATCTCGTATTTAATTGCTGCGTAAATGTATTGTTCAAATAATTTATTAACAGTAACTAGCGAGTTGTCTCCATTCTCCATGCCATCTGAAATATACTCAAGTATACACAACTCTCCCGACATTGACGAGTCAAAGTTAATAACTCCTGACTTCTTATCTATATTGAAAGTAGGATTAAAATTAGCTGTTTCTGTATTTAATCCAAAAGCCTTTCCAACTCCGTAGTCAAAGTACCAAATACCATCATAAAAACGACCACTTTGCCCATTAAACTGATTCCCTTGATTTAAGTAAATACTTTTTTTAGTATTCATCAATCTATCAAAATCAATATTGGAATACTGAGGTTGTAATATGTTGCCAAATTGGTCAAACAAAATGTCTCCTTTATTATCTTGCAAATATGAATTTGATGATAATATTTGTATGTTCTCAGTCAATGGCCTAAGGACTCCATTTTTATACAATGATATTCTAACCCAATTAACAAAATCAGAAGGTAACACAAATCTAAGAGAATCAACTACGCTAAGCTCCAATACCTTTATCTCTTTAAACGCATCGTAGTTTAATTCTTGTATAGCACGCTTAGCATGGAATATTATTTTGTACTTCTCCTCATTATTTATCAATGAGTGATTTCCTGTATGCATAAGCATAAAATTATTTACAATGTCTTGTAAACTAATATACTGATACGAGCCCCAATTAGCGTTTAATGGAATGGTTCCATCATTTTCGTAATACTTATATTGAGAAATATATGCCATAGTTTATTATTGTTGCTGACTAAATGTAGGTTGTTCGTGTTGCTCTTGAGCCATTGCAAATTGAGTTACTTCATTCTCACGTATAGACACACCACAATATTGAAGAATCTTCATTGCTAATTTAAACTCGTCTTCTTGTGGCATCTCAAAATCTTGATAATCAAGTTGTGTTTGGTCAAATACAGGTTCTCCTCCGCCAAGTGTTACATAAGTCCATTTAGGTGCTTTTGGATACCTAAAGTAATTACATTGTAATTGTCCCAACTTGCCAATAACAAAAGTGCTTGATATAGGATATATCTGCATGAGTGTTGAGTCTTGCGTATAGGCAGGAAACATTGAACTTGGAGCTGTAAGATTAGAAAGGTTAAGACCAATTATCTTACCTGCGCTAACTTTCTCCGATTCAATATAATTTTGAGCCGATATTATATAGTAATCATCTCCTAATGTTGGAAAGATATCTGCACTTAATAAAAGTGAAGTATTATTAAAAACAGTATAAACAGTAGCTATTTCAAAAGTCATCCAATTAACAACAATATCACCGGGATTAACCAATCCAACAAACGCCGCTGTGTTATCAACAAGTGAGTTTAATTGAACAGCATCATTTGAACTTGTATCAGTTAAAACAGTAGGATAAAGTACCATCCTGTTTATCATATACGACTCATTGCCTGTAGTGGTAAGGGATGGTATATAAAATCTATTTCTAGTTATATCAGTATTGTCATAGTCGAGTGGCTTTAAAAAATCATTTACCAAGAAATACTCTATTGTTTCGCTTATAGCTTTTTGTATATCAGAGTAATCAGTACCTGACATACGAGCATTCTCTGAATTTGTAGTCTTATTTGCATTGCTAAAATACTCCTCAAATACTTCTAACTGAGCTTGCTTAGCATACAAATTAAAGTCAGATGGAGAGATGTATCCAAAGTTGTTTTTATTCAATACAGACAATACAGTATTTCTAACCGAATTAATCATCTATTTATTTTTTACAAATATACACAAAAAAAAGAGGTGTAGAAACACCTCTTATTTAATCACTAAACTAAACTAAACAAACTTATATTGAACATGCCTCTAACATTTTTAGTGAATCAAGACCTTCATCGCTTTTCAAGTAAGAACCTGCGGCTTCATAAGGGTCGTCACCAAATGGTATAGACATCATTTTTTTCTTATTTGTGGCTGTATTAAACCAAACCTCTTTGTCATTATTACGCAAAGCTAATAATTTATTTTCAAAAAACTCTCTAATTTTTGCTTGGTAATTTAACTCAGGGTCATTAATTATATTTAAAAAATCTTTTGGTTCTTGTCTAGCAAAAATTAAAATATCTCTTCTTAACTCTGCCGTAGATATTAACGAAGGATCTTTACCAAATAATACCCTTGTAAGCATTTCAACTTGATTTATCGATAATTGACGAGCTTCTATTAGCGCATCTACTTCTACGTTCATGTCTTCAACTTCTTCAAAAGCTTCTTTTTCTTTATCTACTTCTGTAAATGTAATACCATTTAAAGGATGGTAATGCAGAAACTGTTGTAATACAGGATTGCTTTTTGGTACACTTAAAAATCCATCTTCAAAAACAATTGGCTCAAGAATAGAATTTCCATCTTGCTCATCTTCAAATGGTGACTTTTGATTTATTGAATATCGTAATGCACGATTAACATTATTTTTTTCATCATACCACATCAAAGGGAAGCGATGGTGGTTTCTAGATGGTAATGTATAGGATAGAGGACTACCCGATTTTAACTTGTAAATTTTATTTACAGGTACTGTAGCTTTTGTCATTTTATATAATTTGATTTGATTTTAAAAATAATTAAAAAAAGCAGGGGATTTTAATGCCCCCTGCCTTTATATTTAACCTATATACTATCCATAACGGAATAATACAAAGTTGTTTGCACCTAAAGTACATACACAACGCTCAGAAAGGAAGTTTACCTCCATTGCATCCAAGTCGCTTGTTTGAGCACCTCCGGCAGAACCTGTAATCCAAGTCTTGTATCTGCGATCTTCAGCTTCAGAAGCACGGTATCTAACGTGTAAGAATGGTCTCTTAGCGTTTTTACCCATGATTTGATCGTAAACTGAAGTAGAACCTGCAGGAACTAATAAACCTGTGATTGTACCTGTTGCAGTAGAAACAGCAGAGCTAAGACCACCACGCATTGTTGGATCGTTTAAGTATTTCCAATCAGACTTGTAGAAATCGTAACCTCTACGGAATCCTGTAAAACCTAAGTTTAACGCCATGCTTACATCGTTGTCAAATAGACCATAAGATGCAGAAGCTGCAGGACTACCACCGTTGAAACCATTCAATGTAGCTAACATGTTGTCGATGTCAAAAGACAATCCACGATTTACAAACACTACATTTTCTTCAATAGCACCTTGCTTATCCAAACGAGAAACGATTGAATCCCAATCAGTAAGTGTAGTTGGAGTACCACCACCCCATACATTACCACGATTGTTTACAACGTAGAAAACACCTTCAGAACCTGCAGTACCTGCTTGACCTACTACACCTAATTGAGCTAATGCTCCTGAACCTACTTCAGCAGGAACAGCTTCAATCATTGCAGTCTCTAAGTAATCTTCAAAGCGTAAACGAGTCTCATGCTCTGATTTCAAATACCAAAGGTATCCTGTAGCACCATTCTCAGATGTTACTTCAACCCATCCAATTTGAGCCATATCAGAACCATTAACAATGTACTTGTCTTTAATGATAATAGGCTTGTTGGTATAGATATCATCTTCAGCTTCTAAAGAACCAATCATTCCGTTTGTTCCTTTTTTGAATTCAGAACCGTAAATGAATACAGTACATTGAGTAGCTCCACCACCTGCTATAGGGAATGTTTGACCACCTGCTTCATAATATGCAATTGTAAATGTCAATGTTCCAACAGCAGTAACAACGGCTTTGTTAAAAAGACCTGAAGTGTTGTTTTGAATCATTACTGTTTGTCCAATACGAATAGCAACTTGAGTAACTGTTGCATCAGCTACTGTAATTACTGCTGTGTTAGCACCTGCTGCAGAAGCAGATGTACAGATTGTGTACTTAATGTGTAAACGACCTTGTTCTGCCCATTTGATTTGGTCAGAGTTAGAAGGCATTTCAGCACCTACCATTCTTAAGAATGAAGATACCGTTCTGTTACCATAACGCTCAAATTCTTTCTCATAAGTATCAGGTAGATACTGATTCAAAAAGTTGAAGTCGGTAATGTAATTTGTTGATAACGCCATTTGCTGCGGTGACGGTTGCAGCGAAAAGTTGGGCGTAGTTAATAAAGCACTTGCCATTTTTTAATGTTTTAAAGTTTTAAATTTTTTTTATACTTCGGATTTTTAAACTCTTCCCAGAGTCGGGGTTAACCGCTTTTACTTGCATTCCATCCGTAAAATTAGAAGCTTCAGGTGCTCTACGTTCAGACATGTTAATGTTTTTAATCTTTCGCATACTGTCTTCAGTAGCATCCGATTGTCCCTGCTCGTAGAAAAACTTAGCAAACTTGTCAGGATTCATTGCAATTGCTAAAGACCTATGGTATCCAACCGAATCTTTCATTAAGCCACCTTCATCCAAAAACTTACTTATAAAGCTTGATGGATTAAGTTGTACTTTTTTTAACTCAGATGCATCTGAAGGTGAAAATGAAAAAGACTTGTCATTAACTTTAAACTCAAAACCTTTGAATTCATTAGTGAAAAGCTCATTTGTTTTCTGTTCAAACCATCCGCGTTTTCTTTCGTTTTCCTCTTGTAAGGTCTTAGCTTGTGTTGTATATTGTTTATAAGACTCAAACTCTTCTTTTTCAGCATCAGAAAGAGATAACCCACTTGACTCAAGAGGTATCTTATATTTTTCTTTTTGCTCATTGAAGAATTTTTTCGCCTCAGCAATAACCTTCTTTTTTGAAATCTTTATTTTTTTAATTGTAGACTCATCATCAATATCTTCATCATATCTATAATCGTCCATCAATGTTTCTATATCATCTTCATCAAGACCCTCTTGTGTAGATATTAAATAATCTTTTAGTAAGTCATCCGAATCTATAGAATCAAAATCCTTTTTTAATTTAAGAAAATCCTCAAATCCTCTGCCTGTTTCTTTCTTATATTTCATATAAGCTGATACGTCTTCAGGAAGTTCTTCTGCTTCTTTTCTTTCAGCCATTAACTCTTCAAAAGAATTAATTTGCTTGTTGTATCTTTTACCAATAAATGAAAGAACTTTTTCTTCGCTTAATTCATCTTCAACTTGCTCAGGCTCGGTTTGAACTTGCTCAGGTTCAGTTTGAATTTCTTCTGTAGGTTTTATTGAGAAATCAACTCTGCCCCCTCCATTTAATTCAGCGTCATGTTTTTCTAATAAAACTTGTTCTACTTCTTGAGCACTTTTTGGCTCAACTACATCTAATGATTTTACTTTAAATTCCATTTTGATTTGATTTTAGTTATTACAAAATTATACATTTTTTCTTTACACTTTATCGAGGCTCAAATTCAGCCAAATCAAAACCATCAAGACTGTCCTCATTTGATTCAAAATTCAAAGGAGGTAGGTTGTTTTTTCTTTGGTCTATCAACTTTGATTGCTGAGTATTTTGAATGCTTATTCTTTTATCTTTAGATACCTCTTTTTCTTTATCTCTTTGGTTTGCATTTCCAATCTCCATATCATAAAGCTTTTGGTTATATTGAAACTCCTCTGCCATTAACTGAGATTTTAACTGTGCTTGTTGTTGCATTTTTTGCATGTCAAACTGAACTTCCATTTGCTTCAACTTAATCTTAGCATTGGTTTCCATCTCTATTTTTTGCATAGCTGTTTGCCCTGCTAATTGTTGAGACTGCATTTGTTGTTGAGCAATCATTGCTTGCTGTTGCATTTTCATCTTCTCTTCTCTTTCATTCTTCTTAACTCGCTTCATCTTAAGCAATTGATTAGCAAGCTTCATGTTCTTAATCTCTCTTATGTCTATAGCATCTTCAAGATTTATATCACCTTTAGACAATGCCATTTGTATATTACCTTCAAGTTGAGCTCTTTGCTCTTCATCAGGAGACAACTCGATAAAAATACCAAAATCGTATATGTACAAATCAGAGATATCATTTAATATAGAAACATTGTACTTCCCAATTTTATTTACAAAATCATCTTTAAAGTCGGCATACTCTAATACGTCTCCAATTCTGTACGTTAATGCTTCTGCTATTGTTCTGTAAATAAATAAACCACCTTCAAGAATGTGCCTTGTTGCCGTATTTGAATTCAATGCTGCCAATTTCTGTACACCAACCAATGAGTTAGGATCAGGCATCGAGCCGTCTCTAGCCTCATTTAAGCCTGTTACAGCCCTTATCATATCCATGTAATGGTTATAGTTGGTTATAAGCATTTGCGTCTTGCTTACGCCTGAGTTTGACGTAAGCTGAGTAATTGGCACCCTTGCATTATTAAACTCACCATCTTGCGTATAACTTCTTCCTATAACACTACCTGTTTGAAAATATAACCTTAAGGCATCTTCAGGATTATATGCGGCACCTGTACCCAAGTCAATATCATTCAAGCCATCAGCATCTATAAATACACCATCAGGGACAACACGAGCTATTACCTGTTGTAATTTCAAATGACTTATTTGTATAAGGTCAGCAAATGGTATCATTCTACGAACTAAAGACTCGATTGCTCCCTTGTACATACGAGGTGCACAAGCTACATAATTTGGTATTGCATGCTGAGATGCTGACTTAGGTCTAACCATATTCTCAGACATCTTCCACTTCAATAAAATATTAGAACCCATTACCATTATTCCTTCATACCACACATCAATGGTCTTTTCTAATTTCTCAAAATTACCCTCTTCCATCATCTCGGTTGGAGGATTAAACGTATCGTCTTTCTCTATTACACGAGAATTGCCATTCTCAAGTATTTTTTTCTTATAAACAACTTTCTTAGTCGTTTTATAATTGAAATACATTAAGGTACACGTATCTCTATTAAATAAACTATTCTCGTAAAACCTTGCTACATTATAATAATCATACCAACCTTGACTTTGTTGTGATATTTGCTGAAGGTCGTCTTTAGTTAATTTGGGATCTATTTTTAATAGCTCCGTCATTGGAAGCGTTTTAATTTCTCCCCAATAGAAACAATCTTTAAAATAAGGGTCTTCAGTATAACTATAAACTATATTAGCAGGATCTACATAAGATATTTTTACACCTGCGCCGGGAAGAAACTCATGCTTAGCTACACCTATACCAAGTATAGTCATATCATAGTCAACCCTTCTTCTTGTTTCATCATAATGATTCTCATCAAAAATAGTATTTATAGCAGTTTCTTCCGCAATCTCAATAGCAGGCTTGTAGTTTAACTGCATGTACAAGTTTAACTCATCATCCGTTTCAGGAAGTTCATCGGGGTCCATTGTAAATGCATCAACACCTGTTTTTTCTTTTATAACTGTTAGGATTTCTTTAGAAGCCATTTCAGCTTCCATTGCATCTTGATATTTGTTTCTCTTAGATTGAGACATGGCATCTTGAGCATACGCCTTTACTTTAAAAAGCCTATCCGACATTCCATTAACTACTATGTCTACAAACTTTGGTATTATGGGAATAGGAGTCCAATCTATATTTAGATATGATAAGTCTCCATCAATAGCCAATTCGTTTTTGTATTTAGCCACAGACTGTTCGCCTCTTGCATACAATCTTAATTTATGGAAATCTCTCCATTGACTATAGTATCTGCAAGAGTTACTGTCTTTTCTAAACCACTCATATTGTATGGATTGACCTACTTGCAAACCAAAAGAATCAGATGCTTTCTCAGCGTCTGTTGCCATTTGACTTGGAAAATTTGTAGATACTATGTCTATTAATATATCTTTCATCGAATTATTTGACTTGTTGTACCATCATTGCTATACCTTGCGAAGTTAATACTAATTTTTGATTCTTTTTTTTCAGGAACATACATATGTTTTTGATTAGCCATAATAACTAAACCTGAACTTATAGCGGCATCAAATTTAGTCCTATCGTTAATATCAAATTTAGCCCAATCTTCTAATGTCCTTGTAAATGGCATTGTACCCATTTCGTCTGAAGGTCTATATGAACCTGCTAAATCCATTCCTACATATCTTTCAATATAGGACTCAATTGCAGACGCATGCGATTGTTTTACATCTTCAGAAGAGTTTGGTATACCACCAAGTTCTCTTTCTGTTTTTGTTAGTTTAGCATACTGCTTATCAGGTCTATTCATACAGAAATTCCTATAACCTCTATTTTTAAAATGGTATAGCAATCTTGGTTTGTTATTCTCAATAAGTACAGGCATACCATAAAACACACAAGCCATTAATACATCTTCAAAAAATATCTCAGCCGTCTGAGGTCGTGCTATATATTCTAAAAAAAACTCGTTTGCAGGGCCTTCATCCATATGAAATTTAGTCATTCCATGTAATGCTCCATTAGAACCTCTACCCCCCACTACTGCAGATATATCATAGGGATCGCAACCAAATGAACCTATGTGCTCGTTACCGGGATAAAATAACTCTCCTCTTCTATAAACATTATTTTGTAAATGCTTATTAGGAATCCAACTTACTAAAAATCTACCATTTCTATCAGGTGTCCATACTACTGTACTATCCTTGTCTCCATCTTTCCAATGAAAAGAACCTTTTGTTATATAATGTTCTTTAATCATTGAGTCGTTATAATCAATCTGTTGGTATATTTTAGTAAGATTAAATAAAGCTTCTTTGCTTTCATCTCTAAACGCATGTGATTCAGTACGTGGAAACTGTCTATAAAACTCATTCAAAGCATCAGCATCATTTTTTAACGAATCAACCTCTGCTTCCCAATAATCTAATGCGCCATTTTTTATAACCCCCCCATCAACACCTTCTATTTCTTGCAATGGCTTTCTAAATACAGGCATGCCATATCTATCAATAAAGCCTTCCATGTTCCATTCCATAGGTATAAACAAAGCATATAGCCCTGACTTTGTTTGCCCATTAGCATTTCTTGAATGTATACGTGAATCTTCGTATAGCTTTTTAAAGTTATCTCCACCCTTGCTTAAAGCATTTGATGTAGAACCCATCATACACTTGCCAATCACTTTACTACCTAATCTCAAACAAGTTTTAGTTACCCTCCAATTGTTCAATATATTGTTTGGCTTAATCCACTTACCACTCTCGTCATGAGCCAAAAACAACAACTTCTCACCATCATAAGAGTTCTCTTCTGTATTCTTCCAATCTATTGTGGTATCCAATCCATCCATATCATTGTTGCCCACATTGTGCATGTTCTTTTTAGTAATTTTAGATGCAGGTATCCTAAATGCCAACTCAGCTTTTGGTTTATCCATGCCATCCATAATAGGTCTAAAAAAAAACGGTAATCTGTTATTTATTGGAACAACTTTGTCGGTAAACATTTTTTTAGCATCACTACCTGTTTTTGATAGGATACCAATACGAGAGTCCCTTGCAAGTGTTCCTATATTTATACACTCTGATGATGACATAAATGAAAATCCTGAACGTCTTATTTTTAAGTATATCATACCAAAAGACCTGTAGTCTGCTCTGCATGCTTCCCAAAAAATAAAATATATTCTGTTTGCTTCTCTAAAGTCAGGATAGCCAATATCAATACTTGCCCATTGAAGATACATCCAATGCGAACCTGTTATATAAGTCTTTACACCATTGTTCATAAACCAAAATCCATTCTCTCTATAATCAAACTGCTGTTCAATATAGTCTATCCAACGGTCTTTAAATTGAGGAGGCATTTCATTCCAATGAAATATTGACTTCATTTTTGACAAGTCTTTTGGTATCTCTTCTCTTTGCCAATATTGTTTTGATTTGTCTGTATCTCTTTGAGGTATTTTATCAGGATATTCAGGGAGCGCTATATAAAGACCTGATATGTTTATGATTTCGCCAATCTGTCCTGTCCTTGAAATGACTATTAAATCGTACTTGTCATTATACCCATATACCCAACTTCTTGCCTTGTTTTTTTTAACAAGTTCATTTGTAGGTACGTATTCATGAGCTACACTATAAATTGTATTATTTAGACCTTCTCTCTGCAAATCCTTGTTTTGTATCTGTTTTACTAATACCTCTATCCATAGAGTCTATGTTTTCTCTTTCCAATTCAATTCTACTTAGTATCTCAAATGCATCGAATATTGCTAACTTTTTAGACATGGCTGCATTCTTAAGCTTGTCTGCAGATAGGTCATCGTCTGAGTTTATCTTTATAATGTCCTCTTCTGCAACTTTTATAAGTTGCTCAACAGCTTTGTGACCTGCTGCGATTATCTTTAACTTTACTTCTCTAACATTCATTTTTTTCTAAAAATATTACTTGTATTAATCTTGAATATTCTCCTTCTCCAAAATTTTCAAATATATTTCTTGAGTGTGGAGCGTCTGAATTAAATGCAATCATTCTATTAAACTTTGAATATATCTTACATAATGGACTATTCTCTTTATTGTATATTGTAGTTCCATCGTCAAATGGATGATATTTACTAAGATACAAAATACAAGTCACATCTCCCATCATATTATCCTTATGTATAAAATTTGGTTCTTCTTGATTGAATGGCGACTTTCTTACAAAGTTCCATTTGACTTTATGTTTTGGATATAAAGATTCTACATACCTTGCAAACTCATCATTACTTCTTGGCTGTATGTTTTTAAAAACATTTGCACCGTCAGTAACATCACCAAATTCTATACTTAAAATATCTGATATATATTTTATTGGGTTATTTAATACGTTATCAAAAGATATTAGATTCATAATTTGATTGTTATTTGATGGTCCATAATTCTATATAATTTTTCATCATCAACAGTAAACTCGTACTCAGCATCAAACTTGTAACAAACAACATCTCCTGCTTTTATTCCTTTGCTAATCAAATATTCGTTTGGATACTTCATTATTCCCATCAATGGCTCATTGGTAAAAAGTTTTTTAATGTAGCAATCAATTGCAGGCAATGGCTTTACAAAACAGTACTTGTCGTGCGTGTTCCACGTGGAACCTTTTTTGTACATAAAAAACTGATCCATTTCAATAAAAAAGTTGTCATCTCTAAAGAAGCTCTTGCCACTTTTTTGACGACCCTTCATATCATTGTAGTATTTAAATACATTGTGGTGAACGAGTAATATATCACCCGGAGTAATTGGACCGTTGTACCCTAAAGGGACTTCTACGACTTCTGCATATCGGTTAGAGGACATATGGTCTTCCTCTGAAGTACTAATCAATACTTCTACTCCTGATATGTCTTTTGTGTTGTCGTATCGTTTCCCCTTCAATGGCTTTGCTATGAAGTAGAATGGTGAACGCATTTAAAAATTTATATTGTATTCGATTGAAATTGGTATTGTCGAGTTAAACTCTTTCCATAAAACTACTTCATTTTTTTGATTAACTATGTAAACCAAGATAGAATTATTTTGGTCATCATGCTTTATTAGGTGAATTTCGTTAGAATCACCTAATACTTTCTGCCCTACAATGTAATGCATTGCACTTGTCTTGTAATCAGGACCAACTGATATTTTTCTTATATCCATTATCAAACTACTGATATTAATATTCCATTCACCCAAGTATAAACTTGGGCATTTATTGTTCTTGAACCTGAAAATGCAGATGTATTTACTAATGCTAATGTTCCATTTGCATCAGGAAGCTGATGAGTTCTAGCTGAAGTCAAATTTGTTGCCTTTAAAGAACTTGCAACTCCAATGTTATTTTGTAAATACAAGTAACCCCCATCGGAAGTATTTGGGTCGTTTATTAAACTTGCATAACTATATAGTCCATCTGTACAACTTATAGAATTACCACTAGAATTTACCATAAATAAATTATTCAACATAGTAACATCCCCTGCGCTTCCTATTATTACTCTTTGAGTATTATTTGTTTTAACTATTAAATCAACTGCATCCGTTGTTCCTATAAAATTAGTACCTGCAGTAGTTCCTGCATTACCTGTTATAGACCAACCTGCACCTGTCAAGTCTGATAGCATTGCAAATGTGCCACTCTTGTCAGGGAAAGTATAAAGACGGTCTGCAGTAATGCCATTGTATCCTAATCTAGCACTATAGTTTTGACCTGCTAAAACAGTTTGATTGTTGGCTGTAGCCGATGCATTATATCCAAATAGATTTACATAACTATAAGAGTTTAAATTTCCTGCATCTCTACCTAAAGCATTTACATAAAAACCTGAATTACTTAATGCTGCAGAACTACCTAAAGCATTTACATAATTACCTGAATTGCTAGCAGCCGCATCTGCTCCTAAAGCGTTTACATTTCCTCCTGTATTACTTAATGTAGACTGAATACCTAAAGCATTTACATTATTACCTATATTTCCTTGCGCAGCACCTTGTCCAAATGCATTTACATTTGTTCCTGTATTGCTCAATCCTGCAAGAGTACCTTGATAATTTCTACCATTAGTTAAAGCATGGTTTAAATCCAAAACTTGTTGTAATGTTTGAGAACCTCCCGGACCTGCAGGACCTGTTGCTCCTGTAGGACCTTGTACGCCTGTTGCACCTATAGGACCTTGCGCTCCTTGAGCAGCCAACAACGCCCAATGTGTAGTATCTAAATCAGGCGTAGTAGTACCTGAAGTTGCTAATATACAAAACCAAGATGCACCACCATATCCTACAGCATCATCAATAACATAAGATGCACCTGAAGTCCAAACTCCTTGCCAATTTAATCCTGCAGGCCCAACAGGCCCAACAGGCCCTTGTGGACCAATAGGACCTTGCACCCCCTGAGGACCTGTTGAAACATTAGACCATATTGGATTAGTACTTGGACCTTGACTTACAAGTACTTGTCCTGATGTTCCTGAACTTGAATTTACTAATAAACCTCCTAATATATTTATATTTGCAGTATTAACAGTACCATAAAAAACACCGTTTGTCGTATATAAACTTTGACTGCCTAAATCAAGATCTTCTGTTGCCCCTGTATATGGCACAAATCCACTACCAGAATTTATAAAACTAGCCAATTGGCTAACAGTAAAGTTTTTAGTAGCATTATTATTAACTGTATCAGTGCCAATTAATTTATCACTTCCTGATACAGGAGAGGGAGCTAAGAGGTATGTATCTATTTTTGCCATTGTTTTTTTTATAAAATTACAAAAAATATCTCAATGATATTTTACTGTATTATTGTTAAGCCTAAAGTTTCTGAAACATACTCAAATATAACATCATCATTTTCTCCCCAAGTCTCAACAATAGAAGATGGTATATTTATATTTGCCATATACAATTCTACTGCAGTAGATATTCCATTTTCGTTATCTTGCATACCTATTAATGTATAAGTTGCAGTTCCGCCTCCATTATCAAAATGATAATCAAAAAAATTAATTAATCCTAAATATACAGCACTAACTTGCCCTGTTGGAGACCAAACTAAAATAGGTTCTATTTGTCTTGTATTTGCCATTTTTTTTTATTTTAATATAGTGAAAACCAAAATGAAGTACTTACACCTGTTGTTGTGCTTAATGTTAAAGGTGATGGCAATGATAATTGTGATGCTAAAATAGCAGCTAATCTACCACCTGTAAAATCAAAGCTTTGAATAGAAGCACTTGAAGATGTAAATGTTTGTATTGCAGGTGCAGTTACTTGTACTAAAGAATTATATAAAGCACCAATAAAATAAGTACCTGCTGCTAAATTTGATAATGGTGAACTAAATGCTTTATTTCCCCAAGTACCCGTTGCAAATGTTTGCCAAATTGCACCATCATTTGTAGAACTCGCAATTAATGTTATTGCACCACCCGATACTGAATATAGTCCAACTCCATTATAATTATTTGCCGTATAACTACCTATTAATGACTGATACCATTTTACACCCGTAATTGTTGTGGTTGTTGCTAAATAAACAGGCATTAAAGATAACCTTTGATTTGTAAATGCAGTTGATGCTGCAATATTTAAAGAAAGATTTAGTCCAATAGGAACTGCTTTAACACTACTACCCAAACCTTGATAACCCAAAACAATTTGATTGTTGCTTGGTTTATTATTTATTTGAGTTTGTATAGCACTTGTTACACCTTTTACATAGCTTAATTCTGTAAGAGATGGATAAGTGGCAGTGGGAAGACTAGCTATTGTACTACCTGTTGCATTAAAATATGCTATCTCATTATTTGTGCCTGTACCTGTTACAGGATTTGTAAGTGTTGCTTGTTTACCATTTATTTGAGTTTGAATAGCAGAAGTCACTCCTTTTACATAAACCAATTCTGCAGGTGATGGATAAGTTGCGGTAGGCATTCCTGATACAATTCCATCAGATGCAACTTGTAATATTAACTGACTACCTACAGAAGGAATTTTAATATTAGATGAGAATGTTTTAGTTCCTCCTAACGTTTGAGTTCCTGTTGTAATAACACCTCTTGCTGTTGCTGATGCATCAGGAAGATTTAATGTATGTGTTGTTCCTGTAGAAGAAACTGCAAAATCAGTTCCACTTGTACCTGCAACCATTGTTTGTGCAGCTCCTGTTAATGAATTAATAGCTGTGATACCTGTACCTGCCATTATACCACTCTGCTGTGTTACAGTTACTATTACTGATGCAGCAGATGGTGGTGGTGAACCTGCACCTGTAAATGAAAGATAAACAGATATATTTTCTGTACTCCAAACAAATTCATAATAATCACCTGCAACAGAATCAATAAGATAATTCCAAGATGGTAACATATGACCATCAAATGTTCCATGTTTTTTAGGAACTAATACAACCCCTGCTGAACCAGGTACATCTACACCATTTTTTCTAAGCCATATAGTTACATCGTGTTCTGCTGCTAATGGATTAGTAAATTGCCCTGACCATTGTATGTTATAAATTCCTGTATTAGCTATTGTTATTCTTGAACCACTAACAACAGTAACTTGATTAGATAAATCTGTTACTCCTAATAACATTGGATAACCTGTATTAATAACAGCAGCAGTTTGGTTTGTTACATCTTGAAATGCACCATAATAACCCAATGGCGTAGGTGTAGCTGTATTATTTAAAATACCTGCTCCTGTAAGTGTAAGACCTGAGCCAACAGTTATTTCTTCCATCACCCCTGTTCCTGCAGTACTCCTACCTACAAGTTTACCTGTAGCCATAGACGTACTAATAGTGCCTGAAGTTGTAATAGTTCCTCCTGATATAAGACCTGAAGTTGCTATTGATGTAACTGTTCCTGTTCCTACAGGAATTGTAATATTTCCAACTACATCAGCAGTATTCCCATTTACAGACAAAGGAATTATTCCGCTATTTGTTGGTGCTGTTAAATCTACATTTGTATTCCCATTTGCAAGTAACTTTACATAGTAACCTTGTACAATACCACCAAATTGTAAGGACGCAGGCGGTCCGTCATAAACTCTTAACAAATCAGGACTTGATGCACTTGTAACAACAAAACTTCCGTCAACATCTCTATTAATATTTAAAGATTGTGCATTGCTTACTAAATTCAATGATGGTACTGTTATTGCATTTGTTGTTGTACTTCCTATGTCTGTTACTTCTTGTAATGTCGGAGTACTACCACTACCTGTTGCAGCAATTGTGAAATTAGGATAGGTTCCTGTAACTGCTATACCTGTACCATTGTTTAATACAACTGTTTGGTCAGGTGCTGTATTTGTTATTGTAATATTTGGTGTCGTAGTAGGATTGGAAACAGAAGCAGATATGCCTGTACCATTTGTAACAGCTACAGATGTAATCGTTCCTGCCCCTATTGGTATTGTAACATTACCTGTTAAGTCAGCAGTAGTTCCATTTATCGAAGTAACTAAAACGCCACCATTTGAAGGATATAAAAAAGTTTGATTGGTATAAAGATTTGGATTTATATCTATATTAAAACCATTATTCGAATACCTTATACCACTTGCTGAATACGAAGCTGTTTTGTTTAATGAACTCTCTTGAACATCTAATTTGTTTGAAAATAAAGCAGATGAACTATTCAGTAAATTATCAAATACGTATATGCCCACATTTTGACCATACAATTTATCTAAATCTAAAGCTATTGTAGATGCAGTATTATTTGACAAGATTAAATTCTTATCCCCTGTATTCCCCTGTATCAATACATCTCTTAACGTCTGACTTCCAATATTGTACCCCCAAAATGCAGGACTACCACTCCCATTACTTATTAATACTTGTCCTACCAATCCTGCAGTCCCTCCTGAAATTAATTGATTCCCAATTATTATACTATTGGCTGTTAAATTAAAAGTATCTAAGTCTACATCTTGAGTAGCATTATTATAAGGAACAAAGTAATTATTACCTATTGAATAACCTATGTATGCAGCTAAATCGCCGACAGTATAGTTTTTGGTTATCATAGAGTTATTGGCATCACTACCAATAACCTTATCATCATCAACTATACTACCGTCAACTACATATGTACTTATTCTAGCCAATGGCTTTTTAGTTTAATGTCAAAAGATATAATGTCTTGTCTATCAATGCCAACATCTCGTCCATTATATTCTGAATCTCAGATGGATAATTTGTTCTTTCAGTTTCAACTATAGATTGTAACTCTTTTAAATGAGAAATCGAATCCATTACTTTTGATTCAGGGATAACAATCTCAACTCTCTTAAATCTGCCAAAGTAAGCTTCAGTAAAATTATCAGTCAAATCAAGAATACTGTCGTAATAACCGTTCAATGCTTTATGCTCTGCAAAACTTGTTGTTTGCAAATGCGCAATATGCATGGTGTCTCTTGATTGGAACAATATTCCAATAAATTTTCCCGGTGTCATATTAATCTTGTTTTTTAGTTACTTCTCCTGTTTGGATATTAATTACCGCATCAGTACCATACTTCTCAATAAGCATTTGCTCGTTTTTTGCAAATGTCATTCTTAACTCATCAATTTGCTTTAGCAATCCTTGTTTTTGAAGTTCTAAATCGCCCAATCCCATTTTTGCTTTTGAGAAATCAGCGTTCATTCCTTGAATTAATTCTAATTCTTCTTTTGTAATAATTACTTGATCTTGCATTTTATTTGATTTTAAATTGTGACTAAGTTATATTTCTTTTCATTGCACTTCCGAAGTAGTAACCAAAGATAGATAGTACTACGCCTTCTGAAATTCCAATAAGATGTATCCATATTTCTTTATTTGCTTCAGGTATTGTTAAGTAAACTATCGCATAAACAATAAAACAAAATACTCCCAAACCTATTATGCCTGTAAGATAGAAAAGAAAATCAAATTTATGCATTTTTGCAACCTCGATTTCTCTATTTCTTGCAGATATTTTATCTTGAACCTCTAATGCATACATTTCTTCCAAATGTTCAAAAGCTATTTTTTTATCTTCAGGAGACAACTCCTCAGAACTACCTATTAAATTCTTAACTATACCCAATACTCCATTGCTTGGAAGAATATCTCCAACCGTATTTAAAATATTTGGAGCTTTGTCTTTCAAAAACTTCCCAACTTTTGTTTCGCTAAACTTTTTTCTATCAGGCATTATTCTTTTATTTCGAAGTGCATCCAATCAAAATTCTTTTCTATTCCTAATCCAATAAATCCATTTTTATAAAATATATCAATCATTGGTTTGTACTCAGGCCTTGCAAATCTTGCTGTTTTACTTGTTTCTTTTAACTGATTCCTTGCAGGATCTAAATCAATGGCTATTCCCCAAGAGTGCATTGACCATGCCGAGCCGCCTCTCATCTTTCTGTAGTTAAAACAACCACCATACAAATCAATGCCTAACTCTTTTATTTTGTCGTACCCATAATGAATAAGCAAATCATTAAATACTGCTTTAAATTTATCAGCAACAAGTTTATGACATCTCATTTTTTTAACCGTAGTATTAATGTCCCAAGATATACGCATAGGATATGGTAAATCAATACTTACTAAGTATCCTTCTCCTGTAATATTTGCAGGACCGTATTTTTTTATAACCTGTTGTGTAGTCATTATTTTTCTTTTTGTATAAACTTTTTTACCTCATTTGCTATTCTAACTACTGTATAGATTATAGTGGCTAAAAACAATACGCTTTGTAAATCAGTAGGTATACTTGGAATCTGCAATGTAATCATACATATCAAATTCGCACCTAAAACCTTTGCATCTTCAAAATATACCATATGTTGTTGTTTTTTTAAAAGTCTACCAAAGTGCGTTTACTAATGTTGCTGTAGTTCCTGTTGCTCTTAATCTTGTTACTTGAATAGGAAGTGTTGTACCTGCAGGAACTCCATTAAAAGTAAGTTGATCTCCACCTATTGTAATTACAGATACAGTACCTGTACCACCTATATACAAATAACAACCGGGATTACCCATACTTGTCTGTGGTGACATAGCATAAACAACAAATGCTTGTGATGTTGCAGTAAATATATTTGCATTTAAAGTGAGCTGAGTTTCGCTATCAACCGAAACTACAGTAGCTGCCGTTCCTAATGTATCATTATGTACAACATCTCCTTGTCTTATATTATTTGTAATAAATGTAGCAGTAGAATCAATCAATTTGGAAGCAGTTACTGTTGTAACTGTTCCTGATTCTATTGATGTAGGATACGCAATATCCGCATTGTCTGAAGGATGCGCTCTTAACGCTCTTGAGAATGTTGTTTTAAATAATGACATGTTTTAATTTTTTTTGTAGTTATAAGGGAAAGCTTTATTCAAAGCTTCTTTTCTTTTGTTGCATCCACAATCTTTACCTGTTGCTTTTGCTACTTGATGAACAACTGCTTTTATTCCTGTTGCTGTTGTAAATTTTTCAATTGTGTCGCCAAACCCTTTGCTTTCTTGACTTAGTTTCATTTGATTTAATTTTATTTGTTTTTAATAACCGACCACAAAAAACCAACTGCAGTCATAACGGCTCCAATTGTTTCTGCAACTTGTGCTTCACTTGACAAACCTTTGATAACTAATACACCACCAATAAATGTTAATGCATGTCTAATCATTCCTAATACTTGCTCTTTGTTCATAGTTTTATTTTTTAAATTTTTGACACCCTATTACCCATCCCTACTCTTGACTTCTCTGCTTTCTTTGAAGCTAATTGAGAGGAAGACATTTCGCTTTTTGTCTTTGGTGTTGCAGATGAAACACGTTTGCTCGGTCTGCAATACTCATTCTTACCCCCTGCACCACACGCTTTACCTGTTCTTGTATCTACCCATTTCTCCGCTTGCCATCTTTTTAATGATGTCCCCTCTTCTGTTTTTCTCACGCTACCTGACGACTTCCTACATTTGGCAATAGCTTGTGAAGCTCTTGCCGATGGAAAAACATCATACTGTGCTTTTACTTTTTTATAACAAGCGTCTTTTGGCATACTACTTCTTTTTACTTGGGATTACACCCCTAGCGATTAATATATCTTTTTTAGTAATCTTTCCATTCCCATCTCTATCAGGAAATTTAGCTTTGGTTTTTTCTGCTCTAGTTACTTTTTTTACTGATTTCATTTTTTTGGTTTTACAGTTTTACTTACATTACCTTTTAAAAACTTCATAGCTCCATCTAATGATTTCTTAGATTCAAACTTTGCAGCTTTCTTAACTATTTTTTTCATTGTAGTTTTCATAGTACTAATATTTTCCTCTTCTACCTTTTGGATTTGAAGTGGTAGAACCTCCCGGACCTGCCCAAAGATTTTTGCATGCCCAATATCTCGGTGTTAGTTTGTCATTTGCTGTATCGCAACCATGTCTTGCTTTGAAACTCTTGCGAGCCGCAGCAGAATAATTGTTGCCATAACCTGTAGCTCCAAAGTGGAGGAGCTTTTCTTCTCCTCCACTACAAGCTTTAACCATTTTTTTCTTGCCCGGTCTGTTAGACGGAACAGGACTATTACACTTCATTTTTGACTTGTCAGCCATTACTTCTGAATTGGAGTTTTATAATCTCTACTTTGATGTCCAACCTGATGTTCAGATTTTAATCCATTAACTACAGTTGGAACTACAACTTCTTCAGTTGGGATTACAACTTCAATAATAGCCTCAGTAGTTTCTTCGGTTACTTGTTTCTTTGCCATAATTAGTACCCTCCTTTTTTTGTCATACCTTTTCCGGCAGAAGCCATTTTCATTTTTTTGCTAGTTCCTTTAGAACCACCTTTCATACCACCTGTTTCTTTAATCATTTTACCTGTTGCTTTTGCACCGCCGCTAGGCATTTGCATTCTTGAAGATGCAGGTAAATTTGGAGTTGCTTTTGTTGCCATTGTTTTATTTTTTAAAATTTATAATGTTTGTAATGTTTGTAACGTACCTAATTGTTTTGGTCTGTTTGAGTTTTCGGGACCTCTAGACGATTTTTTTTTAGTGATAATCTTCTTCAACATTGTGTTGTCAGATTTCAACTTCTTAATCTCATCAAGTATTAATTTGTTCTCGTCTGACATTATTTTTCTTTAAGTTGAGGTGTAGTTGATAATGGATAATCTCTTCCCATTTTTTTCATAGCATCTTTTGCACTTTGAATTTGTTCTGCAGACATTGTACTTCTTTTTGGATTAGAAGCTGCTATTTGAGATAATTGTGATGCAAATCTTTTAGTTTTTTCAGAAGTAGAAGAATACTGATCAGCAATCTCTTTCCCTTTGTCTTTACGCTCAGATCTTGTTGTCATTCTTGCTGCAACACGCTCTGCGCGATCAGGATTGTTTTCTGCTATTCTTCCGATTCTTTTGTATTGACCGGGTCTTAAATCATTTTTTCCCATTCTTTTATTTTTTAAGATTTAAATTATTGATATTTTTTTGGTTCAGGTGTATTTGCTAATGGAGTATCAGGTCTAGAAATGTTTTTTAATTGTCCTGTAGTGCCTGAAGATTGTTTTGCTTTATTCATTTGTGTTTGATTAGCAGATCTTGCAGCTCTTGATTCTCTTAGCTTTTGTTCAGGAGAAGATGAATTTGCTTGACTATAAGATACATTTGTTTTTGTTGTTTTTCCAATAGGTTGAAAATCCATAAGTCTTTTTGCACCTTCAATAAAAGTAGGCCTTGTTGTTGTTTTTGTTACATTTTTTGTACCGCCATCTTCTTTTGGAGTAGACATAGTTTTGGTTTTTGTTACCATTTTACCATCATCGCTATACTCTTTTGTTTTTGTTTTTTTTATTCTTAAGAAATCAGATGTTGCCATTGTTTTAATTTTTATTGTTTGAAATATTATTTATTTGTTTTAGAATATCAAATATACCATAAAGGCAAACTGAAATCATTGTGAATAATATGAAAAATTGTATCATTTTTTTTATCTTTACAAAACAAAGATAATAAATTTAATTAAATGAAAATAAGAAACTACGACTACATGAAATATTGGAGAGTCATCCGATATTACTACAAGAAAAAAACAGGACTAACCGAACCCGATTTGGATTTGATGTTCTTCCTGTACTCTGAAGATGAGTTTAGCAAAATGAAATTTGAAGAGTTTGATACCATACTGGGATGGAAAACAACAAGATTTAATAGTCTTTTAAGGGATGGTTGGATAACAGTATTTAGAGAACGCAAGTTGAAAGCAAAGAAGCTTTACGAGCTATCTCCAAAAGGGAAAAGGTTGATAAACACAATCTACAAAAAAATGAATGGGGAAGAAATACCTCTTGACTTAAACAATGACAATGTATTCCACAGAGATAAGCTTGGTTTCAATGACAAGAGATACATCATCATGATTAAGAACATGAACGAGCAAGTTAGAAAGAAGTGGCACGAAGCTCACAGCACAACCACCACATCACGCTCCTGAATAATTGTAAACTGAGTATCGTTGATTATCATCGTGAACCCATGCCCCTTATCATAGTAGATTGTATCACCCTCATTGATAACAGTCACGTCTGTGCCGGGCTTCTCAACGATACCCTTTTTGTATCTTAGCTGATTGGCATCATCTCCTGACAAGTATAACCCTGATTCAGTTTTGATGTCCTCTTCAATTGTTTTAACAACAATATATTTACCGATAGGTGTCATGTGTATAATTTTAAAATTCAGTATTTGCCCATATTACTAACTGCTCATCGTCATCGTTTTGATTACGCATCTTCTGCTCAAAGTACTCAACTGCGTCCTCTTCGTCCATACCGTCAGTATATACCAAGACGTCCAAGCATTTTGTAACTGAGTAGATCAGTCGTGACGTATCTAGGTCTAACCCTATAATAGCTTCATCAAATCCCTTGACCGTATCAAACTCAACGTCAGGATACGCTTTTTGTATTTTACTTAGTGTTTGACTCATAACTTCTTGCCATTGTGATTATTGCATTAGTGCTAAGAATTGTAACTGCCACACTCACCGCGTTCTGTAACGCTGACCTTGTAACCTTCAACGGGTCAATAACACCCATCTCAATCAAGTCACCCATCTCTCCACTCTTCAAATTGTATCCATGACCCTCCTGCTCATTGCCATCGTAAATGTCTGAAATATTTAACCCTGCGTTTGTAAGTATTTGATTTAGAGGCGATAAGAGTGCGCTATGTAAAATTTTACTTGCAACAATCTCATCCTCAGTATAGTCAGACTGATCAACATGAGCAATAGCTATCTCAGCCAATGCCTTGCCTGCACCTGCAAGTATACCTTCCTCTAATGCCGAACGAACTGCACACACAGCATCATCAACTCTGTCGTATAGCTCCTTCTGCTCTAGGTCAGTTTGACCACCAACAAAGATTACACCAATACCACCTGTTAGTGAAGCAATACGCTCCAAGATAAAGTCTTTGTCTGCTTTACGCTTTGCCTGAGCATGTGCGTTCCAAAGCTGTGCAACCCTCTCGTCAATGTCTTCTTTCTTTGAACGAAGTGCCGACTTGATGATAACAGTTTTGTCTTTGCTAACAATAACTTTGGCAGCGTGACCAAGATTGCCGTAGTTGATATGGCTTAGGTCGTCACCTGTCTTCTCGCTAAAGTAGACAGCACCAACACTTGTTGCTATGTCTTGCATAATCTCGTGCTGCTTGTAACCGAAGTTTGGAGGGGCAACCGCACAAACCTTCAAGTTCCCCTTCATCACATTCGCCGCCAATGTGTTCACCACATTCCCATTGCACGGAGAGATTATCAAAAGCTTCTTGCCTTCGCTAATAATTGGCTTGAGCACGTTCTCAATCTGTAAAATATTTGCTATCTCAATGTCAGCCACAAGTATCATTACGTCCTCAAGCACGCATTCGTCCTTTTTTTGGTCGTTAATGAAAAGTGGACTAAGATATCCTCTATCAAATTTTAAACCCATAGTGGTCTCCGCATACGTATCAGAGGACTGACTCTTCTCCACCGTCACTATACCATTCTTGCCAACGTCTTTGTACACCTCTGAAATTATTAAGCCAATGCTCTTGTCATTGTTTGCAGATATAGTCGCGACATCCAACAACATCTTTTTTGTAACCTTCTTACTTTTCTCCTTTAACTTCTCCACCACATTGTTTGACATCTCCACCAAATGCCTCAAGACCGCAGTCCGATTATGGTGCTCCTTTATCAGCTCATTGCCACCCAACACCAACGCCTCAGTCAAAACAATCGCCGTAGTCGTACCATCTCCGGCACTCGTTGCCGTCCTGTCCGCCGCCTCCTTCATCATCCGAACCGCAAGGTTCTCGACAGGATCAAGCAAGTCAACAGACTTCGCCACAGTTACACCATCCTTTGTAACCGTTATACCATGCGTATGATTTGCGGATTCTATTAAAACAGTATTGCCGTTAGGCCCCAATGTGCTCTTAACAGCCCTCGACATTTTCATAACACCATTGATAAGCTTCTGCCTTCCCTGCTCACCAAATTGCAAGTCCTTTGGACTATAACCTGAATTGTCTAACATCATATTAAATTGAATTTATGAAACCAAAGATACAAGGTTTATAACAACCACCAAAATATATCTCATACCGAAATGTCATTTTATTTTTCCCTATTCTCTCTATATTTTATCTCCTTTTATTAGAATTTTTATGGCTACAGCTTCTCTTTTAAATCGACATTTTCGACATTAGTATTGATAATCAATACTTTATATTATTATTTTCGACATAAAAACGACATAAATAAATAAATAAAAGACATAAAATACTAGATTATTAGTGATATTAAAAAATAAATTAATAAAAGAAGGGGTGTAAAAACACCCCCTCGACCCAATATTCATAAGAACACAATAAACCTAATATCCACATCCTCCCATCATATCCTCCTTCATACCCCCCAAAGCTACCGCCTCTGACATGGTTGAAATCTTCTCCGCTCTCTTAATACTCTTCTTCATATCCACCATCTTCTGAATGCCCGATACGCTATCAGGTCTTGCGTTAATTTGCATACCGCACTCCATACCTAATCCTCCAACTTGGTTCTTAAAACCTCTCTGTTGGTAAATACTGTTTGATAAATCTAATGGCTTTCTCATAACTTAAGTTTTTTGGCAAAGATACAAAAAATATTAGATAATTGTAGTATGGGGGTTCCCCCCCGATTTGCGTTCACGATCCGTGTATGGAAACCGATATTTAAAAAAGGGGTGGGGTATTGAATTTAGAAATTTGTTGTAGATATTTTGGCGTTTTCGTGTATCGGTCCCCGTTATAACGCTGATGCGTACACGCTACTTACTAACGTACACGCATATACGCATAACTCACTAACGCTCAAGCATATACGAAGGTTACCTCAACTTCGTATATAGGTAGACGTTAGTAGTAACTAACAGTCAAGCATATACGCAAACTATCTCAACTTCGTCTACACATAACCGTTATAACAAACTAACAATCAAGCATATACGAAGGGCGCTCCCTTCGTCTATCCTTCTACGTTAGTAACTAATTAGAACCAAAATAAACTAACAAGCGTTAGTTTTTATATTGAAAATACGCCAAAATTGATAAAATTTAATAAAATGCCCTTTAATTAGATATTATTCAATAAAATAGCCAAAAATTTAGAAAAGATTTATTAAAAAAATGTTTTTTATTCAATTAATAGCCATATATTTGTATT
>Ga0315289_10002330_pt1 | contig 29223 bp, 30 predicted proteins | sample YL17G11_40_MG_FD_203452 | JGI IMG/M metagenome (GOLD analysis project Ga0315289, IMG submission 203452) | Sediment microbial communities from Yellowstone Lake, YNP, Wyoming, USA - YL17G11_40 | ecosystem: Environmental > Aquatic > Freshwater > Lake > Sediment | place: USA: Wyoming | collected... | reverse complement strand
GGCATGCTCAGGAGGGCACGCGCGGTACGCATGGGAACGGGACCTATCAGGGTTCGGTAGATGCGCGATTCAGATTCCGGAAGCTCGGCTCTCTCGAAATAGCTGAAGGTTTCTCGAGATAGTAGCATTGCTCCCGCAAACCCCGTGTCGATCGGCATCGGTTGTTTGTGGACTACGCGTTGTCCGTCTAGTGTGCTGAGGGTTATGGGGAACATTGGACGATTTCCGTCCAGATTCGGCCAGCATTCTAGAGATTCAAAGAGCCGCTTAGCCACTCCAATTCCTCCCTCTTGTCCTTGCCTATTGTGGTGACGATGGCATGTCGAGCTTCGGGGGCTTTCAGCCGGAGGTCCATGGCCGCCGAACGCGGATTCTCGTAGGTACCGAGAAGTCTTCCTCCAGCGATGAGGACCGTCTTGCCGGCGTACTTCTCAAGTTCTTGCCGAAGTGCGTTGTAGGCGGCGTTGTTTATGTCTCTCTCCGAGAGAGTCTGGGCGTCCTGGTCGTAGGATCGCCAGAGTTGGAAAGCTTCCTTGACCGCTTGGGCCAACCTTAGGCCGCGCCTAATTGCTTCGGCACGGAGGGAGCGCTTCGTCTTCTCGTCCAGGCCCCGTATAACCAATGTCACCAAGATCACCTTGGTGATAAGGGCCGCTCTGACCAGCATAAACCTTCCCGCACACACCACCTTTGATCAAGAACGATAACCCCTAGGCGACGTCTTCCCGATTCCTCCGCTCGAGGCGGCAGGATCACGCGCGCCTACACAACCTCGCATCGCGCAAGAAACCTTTCACGCTGCTAGCAGGTGGACTGGCCATGCCGCCGAAAAAATTCGGCGGAAAACCCCAAGATACGCCCACAGACCCAAGCAAGGCTCAAAACATGCGGAACGCCAGACACAACTTCCAGTTTTCCACGCTCAAGAAGCCAGACAAGATCTATGGTGGGGTCGGTGGGATTTGAACCCACGACCTCGCGGGCTCCTGGATTAGCTGGAATCTCCCAAGCCGCGAAGCGTAGACCAGGTAAGCCCGCTGCCTTGCGCGTTGCAACGCAGCGTCTAGCCCACGACCCCATTGCGCGATGAAAAGTCACATTCCTGATAAAAAGGGTCTGGATGGCGCGGATCCTTGTTCTCCAGCAGAAACACGCAGGAAGCTTGTCGGATCTGACGCGCCTAGCTTCTTGAGGCAAGGGATGCGGCCAACATGATGACCGCGCCGAGCAGAAGCATGATCAGTCCCACCAATAGCCAAGCTAGCCAGCTAGGCATTATCATAGCAAGCCACTTCACAACTCCTATTGCCCAGAAGACTAAGCCAATGATCGCAACGAGGATGCCTGCCGCGTACATGCCGGCTAGGCGAAGGGCACGTTTGACCATGCGCTCGACATATCTTGTGACAGCGCCCAAGGTCCGCTGAGCTACTGCCCGAAATATGGTTTCAATTAGCGATGACTTGTTGCTTTCTGACATCGGCGACGCCTAATCTCTGGATCCGGATAGAGCGATCCCGAAGGCCATTCCCACTACAAAGGCGACTCCCAGCGCCAAGAGTGGACGCTCTGTGACGGTCTTTGCGGCCTTCTGCTGCAGATCTTTGACCTGACCTCGGAGTTCCACATAGCGTGCATCCAGATCCTTCTTCAGAGCCTTAAAGTCCTCTTCCATGGCTCTGATTTCTTCGGCCTCTTTGTCTTTTGCCAAGCGCATCACCGATGACTGCACGTGCCCTGCGCGGATAAGAACCTAGCGAAAAGTCGTGGGGATGCTAGGACCTTTTGTGAGCGCGACTGAGGCCCGCTCCGACTAGGACGCCGAATGTGAAAATGAGGGCTGCAACAAGGAGGGGGTTCTCTCTCATGGTTTCGCGAATCGCCTTCAGAGCAACTTTGGTCTCGGGGCCTCCCATCCCAAGTATTTGCTCGATTTCATCGTCAGAATAGTCGCGTTCTTTCGCTTCACGTGCCATGGCTACTGTCACAGTCACTCATGGGATCTTCATTCATTTACATTGCGGTCAGAAATTCGGCAGATCCATCGTTCCATCTTGTCAATGGATCGTTGAGTCTCATCACTCATATATGCCTACAACCGGTCAATACTCTCGATGATTTCTGTCAATGAAAAAGATCAGAGTAGGCGTGATCGGTTGTGGTTTCATCCACAACGTCTACCATATGCCAGCACTCCGAAGCATCGCTGAGGCAGAGGTTGTCGCAGCTTGCGCACCGACGAAGCAAGAGGTTCAACCATTCGCCGATCGTTGGGGCATAAGGAAGCAGTACCACGGAGACAAGGGAATCGAGCAACTCTGTGCAGACCCCGAGGTCGATGTCGTAGATATCGGGCTCCCCAACTTCTTGCACCTTCCCGCCACTAGTGCGGCAGCTGAGAATCACAAACATGTGATTTGCGAGAAACCACTCGCTCGAGATGTCAAGGAGGGCGAGGAGATGCTGGCGACTGTGAGACGGTATGGCGTGATTCATTGCTATGCCGAGAATCAGGTCTTCATGCCTCAGGTTGTGAAGGCGAAAGAGTTGATCACCAAAGGCGCGCTCGGGAAAGTCTTCTGGGTACGGTCTAGAGAGGCGCACTTCGGGCCCCACTCGAAATGGTTCTGGGATCCCAGACTTGCCGGCGGAGGCGTGCTCATGGACATGGGATGCCATTCCATCGAAGTTTCCAGATACTTGATTGGAAGGAAACCGATCTCAGCATGCGCTTGGATTTCCACGTTCGTTCACGACACAAAAGCCCAAGAGAATAGCGTCGTGATGGTCAACCATGAGGGGTCAGAACTCACCTAGGCAGAGAACAGCTGGGCCGCACATGGCGGATTCGATTTGCGTATCGAAATGTACGGAAGCGACGGCGCCATCTTTCTTGACGCAACAAAGGGAACCGGACTTCAAATGTTCAGTGGCTCCCGAGGAAAGAGTCGGCGAGATCGTAGAGAAAGCTGAAACAAAGAAGGGGTGGATGTTTCCGACGTGGAATGAGGTCGAAGCATACGGCTTCCCTAACGAGCTGAGACACTTTGTCTCCTGTGTGGTCGAAGGAAAACAACCTTGTGAGTCATACGAAGATGGTTTACTGGTCAACAAGGTCGTTGACGCGGCATATCGTTCAGCCAAATCAAAAAGATGGGAAAGCATCTAGGCCTTGTACTGCGAGCGAAAACCGAAAAGGCAACTTCCACGTAGGACAAGACCCTAACAACAGACAGATAATGGGGGGGATCATGCGATGGAAGAGAAACGTGCTGTTCCCAACGTCGTCTACTGCAACAAGTGCGGCATAGGTAACCCAAGCACCAACAAGTTCTGTTATGACTGTGGAAACTCGCTACTGTCTGCGACGTGCTCATACTGCAGCCAAGTCAACCCGCACTATGCGAGGTTCTGCGGCTCGTGCGGGCGAAAACTCAGAGCTAAGGAATAGGGATCACTGGGGTCTCTCTCATCCTACAGCGAGATGAGGGAATGGAGCCTCGGGCGGGTTTCGAACCCGCGACCTTCCGCTTGCTTGAGACGCCCTTACAAGGCGGATGCTTTCCAGCTCAGCAAGCTGAGACTACCAGGCTGAGCCACCGAGGCTGCTACACATCTGGCAAGACAGACTTAAAGTGACTTGTATCGTTAAGGAAATCGGGGACTTGTTGACTGCACTACTGGTCGGAGTCTCGAACGGGCGATTGCCCTCGGGTCCTATTATTTCACTGTGACGGATTTCGCCAGATTTCTGGGCTTGTCTGGGTCGTGCCCCTTTTCCACAGCCATGTAATACGCCAGAAGTTGCAGGGGAATCACGAAGAGTATGGGTGATAAGACCTCTCCAATGCCCTTGGGAACTTCAACGTAATCGTCAGCTAGCCTCTTGATTTCCTCGTCTCCTTCCTCCACGACTGCAATCACAGAGGCGCCTCTCGCTTTCATCTCCATTATGTTTCCGATCACTGTCTTGTGAGTTTCGTCCTTGGGGCAGACGAACACAACAGGGAACCCGGGTTCCACGAGGCCTATGGGGCCGTGCTTACTTTCCCCCGCTGGAAACGCCATCGCGGGCATGTAGGCTATTTCCATGAGCTTGAGTCTGCCTTCGTAGGCGGTGGCTGTGCTTATTCCGCGCCCCAGGAAAAGGAACGCTTTAGCATCCTTGTACTTCTTTGCGATCTGCCTCATTTTTTCCTCCTGTGTCCGAATGACTATTTCAGCATCGTCCGGCAGCTTCGCCAATTTCTCGCCTAGATAGTCCATTTCATCTTGGGAGACTTTCCCTCTCTTCTTGGCAACTCTGAGGGCCAGTTGAGCTAAGACCGAGACTTGAGATGTGAATGTCTTTGTTGCCGCAACCCCTATCTCTGGACCAGACTGCTGCACGATATAGACCCGCGAAACTCGCGTCAAAGTCGAATCAACAACGTTCGTCAATCCCAAGATTGTTGCCGCTCTCTCCCTCGCGAACATCACACAAGCCAATGTGTCAGCGGTCTCTCCAGACTGGCTTACTGCGAGAATCGTGCTGTCAATACCAATCGACTTGCCCTGCTGTTCAACAGATTCCGAAGCGATAACAGGATACGTTCCTAAGAAGGCAAGCTTGGAGAACATGTATGAAGCAGCTAGGCACGCATGATATGATGTCCCGCACGCTACAAGAAAGACTTCACGTGCGCGTTCCAGAAAAGTCGCCATCAGATCGAGGTAGTGCTCCTGCAGCCTGAGCACGTTTCGAAGGGTCGCTGGCTGCTCGTGAATCTCTTTCAGCATGAAATGCGGGTAGCGGCCTTTGACGGCCGTTTCGGGGGACCAATCAGAAATCCTCGGTTTCCGCACAACGATGCTTGAATCACGTATCTTCTTGATTACGAAATCTTCTGGCGAAAGCGCAACGAGTTCTCCGTCGTCTACTGTGACTGTCTTGTTAGTCATGGGTAGAAGTGCCGGTATGTCTGATGCGCAGTAGAGCCCCTCAGCAGCTACTCCTATCACCAGCGGGCTCTCATTCCTAGCACATACTATCTTGTCAGGTTCCATTGTTGAGATTGCGACGATCGAGTACGAACCCTGAAGCCTCTTCACCGTTTCCAGAACAACATCCGCGAAGCTTGAAGTGCTGTTTTTCAAACCATCTTCAATGAGATGAGCTATCACTTCCGTATCGGTCTTGGATTTGAAAACATGACCACGGGACTCCAGCTCCAGCCTCAGCTCTGCAAAGTTCTCTATGATGCCATTGTGGACCACGGCAATTTGCCCTTTGCAGTCTAGATGCGGATGCGCGTTGACTTGCAGTGGGGCACCATGCGTGGCCCATCTCGTGTGACCAATCCCAATACTTCCCGGCAAATCGTCTAAGTTGTGGATCTTGTGAACTGTGTCGATTTTTCCCCGGTCCTTCTTCACGTAGAGCTTTCCATCATGTATCGTGGCTTCGCCCACGGAGTCATAGCCACGGTATTCGAGGCTTTTCAGAGCGGCGTGTATTACAGGCGCAGCATTTCCCTTTTTCAGGGCGCAACCGAAGATACCGCACATGCTTGAAAGCACTCGCTGATCATTCGTTTCTCAACTAATAGCCTTTCTTAGGAGAGATGCAACCGTTTGGATCGAGCGGGCTTAGGATGTCCTACCTAACGATCTGTCGGTTGGCGGACTCGACCAGAGCCTTCACGCCTGGCAACTCTTCTCCTGCCAGAAACGTCAGCATCGCTCCACCCGCTGTGCTCACATGAGAGAGACGCCCCTCGAGTCCAAGCATACTTGCGTAGCTTCCCATGTGCCCACCGCCAACGACAGTAAACCCGTCTGCCTCTGCCATCGCTTGCAGCACGATTCTACTTCCCACGTCGAAGCCTTTCTCCTCAAAGACACCGAGTGGACCGCTGGATACGGCCGTCTTGGAGTTCTTGACTATCTCGGCATACTCGTTTGACGTCTCCTTTCCGATATCTCGAACTGGTTCTCCTGCGATTCCTTTCACAAGGGGAACATCCACGCGTTTCCCATCGCGAAGTACTGCCAGGTCCTTCGGCAATACAACTCTATCTTTGTACTTTGAGAGAATCGTCTTCGCCTTGTCAAGAAGAGCGGGAGATTTCTCAAGTCTGCGATTCTCTGTCTCACCGAAATCGATGCCTGATGCCCGCAGGAAGATGCTTGCGACTACGCCACCCACAAGGACTTTGTCAGCTTTGCCGGTTCTCAGAATGTTCTCAACTATCGGGAGTTTATCCTCAGCCTTCGCACCCCCAATAATGTAGACGCTGGGTTTACGAGGCTCATAGTACGCCTGCTTCAAAGCATTCAGCTCTTTAGCCATGAGTTCACCGGCCACAGCCGGAACAACTTGTGGCAGACCTACGATCGATGCCTGGAGCCGGTGCGCAGTTGCGAATGCATCGTTAACATACAGATCCACTAGTTCTGCCAGTCTATGAACCATTATTGTCCTTCCAAGGACCTCAGGAGAAGCCGAGATGTTCTCTTCAGAACAGAGGCGAAGATTGTCAAGAAGTAGTATCTCTCCAACGTTGAGGTTCTTGATCTGGCGTCTTGCTTCAGGTCCGATCACATCATCAACAAACTTGACCTTCTGCGAAACATACTTCTGCAGAAGCTGTGAATGAGGTTCAAGGGAAGTAAAGTCCTCATCGCCCGGGCGACCCTGATGAGATCCCACGACAACTTTCGCATCCCTGAGTCGTTCCAAAGTGTCATGAGTCATCTTGATGCGCGTGTCATCGAGTATCTTCTTGCCTGATGGATCGAGCGGAGAATTCATGTCAACTCTGACGAAGACTGCCTTCCCACTTGTCTTGACGTCGCCTAGAGTGAGGAAGCGGAATTCGGTGCCACTCAACTCTGATTCCTCATGACGTGCAGTCAAAATTGGGTGAACATCGCATTAAGTCTGCTCTAAGGACGACCGTCCGCTATGCAAAGGGATCAATTCTGCGTGTTGGGCAAGATTTAATGTAAGAGCTGGCTCACCGTATGAGCGGTGCCGGGGTGGCTCAGCTGGTAGAGCGCCAGCAAGAGCCGGATTGGCGAAACTCATAATCTGGAGAGCATAGGGCCCAGAAGTCGGGGGTTCGATACCCCCTCCCGGCACCATATCCATCCATTTAGCGTGGAGGACATGTTTCTAACCAGAACATACGCGCGGGCTACTTGGATTCGAGTACCCTGACTCCTCCGCCGTTTAGCCCTACATACACGCGATCTGTCAAGCCCAAGAAAAGCCCTGTTTCTACAAGACCTGGAATCGATTTCAGCTGGCCATCTAGCAGGCGAGCATCATTGATCGGACCAAAATCCACATCGATTACGAAATTGCCGTTGTCTGTGGTGATCGGGCTAGATCCTTGGCACCTGAGTTCCGGCTTCCCGCCCAACTCAGCGAGTCTTCTCGTGACGAGCTTATGTGCGAAGGGTATCACTTCCACCGGGAGGACCTGACCACTACCCAGCGTAGGAGTCAGTTTCCTCTCGTCAACCACGACTATCAGCTTCTTTGCAGCAGAATCCACGATCTTCTCTCTGGTCAGCGCTGCGCCACCGCCTTTTATGAGATCTAGGGTACGTGACTCCACTTGGTCAGCTCCATCCAGCGCCAGATCGATCTGTGAAACATCATTCGGGCTCACAGCGCTAAGACCAGATTCCGCGATCACTCTTTCGATCTGGCGAGATGTCGGGACTAGCTTCAGTTCGAGCCGCTTCCTCCTTGTGAACTTCGCGAGTTCAGGGACCAGAAGTTCGAGTGTAGTGCCACTTCCTATGCCAACGACGTGTACATCTTGGACTTCTTCAAGTGCTTTTGAGACCGCTGCTCGTTTCGCTGCCTCAACCCAACTCAATAACTAACCCTCTGATTCGATCTGCTCAAGGCGTTCCATCGCTTTGAGAACCTCTTCCCTGATAGCTTCGATTTTCTTTTCTGTCCTAGTCTTGGCGTCTTGAAGGCCCGTTCCTGTTGTCTTCAGTTCCGGTTGAGGCGGTGTCTGAACTGGCTCGTGAGGTGCAACGACATGATCGCTGCTGATCTCAGGAGTGGGAGACAGTGTGGGCGTAGTACCGGAGCGCAGATCTGCGAGTTTTTTGTCTATCTCGGATAGCTTCTCGCGGAAACTGAGCAGGAGTTCCTTCCTTGCGGACTCCAGGTCAAATGTGTCTACGACGCGTTGATTTTCCGAGATTCTGGATTCGAGCGCCTTCAAGTCCGAGGAGTATTTTTCGAGGAGGCGATCGCGCTCGTCGCGGGTTATGATCGCTTGTATCTCTGATTCGTATATGGTCGTGAGTGCGGTTCCAATGATCTCGCGTTCCAGCTTGAGCACCTTTAGAATCTCACGAGAGCGCGACGCATCAGCCTCACTGACCGTGTTTTCACTCTCAGGGCTGGACTCAGCCGTCGCCTCTGAGACATCCTGCCTTGGCTTCTTCCTCCAAAAGACCAGAGAGATGAGGAAGGGAAGAAGCCGCGACGCCATGAAGCTGGTCACGGATCGTCCTCTTCTGAGACGCCTATGACGATGGGGTGCTGTTATAAATCCGCTTGCCGCGTGCATGGGCATCTGCACTGTCTCCCCGGGCAAATTCTTACGGATTGTCAACATTCGTCTGGGATATGTTGCGACAGTGAATCGATCACCCCTTTATCTGCGTCCGCAGCTGTCCCAGCATTGATCGACTTGCAGGAACGTCAGGAGAATCAAGATCGGCCTGAATGAAAGGACTGAACTACGAAATGAAAGATCCAATTTGTGGAATGTACGTCGACGAGAGCACGGCGCAGATAAAGAAGACCATTAGGGGAACGACCTACTACTTCTGCAGCGAAAGTTGTCTCAGGCAGTTCGAGAAGCCTGAGGTTGAGCTACACAAGCTGAAGATGCTCGTTACGATAGGTGCAATCCTGACAGCTCCTACCATGATACTGACCTACGTCCTAGTGTTCCCGCAGGCATTGAACAACTACGTGCTGCTTCTCCTGAGCGCTCCCGTGCAATTCGGTGTGGGTCTTCGGTTCTACAGAGGGACGTATGATGCGCTGAGGAATCGCATGGGGAACATGGATACACTCATCGCGATAGGCACGACTGCGGCGTGGGTTTACAGCTTCATCGTGACCGTGGATCCTTCAGCATTCCCTTCCGGGGCGGTCTATTTCGACACGGCCACTTTGATCATCACGCTCGTCTTGCTTGGGAATACGCTAGAGTACATGAGCAAAGGGAAGGCTTCTGAGGCCGTTAGGAAGCTCTTGGATCTTCAGTCTAGAACTGCATTGATCGTGCGCGACGGTGAAGAGGTAGATGTCCCCGTGGAGGAAGTGCAAGTTGGCGACGTGTTCCTCGTCCGACCAGGCGAGAGAGTGCCGGTCGACGGAGTCGTGCTTGAAGGTCACACTTCGATCGACCAATCGATGATCACAGGGGAAAGCATACCAGTCGAGAAGAAGACCGGCGACCAAATAATCGGAAGCACCATCAACAAGACCGGTTTCGTGCGTGCCAGAGCAGAGAAGGTCGGAGCAGACACTGTCCTCTCCAAGATCGTTCAACTCGTGGAGGAGGCACAGATGGCCAGAGCACCAATTCAGAGATTGGCAGACAAGATATCCGGCTATTTCGTGCCTGCAGTGTTGACGATCGCCAGCATCTCGGCATTGGTTTGGTACTTCGTAGGGCATATCGAGTTGAATTTTGCCTTGCTGGCCTTCGTCTCAGTGGTCATAATTGCTTGCCCCTGTGCGCTCGGGATTGCGACGCCGGCAGCGGTCATGGTTGGAACAGCCAAAGGAGCACAACAAGGGATCCTGATCAAGGGCGGAGAACATCTCGAAGCGGCACAGAAAGTTGACACTGTAGTATTCGATAAGACCGGGACCTTGACAAAGGGTGAACCGGCCGTTACCGATCTGATCACCTTCGGCGACATTGCAAGGAAAGATATGCTACAGTATGCGGCGATTGCTGAGAAAAGGTCGGAACATCCGCTCGGCGAGGCAATTCAGCGTGAAGCCCGTCAGTTGCAGCTCCAAGTTCCTGATCCTGATTCATTCGAAGCAGTTCCTGGAATGGGTGTAAAGTGCCGTTATCAAGGGCACGACATCAAGCTCGGAAATGCAGCGCTCACGTCCAACTCCATTATCATCGCGCCTGGCGAGGTCGAGAGGCAAATCTCAACTATTGAGAACGAAGGCAAGACAGCGATAATCCTCTCAGTCGACAACAGGATCGTCGGGTTGATCGGAGTTGCAGATACCATCAAGGAACATTCAGCCGAGGCGATCAGGCAGCTCGAAAAGATGGGCATTCGAGTTGTCATGCTGACGGGAGATAACGAAAGAACAGCACGAGCAATCGCGGAGAAACTCGGTATTGAACGAGTACTGTCGGAAGTGCTCCCAGATCAGAAGGAACGGGTCGTCAGAGAGATCCAACACGAAGGTAGACACGTCGCTATGGTCGGCGACGGAGTAAACGATGCCCCTGCACTTGCTGCAGCCGATGTTGGGATCGCGATCGGAAGCGGAACTGACGTTGCAGTCGAGACTGGTGGAATAGTCCTGATCCGAGACGATCCGAGAGATGTTGTCACTGCGATCCAACTCAGCAAGCGTACATTGCAGAAGATCAAGCAGAACCTCTTCTGGGCTTTCGCATACAATACTATCCTGATACCTGTCGCAGCCGGAGCGCTTGTTCCATTTCTGGGCGCCGGAGTGTACGATTACCTGCCATTCCTTGCAGCGGGAGCCATGGCATTCAGCTCAGTCACCGTGGTTGGCAACTCGCTTCTCCTTTCGAGATTCAACCCTACGGCAAGCTTGTAGAATACTCGCAAGACTGACAGAAGGCGCGTTTACCAGTAAGCTAGTCCTTGCGTTCCAACGAAAGCTTCGTTATCTTACTTCCGTATCTCTCTTTGTATTCAGTCAGACACGGCTTGCAGCAAAAGTAACGGTTTCGATCTCCGACAAGAAGCGTAGTTGGGTCACCGTGAATCTCCTGCCCACAAGTATCGCAAGTTAGCCTAACGAACTGTCCTGGACGGATTGCAACGTTTGGTTCATCCTTGACGACTCGCGCTACCACATTATACGTAAGAGACGAAACATTCGGTATGGACGAGATTGTCGACGACAAGAGCGCTTGAAGTTCATCTAGGCTGGCTGTAAACACCGTAAAGAGGACGTTGTGCTCGCCTGTCATTCCGTAGACATTGCGAATCTCTGGAACCTTTGCCAGCGCGGTCAGGACTTCCTCGGTCTTCCCAGGCTCCACCTTCGCCGTCGCGACGGCAAAGAGGCCGTTCGTTATCTTGGAAGCATCTATTATGGGCGCGATCTTCTTGATCAAACCCATATCGAGCATTTTCCGCAGGCGACTCTCGACAGTGGGTGTACTCACGCCGGCCGTGCGAGCGATATCCCTGAGCGAACGCCTGCCGTCCTCCGCAAGCGCGGTGAGAATATGATAGTCCGTATCATCGATTCGATTCGTCAAGGCTTGTGCCCGCAATAACTTGAGTAGTGGCTGCGTTAAAAGAGTTCTGAGCCACGCAGACTTAAGGCCATTCTACGAAACAGGGCAAGCCGCATCGCGTTGTGAGGATTGCTCAGAGGTTCTTGATGGCTCTTTCCTCAAAGACTCTCAGGAAACGCGGGCCATCGACCGAGACAGCGACTCTTGCCTTTCCTTTGAATTCTACGACTTCCGGCCATGGACGCCTATCCGCGATGGTCTGGCCTCGGGTGATCGAGCCCTCTGTTTCTACGTCAACCGGGTACTCTTTCGCAGAGAGCAGTGTGGGGTCAACGACATATGCGATCGCCATCGGGTCGTGCAATGAGAAACTTCCCCAAGATTTCACTAGGTTCTCGCTGATTCTCTTCAGAAACTCGGCTCCACGGCTCGGTAGGGCGACGAGCTTCTCGTACTTGTCCTTGGTCAACGTGGCTGTTGGGTCGTTGGTCACATCCAAGCCCACCACCGTGAGTTTCAATCCGGAGGCGAACACTATCTTTGCAGCCTCAGGATCTACGTATGCATTGAACTCAGATACTGGAGTCACATTTCCGAAGCCGTAGGGGGTCAGGCCGAATGCCCCTCCCATTATTGTGACATCTCGAAGCTTCTCCACAATGTGAGGCTCCTTGCTCAAAGCAGACGCCAAGTTCGTTAGCGGCCCCGTACACACAAGGTCTAGATCCCCGCCCTCAGCCTCTTCTATGATGAGGTCGACCGCGTGACGGTTATCAAGTCCTAGTCTTGGTTTCGGGAGATTCGAATCTCCCAGACCGTCTGATCCATGAACATATCCTGCAGTGTACAGCTTCCGCTTGAGAGGCCCTGCGTGGCCACGGGCAACTGGAATGCCGCTGACGCCGAATGCCTCAAGCACTTTGAGGGCATTCTCGCTGGTCTTCTCTACTTCCGCGTTTCCCGCGACTGTCGTTATTGCTCGTATCTTCACCTCTTTGGATCCCAAAGCTAGCATTATCGCGAGGGCGTCGTCAATGCCCACATCGCAATCGATGATTATGTCCTTAGGCAAGTTTGGAGCTCCGCCCCTTTCCTTTGGCGATCATGGCTCCGATCGAATCTGCTGCCTCTGTAACCGTCATGAGATTCTGGCGAACACCACTATCGGCCAGGGCATGAGCAAGCTGGGTTATCTGTGGGGGTCTTATCTGAGCCTTGGCAAGGGTGTCTGTCTCTTCGAAGATTTCCCTCGTTGGGCCGTCAGCAGTTATCTTGCCACCTGCCACGAGGACAATCCTTTCCACAACTTCGGCTACGAACCGCATATCGTGTGTGATGACTATGACCGTGGAGCCGCTCTCATTCAGATCTCGGATCAGCTCGGCTACCCGTCTTCTGCCTTGATGATCTTGACCGGTTGTCGGTTCGTCGAGGCAGTAGACTTCAGGCTTGATCGACATGATTGACGCGATCGTAAGCAGCTTCATTTTCCCGTAATCGAGGTCATAGGGATGTGTTTGCTCGAAACCTGAAAGGCCAACCGCTCCTATAGCCCACTTGGTCCGCTCCTCGATCTCCTGTGCGCTGAATCCAGCGTTCTTTGGGCCAAAGGCCACTTCGTCCCAGACCTTACTGGAGAAGATCTGGTGAGAAGGGTTTTGGAAGACGTAGCCTACTGTGAGTGCCAGCTTGTTCGTGGGTATGTCCCGGGTTTCAACGCCTTTGACGAGGACATGCCCTTTTGTGGGTTTGAGTAGACCGTTGAACTGCTTTGCGAGTGTGGTTTTTCCTCCACCGTTCTGTCCAATGAGGGCTATCGTTTCTTTGGGCTCGATCTTCAGGCTCACACCGTTCAGAGCCATCACTTCGTTCCCGTAGCTGTACCATACGTCTTGGACATCGATCAGGCTCGTTAGACATCACCCCCTCACTAGGTCTCGGTAGAGTGGGATGGCCTCGTCAAGTGTGATTGGGTACTTCTCGGGACCGAAGCCGGCTTTTGCGGCCAGGAGCTCGGAGAGTTCAGTTACGCTCGGCGGATCCACGCCGATCTTCTTCAGCTGCTTAATCTGTGTCAGTACATTACGTGTTGGACCCTCCAGCATGATTCTTCCTTCGTTCAGCGCGATGATCCTGTCCGCGAACGTAGCCAACTCCTCTATCTCGTGCTCAGCTACGATGATCGTGTAGCCTTCTTTGTTCAGTGCACGCATCGTTTCAAGAACCTCAGTCTTCCCGACAGGGTCTAGCTGTGCAGTAGGCTCGTCCATGACAATGACTTCAGGCCTCACTGCCAGGACGGTGGCGATTGCCAGACGCTGTTGCTGTCCCCCAGACAACTCGAAGGGGGACCGGTCTTCCAAGCCCTCCAGGCCCACTTGTCTCAAGGAGGCCTGGATACGATTCGCCATCTCTTCTCGTTGAAAGCCCATCATGGACATGCCGAACGCGACCTCTTCGTCGACGCGTGTCGACACACCCGAGAATTGGTTTGAAGGTTCTTGGAAAACCAAGCCTACTTTCAACGAGAGCTCCGCCACCGTGTGTTTCATAGTGTTCATTCCAGAAACAGTAACGTCTCCCCCGTATGTTCCGCCGTAGAATTGTGGAACCAAGCCGTTGAGCGCCTTGCTGAGCGTGGATTTCCCCGCGCCATTTGGACCGATGATGCCGAACATTTCGCCTTTAAGAACTCTCAGGTTGATTTCATGAAGAACATGAGGATGCCCCGGATAGCCGTAAGTCAAGTTGTCGACTTGAACACTGACCCCATCAGCTGGCATTGTCTCTAGGTCCTGCGTGCCTGCGTAGGGGTGAAACTGCTTAAATATTTCTGCGGTTTGTTTCCACACTATGACAACTCAAGCAAAAGGCACTGGACCAACGACAGTCGAAAGGCCGGCGGGCTTCGCGATCTTGCAGATTGTCCTTATTCCTGTCATTGCGGCACTCAACTACGTGACTGGTGTGATCATCAACATCCTCAAACTCCCACTCTTCATGGACACTTGGGCAACAATGTTCGGAACGATTGTAGCAGGGGTCTGGGTAGGTGCAGCGGGAGGCTTCCTATACAACATCATAATGGCATTCACACTCTGGGGACTTCCAGCTTGGGTCTGGGGTTTCATCAACATCTTCATCGCACTCATAACATGGGTTTTCTGGAGAATTGGATGGGTCACGGTCAAGAGTCCACTGAAACTCGTACTTGCAGGCATCATCGTGGGCGTCGTAAACGTCGTCCCTGTGACGCTGATCAGCTGGGGAGTGTTCGGACTCATGCCCACCTATGCGGGAACTGCGTGGATCTACGCAGCAGTTTTGGCCAGCACCAAGGACACGCTGTCAGCCTCAGTAATCAGCAGCATTGTAGCAGAGATACCTGACAAGCTCATCAGCCTCATCTTGGCAGCTGTCGTTGCTTCACGTATGCCAGCCAGGTTTACGCTTCGTCCACCGAAGGCATAGCGCGAAATGTCAAGCACCGCGTTCGGAATACTCAAGTCCGGCTACGTGGCGCGAGACACGTTCGTGCATCGCCTCGACGGGCGGACTAAGTTCCTCTTTTTTCTTTGGATCTCAATATTCAACTACTTGTTCTACGACCTATACGTGACAATCGCATCGTTCGCTGTCGTGATGATCCTTGCCTTTGTGGCCCGCATTCAGAGATTCGTGATCACAGTTCTTCTGATAATCGTGCTTCCAATCGTCTTGCTCGGTGTAGGGATAATTGGCGGCCCATTCGGATTCGCTCACAATAGGACTGCCATAGCGGCCGTGCAACTCTTCGGATTCACGATCGGCCTCTACCTAGAGGGAACAGTTTACGTGTCCGTTTGGACATCGCGCTTGGCCGTGACGATAACTGCCGCGCTCCTCGCATATGTGACCACTCACCCGTCAGACCTAGCTGCAATCATGCTGAAGAGTCGACTGCCGTACAAGTTCGCATACGCTTTTCTCGCAACCATTCAACTCATCCCAATCCTCACAAACGAGATTTCGACAATCTACCAAGCCCAAGTCTCGAGAGGTCTCAATGTGCAGGCTGGACTGATTGATCGATTCAAGAGCATCATAGTTCTCATGATCCCGCTAACACTCGGCGCGATTAATCAGACGCAAATCAGAGCGATTGCTCTTGAGTCTCGTGGCTTTAGCGCTCCGGTGAAGAAAGTGATGCTGCGTGATCCGAAGCTGAAGTTTTCAGACTACGTGGTTATGGCGATCATCGTCATGATGACGGGGGTTTTCATCTATCTTATCTGGACTCGAGGCTTAGTCCCATTCATGGTCGGCATTCAGTACGTAAGACCAGGCGGCTGATCTGGCAATGTCCGATACGTTGCAGTATCACATAAAGTGCAGGAAAGGAGACGTCGCACGGTATGTCCTGCTACCGGGAGACCCCGCCCGGGTGAAAGTAATAGCATCACTATGGGATGAATCACGCAAGGTGGCTGAGAACCGCCAGTATGTCACCTACACGGGAAAGGTCTCCGGCGTAGATATCTCAACAACGTCGACCGGAATTGGCGGCCCATCTGCGGCCATTGCGGTGGAGGAGCTGGCAAGATGTGGAGCTGACACATTCATACGCGTAGGAACATGCGGCGGATACCAGAAGGGCCAGAAGATCGGTGACATCGCAATTGCCACAGGCGCGGTCCGATGGGAAGGAACGACTCGACAATACGTTCCCATGGAGTACCCAGCCATCAGCACACCTGAGGTGGTTATGGCACTAATCGAGGCCGCTGAGCTGATCGGAGCCAACTACCATATGGGCATAACCAAGTCAGGCGACAGTCTTTACGCGGGCATGGCGTTTGGAGGCTACCAGCAGAGCTGGATGAAGGACATCGAAGCGGACTTCATACGATCAAACGTCGTAAGCGCCGAGATGGAAGCGTCAACCATATTCACGCTCGCGAGCCTGTTCCGGTTACGGGCGGGTTCTGTTTGCTCCATTATTGATCTTGTGATAGCAGACGATGCTCAGAAGCCTGACCAAGTGTTGTCCGTTGAAGAGGCTTTTCAGCCCAAGCCAGAATTCATTCTCAGGTCTTGCCGATGCGCCGTCGAAGCCGTCAAGATACTCGACAAGTGGGACCGAGACAAGCAGACCAAAGGGAAGAAGAACTGGTTTCCCTCACTCAGCTACGTACCGCGTAGCTAGGGTGAAGAGGCCTCCAACGAACTCAAGATGAACGGCGAGGCGCCTGTAGGAACCGGTTGATTGCACGCGCTTTCTCTTCGAAGTCGCGAAACGACCAGCCCGGATAGGGCCTGTGGGTTGTTGTCAACACTAATCGTTCTGGTCCCACCGCTTCAATGACACGCTCGACAACTTCGACCAGCTCGTCTGCTGTCACCTGAGAATTGCACAAGAGATCTACTGGAATCCCTGTGAAGAAGACTGTATCTGGCAACAGTTCTCTCACCGACGTCAGCGCGGTTGCCCAATCGAGAGCATCTGCCAAAGTTGACTTGGATTTCAGGTCGAGTGGATGAAGACCCGAATATCCTTGCGTAAGTGCGGTCAGGTACTTTGTGAGATCACCGTCGCTATGCAGAACGGAGTACTTCCCTCCTTTGAGGACCGCGTGTCCCAATTCGACTTGTCGCTGAACGATCCTTTGGGTGAAGTCCGGCCTGTAGACCGATCCTGCATAACTGCAGAAGTCGTCAGCAATTCTGACCGAATCGATCGCATCGTACTCAGTGGCCCGTTTGGCCACCTGATGAAGAAGCTCGAAGAATCGCACATGGATCATCTCCGCTTTCAGAGGATCCAATACAGTCAGCACCGAGAAATCGAATTGATGAGATACCTGATCTAGTCCTCTACCCTGCGCAGTCTTGCCCGAGCTGCACGAATACTCGGAATACTCGCTCGGCCCCAAGATTTCAAGCTGAAACGATTTCGTTCGGTCCACTTCCAGCGTGTCGGCCACAGTCTCGTCCATCTCCGTGATGAGATCCTCAGAAGTGGGCCACTCGTATTCGTCTGGTTGAATCCTATCACACCACTCGCGACGAGTCTCCGCACGCCTCTTGAAAGGGCCGCCTTTCTCCAGAAAATCGAGGCGCTTGAACCAGCATCGAACACCGACGATATCACCTACTCTCGCTTCAAGGTTCGGATCGGCAAGCCAGAAGTAGAGCGGGATCCTAGTTGCTCTTCCCTGCATCGCTTCCGCAACCAAAGCCCTAGAGTTCATACATGACATCTCACAGACTGCCGATATCGGAACCTCTGTCAGAGACGATCCTGATGCGAAATGGCGTAGCCTCACTTGCACAAAAGACCGACCGATTCGTCTGGTTAACCATGAAGACCGAGTCCCCTGTCTTTATCTGACGCTAGATCGACTACTTTCAAGGTGGCGCCGTTGATCAAAGTCGTTGCGGCTGGGGCCATAAACTGGGACATCAACCTCTTTGTACAGAGGTTTCCTAAGCCAGGCGAAGAGACACCCGTCGCTCGAATTGCGAGAGTGCCCGGCGGAAAAGCCGGAAACGCCTCGGTGGCTGCAGCTAGACTCCTCGGGCCTGACCAAGTTGGAATCATTGGTGCACTCGGCTACGACGACATTGCAGACACGCAGATACGCCTTTTCAAGGACGAGGGAGTCGAGACTTCCGCGATCAGTCGCAAGACCGATGCAGAATCTGGACAGGCTTACATCATCACCGAGGAGTCTGGGGAGAACATAATCCACACCTACTTTGGAGCCAACGCAGTGCTGGAGCCCGCGGACGTGTCCGGCACGGAGGTCAGAGACATGATACAATGCGCCGCAATCACTGTCATAACGGACCCGCCCCAAGATACTATGGAGACGATAACCGGAATAGCTCATGAAGCCGGGAGACTCGTTGCCTGGGATCCCGGCGTGAGGGCAGAAGCGGGCATGGAGAGACTCCGACGTGTTCTTCTCTGCACAAGCTACCTGTTTCTGAACGAAGCTGAGGTTGAATACATGACAGGGGCCAGGGATCCCGAAGAAGCCGCTAAACGTCTCTTGACGACCAACCCGGATCTGACCGCGATTCTGAAGTCTGGCAAAGAAGGATGCAGAGTCTTCAGCGCAGAGGGAACTATACGAATTCCAGGAATTGATCTGACAGAATGGGGGTTAAAGGTCGTCAACACCGTCGGTTGCGGCGATGCCTTTCTAGGAGCATTCTCAGCTGGAAAAGCACTGAAACTCAGCGATGAAGAAGCTCTGCGTTGGGCAAACTGGGCGGGTGCGTTGAAAGCCACCAAGCCCGAGACTAGAGGTGCCCCAACGAGACACGAGCTTGAGAAATGGATATCGCGAACCACAAATCCCGTTAAGAGCTGATACTTGTCTGCAGACCGGCCAACTCCTCGACACCCCGGACGCGTATGCCGATCAGGTAATTTCCAGAGGAAGATTATGGAGCCCCGGCCGAGGTTTGAACTCGGGACCCTTGCCTCTTCAGGCGTTGTTACCAAGGCAATGCTCTTGGTTGCGAAGCATCTACCAGGCTGAGCCACCGGGGCTGCGGTTCACGTCTAGATGATCTTCTAATAAAGTTTGGATGAACGAGAGGAGGACATTATCACGGCCATGCTGCAGGCATCTTGTGGCTTAGGAATGACACGAACATGACCCTGTCCACGATTCTCGTGGATCTATTGCTCAAGTGGAGGTTTGTGTATTCGCCGTTCGTCAACCGTTTTTACCAAATGTTTAAGACCGCTGCGTCATGGACATGTGCTCAACGAATCATAAGGAGGAAGAATGAATATTGGTTAAGCGATGTCTAACATGCGGATACAACAACAGAGATGACGCCGTCTTCTGCTCAAGCTGTGGCGGTTCACTCGCTGCCGCTGGAGCACCAATGATGAAACCGGTACCATCAGTTCGTGTGGTAACTCCAGTCACGCCCGGCGTGCCAATGAGAGTTCCACCGCCCGGAATGTGTTTCTATCACTCCAGCCTTCCAGCCGTGTACATATGCAACCGCTGTGGTCGAGCAATCTGCCGTGACGACTCAAAGTCCTACATGGATCTAATCCTCTGCCCACAGTGCTATGTGGGAATTGTCCCACCGATGGCGATGGCCCCGCAAGCACCAGCACCACAATATGCACCAGCACCACAATATGCACCTGGACCTTTTGCCGGACCGATGATGGGCCCCATGGGGGCCCCTATGATGGCAGCCGGGCCCGCAAGGTCGCTCTGGGCATTCATACTCTCGCTCGTTTCAGGAATCCTTGTGCTGCTCAACGCCGGGTTGCTACTAGCATGGCAGTTCTATGGCGGAACATTCCTTTGGGCGAACATATTCTTCTGGATCTGCAACATCGACCGTTCCAGCGGGTGTCCACTGCCTTCAGGATCCACGGCGACCGGAAACATCTCATTCATGATTGGAGCAGTCGTAGGCCTCGTCATAATCGTCGGATCGATTATGATGATCCTAGGTTACGGCACAATCGGCAGCGTCGTCATTTTCCCACTAGCCGTCTTCAGCCTAGTAATAGGCGGCGGCTTCATCGCAGGTTTCGTGCTGGGAATCATCGGCGGCATCATGGGCATGATAGGGCGATAGTCCTTAAATTACCCCAATTTTTTCTTTAACTTGCTATATGTTTGGTCGTGTATTGCGTGTCGTATGTTGCGATCTCCGGCCCAGTAAACGAGAAAGTGGTCAGGGAGGCGAGAGAGCATCCAGACGAGCAGGTCGTCGGCGTATTGCTCGGCGGACAATCCGGCGGGACTATTATCATTGAAGACGCCGTTACAGGACCTGCCGAGTCAAACGCTACAAAGGCGACTCTGACCGGAGATTCGATCGCAAGAATAGCCGATGACATAATCAATAAGAGACTAAGAGGTAGTATTGTAGGTTGGTATCATTCTCATGTTCGCGGGGGCGTCTTCATGTCCGAGACGGATGTGGAGACTCAACTCAAACTTCAGCAATTCTCTCCTCTGGTGGCAGCAATGGTGATTGACGCGCAAACCGGAACATCAGGGTTCTTCAGGGCTGACCCGAAGACGAAAGAGGCGGTTTCCGTGCCTTCACAGAGCATCAGCACGGAGATAGCATCGCCCACATCCACACTCTATGCGCCTGAGCGAGCGATGTACCCACAGGCTCCTGCACCAGTGAGCCAAGGGCCATCAACTCGCACATTGCTCCTAGCACTAATCATTATCACATTGGCAGTCACTGGCGGCATCGTTGCACTCGCATACTATCGCAGCCCAGGAGTCTATGGTGGTAATCTCGCGATAACTCATACTTTACCTCAACCACCATTCACAATTGCAAATCCCGTGACTTTTGATGCGAATGTCACTGGCACCGATCTGAAGAATATCACACTCGCATACAGAATCATAGAAAGGGCGCCGAGCGGCAAAGGGCTCATCGTCGGAGACTTGATCCAAGTTCCAATGCTTCTAAAAGCGGCCGGCAAGGACACATACTCCTACACTATACCCTCATCGGAGATCTCCGGAGTCTATATACAGTACTACATTTCGGCCTGGGACGGCTCTAATAACGTCATTCGAACAGAAGTCTACAACCTGTCAGTAGGGGACTTCGATTGGGCTAGTGACAAGACAGACGAGGTAGTTATCGTTAGACAGATGACGAATCAAGTATTATTGCCATTGGAAACGATCAACGGCTTCAACAAACCCGTCGCGATCAGGGTCGTCGGCTCAGCTCCGGCAGGCGTGAGCATCAGGCCTGCTGCTGCTCAGGTTGCTCCTCCAAGCCCCGCTGTCCTCCAAATCACGAGCACAAAGGACTCGGAACTCGTTCAAAAGTATGAAATGGAAATCGACGCCATCTACTCACCCCTAGGAGCCTCGGCGGTTCAAATCATACGGAGAACCACACTCGTACTGACCGTAACGGATTTCGACCTTGACGTATCACCCGCATACATGGAGAGCGGACGAGGCACGGATAAGGAGGTTTCTTACACACTGACTTTGAGGGCCTACGACGGTTTCACGGCCCCTAATGGCTTCCAGTTCTCAATCACGGGACTACCGGACCACACAAGCTGGAAACTCGTTCTCGTCAGCTACAAGATCGATAACGAAGGAGTGGCCACGAGCACATACAGTCTAGTCATAAAAGTTGAATCAAACGCCCCGACCGGTCTGTTCCTCTTCACCGTCAACATCACTGCCGCTACCACTGGTGGCACTGTCTCGCACGACTCCACCACCACTCCTATCCAGCTAAAGATCGTATAGTGGCAAGCAGAGACATGGAATCACTTCTCGGAGGTGAGAGAAGTACTTGAAGCTCTTCGTTCAGGCACCGATCGGGCCACAAACAGGGTTGGCTGAAATTGATGTCATTCCGGATCATACAATCGGAGAGATCAAGCAGCAGGTATGCACCTCGTTTGGAGTTGACCCTGCCTCGGTCGCATTGATGTACGGTGGCATCATACTGGATGAGTCTAGCACGGTGAGCAGGGCCGGGATTCCCGAGAACGCTCAACTGGCACTCATGCCCTACAACATCATCGGTGGCAACGGAAGGTGAACCTCCCTCTTCTCTACAAGGAGAAGAATTTCACAAACCACCAGTTTCCAACAGTCACGACGCTGAATGATCCTCCTACGGTCTACGAGGGTATGCTCAGATGCGAGAAAGGAAATGTGAAGACGCTCGCCGAAAAGAACGTTTGGCCCTTCACCGAGTATGTGGACTGGAACCATTTCAGGCTGGAGCTTCCTGAAGAGTACCCGCTGAAGCCTCCTAAGGCGATGTGGCTCTCAGATATCTCTCACCCAAACATAGTGCCCAAGGTCATGAACGCTGTTTGCGTTTCGATCCTTGGCGAGAACTGGCGTCCCGACCTGAAGATCGTCTCGGTCGTGAACGCGCTCTACTACCTCTTGTCTGATCCAAACCCAGACAACGTATTCGACCATCCCAATTGTCTGAAGGCCGCGAGTGTCTGTAGATCGTACGGATTTCCAAAGATGTCAAAGCGAAAGATCACGACACAACAGGGTGATCTTGTTCGATTCAACATCGTGCCTGTGCCTCAGGCGCGACCAAGAGAGCCCACGCCTGCGGGAGACGTGATTCGATTTCGAATCCTTGACAGGGAGCGAAAGGAACACTAGTTGAAAGTAAAGCTCTCGATGCCCTCCGTTCAAGACATAGAACTGGACGTTCCCTCGACAGCGACCGTCGACTTCGTTAAGAAGAGAGCATGTCAAAAGCTAGGAATCGAGCCCGACCTAACGAGCATCCTTCATGACGGAAGACTAGTCGATGGAAAGCGAAGGGTCGGCAGTTTCGGGCTCAAGCAGAAGCCGTTGACGGTCGACTACCTTTGGGCCCGCCATCTGATACTCTGGGGCTCTGAGGGACAGAAACGACTGAGAGAGGCCACTGTACTTGTGGCTGGCGCTGGAGCGATCGGCAATGAGGTTGTAAAGAACCTCGCGATGCTTGGCATCAAACGCCTGCTGATTATCGATAATGATATTGTCGAGCTTTCAAACACGAGTCGAATGATCTTCTTCGACCGCAAGAGCCAAGGCTTGAACAAGGCAGAAATGCTCGCGCGAGGGATCATCTCCAAGTTTCCATACGTCGAAGCAATAGCATGGACCGGGGCTCTGGAAGACCTCCCGCTCGAACACTTCCTAAGCTCTGACGTGATCGTCTGCGGGTTGGACAATGTTCTCTCCAGGATATACCTGGCACAGGTCTCCAGGAGATACTCCATACCAATGGTGGACGGAGGCATCATTGGATACCGCGGACGCGTCCAAGTTTATGTGCCCCCAAACATGCCATGCCCACTTTGCACATACCCCTCAGCTGAGTACGGCCGCATCGCAGGACTGAGGAACCCCTGCGACGGGCCAGCGGAAGAAACTAAGGTCCCATCTTTGCCGACCACGATCTCATTGGTTTCTTCGATCCAATGCCAAGAAGCGACCAAACTAATCATTGGATACCAAAGCTACTTGAAAAACGGCACCTGGCCGAAAGAAACCGGAGAACCACTCAAGGGAATACTCATGGTCGACTTGCAGTATAATCGTTACAGCCTCATGGAGATTAAGCGGAACAAGAGCTGCGTTGTGTGCGGAGACAACGGCCTTGCGCAGAAATCTGTGCCGATTCTGACGATTCCGATACGAGAACTCCGTGACTCAACCTCTCAACTGCATCAAGTAGTCGCTCGAGAGATGAGACGGACAGAGCAACAGATCATGTTGTTCTCGCAGAGACACAACAAGACAAACAAGATCGAAAAGAAGCGATCTTTGCGAAGGTTGCACATCGGAGTGGGCAGCATCATAACCGTGGTTGCACAGGATGGGTCTGAGTACGCCGAGGCAATCGTCAGACTCTCAAGATCGTAGATTTCACACATCATGCCTCGAGATGAGGCAGGAAAACCTGAGTGGTCGAGCCTGAACGCAGCAACGGTTATTACATGTGTATGGTCGTATCAGAATAGGTTTAGACGATGCGGCAGTGTCCATCCTGTGGAAGTAGGAACGCTGATGATGCAGCCTTCTGCAGCATGTGTGGAGCTTCCTTTCCTGAGAGCCAATCGCAGCAGTTCATGCAACCTGTCGGCGGCGCCATGAAGCCTGTTCCGGTTGTGAGAACGATTACGCCATTAGCACAGGCAGCTCCACAGTTCCCTATGCCAACGGTGCCAACGGCTCGGCCTCAGATGACAGTCGGATCTTGCTTCTATCACCCTGAACTTCCGGCATCGTACATCTGCGTTCGATGCGGCAGGCAGATATGCTTCTCCTGCACGAAGCCCTATGGCCAGCTAGCGATATGTCCTCAGTGTTACTGGGCGCTTGCACCACGTCCTGGTGCATGGCAACAGGGGCGCTGAAGGCAGCTTTCCTACGCGAGGCGCCCCTTCCTCTTCAGCCGTTCAGTGGAAAGCTTCACTTCATCCACGGACAACCCCAGATCCTTTGAAGCCTGACTGAGCGATATCTCACCATGTCGTTTCGCAATGTAATCGTAGACTCGGTTGTCCAACCCCTCTAGGTCAGGAGTAACTGGGAGCTGCCCTCGTTTCTGGATAGCTCCACAAGACTTGCAGTATTCAGCCGTGCTCAGAATCCCAGCACCACACTTCTGGCATGGAATCAGTGAGACTTGAGGGGTAGTGCTAGGAACCGCAATCTTGCGCCGCCTCAGACCGGACTTGAGTGATGAACCTAGCCTTCTAAAAGACCCTGGACGCTTGACGATCACGACGACCGCAGCTGTGACTACGATTGCCGCAGAAACTAGAGCAAAAATGAAAATCCACAAAGGTGTGTAGTCGGTGCTCCATTGTGCTTCGATCACGTACGGACGATCCATCGTGACCTCGGTTTCACTTGGAGGGAGGGTTCTGATTACATTCGAGGAGTTGACGCGCCAGCCAGCGAGTGTGTGTTTCACCAGCAACTCTGATCTGCTGTAAGTGACACCAAATCTTGCTTTCTGTCCGTCCACATACCAGCCAGTGCCAGTGGACTCCCCGAGCGGAGATGTCACGAGAAGGTAATACTGTGTTTGATAGATCAACCGCACGCTATGCGGTTTGTCCATCAGGATCTCAGCCGATGCTCCTGGCTGAGTCATGCCATCTATGTTCCACGAAAACCAGACGAACCGCTGAACTGAGCTCTCCGGGATTGAGATTATCTGAGGAACAGGACCGAGAGAAACGGTCTGGCCAGCATCATACCAAGTGCCATTGGGCACTGATAGCCTCTTCTCGATCCCTGGCGGGTCAAAAGCGACGCTCAACTTGTACTGAGCTTTGTATTTCGCGGTCACGGATTTCGCTCCATCCATACGCACGGATCCGTGGGCACTGGTGCCTGAGTAGTCTCCGATCCATTGAACAAAGACTTGTCGAGCATCAGTTCCGTTTGTTCCTTCGGGTGCGGCGAACTCCGCAATAGAGTCAGCATCGAACCAAAGAGTCGAGGGCGAGAAAATCCCGACCGGGTCATAATATATTCGAAGGTTGTATTGCGTCTTCCAAGTAGCGACTGCTTTCTTAGGACGATTCATGACTATCGGGTCAGAAACTGTTCCCTGCCCCGAGGCGTCCTGGTCCCATTTCACGAAGAGGTATCTCACCCCTTCGGGTCCAGCGGTCATATTCGTGGCTAGTCGCGCCTGGGCAGTTGCTCCTTCGTCGTGCCAGTCACTTCCAGACGGTGAACCATATGGAGAGACAACTTCGAGGTAGTATTGCGTCTTGTAGGCGAACGTGTAGGAGGGTCCAGGGCCAGTGAATGACCACACGTTCCCTCCGCATTGATACCTTGTTCCATTGCCACCGCCCACGTTCAGGTCGACGCTGAGTGTGTGTGCGCCTCCAAGAGGGAGGTCTAGGGCCTTCGTCTCGCTTGCCGTTATCGTTCCGTTCAGCACACCGTCCAGATAATATTGGGTCACCACTCCAGCGGGAAGCCCTGTCACCGTGAACGAAATTGAGTACGCCTGAGCTTTCACGAGTGTCGGTGTAAGAATGAGAGAGATGAAGATTAGTATGGCAAGTCCCGGAAGGGCCCTTCTAATCCTCAGTGGCATGAGAGAGGCCTCCATCACCAGTCTAGCGTGGTGCGAAGCCTAAAATGCATTACACCCTCGAATTTATCATTGCCGTGTCAAACCAGCAAGCTAGCCATCAATCTCTGTTGCCAGATTGATTGCGTCGTTCGGCAACAGACCCACGCCCTCTAGCGCAGTCCATCGAGAGGCCGCCTATGTGGAAGATACGACACCTGACGAGATGAATTGCCAAGCCTATAGGCGTAATGGTCATAACTGGTTGGCTGCACCCAGTGAGACATGGTCTCCACTGCGTACGCGCGAGGAAGAAGCAGAGAGTATCAGGTACTCAAGAAGCTGAGGCGTGAGGGATGGTGTTGCAGCAGGAGCGCAGCATCCCACGGGCCTGTGGACGTTTTCGCGGGAAAGGATGGACTGGTTCGCATGATTCAAGTAAAGAGTGGTCGAGCCAGACTGAGACCTGGGGACAGGGAGACCCTCAAGCTTTGGGCCCAAGCGTATGCCGGCGTGGCCGAGGTCTGGTATTTCGGCAGGCGCTCCGGCACAAAAATAGAAGTGGTCCTAGACGCAAGAACAAACCCCTAGCACTCTCAGTTCATATGCGCACATCCAAGCAGACTTGGTAGCGGCAAGGCCCCACACTTCTGACCACGTGCGCCTCCACATTCTCTTCCACTGCACCTATCTGCCGAAGCGCTGGATCCAGCTTCGACAGGGCCTGCTTGCCTGCTTCTGATCTACGGTTTGAGTCGATAAAGACATAACAGTGGATTAAGCCGTGTTCATTCTTCAACGCACTCTTGGCGATCGGAAGAGACTCCAATGCCAGTTCAGGTAGCGGTAACAAGACCCGATCGGCGCATCCCACAAGAGAAGCCGAGACCAGACGGTTCGCGTCCCCACAAATCAGATCTATCGTATCTCGCACTCGGTTGAGCACGTTGTTCATGGCGTGATAACGAACAGCGGCCGGGTTGATGTCAAGGGAATAGATCCTCGAGGGGCGCGAGTGTCTCGCGATCATGATTGAAAACGACCCCACTCCAGCGAAGAAGTTTACAACACACTCGCCCGCAGAGATGACGTCAGCTATTCGCTTCCGCTCGTGGCTGAGTCTCGGCGAGAAATACGTCGTCTCTACGTCGACTCTGTACTGGCATCCGAATTCGCGGTGCACGGTCTCAGTCCGGTGCTCACCTGCCAACCATTCGAGCTTTCGAGTCCGAATTTGGGACCCAACGGGCCCTATTTGCTCCAAGACAACTCTGACGCTAGGCGTCAGATCGAGTAAGCTCTCAGCGATCCGATGTTTCTTATCCTGGAATTCTTGGGAAAGCTTCAAGATTGCTATGTCTCCGACGACGTCAACACCCTTTGTGAGATGAGAAAGCTGTCCGGCGTCCAAGTGGCCCATGGCGGATTTCGTAACTAGTCTCAATGCCGAACGCTCTGAGCCACTTGTCAGGTTTGGATCTCACAAAGTATCAAGCGAGAGATCCGCTGCAGATGGATCTCGTGCAAGAAGAGCGACTCTGCTCACTGTGTCCTCGGCGACGAACTCGTATCCCGTAGTCTTCGCCATTTCCTTCGCAAATTCTCTGATCTCAGATTGATATGGCATGGCATTGATCGGAAGCCGCTGTTTCGATTCTCCCAGCCAACTGTACCCCTTGAGCTCGACAAGATCCACCGATCCTTCCATTGCAAGTTCTGAGTACCTTTCCGGACTATGCATGTTCTGCCCCTTGACGAGTGTGAGCCTCAAGATGGTTCGGGATCGCTCGAAGCGACGCATCAATCGAAGACTCGCCAGAACTCTCTGCCACACATCTGGAATCATCGGATATGTCACGTTCTCGTACGTCCGACTATCTGGCCCATACAAGCTAAGGTACAGGTTTGTGGGCTCCGCTTGGCACTCTATTATCTCCTCAAGCCTGTTGGGCATGGTGCCATTGGTCACGAGGAAAGATGTCATCCCCCTTCGAGAGATCTCGCGGATGAGCTGCGCGATGAGCGGGTAGAGAGTCGGCTCACCGTCGAGAGAGATCGCGACGTGGATCGGGTTCATCGATTCTTCGAACAATTCCTCCGTTACATGCGGATTCGCTTTGAAACCGGTTAGAAGTTTCCGTTGTGCAACGATAGCTTCATCCAGGATCAAATCGGGAGCATCCCAGATATGTTCGGACTTGAATCGTTCAACTGTGTGGAAGCGCCAACAGAAGATGCAACGTAGGTTGCAGAACTGTAGAGAAGGGGTAAACTGCAGACACCTGTGACTTCGGATCCCATACCACCTCTTGTAGCATAGTCTGCGTCCCATGAGCGCAGCACGGGTCCACCTGCAGATCTGAATGCCCGAGTGTCTTCCTACGAGTCTGTAGCCTGCCCTGAGATATCTGGGCACCGTGACCGGTCCAAGGCTCGTGCCTGTCTGGCTGAGTGAAGATCTCAGCATCATTCTACCTCAGGCCCTTCCATCGAGCAGGAATCTATCGACAACTTGCTGACTGTGTTGAGCGGGAGACCTTGTATTGTGCCCTCTATCGATAGGGGACGAACTCTCTGCCTAGCAGTTCTCTTGCGACGATCATCTTCATGATGTCGGATGTGCCGTCGCCGATCATAGATCCTCTGATTTCTCTCAAACGGTATTCGTCTAGAGTCTCTGTTGTGAAGCCTACTGCTCCGCGGTTCTGTATGCAGTCGTTTACGACGTTGAAGGCTACCTGAGGAACCCAGAATTTTATCATGGCTGACTCTCTTGTATATGGTTGCTTCCTGTCCTTCAACCAGAATGTTCTGTAGCAGAGAAGCCTAGCCGCCTGAAGTGTCGTGTAGTCCTCGGCTATTCGAAATTGGACTGATTCGAACTTGCCGATTGGGCTGCCAAAGGCCTTCCTTTGCTTGACGTATTCTATTGACTCGTCAAGTGCGGCCTCGGCCATTCCGACTGTCCAAAGGGCAATGTACGCGCGCATTAGGTCGAAGGTTTCCATGACGTAGTAGAAGCCCTTGTTTTCCTCTCCGATCAAGTTGCCTTTAGGCACAACAACATCCTTGAGCACAAACCCGCCGAACGAGAACAACCTCCACCCAAGGGCGTCAAACAGAT
>Ga0315289_10002329_pt1 | contig 29224 bp, 24 predicted proteins | sample YL17G11_40_MG_FD_203452 | JGI IMG/M metagenome (GOLD analysis project Ga0315289, IMG submission 203452) | Sediment microbial communities from Yellowstone Lake, YNP, Wyoming, USA - YL17G11_40 | ecosystem: Environmental > Aquatic > Freshwater > Lake > Sediment | place: USA: Wyoming | collected... | reverse complement strand
AAACAAAGGTGATATTCATTTTTTCGAACATACGTTCACTTTTACGAACTATGTTTTAGTATATCAGATCATTATAAAAACTATCAATTAAAAACGAATCCAATGATAGTAAAGATATCTCTTTTTCGTTTTTTGTAATTTTGTTTTTTTATCTTAAAACATATGGATAAAGCTTAAATAATGTAAATAATTTGTCAAGGTTGAGAATGAATTTATTTATATACTAATCATTTTTAATATGAATAAAACTTGTTTTAAGTTACATGTTGGTGTAATAAATAAATGGTTTATATTACATGACCATAGAAACATTTATAAATGAACTCATATTTATTGCATATATGAAAGAAGCTATACAAAGATGGAATGTCTGGTGGGAAAACCCACAAGAAATCCAAAAATTCATTGGTACAGAACGAACAACACTATCACATATACTATCAGAACTAAAAATCCCACATATAAAAGATATAATTGGAGTTAGAAGATGTGGAAAGACTGTTTTAATGTACCAGATAATATCCAAGATGATAGAACAAAATATCAAACCTGAAAATATACTGTATCTAAATTTTGATGACCCTGAATTAATGGAGCTTGAAGAGACGATAAAAACTTCTCTACACATAAATCCAGATATTTCCCACGTGTTTTTAGACGAAATTCAAAATGTTAAAGAATGGGAAAGAATAATAAGAGTTTACTATGACAGAAAAAAATTCAAGCAGATATTTGTTTCAGGCTCCTCTGCTTCATTGATATCAAGAGATGTTGGAAGAACGCTTACTGGTAGGCATGTTACAACGATTCTTACACCTTTTTCTTTTAAAGAATATCTAATAAAACAAGGAATTGAGAAACCAGCAGATATTTCGAACAGGGAAAAAGTAATGCATTATCTTGAAATCTATCTAAAAAATGGTGGGTTTCCTGAAACAATTGGTACAGATGATTTAGCTTCTAAAACAATACTTGTTGATCTTTATAATGATATACTTTCAAGAGATATTGTTTCACGTTTTGATGCAGATTTAGACATAGTTAAAAAAATAGGTTATTATCTAATGACAAATATGGGCAGTCTTTTTTCATATAACAGTGTAGCCAGAGCATTAAATTTACATTATGATACTGTTAAAAAATATGTTCCATACTTTGAGGAAGTGTTTCTTTTTTATGTTGTCCCATTTTTTTCATGGAAAATTAAATCGACAGTTAAGAAAGACATGAAATGTTATTCTATAGATACAGGAATTAGAAATGCTGTTTCATTTAAATTTTCAGGAGATCTTGGAAAATTAGCGGAAAACCTTGTTTTAATAGAATTAAAACGAAGATGTAAAGAAGTTTTTTTCTGGAAGGAAAAAAGAGAGGTGGATTTTATAATCCGTGAAGGAAGTGACTTGATTGCAATGAATGTTACTTACACCAATGATGTATCAAAAAGGGAGATAGAAGGTTTATTAGAATTCAAAGAAAGATACAAGAATGCTGAATTAGTGATGCTAACAAAAGAGTTAGAGCAAACAGATAATAATAAAGTAAAATATATTCCCTTATGGAAATGGTTGACAAAAAAAATATAAAAATAAGAGATGGCTATTAAGACAAGATCATACTTAGCACTATCTATTTCTTTATCAATCATATCCTTTGATACACGAATTTTCATAAGACGACGATCTTTAACACAACGTTCAAAATCATTCATTATTCTCATCCCAAAGTATAACACCTTTTTTCATCTCATCAAAAAAGGCTTTATCCTGTTCTTTTAACCTTATTAAATCATCTGAATTTACTATAACCGGTTGAATTTTCCTATCAAACCTAATATTATTAAATATATTTTTAATCTTAGAAACATCCCGTGTTAAAATAAAAAGATCAATATCACTGTCAATAATATCTTCACCAGTTGCACAACTACCAAAAAGAACTATTTTAGATGAAATTCTTTTTAATTTATCAACAATTGGTTTCAACTCGTAGATATTAATAAATATTTTAAAATTTTTATTCCTAAAGAAGTGATATTCATTTTTTCGAACATACGTTCACTTTTACGAACCATATTCTAGTATATCAGATCATTATAAAAAATGAGATATTAAAAAACATACACACTCTGCTTATGATTAATTGATCTATGTTATTTCTTAACATAATTTATAATAAGTTAGAAACATCTTGTAAACTCTTTAAAAAATCTTTTATAAAAATACCAAATTTATTCTTATCAATTTCGACAAGAAGTAATTCTTTTTCATAACCCCATTTGAAAAAATCGCTATTATGAATTAACTTTTTCTTATCTTCAAAATTAGATTTATACTTATTGTATGTCTCTAACATATAATTTATTTTATCAATTATTTCATCTTTAAAATCTTCAACTGAAATCCCATACTTATCTGTAATAAAAAATACATCAACAAAATCCCTTGCTTTTATTCCACGGCGGGTAAGAATTGCTCTAACTTTTTCACACAATATTTCTTTTACATCATAAGCATAAAGTGAAATATTTTTAACATATTCCCTGTAATCATGTCCATATAGAAGTTCAAGTTCTTTACTTTCTTCTCCACTTAAAATACAGTTAACATCTTTTTTAGAAACATCAAAAACTATATGCTCAACAAAATTTATCTGAATTTTAATAAAAGAACGTTCGTTTAAAATCTCAGAATTATACCAAATTTTGAAGGTGACAAATTTATTACCACCGCCAAACTCTAGGAAATCTTTATTATCTTTTTCAATCTTAAAATCAAAGCCTCTTTTTTTAGCTATTTTAACAAGTAATTCACCGATTTTATCTTTAAGATCTGAAATAATTTTTCTTATTTCTTTCTGTGATTTATCTTTAAATCTTGATTGATCTATCCATGTAAAATCAATATCTTCAGAAAAACGATGATACATAAGATAACATTTTATTAGACAAGTTCCACCTTTAAATGCAAAATTTTTTGAAAAGAATTTATCTTTTGAAAAATCTAAAAGTATTTTTTGAATTATAATATCTTTTTCAAGTAAATCGTTTCTTTTAACATTGTATTTATTTGATAACTCAGCAATAAATTCTTTCATAGTAAACCTTCAAGTGTTTCTTTAACGGTTTTAGGATAATGTTTTACATATTTTCTTAGTTTTTCCTTGGAAGCATTTTCAGCGTAATCCTTTATATCCATTATTATTCTTGTTTTAGGGATGCCATTGTATCTCCAGATATACATGAAGTCAAGAATGGTTTTTTCAGGATCTGAATAGTTTATGTTTCTTTTTTTCAGGATCCCAAATGTTAATAGTTTAGATGATACTTTATGGAATTCAACTTTATAGTCCATTATATCCATTGGACTGGGTCTAAATAACTTATCATTTAGTATATGGTCGATAATAAAACTCTCGTGAGTCATATTATTCATTTTTAATGCCGAATATAATCCAAAATACCAGTTTTTTATGTCTTTTAATTCTAGGCCTTTAGCGATTAGATCCCTGTATGAATATTTTGTTCTGCCTAGTTTTAATTCTTCTATACCTCTTAAGTAGAATATTCCTTTAAAAATTCTAATTAAGTATCCCATCCTAATAAAATATCTAACTGTGTTTTCGTAGTCCATTTCAAATTCTTTACAATATTTTTTAAGCATTTCTGATGTAATGAACTCAATTTTTTCTAGGTATAATTTTTTTAGCAATATACTTGATTTCATTTTATATCACAATGTGCTATTTTGTGTAATATTATAATATATATCATAATGTGCTATTTATAATTATCGTGACAGAATATCAAAAAGAAAGCAGTAGTATAAAGAAGTCAATTTCAATGAAAAAACCTAATGGCTTTGCTTTTATGCTAGGCTTGTGAAACCATCTATGAATATAACCGATGCACGCAACCCATTTTATTCTTCATTTTCTCATATTTTTCTTTGTTTGTTTCTTTTTCTTTTTTTCTAAACAACAAAGATATAGAACAATGTTCCAGAATATTCTTTCTAATTGTTTTATTTAATAATATTATATTAATAGAAAGATTTATATTTAACTCCTTATATAGACTAACATAAAAAGAGGAACTATGTGGTACATAATCCTAAGCCTAATAACAGCAATATACATACTAATAAACCTGATAATACCAGGCAACATAGACTCATTCATAGGAACATACATACTAAGACCAGCTTTTTTTATATTACTAGCAATAACAGTTTACCTAACAGCAAAAAAAGAAGGATTAGACATATGGCAATTCAAAAAAATAAGACGATGGGAAATAGGAAGAACACCCTTTGAAGGAGCATTACTCATCGCTGGATTCCAGATATCACTACTAGTAATCGCAGGTTTATTCATAGGATTTGGTGAAAGCCCATACTCACACATACCCATATTCATCATTATAAACATCATATTTATTGGATCAATGCTCATAGGAATAGAACTAAGCAGATCATACCTCATTAAAAAAGGCGCAAGCAATAGAAGAAACATAACACTGCTCCTGGGTTTTGTAACACTACTATTTATGTTAATATCAATACAACCAAAAGACTATCTTCTTCTAAACTTCAGCGACCCAGCAGCATCAGTCCAATTCATCGGAGAAACCATGATCCCATTACTAGCAATGGGACTTCTTGCATCCTATTTAGCCTATCTGGGAGGGGCACTACCAACTATAGCATACATGGGAACACTACAAGCATTCCAATGGTTCTCACCAATACTACCAGACCTAAACTGGACGCTAGCTGCACTCATTGGAACACTAGCACCAGCCATAGGCTTTTTACTAATACAAAACAACATCCAAAACGTATACAGTAGAGCAAAAAGAAAAATAAAAAAAGTTAGAGATCCAGCAATCTCCTGGGTTCCCATAGCAATAATAGCTGTGTTACTAGTCTTTTTTTCATTTGGATATCTTGGTGTGCAACCAACAATAATCTACAGCGGAAGCATGAGATCAACACTAGACGTAGGAGACATAGTAATAGTATCAAAAGTACCAACCGATGAAATACAAAAAGGAGACACAATCCAATATAAAACACAAGACATGGCTTTGCCAGTTGTTCATAGAGTACAAGACATCTACAAAGAACAAGGAAACCTATATTTCATAACAAAAGGCGATGCAAACACTAACCCCGATATAGACCCAGTTTTAGCAGACAATGTTAACGGCAAAGTAGTATTTAACCTCCCAAAAATAGGATGGGTACCAATAGCATTTAAAGAAATATTACACAAAATTGGAATAAACGTATAAAAAGGTGATACATATGAAAAAAATAAAAATCAACAAAAATAAATCAATAATCAAAAGAAAAAAAATACCAGCAAAAATCAGAATGACTGTTATCGCTCTATTAGGCATCTTGACTCTTGCCTCATTAGTAAGCGTAGTAGCAATATCATCCCCAGCTCCAACCATCGTTGAAAAAAACATCCCATTATGCAACTATACTCATCAAGGTGAATTCAACTACATGGTTTATCTAAAAAACAATACAGTATACGAAACAACAGTTTTACACCCCGGTCAAGCAACAATCTTCAAAAAAATAACAGACCATATCAATGCATCATTTTCATATAGATTTGACATAGACTGTTCTGCTACAATACAAGGATCATACAAACTAGTCTTTCAACTTCAAACAGACATCTGGAGTAAAGAATACACTATCATCCAAAAAACAAAATTTGATACAAACAATTTCAACATAAACTTCCAAATAAACACCACCCATTACGAAAACATAATCAAAACAATAAACGAAGAAACAGGTGTACCAGCACAAAATCCAACATTAAACATAACCTGTGAAATCACAATAACTGCACAAACAAACCAAGAAAACATCTACGAAACATTCACACCAAAACTATCCATCCCAGTTGGTGGAAACACAATAGAAATAAACGGTGATCTCACACAAACAAAAACCGGAGCAGTACAAACAACAATACAAATACAAACAGCAAATGAAAATCAAGGAAGCAGCAGATCTCTAATAACCGCAGTAGCATTCTTCCTACCAATAATACCATTCATGGTCTTTACAAAAAATGATTACACAACACTAACAGAAACTGAAAAACAAATCAATAAAATAAAGAAAAAATACAGAGAATGGCTCGTAGAAATAGATAATCCACCAAAAATGCAACTTGGAATTGAAAACGTCACAACAAAATCCCTTGAAGATCTAATTAAAACCAGTGAAGAACTTGGAAAACCATTGCTTTATTATTCATCTCCAACTGATAAGACTCACACATTCTATGTGTTAGACGATACAATTCATTATCAATACGTCTTCGAAGATGGTAACTGAGAAAATCAATAAAATAGTTAGTTATAATTAGAGATATGACATGACAAAAGAAAAACCATTCAATAATAACAAAATAGAGATAATCTTCCTAGTTGCTATTTTAGTTATTAGCATAGTTGTCTTTCTGCGGCCTGCGCTATCCTCAATAAAAATCGAAGAAATACCGACCTATACCAGCACGTATTCGCCTCTATCACCACAACAAGCACACGACATTATAACTACCAACGCCAGTCCAATAACCATCGTTGACATCCGAAGCTGCAAATGTAAATACAATACAGAACACATACCTGGCGCAATATGGAATATAAATCCAACAAGCTTCTACAATACAACAAACGATTTAATTGTCTATGACAACAACAGAACAGAAAGTATGGAATTCTGTAAACAATTAGTGGGTCATACATACGGCTCCATATATTATCTGGAAGGTGGCATCAACGCCTGGAAAAAGGCAGGGTATCAAATAATATAAAAACCAGCTCAGCAAAAGCATTGAAAGTGCCATACGCGCCACAGACAAAATGTGCTAAGATATGGAACTGAAAAACGATCTTAGCCACATGACCAAGTATAGAGTCATATCAGATTTGATATAATCTAAGATATTGACAACCGTCATGGAGCAGTTTTTTGGCTTGGGATATTATATCTTAGGGATCTAGATGTAAGTGGATATTCTGTAATCCGAAAAGGCCGAGTAGTACAATTATATATAGATATTGTACTATGAACGAGACAATTAAGACAATTTTGTACAAATGGATGGAGAAAAGAGAAATAATATTCCTTCCCATATGACACTATTTTATACAAAAAATAGTAAAAGTATAAATACTATTACTACTATTACTATAAAATAAGACAAAAGTAAAGAAAAACTAGATGAGATGAATTTCCATGAATGCAAAACATGAAATCATCATACGTGCTGGTATCGGTCCTATCAGCCTTAAAACACTTATCCAGACCACAGATTACACTGCAAAGGGGATATACAAAGCAGTAGCTGAACTCTATAAACAGGGGGTTATCATCAAAGTCAGTAGAAAGGATACTACAACCATCGCGCTTAGCAGTAGCTATAAGGCGTCTAAAACCGCGGAGCTCTACTTCACTGCTTTTATTCATGGCATTGATCCTAAAATATTTGATCAGAAGAGCTTCCAACGAATCTGGCGATGTCTGCATCAACACCAACAGGTAAGTATAAAAAAATGTCAAAAACAGACAGGGTATCATTATCAAACCATCCATCAAATATTCAAAACATTTCGAAACACTGGACTAGCAAAGATTATTCGTGAAAAACCTCTAATCCTTCATCTCACTGATCACCCTGTCAACCATAGGTTGCATGAACTGCATCAGCCTGAACAACACGAAACCATCACCACGAGGGGTTATCCTATCATCAAGGAGACATATGCAACACCTGAAACAATCCGTAAATACCTTCATAAGAGACATGGTGGGGCATACATACATGGTACCAACACTAGTCTCCCTCATCAGGAGTTCCTTGAAATTCTCCATAGCACTCCAACTGTTACACCTGAACATGTGTTTATCAGCGCCCTTCATACTAGTCATGGTGTCGAAGAAACCTGCGTCCTTCTTCTAAAGACAGGGCGACTGGATATGAAAAAACTCCTTAAGGTAGCTAAGGGGAAAGGTGAGGCGAGCATTGTTGGATGCTACCTTGACATAATCCATAGCCTTGCTCCAGGACTTGTTTTACAAAAGACTGTAGATCGATTCCAGCATGAAAAAGAGGGTGGAAAAACAAAAACTTGGCTTAAATCAGAGAAACAATATGGAAACGAGAGATGGATTATTCCATATGAAAAAAAATGGAATCTGAATATCTATATTGATATCGGTGCCATCCGCCATACACTTAGAGGAGAGATATAGTCATGACAGTCAGCATTGAACAGCTACCTCAACAGATCAGAGACGATGTTGAAGATCAATCGCTTGGCATACTCCAACAAATACAACAACATATCGTAGTTATCGGTGGTTGGGCAGTCCGTTCCTACACCACAAATCCACTTAAATCTGCCCGATATACATTAGACATCGATGCTGTGGCAACACCTGAGAATATTAAAATAGTTCATGGTATCCTCATTAAGAAAGGTTTTGTGCCCTCAGAAGAAAGAGGCTGGGGCATCCGGTTTAATAAACCCTACCAACCCAATCTCAAGATTTTATGTGATCCTGTCTTATTCAAAGATCTTCAAATCCGTATTGAGATATTACCTTCACGGATTCATGAAATAGATACACATCATTACTTCGAATTCGACCTCGACAAAACAATCCAAAAGACAGTTGTCTCTCATGGAAAACATCAATCTATCCAGGCAACATTCCCAGAAATAGAGTACCTTACCGCCAACAAACTTGGGCTCCCTGCCGACTACAAAAACAGATATGATGCTGCCATCCTCCTTCCCGGCAGTGACCTCCACAAAACCTTAGAAACCATCCAAAAAACAGATAACTGGAGGGAAATGGTACTTCGCCGTTTACCAAAATTTATCGGAAGAACCAAAGACAAGGGAGATATCGCTTATCTTCTTTTACGTCGAGCTGGAATTGATATCCAAGACTACCTCGACCAGCTATTTACTATCCAAAAAAAACTGCAGAAATAACCTCACATTTGCAATTTACATTTTTGTAAATTTGATATTTTACAGCACTTGTAATTTACAAATAAGATCATATACACAAATTCCATAGGAAAAGTGAAAATATACTCTTGCGTACTAACTCCTGGGCAGATTCTAGCAGAATATCAATCAGATTTATAATTCACTTAATTTCTCTTCTGTTCTAAAATAAATAATAAAATTAGGAACAACGTAGACCTATACATTGCAGCACACGCTGTAGTACGGGGTATATACAGTTAGTAGATCAATCACCAGATCCTCCGCATGTTTCTCCCATTTCATTCTGTCGCGTTTTATTTTACAAAACGGATAAAGAAGCTTACGGCCTACACCCAGCACATTACAAATATCAAAAATTATCTAGAAGGATATGTAGGTAATGACCCTATATGTGCTTTTATTCCTACATAGTATGAAAGGGAAGAAACTACCTGGGTTCGCGAGATATTGAATATCTGTTTTAGTAATCTTACTTTGAAACCTGTTAAAACCGGTTTGTTTTTCTTGATGATTACTTCTGCAATACATTATTCTGCGGCTTTCCTGCGGCTTTTGCGCCTTTGCTACGGCATAATATGTACCGCGTCCTGTAGTCTCCTGAGGAGCCTTTCCAAAAAGGATGATTGCTGCTAGCGTCTCCTTCAATTATTTCCTTCAATTATTTTATCCAATATTATTCCAATGTAATCGTTCCCTAATCACCAACAAATCGCCAGAATCGCCAACAAAATGCCAAGTTTATGCCGGTACTGTTCTTGCTTTAGAACTTGTTAAAACTGGTTTATATTTCTTCACTGTATCTTTTGCTTCGATTTCTGCCACTTTTGAAGCTATCTCATAATCAAATTTGAGAATCATCCGAACTAATTTATTTTCTAAGTTTAATTTGTAGAGCGATGATTGTCCAGATTCCCGAGTTTTAATTATGAGTTTTTTCTCCAATAGTGTGTCAACAACTTTATATGTAGTTGGTCTGCTTACCTTAGAATTTTGGGCTATATCTGATATGTTATAATCGTAATCTGGATGGTCTAACAAGAAGTCTAATATCTTTGTTTGGGGATTGTTTCCAAAAATATCTTTAAACATATTTTACACTTCACCTTCTTATGTGTATCTATATACATATCAAATATTTAAATGTTTTACAAGAGTGTTAAATAGTTTTACGCCAATATGATCATTGAGGTCTGTAGTATAATATGACCAATTTTACGTGCGAGGAGATTAATCTAATTCATAAACTGTGGATTCACACGTGTTTTGGTAAAGGACACATGCTTATAGATAATCTTGTTAAAGGTTATCCATCTTATCTGAAAGGAAAAATGAAAGACGATGTTGATAATTTATTACGAAAAAACATCCTCGTGAAGAAACCGACAAGACATGGGTATGCCGTGTATATTAATGTCGAGCACAGATTAATGATAGAAAGAGAGTTAAAGAAACACTTCAACCCTTTATAAAAATCTGATTTGAATCTCATCAAAATAGGAGGGTTTTTTAACAGAAATTACGTCTTTAAAAATCCTATTTTTTTTTCATTTTGTAAGAGTGATAAAGAGGCGTAAGGCCTACACCCAGCAACAAAAAAAGTTGACAAGACGAATTCGTACGAAACCTGCAACAATCTTTACTTTACAGTAGCTTTTTTTATGAGCTCTTGATTGATAACTTGTCTTTCATCACAAGCCATTAATAAATTCGTATGAACATATGCATGAGGTGGAGTGGCATATACTAATTTTACAATTACACCCGCTTCTTTTGCGGTATTAACAGCAGGAAGAAAATCTCTATCACCAGATACAAGAACGATTTTATCAACAAAACCGCCCCACGCTAATCTGACAATATCAACAGATAATAACACATCAACAAGTTTTTGGATAAAGTTCACATGATTCTGCCCTTTGATGCATTTTACTTCGAGTCGTTGCACTTCACCCAATCGTACTTCGACTCGATGTAACATTCTGAGGCTATCAAGATAGTGCTGCTTTGTCTGTCTCCTCTGTAAATCTTGTGGATTTGGTGGATTTCCTATCCAAGGTAATGCATCATAATAGTATGTTCGAAATCGCTCGCAGTTATCGCCACAAATGACATCAGAAAACTTGACGATATCAAGTACGGGTTTGTTAAAAGCTAATCGAACTTTATCCAAATAACCTCCATCAATGAGAATGGCAGCTCGTTCCATAAAATACCTCCCATTATCTATAAATAACCTGGACGATTTCCCGAAAGAAATCGCCAGGGACTATGATACTATATATGTTTTTTCTTCTTAATAAGATTTTTGTCTGTTTTTCTTCAGATAATTACGTCTTCAAAACCTCTAAATTTTTTCTTTTTCTTGGAGTAATAAAGAGGTTTACGACCTACACCCAGCATCCCATTATGTTCGGATAACGTTTCCTTTGCCGTATTTCAATTTCGTTTAACAGGGTTATTTGATCATATTCCGATTTTCTTTACCCGTAAATTTGTGTTCATTTCCTTTTTCCTGTTCTATCTTTTCCAGTTTCTTCCTAATGAAAGCTTATTATTCATTTTATGCATGATTTTTGTGCACAAAATATATAAATATGCACGACCTATGGGAATATTATGGAAGAACGACACAGACTCCTCCTCTTCAAACAAAACCCTCAATGGAGGAACCAACATACCACTCTGCCAGAGTTCGAACGAGACCTCCTCCAAGAACTACGTCAGTATCTCAAATATAAACAAATCCTTGCAATCATCGGGTTACGACGGGTTGGAAAAACCATCCTCATGAAACAGATAATGCAACAGCTTCATGCACCACAACAGAACATCTGCTACATCTCCTTTGATGATATCGACTATCAGAAATATACCATCGCAGAAGACCTCATCAACTATTTCCTTGAATTTTCAGACAAACAACAACAGCGCTATCTCTTCTTAGATGAAGTGCAGAAACTCCCTGCTTGGGCAGATCTTATAAAAACATGTTATGATACAGAAGAAAACCTTAAAATTATTATTTCTGGCTCTGCCAGCCTTGAGCTCAGTATCGATAAAGAAACACTTGCTGGCAGACTGCTCACCTTTCATTTACCGGTTCTTACATTCAAAGAATACGCACGATATTTCAAACTGAATACCACGGTAGCAAAAGAAGATATCTTCCGAGAATACGACCGTAAATTTTCTGATAAAAAAGAAACATATCAGGAGTTATTCAAAGACTACCTTATCAAAGGCGCGTTCCCTGAATTACTCACTGTAAAGATAACTGAGAAAGAGTATATAAAAAAATACCTCAAAGAATCAGTCATAGAAAAAGCGATTGTCGATATCGCACGACTCACGAAGGAAGATGAAAAAATAATCTATGATCTGTTCAGATTACTCGCAAACAGTAATGCACGGCTCTTCGAAATTACAAACATCGCAAATATCTTAAAAATAAACAGAAATCGAATCTCTCACTACATCAACCTTCTTGAAAAATCATTCTTACTTACCATTGCTTATAATTTCACGGCAAGTGTCGCAAAACAAATACGAGCCAGTAAAAAACAATACATCGCTCATAGCTCGCTTGTCATCGCATTACTTGACTATCCCTTTGAAGTACGAGATACCGAACTAGCTGGACATCTCGTCGAAGGTGTTATCGCAAACACGTTAGAAAAACCAGCGTTTTGGAGGACACCACAGAAAGACGAAGTTGATTTTATCATACAAAAACAGCTCCCGATAGAAGTAAAATACCAATCACAAATCAATAATTCCGACGTTCGTTCGATAGTAAAATTCTGTAAGAAATATCATGTGAATAAAGGGATAATAATAACAAAAGATCTGCTCGAAAAACGTACAATCGACACCATAGAACTTGTCTTCATCCCAGCATGGTTCTTCTTACTCTCTTGGGCTCCTTCACCTACTGAAGAAAAATGAACCGTGAAAAAAGCATCAAAACCATTTGTCTCATTTTTCGAGGTCGCTTCATATGGTAAAACTTCCAAGGCGATCGGGGTATAATCTTATAAAAATTCTTGCAAATTAAATAACGTTCTATAAAACGAACGATAGTTTTATATATTGAACGATAGTTTTATTAATTATGTATCTAAAGGATATGTTTGATAAATATATGGATTGGAAACTCCTTCGTATTTTTCTGCAATATCCGGATCGTGGATTCTACACAAAAGAAATCACACGACAAACAGGAATGGGTGCAGGAACGGTAAACAATTTCCTCCGCAACATACAGAAAGACAACATCCTGATTAAAGAGGTAGTTGGTAATGTACACCTCTACAAACTCAATAATGAACTCGAACTTGTAAAACACTTGAAGATAGTGTATACTCTTCTAGAGTTCGAACAATACGATTTCATCGGACGATTTCTAAAATTAGATGAGACAATCATCTCAATCGTCCTCTATGGATCCCATGCAAACGGAGACTACGACTCTAAAAGTGATATCGACCTTCTTTTTCTGGTACACAAGAAAAATTCACCTACTTCTCTCCTACAAACATTAGAAAAAAAACTAAACAAACCAATCTCATTACAACAAATGACTATTCCCGAATGGCAAAAACTTAAAATAAAAGATAAAATATTCTATGAATCAATACTTGACAAACACATCATCTTGTACGGGAGCGGATTACCATAAAATTAACTGATTGCTACAAAGAAGGATTGCTAAAGAAAACAAAACCATCGAGACAGTACGCCATAAAATCCTTGGAAACAAGCCTGAAATACATCCAGAATGCAAAGGATAATTTGAAATTGAAAAACAGCAATTTGGTAATTTTTTGCTCATATCAGCGATGTTTCATGCAGCAAGATCTATCCTCTTTCGCGATGGAGTAAAAGAAAGAAGCCATCTCTGTGTTATCTCGTACATACAAGAAACGTATCCTCGATTCAAGAGACTTGCGAATCAACTGGATACATACAGAAGAAACAGACACAACACTCTCTATGAATTAGACTTCCTTGTTTCAGATGACGAAGCACAGCAAGCGATAGACGATGCAGAACACTTTTATCAACAAATTAAGAAAATCCTAGATGAAAAATAATTAATGAAAAAAGCAAACAATACCTGTTTTTAAATATAATTTACGTCTTCAAAAATCCTAAAAAATTTAATTTAACAGGGGTGATAAAGAGGCTTACGGCCTACACCCAGCACCTAAAAAAATACCATTATTTATAAATATTCTTCCTATGACCAATTTTTATAATGAGGATATGAAGTTTTTCTTTATCGATATCCATGATGACTCGATAGTCGCCAACTCGCAGTCTGTATCCTGGATCTCCGACAAGTGTTGTTACATAGGCTTCTGGTCTTATTCGAATACGTTCTAAGGATTTAATGATTCTTTCTTGGATTTTATGCTCGAGTTTTTTTAGTTGTGTTAAAGCTTTATCTGAAAAAATAATTTCGTAGGTCATAACCCCAGCTCTTTCTTGACCTTGACCAGGGTATGGACTTTACCAGCTTTAATTTGGGCACGTGCCTCTGCTATATCTTTTTTTGTCTGTTCGCTCAATTCTGCAGTGTCTTCTATTATGTCCCAAATAATCTCTTCGTATGTTTCTTTATCGAAAAATTTTCTTTTGAGTAGTTCTTGTTGTAGTCTCTTACTGATTTGAATTGTTGTGTCCATAGTATATTATAGAACGTTATAGCATATAGATTTTTCTATATTTTGTTTATTTTATTTGGTCCATCAAACCAAATATTTACTAAAAAGTTTGGTCTGACAAACCAAATATTTATAAAGGGCCAGTTATTTACTAGCCATATGGACAGAGATAAACTCAAGCAGTTAATCATAGAACAGCATCAAGTGAAAAAGAGCGACCATACCATACCGCGAGAGTTACTTGCAACCATACACAAGTTTAAAGATACGCCATTTATCATTATAATTTCCGGCATAAGACGATCAGGAAAATCAACCTTGTTACATCAAATGAGATCGGGCATTCTCAAAGATAGTTACTATGTGAATTTTGATGATGAACGATTCGTGCATTTCACAATCGATGACTTTCAGACACTACATGAACTTCTCGTTGAAGTGTTTGGTAATAAGAACATATTTATTTTTGATGAAATCCAAAATATCAAAAATTGGGAACGATTTGTACGAAGACTTAACGATGCAGGAAAAAAAATCTATGTGACCGGCTCAAATGCAAGTATGCTTAGCAAGGAACTTGGAACACATCTCACTGGAAGACATATCTCCTTTTCACTTTATACATTCTCCTTCAAAGAATTTTTACAATTCAAAAATCATTCAATCAGTTCGCTGGAGAAATTAACAACGGAACAGAAGAGTATTCTAAAGAAATTTTTTAACGAGCATTTGGAAAAAGGAGGATTCCCCGAGTACCTCCAAACAGAAAAAGAAGAGTATTTAAAATCGCTTTATGAAAACATATTGTACCGGGACATTATCACTCGTTATAATCTTCCCAATGAAAAAATAATAAAGGAAGTCGTCTACTATGCAGTAAGTAATATTGGAAAAGAAATCAGCTTCAATAGTGTACGAAAACTCACGAATTTAACAAGTGCAACAACCATCAGGGAATATTTTGAATACCTGGAAAACAGCTATCTCACATTCTTGATCTCTCGATATAATCCTTCAATTAAAAAACAGATATACTACAATAAAAAAGTCTATTTCATTGATACGGCGATGGCACGGGTCTTAGGATTCCGAACTAGCGATGACCTTGGAAGAATGTTGGAAAACATTGTTTTTTTACATCTCAAAAGACACAACAAAGAGATTTATTTTCATAAAGAAAAGTACGAATGTGATTTTGTGATTCGAAAAGGAAACGCAATTGTTGAAGCAATTCAAGTCACACATAATTTACAAAACAATAAAGAAAGAGAGATAAACGGATTGCTTGAAGCTCTCGATACCTACAAACTAAAAGAAGGGCTAATCCTTACTGCAGATAACGAGGAAGAAATTATTGAAAAAAAGAAAAAGATTACAGTGAAACCTATCTGGAAATGGCTACTTGAACAACATTAAATTTACATACCATAAATAACATTTATTCACTTGAAAAACTTAACAAATTTGTTAAATTTATGATATGATTAATATGGACCTGGGAGAAACTGTCACTAACAGCACCATGAACGGTGGAAACGTACTTCACAAGTTAGGAGTTTAAAAACTACAAAATGACAGAAATAAATAGAAAGAGGTTTTGCAGCTTACACCCACCACCAGTGTACTTCATTACGATACGGTTTTCGAAAGGTGAGTAGTTCAGTCTTTTTAAAATCACATTATCAAACCCAGTTTCTCATGCAGATAGTTAAGAAATGTATGATACAATTCCTCCTTTATTCCTCCTTTTATCTGAATATCAACAGCATGATCCTTTTCCTTGTGTATCTTCATAATTTTAACAAGAGCGATACTTTTCATTCCTTCTTTTAATTTAGCTGTCACCTCGGCTGATGTTCCCCTTTGAACATCTGGAGTAACCCAACTGAGATCATCAATAGTATTTCTCAGGTCAAAATGATCAACTGAACGATGATATACGGTTTTCTCATCCACAACTATTTTCACAATATTTTTAAACTTCGCCTTGACAAGTCCTCGTAACACAAGTTCGACTGTTGGAACAAGTTCAAAACCTTCTTCAACAAACCCGTTACCAGTAATCATCGTTACGAACTTTGAAATAATGGTAGACGGAGGTATCTTTTTTTGTTCGACGTTCAAATCAAAACGAACATGAAGATTCCGAAGGACCCTTTCACGGGACGCTTCGTGTTTCTTACTCTTTGTTTTCTTCGAAGGATGTGTGGCATTAATCCAATCCATGACCTCGGAGGGGCTTTGCACCCAAGGAGGTTGTTTAAAATCAGGATTCTGTACAGTCATGACCCTCCTCTACTGGTACTGTCGTAATAACTCTTTCTTTATTAATTCTATCAAAAAACACCAGTTTTTATTCCATTGGGTCTTCAACAATATCATAATTATTCATTTTACAGGAGTAATAAAGAGGTTTACGACCTACACCCAGCACTAAATATTTTAGAGTTTTTTGTAAATATTTTTTCTATGATCAATGAAAAGAATAGAAATTTTTTTTGTCTTTTCATCGATATCAGCTATGATTCGATAATCACCAACTCTAAGTTTATACTCCCCTCTACCAGTTAATCGCTCAAAATAATGAAAAGGATTTTCTTTTGTTGAAATAATTTTTTCAAAAATTCTTTTTCTAATTTTCTTCTCTAATTTTTCTAGATTTTGTAAGGCTTCTTCATCATAGATTACAGTATACATTCATTAAAGCCCCAGACGCTGTTTTGCCACTTCTTCACTTACGAAATGCCCTTTTTTAATTCGTTCTCTTGCTGATTCTATCGCTTTGATGGTTTCTTTACTAAGCTCTGGCTCTTTTTTTAAGTTTTTTACAATAAAGATAAGCTTTTTGATAACCTCATCATAGCTTTCGTTTTTATATTCGCGAAATTGATCTATTTGTGATTTAGTATCATTTTGGATTTTGATAGTTGTAGTAGTCATATTACACCTTAGTATACCTATGTATACCACGGTATATATAACTTTTGATGTGCTTGTTTCTTCTGCCTTCTATTTTCATAAAAATTTTTGTTTTTCTCCTGTTGTAAAGAGGCTTACGGCCTACACCCAACTTTTATTTTAACTTCGGCTACACGAAAGAAAAACTACTTAAAAATCAACAACCGTGGGGTAATATCATTCTCAACCCCTGATTATCTATAAGAACACCGTCTCTTTTAACCACGGTGAATTATATAAATAACGAGCGTAATAATATTCCTTTGATCTGATGGATAGAATGTTACGACCGCTCATGATTATTCTGTTGCTCTTCATACTCACGACAGGTTTTTCATTGCACGCAGTTGCTCAGGAACCATTCTGGTATCAACCTAAGGACGCCACACTCAACGATAACGCATACAACCAGACACTGTATTTTTCCCTGCAATGGTGGTATCTCGATGCATCGTTCAACAACTCTTATACCGCTCATATCGGCTTACTCACCATAGGAGCACACGCAACCACCGGCTTCTTCCTAGTTCAGATAAACATCTACGACCAAGGGATACTCCTGGCTCAACGCATACAACTTATTCCGCTTCGCTCTCTTCACCTCTCAACCCAGGAACCTGTTATAAGTTATCAAGGAAAAGAAGTGTTACGAAGCTACCTTGACCAGAACAATCATCTGTGTGTTGCAGTCAAGCTTAGCATCAAAGACCTCCAAGTAGATCTTCTCTTTACCGGAACAACGAAGGGATGGATCGGAGACACTGGTCTAGGGATGTGAGGATGTCCGCTCCCCAAAGCTGAGGTCAACGGCATCCTTACCATAAAAGGAAAACAAATCCCGGTGGAGGGGTCTGGGTATCAAGAACACGGCTGGGACGTCCGACGATTGCATAAAAGTTGGTACTGGGGGAAGTGTAGTAGTGAACACATGAATCTGGTGTTCTCGCAGAACATGAAGAACCGACACAGCGAGGACGTCTTTATTGCACTGGTGAACAATCAATACACGAATTATACAAGCATCCATCGAGAAAACATTACCTTTGTACATTTGAAATATACCTTGAATCATGGACGATTCATTCCGATGGAATCTTTCTTAACTATCCATGAGGAACTCTCTACGGTCCAGGTGCGGTTGCAGGTCAGATCAATCGATTATAAGAATATGCTGCTCATGCATTATTGGCGGTTCCATGTCCAGGTAACTGGATTGATATCGTATAATAATACAACGGAAGAAATAAACGAGGTACAAATAATGGAAATATTCCATCGCATGTAACAAAATACAAAACTAACATTTTGCATTCAGAGGAGAAAAGATTCTTTCATCGATACTTATAAAATCCCTTTCCTATTACCAAGATATATACCATATATGATATAATATAGACAACTACACTGGACTAGACGATGATACCATATATGAGGAAAAAACGGGAGGAGCAAAACAATGAAACCATCAACCTATGCAAGCCTGGTCACCATCGTTTTTCTGACCCATCGAAACGCCATCAGTAAGAGCATCGAAAGTGCCATCCGCGTCACCGATAGCCTCTGCAAACAATTCGGGTTGGTAAATGATCTGAGCCATATGACCAAATATAGAATCATTACAGATTTGATACAATCAAAAATTTTAATCTCGATAAATACCGCAAAACAAAAGAAGCTACGACTTGCAACGAAAATTTCTACACTCTTTCCTGAATAAATCATTTGATTTCTTGATGTATCCGGTAAAAAAACAAGGATGTTCAGGGAGCATCGATTTATATAGGGAAAGATTACATCACGGGTTTGATTCTTATACCCATTGATTTTTTCCTGAGTTTCCTCCCGTAAGCAATTTTTAACTAATTAAATATATATAAAAGGTTATTATCAAAAGATTTATAAATAAGGATGGTATCACGTTATAAAAATATACCCGAAAGGATAACGGAAACGGGGGAAGAATAGACATTTCAAAATAAAAATTTAGTACATGTAGAATAAATTGGAGAACAGAAAATTATGAAGAATAAAAGAATAGTAATAATTGGAATGCTTGTATTATTCGCATTCGTAGCAGTCGCTGCAACCGCAGAAGCAAAATCGCTCTATGTGAACAAAGATCTAAATGCAAATAGTCCGATTTCGGCATATGATATTCAAGTACCACCGAATTATTTAGTGTATCAGATGACCTCGCTTCCAACTAGATACGGCGGCGTTGGGCTAACCATTGACACAGATTCAGAAATATTATTTGTAACCTTCGAGGGTTATGGTGATCTCGATATTGTAGATGCTAAAACATTGAATAAATTAGGATCTGTTATCGCACCGGGTGCATATAACCTAGCCGGTATCGTTGTGGATCAGGATAAAGCGAAAGTGTATACTGTAGATCGAAGCACTGATAACTTCTATATTTATTCGTGGAATGCTTTTACTAAGACGTTGACTCTTGACAATATGATTCACTTACCTGGGATCTATTATACCGGATATGATTATGGTTTTTATGGAATTGCGCTTGATGAAGTCCACGACCTGCTTTATGCAGCCGATATGACCAATACTGTAAAAATCTTTCACACAGATGACTGGTCGCCCGCAGGTAATATCACTTTTAGCCAGCAAGCGATGGCCGTTGCTGTTGACGTGGCGAATAGATTTGTATACACTGGAAACGCATATCCCCCTTATGGAGGCCTGGGTTTGCTCTGCAAATATAATTTGGATACCAATACTGAAACTACATTAGATCTCCGCGCATTAACTGGAGACTACACCGACAATGTCGTAGGAATTGCAATTGATCCAGCCACTAGTCTCGTATACATTACAACGGGGAACCAGGGTTCCGGTGGAACAGATCAGATTATGGTATTTGACTCAGATCTGAATAAGCTTTATGAGACTGGTTCTATAGGAAGTCCCACAGGAATAACTATTCCTGGAAAAGAAATCAGTTATAACCCTCTCAATCTTACCAAGGACGATGGACTTCAGCCGGGAGAGTGTATTAGTCCAGGACAAACCATAAACTATACCATATGTTTTGAGAATACGAATCCATTCATTATTCACAACGTAAGCTTAATAGATACACTTCCTGCCGATACAAGTTATGAATCCGCCTCAGATGGTGCGACCTATAATGCAACGAATCATAAAGTCTCCTGGCAGTTTGCTTCTATCCCTGCAAGCTCTTCTCAATATTGTGTCTGGTTGCGTATTCAGGTGAACTTAACGATTCCTCCTGGAACAAAGATTACCAACCATGTGATCATTGACAGTGACGAAACGCCACCAACAACTATTTCTGAGGAAACCAATGTTTGCGAAGGTGGAGCAGATACTACCCCACCCTTGATTTATAAAACCATTGGCAATCCACAATATGGTGGCGGCCTTTGGGTAAACTTCTCCACCCCAATCACACTGACTGCAACAGATCCAGGTGAAAATGCAAGCGGTGTCAAAGAAATCCATTATAAAATAAACGGTGTTGAAACTGTCGTTCAAGGAGACCAGGTCACCTTCAAGTTCCCGGAAGAATGCTCCCATACCCTTGAATTCTGGGCAGTGGACAACGCAGGCAATGTCGGGGAACACACCACACAAACCCATTATGTGGATGACACCGGACCGGTGCAAACTATCCAGTTCGGAATTCCAAAAGATGAATTCTTCTATTATCATGACGGTGTCTGGTACACCGGTATTGGACCATTAACTCCGATATGGATCAATTCCACTGATGCAGGATGCAACGGCGGTGTTGGTTCCAGCTACCTTAATTATAATGAATATATAGGACAACAGTATGGAGAATGGACGTTACACGATTCCCATACCATCTATGACAATCAAGCAGGAGACATGAATCCAACGTCAGGGATAATCTCTGTCGTCGTCTACATGGATGAAAGCTGCTGGCATGAAATCCATTACTGGTGCTATGATCTTCTTGGTAATCGAGAGCCAAAAGCCCCAGGATCATTTTTCAACTCTGATTTCGTCGTCGACGCAACCGCACCAACCACTCAGATTGTTTTCGGAACTCCGCACATGATGATGAACGATGATGACTACATCTCCTGTGAAACCGATATCACCATCTACGCGAACGATACCGGATGCCGACCGAACGGATCTGGAGTCGCAACGCTTGTCTGGTCCGTTGATAAAAAAATGTATGACGATGAATGGGAGGTCGTCCAATCTTGTATAGTGAACGATAACGATGCAAACGACCTTGATCCGACACCAGGGAAAATCAAATTCATTATTAACATCGCTGAAAGCTGCGAACACCACATCTACATGCAAGCCACTGATTACTTTGGAAACACTGATGCTCAATTTAAAAAATACGTAAAAGTTGATTGCTCACCACCCATCACGATAAAAGAGATAGGCCAACCACAATACTACAACGCAGCAGAAGACATCACCTATGTCACCACCCAAACACCGATCTGGTTAAACACCACTGATCAACCTGGCGTCTGCGCAGTCGGCTGCGATTACCTCATTTGGGAGATCTACCTGTTTAATGAGAGCTCTCAGGGCTGGGATTTAATAGAGAGCGGCAATGAATCCGACAATAATGCAGTGATTTACTTTAATGAGGAATGTCATCATAAACTCGTTTGGTGGGCGGTCGACAAATTCGGCAATACAGAAGAAACCCACGTACAATACCATAATGTCGATGACACACCACCAACCACTATAAAAGAATACGGAACCCCACAATGCTTCCAAGAAGACCTCAAATTATTATTTATTGAAGATGGGAATGAGATCTGCATCACCAGCCACACTCCGATTTACCTGAATGCGACCGATGGAGGATTATGCCCGGTTAGTTCCTACATCATCTATTATCGAGTCTGGTACAATGGACAATGGTCTGACTGGTTGCAAGGTGAGCAAACCACCGATGTCGTCGTCACCATGGACGACCTGGGAGCACCCTTCAATCAGGACTGTGAGCATTTCATCAATTACTACGCGGTCGACGATCTCATGAACACCGAAGAAATCCAAAACCAAACATTCTACGTCGATAACACACCACCGGTCATCGTGAAAACCGTTGGAGAACCAAACTGTCAAATCGATGACGATGAATACTGCATCCTCCCCACCACCAACATCACTATCGATGCCTACAATGACGGCTGCTGTGCTGATACAGGACTCACTCTCCGGTACAAGATTAACGATGGAAATTGGACCTATCCAACCTATTTACCAATTAATATCACCATCCCTGAAGCATGCACCCATATCCTCACCATTGAAGCATGGGATTGTCTTGGAAACATTGCAACCGATGTCGAAACGTTCCATGTAGACGTTGAAGCCCCAACGATGACAAAAACCGTTGGTGATCCACACTGCGAGCAAGGCGAGGGCACCTACTGTGTCACCATGCAAACCCCAATTACCGTTGAAGCAACAGATCAAGGATGTGCCATCCCCTGTGGACCTGTCACCATTCAATATAACATTGGATACACCGGACAATGGACAGGATGGACGAACTATACCGGTGCTATTTACTTCAGCGAACCCTGCGAACACACCCTTATGCTCCGAGCCTATGACTGTCTTGGGAACGGCATGGATGACAGTTACTGGGATATTGAAACCTTCTATGTTGACAACACGACCCCGGTCATCGAAAAAACCGTTGGGAAACCACAATGCGATCTCGGCAATGGAACCTACTGCGTCACCACTCAAACAGACATCACCATCAACGCTTACGATGAAGGATGTTGCGACAGTCTCACCGTGAAATATCGAATCAACCAAGGAGACTGGATGGACATCACATCCGAGTTACCATTTACCTTCAATTTCACCGAAGAATGCGAACATATCCTCGACATCTGGGCGTATGATTGTGTTGGACATGAAATCATCGATACCGAAACATTCTACGTCGATGAGACCCCTCCAATTATCAACAAAACCGTCGGAGAACCACAATGTGATCTCGGAAATGGGACCTACTGTGTTACCACGAGCACACCAATAACCATTGAAGCACTCAATGACGGTTGCTGCCCGTGCACAAACAATACTATCGAATACCGCATCTGGTTCGATGAGCAGTGGACTGACTGGATGACGTACACCGGTCCCTTCACCTTCCAAGAGGAATGCACCCATCAACTCGAAATACGAGCAATGGACTGCCTTGGAAACACCGCAACGGATCTGGAAACCTTCTACGTTGATGACACTCCACCAGAACTCGTGAAGACAGTTGGTATCCCAAATTTCTACCAAGGACTGGACTGGGCAGGTCATGATGTATGGTATATCTACCCCCTCACAGAAATCAACTTTACCGCGGAGGATTTCGGCTGTTGCCCCTGTCTTGATACAACCATCTATTATCGCTATTGGTACCTTGGTGTGTGGACCGACTGGATGGTCTACGAAGAGAATATAACGTTCCATAAGGGCTGCGTCCATTACCTTGAAGCCTACGCGATTGACTGTCTTGGCAACCAGGGCATGACCGATAACGAAACCTTCTGGGTCTGCACTAGCGGAGAAGCAGGACCAACGGTCACCTTTATCAACCCAGAGTTCGGGTCAACCTACTGTGAACGAATCCTTGAAGTCGTCATCCGGGCGACCGATGATATCACTCCTTCTAGCGAACTAACCGTGAAAATCTGGATACCAGGCGGCCGGAGAAACGCACCGACGTTCTGGTATGACACCGTCTACAATGAAACAGACGGGTATTTCCATGCATTCATTGACATCTATGAATATCAGAGTGGAGCAGAACTTACCATCGAAGCCTGGGCAGTAGATGAAGACGGCTACGCAAATTTCGCATTACCAGTCACCTTCATCATCTGTAGCAACGTTGGCTATGACCAATGGCATCAAAAAGGCTGGAACAGCCTCACCATACCTTGGGGGGAAATCAGCTGCAGCTTTGAGGTAACAGACGTCCTTGGATCCATCGATGGGAACTACGCATGGGTCTGGTACTACGACGCCGTTCATGATCAATGGTCCAGTTGGTACAAATACCGAGACCCAGGCTTCAACACCCTTACCATGATGGAGCCAGGAAAACAATACTGGGTATACATGGAAACCGCGGACCGATACTTCACTGATATCTATGCACCCATGGTTGCTATCACCTACCCCGAGGACGGAGCAGTATTCAACACGACTATCGCTAGCATCACCGGAACCGCTTTTGATAACGAAACAGGAATCGATTATGTTACCATCACACTCTATAGCGATAGTGCTGGAAAATACTGGGATGGAGACAGCTGGGAAACTACCGCAACCGATCTCCTCTGCACTGGAACAGAAACCTGGTCGTACGATACCATTATGGTAAACTGGACCGGTGGGCTCTATATCGTTACCGCAACGGCAACCGATAAAGTCGGATGCACCGCTGAAGATACCCACACCTTCACCATCGTCAGCCAAAACTGCGTCTCCACTAAAACATACACTACAGACGCTGATTTTGATGAGGGTACTCTCGTTAGTCTTGAACATGATACCGTCCATGACCAGCTCCAACTGATCCCTGGAGAAGCAACAACCTATCCAGTTATGTGGATAGCAAATGCTGGTGAAGACTCACTTTCAAAGTGGGATACTGATAATAATGTGGAACTTGCACGTTATCACACATGGTTTGGACCACTTGGTAACCATGGTGCATGGAGTGGACCAGCACCATCAAGGACATGTGTAGACAGCGAAGGCAATGCTTATGTAGCTAACCGTGACTTTTATTACTATACACCTGATGTGTTTAAAATCTTTGTAGATGACTGGATAGATAGAAATGGGAACGGTATTTTAGATACGTCTTGGGACATAAACGGTGATGGTACTATTACTGCTGATGAAATGCTACCAATGACTGATACAAATGGTAACCTTATTATCGATGATTTTGAAATTGTCGATGAGCGTATCGCATGGGCGGCACAGGTTGGTAGCGGTGGACTAGGAAGATCTCTTGCTATTAGTCTTGATGGAAACATCTGGCTAGGTTTATATGATACACAGCAATACTATAAGATAGACAGTGACGATGGAAGTATACTTGGAGGCCCATATTCCGTTGCAGGTCATTCCCCATATGGTGCATTAGTTGACAAATATGGAGTCCTTTGGGGATCAAATGGTGGTAGTAATATTTTAAAAATGAACACGTTAAATCCAGCTGAATATACAATATATTCTGTTCCAGGTATCTATGGTTTAACAGTAGGATATGATTCCCTTGGAAATACCCTTGTGTACTGTGGTTATAACTATCCATTTGTGGTATTTAATTCATCTACAGAGACTTATAGTTATCCAGTGGATAGCTTTGATACAACTCTTGGAGTAGCAGTTGACTCACAGGGAAATATTGTAGTAGGCAGCTACTATGATGGAGACGTTGCAAAATATGCACCAGATACTACAATAATATGGCAAGTATCAGGCCAGCTTAATACAGAAGTACGAGGTATTGTTGTTGATTCAAATGACGACATATGGACAGTGCACCTATATAGTAATAAGATTTGTAAGTATGATGGAACCAATGGAGATCCTCTAGGCGTATATAACACTGGGCTTTCCCCGTATACATATAGCGATGCAGCGGGTTTGGGATATAGTGGTTCAATTAATTCAGGTAAATGGACTGTAATTCATGATAGTCAAGCTGCATCAACAATATGGGATCAGATATTATGGAATGCTGATGTTCCAGAAGGAACTGAACTAATTGTAAAAGTTAGAAGCTCCGAAGACCAATCAACATGGTCGCCATGGGAGGAAGCAGAAAACGGTGTTGATTTAAGTGCAACTCCTGATGGAAGATACATAGAAATTGAAGTAACATTTAAAGCACCAGTCGGAGAAGATTCGCCAGTTCTTTACGATTTAACTGTCGATGGAACGTGCGCCTCCTGCACAGACACCGACCCACCAGTCGTCAACATCCTTGATCCTCTCGATGGTGAAATGCGAACGAGTTCGCCTAGCCAACTGATCATTGAGGCGTACGATGAGGAATCCTCAGTCGTCGATGTGTATGTGAAAATCCATGATGCGACCACGAATTTGTTCTTCAATGGAACAGGCTGGCAAGACTCCGAAGCATGGCTTTTCTGCACTTCTGACATTAATGATCAATGGTATCTTGATACCGATTGGTCAGATGAACTGAACCATACCTACCATATCACAGCAGAAGCCTCCGATGAATGCGGCAACATAGGCACGGACATGCACACATTCACCATAGTTGCAGAACAACAAACCTATTCATTGTCAGGAACAATCTACTATGACGGCGAAGAAAACGGAACACTGATCATCGCACTCTTCGACCAGAACCCTGAGGACATTAACGTGACTCCCATTGTAACCATGGACGTACAGGACTCCTATGAATTCCCCGTTGGCTATACCTTCAACAATCTCCCTGATGGAACCTACTATGTTGCAGCGCATATCGACATGAACGATAATGGTGGCCCACCAGACTCAGATGAACCGCAAGGATGGGCGATAAACAAAACGATGTGGGAAGAATCACCAGACCCTCTCATCATCGCTGGTGATGATTTCAATGATGCAAACATCACCCTTGCTATCCCCCCGATGAACAACCCACCAGACATGCCCAATGATCAAACCCCCGGTGATGAAGCAACAGATGTATCTATCTATGATAATCTGGTGTGGTATAGCGGAGATCCTGACGGTGATACGATCACCTATGATGTCTACTTCGGAACAACCAGCCCACCCCCAAAGATCATTTCAAACCAATCAGCAAACACCTATGACCCATCTCCTATGGACTTCGATACAACATACTATTGGCAGATCATCGTCTGGGATGAGCACGGAGCATTAACCGAAGGACCAATCTGGAGTTTCACCACCATTGTAGAGTGAGGATGGGTATAAATACCATGAAAACCAATAGAAATAACGAGAAATGGAGACGAATAATATGAAACGATCATGTGTCACAGCTATTAGTGGGTTATTGCTCCTCACACTCATCATCGCAGTGATTCCTGCGACTTGTGCGGATAACCCGCCCGGGAATCTGTACTCGGTCTCTGGGTTTGTAACCCTGAACGGACAGATAGCACCTGCTGATGTTGATGTGAAAATTATCCTGTCGATTCCAAACAGAACCGATCAGTTTAATCTCAGCACCGCCGATGGTCGATACACCGTTGATTTTCTTGCTTTGCAGGGAGAGACCGCCAGTTTCAAAGTCCACGTCTATAATCAAGATGTGATCCCTACTGACAATCAAAGCTTTTACATCAATCATCTATCACCGTATTGGTATTTCTTTAACCTTTCAGTCAATGCAACACCTCTTCCACCGGAACCACCAGGTGGCGATACAGGCGGTAACACTGGCGGCGGTAATAATCCTCCCACAGCTGATGCGGGTGGACCATACTTTGGAACACCGAACTCAGAAATAGAGTTCGATGGAGCCGCAAGCAACGATACAGATGGAACCATCGTACAATACGACTGGAAATTCTTTAACACAGATACATGGCACAACAACCTTGGCGAAACACCAACACACACCTACACCGAACCAGGTACATACCAGGTAACATTACGAGTAACTGATGACGATGGAAGCAAAGACGAAAATGCAACTACAGCGGAAATAAGCCAACCAAACAATCCTCCAACCACGCCGATTATTTCTGGACCAACAGACGGAGACCATAATATGAGTTATGAATTTACCTTTGTTTCTACCGATGCTGACAACGATACACTCCAATACATGATCGACTGGGATGACGGAACCACAACCACCACTGAGTTCACAACTAGTGGGATAGCGGTCACCCAAACACACAGCTGGATACCTGGAAGATACACGCTTACTGCAAAAGCATCAGACAACCAAACAGAATCAGCAACAGCAGATCATACCGTGTACATCGACGCGGAACAAGTCGGTGACATCGGCTATCTCACCGATACAAATGGTGATGGAATCTACGACATGTTTTCATCAGACACCACCGACAAGACAAGCATCCCTGAACATCAAACTGATGGAACCTACTTCATTGATAACGATGCTGACGGCGACTGGGATTACATCTATGATCCGCAGACAAAGACCATAACCCCGTATCCAAATAAGGGAGAAGGAACCCCGCAGAGCGATACGACACTGCAGGTTTTAGGGGGAATTCTTGGCATCATCGCAGTTCTCTTCATCATCCTCTTACTGTTGATTCGAAGGAAAAAAAATAAGCCAACACCACCAGCGCAAGAAATGGATACAACACCGAATAAATCTACGACAAAAAACCCACGGAAACCAGCAAAGTAATATTCTCCCTCTCTTCTATGATAATTCTTGAGATCCTGGGGAAGAGACCTTTCTCAGGATTCTCGTGTTGTTTTCATTATCTTTATCAATCACCTCTCATTTAATGTTTATTGATGGTGAGGTCGTTTGACGACA
>Ga0315289_10002328_pt1 | contig 29232 bp, 27 predicted proteins | sample YL17G11_40_MG_FD_203452 | JGI IMG/M metagenome (GOLD analysis project Ga0315289, IMG submission 203452) | Sediment microbial communities from Yellowstone Lake, YNP, Wyoming, USA - YL17G11_40 | ecosystem: Environmental > Aquatic > Freshwater > Lake > Sediment | place: USA: Wyoming | collected... | reverse complement strand
CCAAGACCACCTACTACTACCGGGTGCGGGCGTACAAGGCCGGTGTTGGCTTCTCGGCCTACTCCAATGTGGCTTATGCCACTACCTATCTGCTTGCCGCGCCGAGCAGCCTGGTGGCGACTGCGGTGTCCAACACCCAGATCAACCTGAGTTGGACACAGACCACGATTGGTGAAACCGGGTTCGCGATTGAGCGGAAGACGGGATCAAGCGGAACCTGGGCTCAGATTGCCTGCGTGGGGGCGAACATCACCACCTATCAGAATAAGACCGGCTTGACCGCCAAGACCACCTACTACTACCGGGTGCGGGCGTACAAGGCCGGTGTTGGCTTCTCGGCCTACTCCAATGTGGCTTATGCCACTACCTATCTGCTTGCCGCGCCGAGCAGCCTGGTGGCGACTGCGGTCTCCAACAGCCAGATCAACCTGGCCTGGCACGACAACTCATTCGTCGAAACCGGCTTCGCGATTGAGCGGGCACCAACAGCAGGCGGAACCTGGGTTCAGATTGCCACCGTAGGGGCGAATGTCGTCACCTACGCGAATACCAGCTTGGCCGCCAACACCACGTACTACTACCGCGTGCGCGCGTACAAGGTTAGTGTTGGCTTCTCCGCCTACTCCAATGTGGCTTATGCCACTACCTATCTCCTTGCCGCTCCCAGCAGCCTGGCGGCGACGGCGGTGTCCAACACCCGGATCAACCTGAGTTGGACACAGACCACGATTGGCGAAACCGGGTTCGCGATTGAGCGGGCGCCAGCCTCGGGCGGAACCTGGGCTCAGATTGCAACCGTGGGGGCGAATGTCGTCACCTACGCGAATACCGGCTTGACCGCCAACACCATCTACTACTACCGCGTGCGCGCGTACAAGGTTAGTGTTGGCTACTCCGCCTACTCCAACGTGGCTCATGCCACTACGCTTCCATAGCGTTATCCGCCCTCGGCAAAAGTGGGGCAAATCGGGGGTGAACTAAGGTCGTAGATACGGTGCTCGTTGTCAAGCCCCCGACGCGCTGTAGTTGGGATCGAAGGGCTTTTGGGGCTTGACGTGGTTGTCAACGCTGATTGAGACTGCTGTTGCCCTGACATACTCCAGGCGCCAAGTGGCCGCCGGGTGTCGCAACCGTCGCAAGCTCGTCGGGACCGCTCAAGATGCAGGAGCAGGGACCCTGGGAGCGCGCTTTGCTTGACTCCCGGATTGGGCCGATGATCATTGCGCACCCCCTCGCGCAGCGCTATCTATATGCCTGAGCTTTCCCCCTGAGCGCCTCGACCGCCTCATCGGGCACCAGGACCGCGCCGAATGGATAGAGGTTGTCGCCCGGCTTGGGGCCGTGATAATCGGCGCCGCCGGAGGGCAGCAGGTTGAGCCGCTGGCCCCAGCGCAGCAGGCACGCCACCCACTCCGGCTCATAGTCGCCGCGCCAGCACTCCCAACCGTCAATGCCGAGGTCGAGCAGGCACTTGAACTGGGCCGGCTCGGTTAGCGTGCCGATGGCAAAGGGCCGCCAGGGGTGGCCGAGCACCGCGGCGCCGCCGGCCCGGTGGATTAAATCACAGATGTACTCCGCCGACAGGGGCAAGGGCACCTCGCGCGCGCCCGGTGGGCCGTACTTGACGAGGGGGCCGTCGTAACCCTTGTTGCGCAGCGCTACGGCAATGTCGCCACCCGTGGGCACGTCACCCCAATAGTAAAGGTCGTCCCACTCCAGGATCACATTGGCCGCCCGGCCCACCTCGGCCATCACCTCCCGCACCCAGCCCCGCCAGGCCTCCTGGACGGTCAGCATGTCCTGCTGGAACTCCGGCCTCTCGATATCCAGAAAGAGCCCCATCATGTGGGTGTGGATGCCCTGGCAGTCGCAGTCCAACTCGACTCCGGCGATCACCTCGACGCCCCAATAGTCGCCCACCATGCGGGCGCTGGGGATGGCCGAGATGGCGTTGTGGTCGGTGATGGCAATGGCGCGCAGGCCGACCGAGGCCGCCTGTTCCACCCGGCGCGGCCCGCACATGCGGCCGTCTGAGGAAGTGGTGTGCAGATGCAGATCGCCAGCCATGGGGCGCTCCTGATGGGTGCGGGATGTCAATAAGGGAGAGTACGACGGATGGGCCGCCCATTCCCCCCAGGCGCCTGGCAGCCGGAATGACATCCCCATGGGCTGTGGATTTTGGGATAGGCTCTTAGCAGGACTCCTCTGCACAACTGCGACCTTACGCGCAGGTGGGCTCTCCTCGCCCGACGAAAAGCGTTGCAGATTCGCGCGTTGGCAGCTCGCCGGCAACACTATCGCAAGCGCAATGAGAGCGCCGAGAATGACCAGGCAGGGATACCAGACCTGTGTCTCAAATCGCCCCCGGGATCTGTCCCAGGAATGCTGAGCACCGACACCAGTGCCGTAGGTTTGGCTGCCGTCCTGCTGGTGACGTTGGTTGGCGGGCTAGGGTGGGAAATCCGCGGCTCGTATGGCCATGAGAAGGGCGCGTCGTTCCCGGGGGCGGCCATCGCCCTGGCCATCTGCCTCGTGTCCGGCAGGCCAGACTGGCAGCAGGCGAGTCTCTTCGTGGCGGCAGTGACGGCGGCCGGCATCGCCTTCGGCGGCTGCATGAGCTACGCCAAAGTAGCGGGCTACGCGCGCAGCGTCAGCTATATGAACGCGGCGTACGGGTTGGGGTGCCTCTTTGTCATCGGTGGGCTGTGGGGCGGCGCCGGCGGCTGCCTGATGGGGCTGATCCTCGCCGGCTGGTCGCCGTGGGCGTTGCTGCTGCTGGGGGTGGGCATCGGCATCGCGCAGGAGATCTCCCACTTCCTGCTCATCAAGGTGCTGGGGCTGCGCATGACCCCGCCCCGCTCCGAGAACTGGGGGCGCAGCTTCGGCGTCGTCGCGTTTCTCGCCATCGTATGCCTGGTGCGCCACGAGCGCGCGGGCCTGGTGGGCCTCACCTACGGCTTCATGGGCTGGGGGTTCGGGTTTCTGGTGGGGATGACCGTGCAACTGCTAGGCGTCCGCACTGGCCAGCAGCGCAACTGGTGGCGCTGCATGGAAACCATCATCGGCCTCTTCGGCGGCGCAGTTCTGGCCGTAGGGATGCTGTCGCTGAGCAAGACCCTGCCGCTTGCGCGGCCGCTGCCCGCCCCCTGGACTATACTCGCCGCCTACGGCGTGTTGTGGCTGATCGTGGTCTTTCACATCCAGCATGACTTCAGATTCTTCGAACGCGCTGGCTTTCTCAGCAAGGGCTGGTGGGCCGGGCGCACACCGCAGGGGCTCAGTCGCCTGACTGCCGCGCTGTTTGTGATGGTGTTCACGCTTGCGCTCATCGCGTGGCACCTGTGGGGACCCGGCAGCCCGCGCGCCCTCAACCAGGTCGCGCTGCTGTGGCTCACCGGCGCGTGCGTCGTGCTGGGATGTCTGTTCGACCTCTCGCGCGAAGCCGGGCCGCGCGGGGCCGTCAATGTGCGCTGGAACGTGCCGCCATACGTGGTGATCGTGATCGGGGCGCTGCTGCCGCTGCCGCCCTTCGCGCCGCCCCTGCCCGTCATCGGCGTCGCTGACTTCTGGATATTCGGCATACCCCTGGCCGTGGTGCTGACGCTGATTTTCGGCAAGATTACGTCATCGCTGTGGAAGGAAGACCCGCCGTATGCTCACCGCCGGTTCGGGCCGGGGGCGGACAATGACGTGCATGCCTACGTTCCCCCGGCCAAGAGGAGGGGGGACACCACCGCCGCGAAGTAGCTGATGACGCGGCAGTAACCTGAAAGGGAGGGCGTTCTCATGCACGGAGTCAACGTGGTGGCGGTGTTGCTGGTGGCGCTGGCAGGTGGGATCGGCTGGGGCATACGCGGCTGCTATGGAGGCGCGCCAGGCGCAACCCTGCCGGGGGCGCTTATCGCCCTGATGATCTGCCTGCTGTCGGGCCGGCCGGACTGGCAGCAGGCCAGCCTGTACATCGCCGCGGTGAGCGCGTGCGGCCTCGCATATGGCGGCTTCATGAGCCACGTCAAGCTGGCGCATTTCTCCCGCAGCGCAAGCCACCTCAATGCGGCCTACGGGCTAGGCGCACTGTTCTTCGTCACCAGCCTGTGGGGCGGCATCGGGGGCGGGGCGCTCGGCCTGGTGTTGGGCGGGTGGTCGCCGTGGGCGATTATCATCCTCGCCGCCGGGATGGTGATCACCGCGCGCATCGCGTACTATCTGCTCATAGACCTCATCGGCATCCGCCTCACGCCACCGCGCGACGAACGCTGGGCTCGCACCTTCGGGGCGTTTCTGTGCATGGCGGTCGTGTGCGTGGCGCGCCGTGAGCACGCCGGGCTGGTAGGCCTGACTTACGGCTTCATGGGCTGGGGGTTCGGGTTTCTGGTGGGGATGTTCATCCAGTTGCTCGAGATACGGGCATTCGGGCACCGCTCATTCAACTGGTGGCGTGCGATGGAGGTGACGATCGGCTGTGCGGGCGGCGCCTCCCTCGCCATCGGCATACTCCCGCTCGCCCGCACCCTCCCCGAGCTGCCGCCCTTGCCGGCGCCTTGGCTGGCGCTCGGCGCCTATTTCACATTGTGGTTCATCGTCTTGCTTCACGTGCGCACCAACTTCCGACACTACAAGCTCAACGGGTTGCTCCTCGAGGGGCGGTGGGCAAACCGCACCGCGCTCTGGCTCGCGGACGTGACCTCGGCGGCGCTGGCGGTCGTGATTGGGATCATCCTGGCGGCGTGGCATTTCTGGGGCCCGGCTGACCCTCGCGTGGGCGTGCAGGCGTCGCTGCTTGGCCTGGCGGGGATGTGCGTCTTGCTGGTCAGCGTGCTCGAACTGGGCACAGACAGGGACCAGCAGCTCAGCAGCAACGTCAGGCGGATCCACATAGCGGCCGTTTGGTGGTTCGTTCCCCCCTACATCGTGCTCATCGCGGGCACTCTCGCCATGCCGCCGGCCTTCGCACCGCCGCTGGTGCAGGGGGTAAGCGTGGCGGACTTCTGGAAGTATGGCGTCCCGCTGGCGGTGGCGCTGGCGATCGTGTTCTCGAAGATCACCTCGTCGCTGTGGGATAAGGACCCACCCCAAGCGCACCGCAGGTTCGGCCCTGGCGCCGACAACGACGTCTACGGCACCGTTGCGCCGCCGAAGCCGTACCAGGAGCCCAAGCCACGAAGTAGCACGGGAGGTCGTGGGTGAATGGTGCGCGGCGGCCTAAGATACGCGAGAGAGTCACCTAAGCTCATACTACGCTTGGGACATAATCCACAGGGTTCGTCTGGTGGAGACGGTAGAGCTGTGTGCTCCGCATCGCAGGATGCCGTACGTAGGGCCGCACGGCTTGCCCCTCGATCCTGACTACGTCCCACGCGCTGCGGCCACGCAATCGGCTTCGTGCTTACTGCGGCTGTGGTCCGGCAGGGCCAGCGGTTTTGTAGCGCTCGACGAACTGCGCCGTCAGGTCAATGTAGAAGTATCCGAATTCCTTGGTAGGCTCAATGTGGCTGTGCTCATCGAGCTCGTTGAAACTGGTTACGTGCAGCCAGTCAGCCCCCGCGGCTAGCGCGGCCTCGAACGTACGCCGGTAGTATTCGCCGTGCTCTCGCTCGCGCCAGCCCGCGCCTCCGGGCCCATACTCCCGCCCCGGGATTTTTCGCTCGTCAAAACCGGGCATGATCGTGCCGCAGAATTGCGCCGGGCGGCGCTTGCCCTCGTCGGTTTGATTGAAGGCTTGCACACTTGCCGCCATCTCGCGGTAGAGGGCGCGCACATCCTCAGTGTCAACCAGGGTATAGATTTCCAGCCCCCTGAGCGCCGTCAGGTAGGCCGGGTCCATCTGATTCGACGGCAGGAAATAGCCCCGCGCGCCCTGCGCCTCGAGGCGGTCGAAAAGTGCGCGCCACTGTTCCGGCGGGTACTGCCAGGTGCCCCATATCAGCACCACCGGAACGCCTTCCTTCCGGAGCACGCGCCGGTCGTCCCGGTGGGCGGTCAGATAGTAAAGGAGCGCATCGTATATCTCATCCAGGGTCCGCCCGTCGCCTTCGAGGTCAATGCAGACCTCGAAGTCCCGTCCAGACGCGATTTCAATCACTCTCTCAAGTTTGGCGGTCCAATCAGGCTGGTCAAACCACGACACCGCAAACGCGTCGAGCTTGGCGCGCTGGGCCATTTCGACGTGCGCTCTGATTACCTCCGGGTCGGAGGAATCGTAAGGCCCCAGGAGGGGGTGGACATCCTCGAGGGCTGCATTGCCCTGCCCGGGCTTTGTGGGCCAGCGATCGGGCTTGAACCAGATGTAGTAGTAGGCGAGGGCGATTCGCTGCGCGTCATGTGCTTGATGATTCATGCGGCACCGCCTCTTCGCGACAATAATAGCGCGGCCGGGCGCCAAAGTCGAGTGGGCGCCCACCTTAGGGTGTAAACTCCGAGTGTTGGTCTCGCCCGCAGCCAGGTGCCGGTCGCCGAGCCATGGAGCGGCAGGCGCCTCGCCTGCCAAACTGGATGGACACAGCCGAGGGCGGCTGTGCTCCATACGGATACGCTACCCCAGACCAACAGAACTCGCTCACACCCCGACCTTGCGGTTACCCACTTTGCTGTGCGGCACAGGCAACCTGAGCGCCGCGCAACGTCAGCCGCGATGATGGCTACTCCGGGCGCAGGGAGAGGCTCCTTGCTCGGCGAAGAGCGCGTCGCGGCAGGGCCCTGGTGGCGTGGCAGGGGCGTTACTGGCAGATGGTCGCTAACAAAGCGACCACGAAGCCAGGGACGCCCAGGCTATGGCTGGCTGAAGAGTTCGTCTGGTCCCAGCGGCGCCGGACCTTCCACCCAAAGAGAGGATTATGTACGTGTTCGTCGCCGTGGTCGAGAAGGACCAGTGGTATGCGGGCGGGGCCTACAGCGACATCAAGACTCGCCTCGAGGCAGCTTCGGGTGAGCGATGCCTGGTGGCGCCGTACCAGGAGTTCGACCTGAAGGTAGTGGAGGACCTCCGTCCCCGCGCCATCGCCATGAGCGGCTTCGGCGGCCATTGGGAGGACCGCCAGGTGGCGTGGTTCCTGGGTATGGACGAGGTGCTGCACCACGCGGATCTGCCTATCATCGGCTTCTGCGGGAGCCACCAGCTTATCGGGTTCTCCTTCAACAAGAACTTGCGGAAGGTGAAACTGCTCAAGGATGAGCCGATGCGCAAGCTGGGCCCGGAAGAGGACCTGCCCCGCGTCGCCACCGATATCCATGAGTTCTACGTCGCCAGCGGGTTCTTCCCGATCACCAGGGTGGCGAACGATCCGCTCTTTCACGGCTTGCCGAAGCGAATGATGATGAACTGCTCCCACTACTGTGAGGTCAAGCAGTTGCCACCCGACTTCGAGCTGCTCGCCACCAGCGGTCACTGCAAGATCGAGGCGATGCGGCACCGAAGCCGGCCGATCTATGGCACGCAGTTCCATCCGGAAGCCTTTCGTGAGCCGTTCCTGCACGGGCGCGTGCTGCTGGAAAACTTCGCGCGTATCGTTGATCGGTTCTGGCAGCAGCGGGGCGCCGAGAAGCCGGCGCACGCGTAGCAGCGGGCGGGTAATTCCGGACCTCGGCGCGGGTGCCGGTGGCGGCGGCGCGTGATGGTCACGGAGTGGGAGCGAATGCGCAGGATGTGCATCATCGGGGCCGGGAACGCAGGCGCGGCGATCGCCGGCGACATGACCCTGGCCGGCCACGAGTGTCGGCTGTTCGAGTTCCGGGAGTATCGCGCGAACCTGGAGCACCCCGACTGGTCGGGGTGAATCCTCACGCCTCATATGGTAGCTTTGCCGCAACTTCCGCCCAAACGCGCCTCTCCGTCGCTGCCGCTATCCCGCCACTCGACAGTTGCGGTATTACAGGCCCGCTTTTCGGCACCATTCGCCGCCACTTTTAGGCCGAAGATTCTGGCCAGAATCGCTTGAACTCTTCGGCTGTTCTCGCGGCTGCAGCGGCTAGAGGTGGAGATTAGGAATAGGGCGAATCGGGAATTCTCAAGGCTTTTGGGGGAGCAATAGGATTCCAGTTGCCGGGGGGTGCTTATGGCGGTGTCTCCTGTTAAGCCAACGCTGTCTGGCCCGTATTTGGACGAACTGCCACAACTTGCGCGTAATACTCTGCGAGCTACCCGGTGTTCGCTATGGATATCCGTCGGGGTGAACACAGGCGCGCTGATCGCGGGGGGCGGTCTTCTGGTAGCAGTGACCATAAGCGGTGAATGGTGGCGGGCGGTGATAGAGGCCCTGGGAGGTATTGGGATTATTGTCACGGCGCTGGTTAGGAATCCTCTGCGCACCATCAACTACATCACCCCGCGCCTGGTGCAGGTCCAGGTGGCGTACTTGACCTTCGTGGCGCAGGTCAGCGTGCTGGAGGACGCGTCCTGCACTCTGACGGCTCAGCGGAGGTTCGAACTTCTAAAAGAGGCGAGGTCTGACTGCGTTAATACGTTGCAGTATTGCTTCACCGAACCAAGGACCTCGTGAGTCGTTCCACGGGGGTCATGGTTTGCGCTCCGCCAGCATCGTGCCAAAGAGGAGAGGAAGGCGGGGATGGTTTCACCGGATGTGCAGAACCGGACACCAGCGAAATTGCAGCCAAGGCGCTGGAGGGAGTTCCCTGCCTCAACGTGGTGTTCCGCCTACGCCGGCTGGTAGTGGGTCAGCGTCACGCAAGCAAGCTCACGAGCCGTCCCACTGTTCACACGTAGGGGGGGCGCGCTCGTCTGGCGCTAATTCTCCGGCGCACTCGGCTTCGCCTGGCCACGCAGTTGCTCTAGCAGGCGCGTGGATTCAGCGTATGAACCCGCGTAGTCCGGGACCCCATTCGCGTGTTTGTTGAAGTGCTCCAAGCGCTCTGTGGCCTTCTCTAGGTCACCGAGGTTCGCATAGGCCACACCCGCAAACAGATACGGGGTCAGCCACTCAGGGGTAGTTCGGATCTCCGTTTCGCATAACTCCGCGAGCGCCTTCCAGTTCCTGGCTTCGTTCAGAGACATGATCTTCCGAAAGGCTTCGGACTCCCCTGACTCTGCCGTGAACTCTCCCGCCGCCGGCCTTGATACGTGTTTGAAGCCGTTAAACTCATAGGTCACAACCGGCGCGTAGGGGTTCACTTCCGGGTTGATTGTCACGTCACCGCCCGCGATGACATTCGGGCCGCTCACGTTCTTCTGGGTAACTTTGACTCCAGATGGGATAAGGGGCGCCCGTTGCGACGCGGATGGCGAGACGACCGTAGGCTTTGATGCCGCCTTGGGGGTTGGGACCGCGGTCTCTACACTCCGACCCCGTGTCGGCTTCTCTCTTTCCTGAGGCGGCGGTGGTGGACTATCCCTGTTCTCGGCAACCACGGCGTGCGGGCGTCGAGACTGCGTAACCGCGGGACTAGCTGAGATCGCCGATCTGCCCACCAAGTAATCGGTCACCCACAGGGCACCCCCCAAGAAGATAGCGGCAAGGGCTCCCCATCGCCACCTGTCGCGGATGCTCTTTACGGAGAAGACTCCCAACATGCCGAACAGCCAGGCAACCACTAGGAGGACTCGGCCCGCCATCACTTGGCCATAAGCCAAGAGGCCAACCGCGGTCGCAAAGCATGTGATAGCCCCACCGGGTGGCCCTTTCTCGATGACCTTCCTGCGTAGCACCTTGTCGCGAGGTCTCTTTGGCATAGTGCAATACTAGCACAAAAACGCCGTCTCGCGGACACAATAAGAAGAGGCCGGGTGTGTTCGCGATGCGCTGGTCAGTGGCGGGCCGGAGCAATTGGCCGGGAAGGCGCCGTGCGAAGCAGATGAAAGACCCGGCGTATAGCCATGCTTACGCGCCGCACCCCTCGTTTCCGTCCTTCTTGGCTCGCACGATTCCACCTCGAATCGGCTTGACTTTTCCCGCCTTCAGAGTGACGAATGCGCCTGAGGCGCACAAGTACGCCTGAGGCGCACAGGTGTAGCCACAGCTCGTGCTACGCAGCGGGTTTGCTTCGCCAAGGCTACGCAGGCTCTCGCGGCTTCGCAGAGCAGGAGTGGTGGAAGAGACCTGACTTGGCGGTCGTCCGCGGAGCTACTGACGCCAGGCCCGGATCTGACAGTCGCGGTCGTCTCGCAGGAGATGACCAAGCAGGACCTCCACGGGCGCGACGAGTACTAGCACAGAGTGCCAGAACATGCAGACAGGATGACGGCTCCGGCAGGAGAAGTGAGCAAGATGCCGTTCACGCTGACGGCAACCAAGGGGCGAATGGATTCCGAGACCCCACGGCAGGGGGCGACGGAGCCGAACTGCGTCACTGCATATCTGGTGTGGACAATTGGCAAGAAGACTGATCCATATTGAGATGATCCATGCGCTGTCGGATTTTGGCAGTGTAGCGAATAGGCTGGAGAGGACCGGCGAGGAGATGCTGACCGTCGCCGGCTGGCAGAGGCACCAGGAATCGGTGGCGAGGTTCTGGGACAAGCTCCGAACCGAGCTGGAGGTGAGATTGGAGAGGGAGCTGCCCGGGGCGGACTGGGGGAGAATGCGGATCTACCAGGACGGAATGCCGGTGGCGGGAGAAGACGCCCGGCGAATAGTGAATGAGGTGGCGGAGGCGGGAAGCCCGAACTATCGGTTGGTGAGAGACCTCGTGGCGCGGGGGGCGCAGATAGAGCGCACCGAGGACCCCGGTCTGCTCAGGGAGGAATATGAGTTGGCGCGCGGGCTGGCGACCGCGCGCGGGCCGGTGGAAGAAGCGCAGGCGGTGCAGGCGTACCGGCAGCGCGGCGGCGAGCTGCTGCGGGCTCGGGATATCTTCATCGCCAGGCGGATAGATGAGACCCTGAAGCAAGGGGAGCTGGGGTTGCTGTTCATTGGGGCGCTGCATCGCGTGCTCGACCACCTGCCGGCTGACATCGAGGTCGTCTCGCTGCTCTAGCGCTTATCATTACCCACAGCGTGCTCAACGCCGACCGAGGGGTGCACTGGGCGCGGGGTCGCCCTTCGGCTGCGCTCCCTTCGGCTCCGCTCAGGGCAAGCCTTCGACTGCGCTCAGGGCAGGGCAGGGCAGGGCAGGGCAGGGCAGGGCAGGGCAGGGCAGGGCAGGGCAGGGCAGGCTCTGACCCCGCGAGGCTTCGCGGCTCGCCAGAGGCGAGTGAACCTCAGCGCTTGCCCGCCGCAGGCGGGAAGCCGCGCCCGGTTCGAGCGCGAGGCTTCCCGATCGCGCCATCCATCGCCCGACCGAGATGTGGGTAATGCTAAGCTTCTAGCGGAGGTCAGCGCTGACCGCGACGACGGCCTTGTCGCCTGATGCGGGCTAGGACATTCAGACGACCGGAGAAAAGACTCAAACGGATTGTCGGAGGCAAGCAGATCGCGAATGATGTCACTGCATCCGCACAATCCATGCTAATCGCCGGTTGCGCAGCGAAGCAACATCTGGTAGAGTCGCCGCGGGAATACGGATTAGAGTCGAGATAACCTGTTACCGCGGTGGTCAAGGGAGCCATCCAGCCCCGTCATGGGGTAGAGTCTGGATGGCTTTTTTGTTGGCTGGACGGCACGGCCATCGGAGCGAAGGCGCGAGCACCGCGCTTATGCTAGACAGGAGGGAGGTGAGACAGAATGGCAGTTGAGAAGGCGATCGCTTCCTCGAGTCTGGTGGAGGTAATCGATCGGATCCTGGACAAGGGCATCGTCATTGATGCCTGGGTCAGGGTTTCCCTGGTGGGCATTGAGCTGCTGGCCATCGAGGCCAGGATAGTCATTGCCTCAGTGGAGACCTACCTGAAGTACGCCGAGGCCATCGGGCTCACGGCCACCGCCGCCGCCCCCGCTTGAGCGGAGAACGCGATCACCGGGTAGCGAGGGCGCGGTTGGGACCCCGGCGGTTTCGACCGCGCCCGGCCCCGGCGTGGGGCGCCCGAGCTGCTGAGCTGGCGGCGGCAAGCGACGGGTTAGGGCTAGAACAATAGTGAAAAGGGAGACGATATGGGCACTTTGACTGAGCAAATGCGAAACCTGGCCGCGGACATCACGAGCAGCCGCGACGAGCGGCACGCCTGGCTGGGCGCCCTGAGGGAAGAGGTGGGCGCCCTGCGCGGGGAGATCCGCTCCGGCTGTCGGGAGCGAAGGACCTGGGCCAGGTCGCTGCGGGGCGAGGTCGGCAAGATGTGCGGCGAGATCCGCGCTGATCTCCGCGGGGCGCGCCGAGCGTGGCAGGAAGGGACCTCGGCGCGGTTGCGTTCGGGCGCACAGACCTCGCCGGCGAAGCGCGCGAGGCCGAGCGGCAAGCGCCACAGGTGAGGAGTTGGGCGCCCCGATGGTTGCTTCGAGGCGCCCAACCCGAACTCCACCCGAATCGAGGTCCGAATGCGCGGAGAGAGCGCGAGGATGGAAAGGCGTAAGCAGTCAATGGCCGAGCTTTGCTGTGCGTTCTGCCACGGCACGGGCAAAGACCCCTTTGACTTACTTTCAAGCCATGCGTCATGCGAGGTGTGCGGGGGGTCGGGCAAGGTAACGGTGACCGAGCCAGCGCACTCGTGCGCCTTCTGCCGCGGCAGCGGGGTATTCCCGGGCAGCCGCCTCACTTGCACGGTGTGCATGGGCAAAGGCATGGTCACGGTCGCCCAAGCGGCAGAGCCATGCCGGACATGTGGCGGCGCCGGCGTGCGGGCGGGGCGTTTTCTGCCCTGCTCGGCGTGCGGCGGCAAGGGCTTGCTGGCCGGGGTTTCCGCGCCCGCGACCAGGCTCAGCGGGGCGAGGATCTTGCAGAAAGGCAACAGATGACAGAAGACATGATGATGACGGTGCTGGAGCCGCAGCCGCAGCCTGGATTTGTCGAGACCGACTACGTGCGCAACATCATGCTGCGGGCGCACAGCTACCTGGAGGCGGGTTTCCCGGTGCACTTTCGCGGCGGATCGGGCACGGGCAAGACAACGTTGGCTATGCATCTCGCCCACCTGGTGGGCCGGCCCGTGGTGCTGATTCATGGCGATGAGGAGTACACCACCTCCAATCTCGTGGGAGGCGAATACGGCTACCGCCTACGCAAAGTCGTGGATAACTTCATCCACTCGGTCCTAAAGACCGAGGAGGACTTCTCTCGCCGCTGGGTGGACAACCGCCTCACCTTCGCCTGCAAGTACGGCTTCACGCTGGTGTACGACGAGTTCACGCGTTCCCGGCCCGAGGCGAACAATGTCCTGCTCTCCATTCTCCAGGAGAAAATGTTGGAATTGCCGATGGCCCGGGGAGATGAAAACTACCTGCGGGTGGACCCGGATTTTCGCGCCATCTTCACCTCCAACCCGGAGGAATACGCCGGCACCCACAAGGTTCAGGACGCCCTGCGCGATCGCATGGTCACAATTGACCTGCATCACTTCGACTGTGAGACCGAGGCTGCCATTACGCAAGCGAAATCTGGCATCTCGCGGCAGGAGGCGGAGAGGATCGTGAATCTGGTCCGCGAGCTGCGCGAGCGAGGCCGCTACGAGTTCGCTCCCACGGTGCGCGCATCCATCATGATTGCCAGGATTGTCCAGGTGCGCCAGGCTGCCGTGGAGACCGGCGACCAGGCTTTTCGTGAGACTTGCCTGGACGTGCTGTGCCCGGAGCCCCGGCAGGGCGGCAGTCGCGGTGACGGGAGCAAGCGCAAGGCGCTTATTCAAGATGTGATCGAGAAACTGTGCGTGCGTTCTGCTCCGGGCGGGCAATCGCCGGCCCGCAAGCATCCGCAGCCAGAGGCCCCCGCACAGGGGCTTGGAGCAGCAGGTAGGAGAGGGCGAGACGGACCGGGGCTACAAGCGATGGATTCGCGGCTTGCCGAAGGGCGAGGAGAAACGAAATGACCGATCAGAAGACCGTGCATGTTGCGGAGGCGACGCGAACGGTGACGGCTTTCTTCCAAGAGGTATTGGGCAAGACTGCGCGAGTCATCGCGCTGGAGTGTGACCCCCAGGGGTGGCGCGTGTTGGTGGAGGTGGTGGAAGACAGCGACTATCAGCGGCGACTGGGAAGAAGCGACATGATGGGCGTCTATGAGGTGCACGTCGGTCACAATCTGGAGGTCGTCTCCTATGTGCGCAGGGGGTTGAGGGACCGCACCGCGCTGGAAATGACGGAGACGAGCGCAGTGTAGGCGCAAGGAGAGAAGAGCATGTTTGCCCGCAATAACCTTAATGGCATCAGAACCAGCCTGCGCAGCCGCATCCATTCCCTTCCTCCGAGCCATCGCTCTCCCCACCTGGAGCGCCACCTGCTGGCTAAAGAGAAAAGCAGGCTGGAACAGGAGATTGCGCGGCTGGAGTGTCGGTGCCGCCAGTGCCAGCAGCGGGTGGCGGACATTGACGCTCAGATAGCGGTCACCTGCGAAGACGCGATGCACTCGGAGGGCCCTTCGCCCGCGGCAAATGACGAACGCGCCGCGCGCCGATTCAGCCGCATGGCGATAGACTACTGACGGTGGCGGACGCTGCGGGGGCGGGCCGATCTCGAAGCGCCGGGAAAGGTCGAGGAACGGAGCCCGGCAGGAGAGAGCAATGAAAAAGGATGCGCGACGACCACAGGGGCATGAGAGAAAGGAACCATTGGATGTGGATGTCGGGTTCGGTCTGGGCGGCATCTTCAAGGGGCTGGGTAACTTCATCGAGCTGCTGGGTGAGATGACCGAGGAGGGCCAGGAGGAGGTCACGCGCACCGGGGAAGTGAAGGGACCGGGCCGAACCCGGGCGATGTATGGGTTCACCGTCAAGATCGGCGCCGGCGGCGCGCCGCAAGTGGAGCGGTTCGGGACCGTCCGCGCGCCGAAGATGGGGGCGGCGGTGGAGGAGGTCAGAGAACCGGTGGTTGACGTATTCGACGAGGGCAACGAGGTGGTGGTGATCGCCGAGATGCCCGGGGTGGAAGAGAGCGACATCCAGTTCGAAATCAAGGAAGATATCTTGCTTCTCTCCGCGCGCCACGAAGAACGCAAATACAGCAAGGAAGTGCTGCTGCCGTGCGCCGTGCTCGCCGACACGGCCAAAGCATCCTATGCCAACGGTATCCTCGAGCTGAGAGTGACCAAGGCCCCGGCGGCGGGATAGGTGGAGTTTGCGGTGGAACGGGAATCAGTGCGCAAGGACGGTGGGGTGGCCAAAGCCATCAGCTTGCAGGTTGCCGAGGCCCTCAGCAAGGACGTCGGGCGCGGGATCGCTCGGGTGGACCCGGCGGACATGGAGAAGCTGGGAGCGCAGGTCGGCGACGTCATCCTGGTGGGGGGCAAGCGGAAGACGGCGGCCCGGGTGATGCCGGCTTACCCTGAGCAGCGCGGCAAGGGCCTGCTGCAGATAGATGGGATCACGCGGGAAAACGCTCAGGCCGGCCTCGATGAGAAAGCAATAGTGGAAAGGGCCGATGGGCGGCCGGCCCAGGTAATAGTCCTCTCCCCGCTCGGCAGTGTTAGCGCATTGCGCGGCGAGAAGGATACCGGCTACCTGGGGCGGCTGCTGGAGGGGCTGGCGGTGACCGCCGGCGACCGGGTGCGCGCCACCTTGTTCGGTTCTCGCTTTCAGGACTTCCTGGTGGCGGAGACGGCTCCGCGGGGGGTGGTCCTGGTGCAGGGCGCCAGCACCATCAAGGTCCGCGAGGAGAAAGCCGCGGAGAGACGGACCGGGATTAGCTACGAGGACATCGGCGGTCTGCGCAAAGAGATCCAGCGGGTGCGGGAGATGATCGAGCTGCCGCTCAAGCACCCGGAGGTATTCGAGCGGCTGGGGATAGAGCCCCCGAAGGGGGTGCTGCTGCACGGCCCTCCCGGCACCGGCAAGACCCTCATTGCCCGGGCGGTGGCCAATGAAACCGACGCCTACTTCGTCGCCGTCAACGGCCCGGAGGTGATCCACAAGTTCTACGGCGAAAGCGAGGCCAGGCTTCGCGGCGTTTTCGAGGATGCTGCCCACCACGCTCCCAGCATCATTTTCCTGGACGAGATTGACGCCATCGCGCCCAAGCGGGCTGAGGTGACCGGCGAGGTGGAGAAGCGGGTGGTGGCGCAGCTGCTCGCCCTCATGGACGGCCTGGAGCAGAGGGCGCAGGTGATCGTGATCGGGGCCACCAACATCCCCGGCAGCCTGGACATCGCGCTGCGGCGGCCGGGGCGCTTCGACCGCGAAATCGCCATTGGCATCCCGGACCGAGAAGGCCGCTTGGAGATACTCCAGATTCACACCCGCGGCATGCCGCTCACCCCGCACGTCGACCTGGAACACATCGCCGGCATCACGCACGGCTTCGTCGGGGCGGACCTGGCGGCGCTGTGCCGCGAGGCGGCAATGGCCTGCCTGCGCGTGTTCCTGCCGCGGGTTGACTTCGAGCTGGAAACCCTGCCCTACGAAGACCTGCTCAGCCTCGAGGTGAACATGGAGCACTTCCTGGAGGCGCTGAAGGAAGTGGAGCCGTCGGCCATCCGGGAGGTGCTGGTGGAAATCCCCGACGTGCGCTGGGAGCAGGTGGGGGGACTGGAGGAAGCCAAGCGCGAGCTGCGCGAGATGGTTGAGTGGCCGCTCAAGCACGCCGGGCTGTTCGCCTTCGCGGGCATCAGGCCGCCGCGGGGCATACTGCTCCACGGCCCCCCCGGCAGCGGCAAGACCCTGCTCGCAAAAGCGGTTGCTACCGAGAGCGAAGTGAATTTCATCCCGATCAAGGGTCCTGCGCTGCTCTCCAAATGGGTGGGGGAATCCGAAAAGGGCGTGAGAGAAACTTTCCGCAAGGCCCGGCAGACGGCTCCGTGCATCGTGTTCTTTGATGAGGTGGATGCCATTGCTCCCAGGCGGGGTTCGGCGGGGGACGCCCATGTGAGCGAGCGCGTGTTGAGCCAGTTGCTCACAGAGTTGGACGGCATTGAAGAGTTGAAGGGAGTGGTCGTGCTGGCGGCTACCAACCGTCTTGATATTCTGGACCCCGCCCTCTTGCGGCCGGGCAGGTTCGATTCCTTGATCGCCCTGTCGCCGCCCGACCAGGAGGCGCGGCGGGAGATCTTCCGGGTGCACACAAGGGGCCTGCCGCTGGCCGAACCTGCCGACCTGCGTTCTCTGGCGCAGGCAACCGAGGGATTCGTGGGCTCTGATATCGAGGCCGTGTGCCGGAAAGCCGCGACATTGGCGATCCGCGATTTTCTCGCCGCCAGCGATACCGAGAAGCCGGACTACACCAGCTTCGTCATCCGCAAGTCCCATTTCCAGGAGGCCCTGGCGCTGGTGGGCGCGCAGATCCACCGCCCAGGGTCGCGGGAGCAGTGATGGACGCCGAGGGCAAGTGCATCCTGTGCATCGTTGAAGCGGGACCGCTGGCGGATGTGCGCGAGAGCGGAATCTACACCATTCCCTATCGCGACATCGCCGCGGTGGTGAGGGACGTCCCGCTACCGGCGCCGCAGCCGACCCGACAGGACCTCGTGAGCCACCTGCGCACGATCGAGCACATCATGACCACTCGGACGGTGATCCCGGTGGTATTCGGCAGCATCGCGGACAGTGACGAGGAGGTGAGCGACGGCCTGCTGGCTTCCCGCTACGATGAATGGCAGGCGCTGCTGGCACACCTGGCGGGCAAAGCGGAACTAGGGCTGAAAGCGCTCTGGAAAGAGCTGGAGGCGGTTTTCGCGGAGATCGTGGCCGAACGGGAGGATATTCGCGCACTGCGCGACGCTATCGGGGGCCGCCCGCAAGCGGCCACCTATCAGGGACGGATAGAGATCGGCGAGATGGTTGCGCAGGCGCTGGAGGAGAAGAAGCGCCGCGAGGCAGCGGTGATCCTGGAGGCGCTGGCGCCGTTGGCGGCCGAGGTGCGGAGCGGGAAGTTGCTGGGGGAGCGCATGATCCTAAACGCCGCCTTCCTGGTCGAGCGCGGGCGCGAGTCCGAGTTCGACGGCACCGTGTCCCGGCTCGCAGAGGACTTCGGCGGGCGCTTGGCCTTCAAATACGTAGGTCCTGCACCGCCGTTCAATTTCGTCAGCGTCTGATACATCGAATTAAGAGGGCAAGCAGATGGGGCTCCTGGGATCATTGGCAGGTCTTCCGTTCGCGCCGGTGAAGGGGCTGGTCGCGCTGGCGCGGCAATTGCAGCAGCAGGCCGAGCAAGAGAGAGAACTAGAGCTCGCCCAACTCCAGGCAGAGGTGCTGGAGCTGGAGCTGCGTTGCGACCGCGGCGAGATGCGCAAAGAAGACCTCGCAGAGAAAGAGGCGGAGTTGCTGCAAAAAGTCGGCGCGCTGGCGGGCGCGGCTGGAGACCAGGAATGACGGCGAACAAAGCGACGACCGGCATCTACGTCTATTGCATCACCGAGGGGGAACCGATTTGCGCCAGCGCCGGGCTGCACCCGTTTCGGGCGGTTCACTCCGTCGTGCACGAGGATATCCTGGCGGTGGTGAGCCGGGTGTCGCTGGAAGAGTTCGGGCCGGACGCCCTGTCGTCTCAGTTGGCAGATGCGTGCTGGCTCGAAAGGGAGGCGCGGGGGCACGAAGCAGTGATCGAGAAGGTGATGCAGACCCGCGCGGTGCTGCCACTGAAGCTCTGCACCGTCTATCGCACCGCGAGAAGGGTGAGCGCCTTGCTGCGCTCCCGCCGGGACCAGTTTCATCGAGCGCTCGCCATGCTGCGGGGGAAGGAAGAGTGGGAGGTCAAGCTGTTCGCGGCGCCCGCGCCTTCGGAGGCCGATGCGGCGGAGAGCGAACCGCAAGACGCCTTGCCCGGAAAGGAGTACCTGGTGAGAAAAGCGACGGCGCGGCTGCGGGCCTCGGCGGCGATTTGTCAGACGCACCGCTACGCGCAGCGGTGCTTCGAGGAGGTGGCAACCTGCGTCGAGGACATTCGGCTGAGGCCGATTGATGCGGAAAGCAGCCTCGGCCAGGCTGGTCTCATCTGGGATGCTGTCTGCTTGCTCGCGAACTTGTGCGTTCCCTCCTTCTGCCAGCGCCTGGAAGCCCTGGGCAACGAGCTCGGCGGCAAGGGACTGGCGCTGCGGGCGAGCGGCCCGTGGCCGCCTTATCATTTCACCCAGATCGGGCAGGACGATGGCGCTTTATCCGAACACGCTTGAAGCCAGGGAGGTCACCCTCTTTGATCTGCTCGACACCGCCTTGGACCGTGGCATCGTGGTGCAGGGGGACGCCACCATCTCGGTGGCAGATGTGGACCTTGTATTCCTGGGCCTGAAGGTGGTGCTGACTTCGGTCGAGACCATGCGCTCCTGGCGGCGTGGGGGCGATCAGGGCAGAGAAAGCAAAGATAACTCTAACTGCCGGACGCTGGCTATTACGCAGCCGCATGGGGCACAGCCGCCCCCGGCTGTGAATGGACGCGATGCCTGCCCTGAGGACGGCGAAGGGGCCGGCTCTGAGCGCAACCGAAGGGAATCGCGCCGCTACAAGGCTGTCGCCGACACCGGCCATCTGCCGACGCATCCGCGCCCGCCGCTGCGCGCGCCTTCCGCTTTCGCGGGTGACGAAGTTCCGCTACAGCCGACGAAGGGGTCGCCTGAAGGCGCGAAATGTCGCGCGGTGAGGCGACCGCGCGCCCCCTGCGAGCGCCTGGCAGCGGAACCGGAGAAGGCCGAGAAGGGGCTGGCCAAACTAGTGCTGACGGTGGTTGAGCTGCTGCGCCGGCTGCTGGAGCAACAGGCGATCCGAAGAATGCAGGGGGGCTCTCTGAGCGAAGAGGAGATCGAGCGCATGGGCGAAGTCTTCCAGAGGCTCGAGCATAAGATTAAGGAACTGAAGCGAGTGTTCGGCCTTGAGGGCGAAGAGTTGAACCTGGAGCTCGGCCCCTTGGGCAGGCTGATGTGACCTGGACGGCAAGCGTCTGATATCCGCACGGGGAGACACCATGACAAGCACCTATGGCGCGCAGATAGTCCATCCAACCCATGCTACGAACCTGGCGGAGATCCTGGAGCGCGTGCTCGACAAGGGGATCGTGGTCGCCGGCGACATCACCATTTCCATTGCCGATGTCGAGCTTCTCAAGATCAAGATTCGTTTGCTGGTGGCATCGGTGGACAAAGCGAAGGAGATGGGCATTGACTGGTGGGAACATGACCCCGCGCTCTCTTCCAAGGCCCAGCAGTTAGATCAGCAGAACGATCACCTGCGCCACCGGGTCGAGGAGTTGGAAACCGCGCTGGCGAGGGCGGGAACAAAGGCGACATCATAGCAGCGCAGCGCAGCGCAGTGGCGCAGCCGGCGGTGATGGTGAGACCGCACGGAACCGGCCACCTTCGCGCGGCCGCGGTTGCGCCGGCGCACCGGTGCAGCCGTGGCACGAGGTGACCGCTCTCATCCCGCATCCTGTAAAGCGAGCGGCCGTAGGCTTGGTCCGGGGCCAATTCGAGGGGAGTGCAGGTCAGCGGGCGACCGTTACCCACTCGACCCGTTGGATCGAATTGGCTCCCATAGGGCTGCTGGCAGCAGGTTTCCCTTCGCGTAATCGCTGACCGCCCATCGGATAGGGCCCACAGCGTGATCTCCGAGCGCGGCTCTCCTCTCCGGCACCATTTTTGCTTCGTCTGCGCTGGCACGCCCGGGGTTTGCGCCGTCTTTCTCGATCGATGGCTAGACCTTGGTGGCACGGTGAGTGAGGCGGTGGTATAGTAGGATCCTTGGCGGCCGAAGAGGGACTGTCGGCAAGCTCGCCGTATTGTATGCGATTAGGGACGCGAGCGAAGCACCCCTGGAGGAGGCGCTCCAGGCTTTGAGGGTGCTGGCCTCAGGGCGACCGTCAAAGTCGGTCCCCCTGGCGGGCGCTGCGAAACTCAAGTTCTGCCCCGTGCGTCTAATACTAATGGTGGTTGGCCTCTCGGTGTGTGCACTTCGTCGGTTGACCACTGACCTTGTCGCCGCCCGCTGGCGCGGCAATCCAATGGGGGTGTCATGAGAACTCGTGTTGCCATCGGAATCCTGGTATTGGCGGCTGCGCCGGCGCTGGCCGCCAATACCGAGGGGCTCTCGCCCGAAATGTGGAATCGGGTGCGAGCGGCCGAGTCGGTGATGGGCGACCTCAAGCCAATGCCCTCGCCCCAGGCGCCTGCGGGGCTCAGTCTGCGGGAGTGCATTTCCCTCGCCTTCCGTCACAACGCGGGCTTCCGCCAGGACCAGGAACGCCTGCTCAATGCGCAGCGAGGGCTGTGGGCCGCCGCGCAGCGCCTGTTCTACGTTGCCAGCGGCAGCGCGGAACGCGAGCGCAGCCCGGGCGCGACGGCGGAGACGGCGCTGTCGAGCTCGGTGGCGACGCGCTGGGAGGGGACCGACGGTGGCTCAATCCAGGCAAGTCTGGGCACCGGTGTGCAGGAAACGTTCGGCGACTTTTTCTCACAACGACCAGCGCTCGGTCTGAGCTATGATCGGCCTTTGATGAGGGGCGCCGGCCTGGCATCCTCCACCGCGGAACGCATCCGCGGCGCCCGGGTGGCGCTGGCAATCCAAGAGCTCTCATTCTACGACGCGCACCAGCAGCTGGCCCAGAGCGTGATCGAAGACTACTTCGCGGTGCTCCTGGCTGGCGGCGAAGTGGGTATCGCCCAGCGCGCGGTCGAGCGCGCCAAGCAACTGTATGACATCAACTACGCGAAGTTCAGCGGCGAGGGTTTGGCGCAGCCGGGCGAGGAATGGGTCAGCCAGGTGGCGGAGATTGATGTGGATCAGGGGCGCCTGAGCTGGGAGCGGTCCAAGCAATCACTCATTAGCACGCAGCAGGCCTATCGGGATGCGATGGACAGCCTGCTGCTGGACGTGGGCTTGGCGCCCGGCGCCACCCCCGACTTGACTACTGCCATCGCCTACTCGCCGAAGGAGTACGACGAGGCGGCGCTCATGCAGGGTGCCGTGGCCAACAGCACGGAGCTTGGAAGGCTCGAGTTAAGCCGGCAAGACGCGGGGGCGGCGCTGCGGATCGCCCGCAGCGAGCGTCTCCCCGATCTCATTGCCAGCGTTGGCGTCAACGATCTGGGCCAGACCATCGGGGGGACGACTGTCAGCACCGGCTGGTTTGGGGGCGTGCGGGTGGAGGCGCCGCTGTGGGACCGCAGGCGCCGCGAGGACGCCGACCGCGCAGCGCGCGACCTGAGCGTATTGGAGCAGCGCATGGTGGCGGTCCGCGACCAGAGGCGGCAAGAGGTGCAGCGCCAGGTGCGCGCCGCGGCCAGCTTGCGCCTGCGGATTGACATTGGCGAGCAGTCAGTGGCGCTGGCGCGCAAGAATCGCGAGGCGGCTCAGGGTATGTATGATGAGGGGCTGTCCGATTACTTGCGAGTGCTGGATGCGGAAGATCGGCTGGTGGAGGCAGAGCGCTCGCTGCTCCAGCAGCAGGTGCAGTACTTCCTGACGACGGTGCGCGTGCGCCGAGCGCTGGGCGAAGAGGTCACCCAGGGATTGCCCGACTAGAGGCGGCGGTGTTGAAACGGTATCTGATAAGCGTGGTGGTTGTGGGGCTGGCGGCGGCCGGTTTATGGGCCTGGCGGGTCTCCGTGTCGCGGGCCTCGAAACCGCGGGTGGCGGTGGCTGCCGCCACGCGCGGGGAGTTCGTGGTGAGCCTGCTGGTTGAGGGGACTCTCGAAAGCAACGACTCGGTCGTGGTGCGCGCCGGCAAGGCGCCGGGCCAGCTGACCATGATCGTGCCCGACGGTACGGTGGTGGGCGCCGGCGATGTCTTCTGCCGCATCGAATCGCGCGAGCTTCTGCGCAAACAGACCGATGCCGAACTGGCAGCCAAACAAGCGCGCGAGGAAATCGAGAAGGAGCGCCAGAGCGCGGAGGAGATGTACGACAACGCGCAGCGTGCGGTGGATCAGGCGCACAAGGACTTCGAGGTGTGGCAGGAGTCGGTCGGCATGCGCACCAAGCAGGCCGAAGACCAGCTCGAGTTTGACCGCGCCGAGGCCGAACGCCTGCGGCTCGACTACGACCGGTCGCGGCGCATGGCAGCCAAGGGTTACCAGGCTGCGGCGGAGGCGGACATCGCGCGGGCAGCCTATGAGGCGCAGCAGTTCAAGGTCGAGCAGAGCACCAAGGATCTCGAGTTGAACCAGCGCCAGATCGCGTCCGAGCGTCGCCAGAAGCAGAGCCTCGTCGCTGCCGCCGAGCGGCGGGCGAAGGTCCAGCGCGCTCGCATCGAGGAACACGTGTCCCATGCGAAGCAGCGCGCAGAGATCGCGGTCAGGGAGCTGGAGACGGTGCGCTCGGCGTTGGCCGACACCACCGTTATCGCCCCCGCCTCCGGCACCGTCGCGCTTTTCTCGACCTTCCGCGGTGGCGAGCGGCGATCGTGGCGAGAGGGCGATCAGGTTTCCTCCGGCACCCCGCTGGGCAATATCTCCGGCAGCGAGAACATGTCGGTGCGCTGCCGCATCAAAGAGAGCAATATCGCGGTCCTGCGCAAGGGCCAGGAGGCAGAGATCGAGTTCGAGGCGCTCGCCGGCCGCAGGTTTGCGGGGGTGGTCTCCTCCGTTGGGACGGTGGCGCGCGAGGTCTGGGTATGGGAGGATCCCACGGCCGAAGCGAACCAGCGCGTTTTCGACGTTCTGGTCAAGGTCGGACAAACGCGTGGCGGCGGGCTGAAGCCGGGGCTGAACGGGCGGGCCAGAATCATCGTCCAACGCCTGCCGGATGCGCTCTTTGTGCCGCTGGACGGCGTGTTCGAGCGCGCCGGCAAGAGCTTCGTTTACGTCGGGCGCGGCGACGGCTTCGTCAAGCGCGAAGTCGAGATCGGTGATCGCAATGACGTCGCGGTGGTGATACGGGCCGGCCTGTCCGACGGCGAGGAGGTGGCGTTGTCCGAGCCCACGCGCTCGCCAGCGGCAGTGGCGAGGGCGGCGCAATGAGCTTGGTTGAGGGCCGCGGCGTGACGAAGATCTACCAGGCTGGGGCGGTCGAGGTCGCTGCCCTGCGCGATGTGAACTTCGATATCGAAGCGGGGGAGATGGTCGCGGTCATGGGCCGCTCCGGTTCGGGCAAGACGACGCTGTTGAACATCCTCGGCTGCGTGGAGCGGCCGACCAGGGGGCGCTACGTGTTGGGCGGGGAAGAGGTGGCGCGACTGAGCGATACCCAGCGCTCGGCCTTGCGGCTGCGGCGCATTGGCTTTGTGTTCCAGGCCTATAACCTGTTGCCCAGCATGTCAGCGCTTGACAACGTGCTGCTGCCAACCGTGTACAGCGGCCTGCGCAGCGCGCATCAGCGCGCCCGCGAGTCGCTGATGCGAGTCGGGCTCGCGGGACGCGAGCACCATCGGCCGGCCCAGCTTTCAGGCGGCGAGCAACAGCGGGTCGCGATCGCGCGCGCGCTTATCAACAGCCCCTCCATCATCCTCGCGGACGAACCTACTGGGAATCTCGACAGCCACCGCGGCCAGGACGTGTTGGGGCTGTTCCAGGAGCTGAACCGCGACGGAATCACCATCGTGCTGGTGACTCACGAGGAACAGGTCGCCCAGCACGCGCGGCGCATCATGCGGCTGATGGATGGCCGGCTGGCGAGCGACAAGCGGGTCGCCGAGCCGCTGGACGCGCGCGCCGTGCTCGCGCAGATGCTGGCCGGAAGTGAGGACGAGCCATGAGGCGCGGCGGCTATCTGATGCTGGTCGTGGTCGTGGCCGCCCTTGCCGCGGGCGCAGCCTGGCGATTCCGGGCTCTCGACGCGCGGGCGGCTGCGGCCAAGACTGTCACTCCGACGGCGGAGGTCGTGCGCGGACCGCTGGCGGTGACCTTGCCCGCGAACGGAGTCCTCGAATCGGCGGCAGAAACTCCGGTGCGCGCCGAGATTGAGGGCAACCTCATCGGAATCTGTGAAGACAACGCGCCCGTCCAGCCCGGCGATGTCGTCTTTGTGCTCGATACCAAGGAACTCGAGGACCAGCGGGAACAACTGACGCGGGCGCTCACGGACGCGGAGGATGCGCTCAAGACCGCGCAAGGCGATGGCGAGGTTCGGGTGACGCAAGCGGAGAGCGAAGCGGATGCCGCGCGCGAATCCCTGAATCTGGCGCGGGAGCAGGCGCAGGCCGAACGCGAGAAAATCGCGGCTCAGGTCAAGTTCGCCGAGGGGGAGATGGCCCGCGCCGAACGCGAGTTAGCGCGGGCGCAGCGGCTGGCGAAGCTCAACTACATTCCCGGCACCAAGCTTCGCGCCGCGGAGAAGGCATATCGCCAGCAGCAGTTCGCCCTGGAGCAGCAGCGCGCGCAGCAGGCGGATACCGAGAAGCGAACCGCCGAGCAGGTCCGAGATCAGGAGAGCGCTCTGGAGCTTGCGCTCCACGGGGCGGCCAGCGCCACCGCCAATGCCCAGGAGGATACCGAGGACGCGCGCATCAAGGTGGCCGAGGCGCAGCGCAAGCTCGACGAAGTGAACGGCAAGATCGGGCAATGCACGGTGACCGCCCCGGCTGCCGGCCTCGCGGTGATAGAGACCAATACCGAGAACTGGCCCGAGCGGCGCCCCTATCGCCTGGGCGACCAGGTGCAGTCGGGCGCGGCGCCGGTGAAGATCTACGATTTCCGGCAGATGCAGGTGCGCTGTCAGATTGGCGAGATGGATATTTCGCGCGTGCGTCAGGGCCAGGAGGTATTCGTCTCTTCGCCGACCCGGTCGGAGCGGCGCTACCGGGGCAAAGTGGCGATCATCGAGGAGTTGGCGCAGGAGTCCAATGTGTGGCAGGGCGGTACCCCTGGTAAGAAGGTGTTCGGTATCCTGGTGACCCTCGACGAGAGCGACCCGGCGCGCCTGCGTCCGGGCATGACGGTGGACCTCGAGATTGTGCTGAGCAGGGTGCAGGACGCCACCATGGCGCCAATCCGCGCGATATTCAAGGAGAAGGGCCGGCCGGTCGTGTACTGCGCTCGCGGGGATGCCTTCGAGCGTATGCCTGTCACCACCGGCAGCCGCAACGATCTCCTGATCGAGGTGCGCGGAGAGGTTCGCGCTGGTGATCGGGTGGCGCTGGAGCACCCGCCGGCCCGGGCGGTGCGACTGACGGAGGGGCGATGATGCGGGGACGTGCCATTGTTGCCGGATTGGGTATGCTCGTGGTGCTGGGCGCGGCGGGGACTGCCGGCTGGCAGGCGAGGGTGCGCCGCGTGGGCCTCGTAGCCAGGGGTCGCTCCAAGCAGGACCAGCAGATGGTTGTGACGACCACCGCTAAGCGCCAGGATTTCCTCATCACCGTGACTGAGACTGGATCAGTGGCGGCGAAGAACTCGACGCCGGTGATTCCGGAGATTTCCGGGCGCATCCAGTGGGCGTGCGAAAACGGCATCGTCGTTCCGGCAGGGGCGGTGCTGGTGCAGTTGGACACCAAGCGGGCGCAGCAAGACGCGACCGACCTTGCGGTGCGATGCGATGAGGCAAAGCGGCGGCAGGAGAAGTCGGAGGCGGTGGGCAAGGCGCGCATGAAGGAGTTCCGGCTGCGCTTGCAGCGTGCCGAGGATGACGTCGCTGCCTTCGAGCGGCAGCAAGCGGTTGCCCTGCGCCAAGCGAGCGACTCCATCGCATTCCACGCCGCGGAGCTCGAAAAGCGGCGGCAAGAGTTGGAGGTGAAGCGGAGGCTGGCCGCCAAGGGCCTGGTGCCAGGCAGCGAGGTCGAGCGCGAGGAGGCGGGGCTTAAGGCTGCGGAATTCTCGCTTCAGCGCGAGCGCAGCGACTACGAGCTGAAGAAATCCCAGGCCGCAGCCGCGGCGTCGGACAAGCGCAAGAACGTCAACGACACCAGCCGCGACATGTCGCGCTCCCGCTCGTGGTCGGAGCGGGACGTGCGCATGACCGGCAACGAGGTGGATAACCTCCAGCTCCAGGTTGAACGCGGGCGCGCCGACCTGGCGAAAATGACCGTCACCTCGCCGGTGGGTGGACTGGTCGTTCTGTCCTCGGAGGGAGGGTGGCATGGCGACGCGCGCCCGCCGCGCATGGGCGACTGGGTGTCTCAGGGGCGCGAGATTGCGGAAATCGTGAGCCTCGGCCAAATGCAGGTCAAGCTCGAGCTGGATCAGACCGAGATTGCTCGAGTGAGGATGGGGCAACCGGCGGAGGTGAGCATCGAAGCCCTGCCCGGGACCGTGCTCAAGGGCCGAGTGACTTCCATCGGTCAGACGGCACGTCGCCCGCCGATCCAGGGATGGATGGGCGTCTCCGCGTCCGCTACCTTCCCAGTCACCATAGATCTGCCGCCAACCGGGAAGTGGCTGATCCGGCCGGGCATGCGCGCCAACGTGCGCATCGTCGCTCGACGGATCCCGGGAGCGATCATCGTGCCGAGTGGATGCATCTTCCGGCACCAGGGCCATCCGGCGGTGTTGGCCGAGCGCGACGGCACGTTTGCGCGCGTTGCGGTCGCGCTGGGTGAGTCCAACGGCGAATACACGGTGATCACCAAGGGGCTTGAAGCCGGGGAGCGGATCGCGCTCAATGATGTCGGGGCCACCGCCCCGAGCGGGACGGGAGCGAAGGGGCGGCGTAGATGAGGCTGAACCTGGCGCCGCTCACCGCGCCCATCAAGACCGGCTTCCGCGAGCTGTGGAGCCACAAGCTGCGCTCGCTGCTGACCATGCTGGGGATGATCTTCGGGGTGGCGGCGGTGATCGCGATGGTGTCCATCGGCGAAGGCGCCCGTCAGGAAACGCTCCAGCAGATCCGGCTGCTGGGGATCGACGTTTTGCAGGTGCGCCGCGTGGCGTTGGCGGGCGAGATGCAGAACGAGGCAGAGAAGAGATCCCCCTTCGGCCTCAACTACGGCGATGCGCTGGCCCTAGATGAGCTGTGTGATTTCGCCAAGCGAGTGGTGCCTTCATGCCGCGTGTTCGGCGAGGTCGCGGCCGGCCCAAAGGCGATTGACGCGCGCGTCTTCGGCACGTCGCCCGGCTATGTGTGGACTTCGCACCTCGGGGTGGCCGATGGCCGGTTCATAGACGCTCTCGACGTGGCGCAGCGCGCGCACGTCTGCGTGCTCGGCGCCGCGGTCAAGCGCGACGCTTTCGCCTTCGAGAACCCCGTCGGCAAGTTCGTCAAGATCGGGATGAGTAACTTCCGCGTCATCGGCGTCATGCAGGAGCGGGTGCTCGAGACATCGGAGACAACGTTCGCCCTGCGTGATCTCAACCAGGACGTCTACATCCCCATCACCGTCGCGATGGAAGACTTCCAGCTCTACATGGAGAAGGCGATCCCGATGAACCCGGAGGCGGTGATGGGGCTGGTAAGCCAGATGTTTGAGCGCCCTCCGCTGAACCGCCGCCCTATCAGCGAGATTGCGGTGCAGGTCAAGGACCCTGACAAAACCGTGCCCGCCGCCCAGGTGGTCAAGCAGATTATCGCGCGCCGCCACGGAAACATCACGGACTTCCAAATCGTAATCCCCATCGAACTCTTGCGCCAGCGCCAGCAGACGCAGAACATCTTCAACGTCGTCATGGGGGCGATCGCCAGTATCTCGCTGCTGGTGGGCGGCATCGGCATCATGAACATCATGCTCGCCACCGTTACTCAGCGGGCGCGCGAGATCGGCATCCGCCGCTGCATCGGCGCGACGCGCGGCGATATCGTGCGCCAGTTCCTGGTGGAGTGCCTGGTCATTACCATGATCGGCGGCCTGCTGGGCGTCGGAGGCGGTGTCAGCGCCGCACAGGCGATATCCCGTTACGCAGGCTGGAAAACGGTGGTCGCTGGCGCGGCGGTGATGCTATCTCTGGGGGTCTCGGTGTCGGTGGGGTTGATCTTTGGACTCTACCCCGCGGTCCGCGCCGCCTCCGTCGAGCCCATGGATGCACTCAGAGGGGAGTAGGCCTGGCCGGGGGGCGGTTGAACGATTTCCCGGTGCCTGACTAGTATTACTCCGTTAGCTTACGTTGTTAGCAGTAAAACGACTCAATTTCTCGCGGCAAATAGCAAACGTCTGATTGCACTTCACGCTGCTCCTGAGCACTATTGAGGGGCAGTGGGCAAATATGTGTTTTCCGGAATGGTGCCCCCTGTGAGGTCAGCGGATCTCCCTAGATCAACATAACGGAGTAATACTAGAAGTCGTTTCAAGACTCGTCAATCGCGGACCGAGATTCCTCGCGGAGTTTACCCTGAGCGGGGCCAAGATTCTTCGCTCTCGCTCATCTATGAAAGCGCTCCGCTTGTCAAGGGGTTCATGTTGGCATTTCGGTTACCAGTGACATACGTGAACGCACCCGGTTCCGATCAGGTCGGATTCATCTATTCGCCATCTTGGTGGCAGA
>Ga0315289_10002327_pt1 | contig 29236 bp, 24 predicted proteins | sample YL17G11_40_MG_FD_203452 | JGI IMG/M metagenome (GOLD analysis project Ga0315289, IMG submission 203452) | Sediment microbial communities from Yellowstone Lake, YNP, Wyoming, USA - YL17G11_40 | ecosystem: Environmental > Aquatic > Freshwater > Lake > Sediment | place: USA: Wyoming | collected... | reverse complement strand
TCTCTCGCCGCTGTGCTGTCAGGCAAGGTTATCGAAACGGAATTCGGCGCGCCTGAAGAACTGTCTCTCGGAATTGGATTCGGCGAATGGGCGACAGAATCGCCCCCTAAGATTCGCAGAAGCGAATTGATAGGCACGCCGCTATCGCCTCTCACCGCCGCCAGGAGCGTCGACGAATCGCTAGAGGTTCTGGTCGGTTCGGAAATCTTTGACGAGTCCTTTTGCGGCATGGAATCGTTTCCGACAATTTCCGACCGTAAACTGTCGACGGCGCCATTGCTTTCCACGGGGCTCCGGCTCGACGTGTCGGGAATCGACGGCGATATTCGTTGCGCCGGCCCGATCTGTTCCATTCTTACCAGCGAATCGGCCCTTTGCAACTGGAGTTGGTAGGTTTCAAGCTTGGCTATTTGCGCCGCCCGCGACAGAGCCATGTTTCTATATTCGGAATTGGGAGACTCCGCCTGGGCTTTGTTGAACGCTTCCTTGGCGGCTGCCAGGTCGAACTTATCATTTTGATATATTAATCCCAGTCGATAATAGGCCTCCGCCGACTGTGGAGTCCTCGGATTCTGCGTCGTCACATTCTCGTATGTTTCGACAGCCTTGTCGATCTCCCCCTGCAGGTAATATCCCTCCGCCATCTTCAAGTGGATATCGCTTGAATGAGAGAAATATCTTTGGTCATTAGCCAGCTCCTCCAGGATTTGCATGCCGGCCCGGACGGAGTCTCCTGCGAGCGCCGCCGATGCCGACGCCAGCCGGGCATCGAAAAGGAGGGTTCGGGACGGATCATATTTTCTGACCGCTGCATAGGCCCGGAAGGCGCCCGCATAATCCTTCATCCTCTCACGACATACTCCAACATTGAACATGGCCGACGCCGCCGAATCGTCGCCGGAGTATTTTCGCAGATATTCGCCGAATAAGGCCTCCGCCGCCGAGTAATTCTCCGATGCCATCTCCATGCATCCCTTGGCAAAGACGACGTCAGGTAAATAAGGGCTTCGCTTGGGCGAGTTCTCTAAAGACGAAAAAGCGGAAAGGGCCTGGTCATTATGCCCCATGTTAATCTGACATAGTCCCATATAGAAGTAGCAATCGTCCGCGAATTTCGATTCCGGGTGGTTGGTAACAAGCTCTTTGAAGCGGCGGTCGGCCATCAGGAAATCGCCCATGTTATAATATGATTTCCCGATCAACCAGAGGGCGTCATCCGCCCACTTCGAGTTGGGATGGAATAAGAGAACCTTCTTTGCCTTTTCTATGGCGTCCTTGTAAAGCGTTGTCTGCTGCTGGTTAATCTTCATGCCCGGAGGATTGTTTTGCTGAGGACTCGACGGAAACTGTCCGGGCCTGCCCTGGAGACCCTGGTTTCCGCCCGGAAACTGAGATTGTTGTTGATTCATGAGATCCTCCTTCTGGCTCTTTTCAGCCTCGTTGAATTTCTGGCGGGCCATGAAAAAAGTATTGTAATAGACGCAACCCGAGAGAAATATGGCAGCGCAGGCAATGAGGAGAATCCTCCGATGTTTCCGGAATGACAACATCCTGATTATAATATATATCGTTTGAAGTGTCATGTTCCAAGCAAAATCTGGAATCTGCTTGACCGTTTCACGGCCCCATTTATTGGTTGTGCAATAACGGGTTAACGCGACAAGGCGGGCCCTGGCGAAAACAAAATGGGCGCCCGGCCAAAGACGCCCATTTCCAAAGCGGTTCTATATCCTAAGTAGTGTCAGCCGCCAAACAAGCCGGCCAGCGAATTTACATATCCCTTGAGGAATATGACGCGCTGGACAAGCAGGGCGACACGCCCCATGACGGTCATTCCAAAACCGGCGCCAAAACCTATCATGATGATGTAGATGCCGAGCTTTGAGATAACTCCCATGGTTCCCTTGTGCGCCGCCGAGAAGAAGAAATAGACCAGCGCCGAGAGTACACCGATGATGATGAGAAGCGACGACAGTCCGGCGCCATCGAATGTTATCGGGTATTTTACCGTGGCCTCGAGCTGCTTGAAAAGAGAGGCATACAGAGACAGGGTGATTGTGATGCCCGAGGAGATGCCGATGTAGAACGCTATCGAGTAGCGCGAAACCCAGGACCAGTTTCTGGAAAACCGCGTCCACATCATGAGGCCGAGTAGGGTCGGTATCACGTATTCGTAACGACCGGCCGCCAGCCTGTCCCAGACCACTGGTTTGAAATTGGTGTGGTAAAGGAGCATTGTCCAATACCCGGTGGCAATGCCGGCCACCAGGCGCTCGGCGAATTTGTAGAACGGGTTGTCTTTGTAAAGAAAACTGAATATGCACAGGGTCAGAAAGGCGGCGATCCCGTTTAGTATTAGCTGGCCAATCATCTGGCACCTCCGGCTGTCTTTTTCTGTCTGCGAGTGGCAAAATAAGCGACATTGGAGATAACGATGAAAAAGATTATCACCGAATGCGCCACCAACTGGTACGAAACCTGAGCCATTCCCTCTCCGGGCTGCTCGATCAATCGCTCGTATTCGGCTGCTCCCTTAACTCCGGGTAATATCCCGAAAAGCTGTCCCGACTGCAAATACTGATAATAGTCCGCGGCCATGACTCCGGTAATCCCGATAGCCAGGGGGAAATTGTAACGGCCGTTGCCATAAACGATCCAGAAATCGGCGGTGTTGCCGGCAGTCAGGTCGATCACCCCTTTGACGTTGTTGAAGTTCTTGATGCCATGCAGCATGGGGATAGAGTCGAGCGCTGTCCCGTAGTAATCCTGCGGGAAAGGCACGCGAAAGTCGGTGCCCATCAACATAATGGTTATGGCCGGGTAGGGCCGGTAGCCAAGAAATACGTAATCGACTCCGTTGACGCGGTTGTATTCCGACGCCAAACGGTGTGTGATCTCCTCCACCATGCCCGGCCCAAATTGCGCCAGCGTGACGATGATCACCTTGCGATTCCTCATGAAAGCATGTTTCAGAATGGCTTCAGCCATGGGATTCAACTCGGCCATCGATGACGGATCGTAGTCCATGGCCAGAAATAGATACTCGTTGGGGCCGATTTTATCCACGAAGTCATAGATTTTCTTAACCTCGGACGAAACCGTGACCGGCACTGTAAATGAGGCTATAGCTGGGATGATGACCGCCAGGCCAATGGCCAGGTAAATCCAGCGACGGTCGATTTTCATCAAGTTTTCCAAGAATGTCATAACCATCACCCCCTAATCCCGACCCATGTAGGTTCGTTCTATGCCCAAGATGATCTTGATCGCCGTGGCCGTTGCCCCCAGCGCTATCCCCATTGCGATGGCGCGCTTGGCCGCCATGTTGGGGACGGTGAGTATCTTCTCAACCAGCCAGTTGTTAGCGGATGAGAGTGGCCCCAGGGGAATGAAGCGGAACATGATTATGAAAGCTGTCAGAAGGAGTATGGTGGCCAGGACCGAGCGTGCCCGAAAGGCTCGATACGCGGCGCTGGCAATGAAAAACGCCAGCAGCGAGAATATCGTCGCCTGAATGGGTATAAGGACATTCTGAAATAAGGCGAAGTGCACGCCGCCCGTTCGCCACTCCGGCCTGAGGCCGCTTATCACCATCACCAGAAAACCTGCCAGCAGCACACTCGAGTAAAAGCGTTCGCCGGGAACCGTCAGCTTCTGAGCGTTGGCCTTGACCAGGCTCCAGATGCCCAGAGGCAATGAGAGGATGCCGATCACCATGACCCAGTCGTTAAGAAACTCAAAGAGTTTCTCCGAATCGACAAACGGAATCCACAGGAATTTGTAGGGCATGAAATATTGAATAAACATCATTATGCCCGTAACCATGACGATCATTAACGGTATTTCTCTTTTCATAATGCTCTCCCGGTTACAGGTTAATGGTTACGAGGTTTCTAAGTAAGACCCATCCAGCGGAAATCGCTATGGCGCCGACTATTATATAGAGCATGACAATCGCCTTAGTATAATCCTGCGCCTTGAGCGTGCCGAGCTGGACAGGCTCCTGCGAAAGATAGGCGGACGCGGCATAAAGCTCCTCCCCAATCAAAGTGTAATCGGTTGCGGCCACAAAGAACGGGAGCTGGGCGACCTGATCTGTACCGGATATCTGAATCGAGCCGGCGATATTGCCGGTCTCCGCCAGTATCAGCGATTCAGCGTAGAAGACGCCCATGTAGAAGTTTGTCGCAGGGCGCTCGCGAAGCATGATACCATTGACAGCCGCCACATATGGGAACTGCATCGATGTGACAAAAAACACATTGTCGGGATTGTATTGATCGGGCCGGCCAGCCTCGAGAAAAGCGGTCCGCACGGTCTCCTGCGCAACCGCCAGCACCACCGGGTCCTGCACCGGCACGATGACCTTGGTCTGGTATTCTGCAGTCCGCTTGGCAACTCTCGAGAGAATCGTGAAGCCCGCGATTGTGGCTATGTCGCCGGCGGTCCCCAAACCCAGAATATACAGTATCGGTTTGCCCATCTCCGTAGCGCGCCCGATGGCGTCATCGACGGCATTGATTCCCGCCAGGGGCCTGACGTACATTGTCTTGCCCTTTCTGGCCGACGAGATGAAGACCAACAGGAATATGGTGAAGACGATGGCCGTCACAGCGATTGGTATTTTCCCTGTGTGAATCGAATTCCCTCTGGTTGTCCCCGAGACAACATTGGTGAACGGTGAGCGCACCTGGGTATCCGCGATCGCCTGCATCCTGTAATACCAGGTGCTGTTCACGGACATAAACGTGGGATTGGGCGCCTCGGGGGTCGGTTTGGTTTCGTCGAAATCGACATAATCAGTCGTGCCCGCGGGGACTATACCCCTGGAAATGAATCCGGAATCAGGTGAGTTCGAGCGAAATATCTCGTACATGGTGACGTTTTTGAGCCCGGCCCCGTCGTCCGGCGAGCAATCCCATTTGATTATCAGCCCGTGCCCGGCGTCGTTCGGCCTGTCCAGTACTCTGAGGTTGGCGGGAGGCGATGGCGCCATCACCTGTGGACCGGTGGTGTCCTGAATAGCTTCCTGTGCTCCCACCATCCCGCACGTCGTGACGACCACGAGAAGCAAGATCACGAGTTTTTTTGCCATAAACGCTCCTTATTTATGCACTAATCACGCGTTTCAATTATTGACATTCAATCTTGACGCCACTATGCCATCGAAAATCCATGTGCACAATAGCACGCCTGCTATAGCCCACCAAATGTACTCCCAAAGGGAATAGGTTTTAATCGTGAGAACAGAATGATTGTGAAGAGAAAAGCGGCATTCCCGACCATGACCCTAAAATATAACAATCGTCACGCGATGGGAATATAAATTTTCACAGCCTTATCGGATTGGAGCGGACAAAATGTCATGTGACAGGCCGTCGTGGGGCTCCGCCTGTCCCGGAGGGACAGAACGAAAGCCGGCCGGTCGCCGAATCGACCCCGGTTCCACGCCGACATTTCGGGTATTCCCTGCAAGTCTCGATAACAACCCCGGCCGGCTTTCTCCCCTCGTCCGATGGACGAGGGGGCGGAGCCCCGGGCCTGCAGCCTGCCAAGCGGTTCTTATTTGCGAATGTATTTCTCGGGTTGCTTGTCGAACTTTTGTTTACAGGAACTCGAGGAGAAATAGTATGTCCGGCCTTTGTATTCCGATTTGCCGCATGCTTTATTCTCATCGATCTGCATCTTGCAAACCGGGTCAACGACCATCGCGTCCTCCTGGTTTTATCACAGGAGTTTCTTGCGTTTCAGGCGAAGCGAATTCGTGACCACGAATACCGATGAAAACGCCATGGCGCCCGAGGCTATGATGGGGTCGAGCAAGGCCCCTCGTCCAAATACCGGATAGAGAACCCCGGCCGCTATCGGGATTCCGATTGCATTGTAGATAAATGCCCAGAACAGGTTCCATTTTATCGTGCTGAGTGTTTTCCGCGAGAGGTCGATTGCCCGCGGGACTCCGGCCAGGTCATCGCCTATCAGTGTTATGTCGGATGTTTCAATGGCCACGTCGGTGCCGGAGCCTATGGCGATTCCGACATCCGCTTGCGCCAGCGCGGGGGCGTCGTTGATCCCATCGCCGACCATTGCCACCACCTCGCCATTGTCTTGAAGTCGTTTAATTTCCCTGGCCTTGCCTTCGGGAAGTATCTCGGCCATGACACTTTCTATTCCGGCCTGTTTTGCCACGGCCTTGGCGGTGTTCTTGTTGTCACCTGTCATCATGGCGACTTTAAGTCCCAGCCGATGCAGTTTCTCGATGGCATCAGGCGCCCCAGGTTTGATGGTGTCAGCGACCGCAATCAGGCCCCCCAGCCTGCCGTCGACCGCCAAAAACATCGGTGTCTTGCCCTCGACAGATAACTGCTCGTGGCTCGGCTTTAGACGCGATATATCGGTTTTATGTTGGGCCATGAGCTTGGTGTTGCCGAGCACAACGGATTCACCCTCTATAACGCCCTCGATTCCGTGGCCAGGGACGGCATCAAAATCCCGCGGTTCGGTCAGGGTGATCCCCCGCTTCCGGGCCTCGTTTATGATAGCCTCTCCCAGTGGATGCTCTGAGCCCCTTTCGAGCGAAGCGGCATAGAATAGTACCCGTTCCTCGGGAAATCCATCTCCGGATATTATGTCCGTGACCTCGGGCTTTCCCTTTGTCAAGGTGCCGGTTTTATCGAATACCACCGTTTTGATCCCTTGCGCATTTTCCAGGCTTTCGCCCCCTTTTATGAGGATGCCGTTCTCGGCCCCCAGGCCGGTTCCGACCATTATTGCGGTCGGCGTGGCTAATCCTAACGCGCAAGGGCAGGCTATGATCAGGACCGCCACGAAGTTCAATAATGCCAGCGTCAGAGGCGGCTTCGGGCCGATCAGCATCCATGCGACGAAAGCCAGTATCGCGATTCCAATCACGATCGGCACGAAAACGCCGGCTATCTTGTCTGCCAATCTCTGTATCGGGGCTTTCGAGCCTTGCGCCTCTTGAACAAGCCTGACAATCTGGGCCAAAGCGGTATCGCTGCCAACTTTGGTCGCACGGAATTTGAATCTTCCGGTCTTATTCAACGTGGCCCCGATTACCTCGTCGCCGATATTCTTTTCGACGGGGATGCTTTCGCCGGTCAGCATCGACTCGTCGACACTGGATCTCCCTTCGACGATCTGCCCGTCGACGGGAATCTTCTCTCCTGGCCGCACCAGGACAATATCGCCGGCCACAACCTCGGCCACATCGATATCCATCTCCTGCCCGCTGCGGATGACCCTTGCGGTTTTGGCCTGAAGGCTCATCAGTTTGCGGATCGCCTCCGACGTTCTTCCTTTGGCCCCCGCCTCGAGCAGCCGCCCCAGGAGAATGAGAGTGATGATGACGGCGGCGGTGTCGAAATATACTTTCGGCTCAATCTCGGCGCTGAGGAATAGCTGAGGGATGAAAGTTGCCGCCGCGCTGTATAGCAACGCCGCCGCCGTGCCGACCGCAATCAAGGTGTTCATGTCGGCCGCCTTGTGTTTCAATGCCCCCCAGAAGCCGCGATAAAACTGCGAGCCGCCCCAGAAAACAACCGGCAAGGCGATTACAAACTGAAAATAGTTGCTGAGTTCGTGCGGGAATAAGCGCGAGAACATGAGAAATAGTATCAAGCCGGAGAGGATGGCGGCCACGATGAACTTCAGACGCAGCTTTTTGAATTCGCGCTCTCGAAACTCCCTCTCGGCGTCGATGCCCTTCCCCGGCAATTGATCGAGGACTTCATAACCGGTGCTTTCGACCACCTTCTTAAGTTCGCTGACGCTGATATCGGGAAGATGTGTCACGAACGCCTTCTCGCTCCCGAAATTGACCGTCGCCCCCACGACCCCTTTGGTTTCTCGAAGCCCTTTCTCGATTTTGGCCACGCAGGACGCGCAACTCATGCCGGAAATCGCCAATTCGGTTTTGTGAAGCGGCGTTTCGTAACCCGCCGAATTCAAAACCTGCACAATCCGCCCGGAATCCGTCTTATTCGGGTTGTACTTTATCGCCACTCCGGCTCTGTTGACTGCAACGTCCGCAATGCCCGGAATATCGCTGAGCATTCTCTCCAGACTCTGGACGGCCGCCTCGTTATCAATGCCGGTGACCGGTATGGTAATATCTACTAAGCGGCCTTTTCCTGCTCTCTTGACCGCCATTACGCCGACGGAACCCGCAGCCTTTTGGTTCAGATATTTATCGGGATGCGCCTTAAAACGTTCAAGGCATGATTGGGAGCAAAAATAGTAACTCTCACCCTTGTAAGTGGTCTTGTATTCTGCAGTCTCCGGCTCGACCTCCATGCCGCAAACGGGATCAATGGCCGTCATCAACTTCACCTCAATTCAAAACAAATCCTAACTTCACGGCATAACTTCGCATGCCATTATACCTCAAATCAACGTAACTATCAATTGTTCCGGACACCCCCCAGGCCCTCTGGTGGAATCCGAACGTAGAACTTCTTGGTATTCTTAACGTGATGGCGGGATGTCGGTTGTGTCTATAGACCGAAAAGCTTTATAGATATTCCCGAGACTGCGATTATACCGCCGGCAAGAGCGTGGATATACCTTTCAAGAGCTTCGGTCCTCCAGAGCGCCAGGCCTTTTACAGCGGAGAATACAATGGCGCACATGGTGCCGATCGTTGCCGCCCCAAAAAACAATGTCACCATGAACACCCCATGCCAGTTGTGCTGGACAGCGGGAAACATGAGAATCGGTATGAGCGGCTCGCAAGGTCCCAGGACAAAAACTATGAAGAGAGTCCAGAATGTTATCGATTTGGCGCTTTTCTCATGATCTCCTCCAGGCAGATGCTTATGGCCATGTCCGTGTCGCGCTCTCCATAGGCCCCAGATACCGTATATTGTCCCGAATAATATGAGCGCATAACTCGCAATATCGCCTCTGACGCTCTCGATCGCCTGCAGGTCGCCAATTGCCGTTCCCAGCGCGACTCCGATCGCTCCTATCACCACCGATGACAGCACGTGCCCCATCCCGCAGGCCAATGTTACCAGGATCGTCTTCGGAACCGACCAATTCCTGGCCTTGCTTATGACGATAAACGGCAGATAGTGATCAGGCCCGATGAGCGTATGCACGACGCCTATTGAAACCGCGGTCCAGAGAAGAATTGCGAGCGATGCGTCCGACATTGGACTACCCCTTAAGACTTCTTATCCTCTCCGTCAACTTCGGCAGGATTTCAAATATATCGCCCACAATGCCATATGTCGCCACTTTGAAAATCGGCGCCTCGGGGTCGCGGTTGATGGCCACTATCGTTTTCGATGATTGCATCCCCACCAGGTGCTGTATCGCTCCCGATATTCCGCAGGCCACGTATAGTTTCGGATTCACTGTCTTTCCCGTCTGGCCCACCTGATGCGCGTATGGTATCCAGCCCGCGTCAACGGTGGCGCGCGATGCTCCTACTGCCGCCCCCATGGCCTGCGCCAAATCGCGAATGAGCTTGAAATTCTCGGGCCCTCTCAGCCCCCTGCCGCCGGAAACTATGATATCGGCGTCGGTCAGGCTTATCTCCTGGTTCCCCTCGACGACCCGCTCTAACACCTTCGTTTTCGCTCCGAATCGGCTCTCGTCATATGTCAGTGAGAATTTCTCGCCGCTGCGGGAATCGTCCGGCGCCGGCTCCGGGAACGCCTTCGGCCTTAATGTCGCCATCTGAGGCCCAACACCTGCCGGCGAGACCTTGATGATCGCCTTGCCGCCGTAAACGGGACGAGTCGCCAGCAGATTCTCGCCGTCCCACTCCAGCGCCGTCACATCTGCCGCCATCCCTGACGACAGCATGGCCGCTAACCGTCCGAACAGAAACTTGCCTGTAAATGTCGCGCCCCCCAAAATCACGGCCACGTTTTCGCTCTTTGCGGCATCGGCCATTATCTTCGCGTATGATTCATCTATGAAATTCGCCAGTTTCGGCGAATCGCAGCTCAATACTTTGTCGGCCCCCAGCTTAATCAGCTCTTCAGCCAACATCGATATCTTTTCACCGATAATGACAGCCGTCACCTTCCAGCCCTTTTCAGCCGCCAACTTCCTGGCCGCCCCCACCGTCTCTTTTGCGGATGGCGTCAGCTTGCCCTCCTTGATTTCCGCGAATGTCAATATCCCCGCACCACCGGCCACTTCTTACTCCTTTCTTGTCGATACACCCTTGCGGACGGCCTGCTGTATCTCGAAATATATATCGTCGTACCCCAGGTTAGCCTTCTTCATAGCCCTGACCATATCATCAAACTCCGGAAAGAGATACTTCCGCCCCTCGTGCTCGGCCACCTTGACCGCCACGTCGCCGCCCGATGTCGCAACGGTGATTTGCTTGCGCGCCAATTTCACCCTGCCTGCGCTACTGATCCTGATTCCCAGCGTCTTGCCGCTCTCGAAAATGACTTTAGCCAATTTATCCCTTTTGTCAGGCTCGCACAAGACCGAAAGAAGGTGCGCGGGGCGATTCTTTTTCATGACAGTCGGTATGACATAAGCGTCAAGGGCGCCGGCGCTCAAAAGGTCATCTATGATGCCGCCCACAACCTCCGGCGTCGCCCGATCGAGATTGGTTTCCAGAACCATAACCGTGTCCGACTCCAACCCCCTGGCCGCATCCCCGATCATCACCCGCAGAAGATTCGGGAGGCCGGAAAGATACTTGCTCCCCGCGCCATACCCTGTCTGACGAGCAACGAATTCCCCCGGGTCGCTGAAACTTGCCAGAGTCGTCAGTATGGCCGCTCCCGTGGGGGTGGTCAGTTCCCAGTCGATATTCGTTATCCTCACCGGTACCCCTTTGACCAGGGTCGCCGTGGCCGGGGCCGGTACTGGCATCTGGCCATGCGACGTGGTAATGTTGCCTTTGCCCAACGGCAGGGGAGACGAGTAAACCTTGTCGACCCCCAGCATCTTGAGACCGACGACCGCGCCGCAGATATCGATGATGGCGTCGACCGCCCCAACCTCGTGAAAATGCACCTTATCCACCGACTCCCCGTGCGCAATCGCTTCCGCCTCCGCCAGACGGTTGAAAATCCGAATGGACTTTTCCTTGGTGACGGGATCGAGACGCGAACTCTTGATGATTTTCGTTATCTGGCGTACCGTCCGCTCCGGCTGCTTGGCTTGAATTTCGACACTGAACTTTGTCCCCTCGATATTATTCTTGGCCACCTTGCGGGCCGAAATCTCGTACCCGCTCAGGCCGATCTTCTCGATCTCCCCCTTCAAATCCCCAAACGGCAACCCGGCGTCGAGCAAAGCGCCTATTATCATATCCCCGGCCACGCCGGAGAAACAGTCAAAATAAGCTAACGGCATATTCTCTATTCCAATTATTTTTATCGGATGATAGCTACTTCGGTATCACCCCAAGGGCCACGCCGGAGGGCAATCGAAGTAATTCATGGCCATGTTCCCGCTTATCCTTAAATGTGTCAGCAATAAGGGCTCCACTTTCAAATAGTCTCAGGTAGGTCGGGTTCCGGAGTCCGGCAGCCGCCGGACGAAGAAACCCGACAGTCAAGTCATTCCCCATACTCACCCTTCAGCACAACGCCATCTTCGATTGTCCAGTTGCGGTCATAGAAACCATTAGCAAGATACTTATTCAAAGACGAATACTCATATAGAAAGGGGTCTTCTACCAATCCATGCTTAACCGGATTATAGTGGATGTAATGGAGGTGGTTTTCAAAATCCTTCTGGGATCTGATTACATGGTCCCAGAAGCGATTCTGCCAGACCGGGCCCGGCAGATTATTTTTATCCCTGAATTTCCTGGAGTAAGTGATTTTGAAGTTATGCATCGAATAGGATACATGCCTGTCCCCACAATTGATGATCATATGAAAATGCTCGGGCAGAATTACCCAAGCCATTATATCTCCCGTTTTCCACGAATCCCACAAAAGGCGCACGTCGTCAAGGAGAATCATTTTTCTCCTATAAGTGACGCAAGTTATGAAGTATACCGCGCCCCTAAAATCAACTCGCCTTAGCGTTTTCATGTTAGCTACTTGTCGGGTTTCTTCGTCCGGCAGCCGCCGGACTCCGGAACCCGACCTACCTCTTCTCTTCATGTTAAGATCTCGCGGTCACAATGAATTGTGACACGCAAGCGAACAAGATCACTTCTTCATCATCTTTATCGCCGCCATGGCGGCGCCGAAACCGTTGTCGATATTAACCACCGTCACCCCCGGCGCGCAGCTGTTGAGCATGGCCAAGAGCGCCGCCAGGCCGTCGAACGACGCCCCATACCCCACCGATGTCGGCACCGCGATCACCGGCGCCGCCACCAGGCCACCGACAACCGACGCCAGCGCCCCCTCCATGCCAGCCACGACAATCACAACTTTGGCTTGGCGCAGCTTCTCCTGGTGAAGCAGGAGCCTGTGAATCCCCGCCACCCCGACGTCGTAAATCCGTTCCACTCTGCCGCCGAACGCCTCGATTGCCGCGCTGGCCTCCTCCGCCACATTCATATCGGCGGTGCCGGCGCTGACAACGGCAACCACTCCCGATTTTCGGGCATTCTTCCGCCCCTTGGTCAGGTATATAACCCGGGCGATTTCGTTATACCTGACTCCCTTATGCTTTCGTTTGAGCTTCCTGTATATCCCCCTTTCCGCTCTCGTAACCATGACATCGGATCCGGCGGTGACCATTCTATCGAAGATGGCGATAATCTGCCTCTCGGTTTTCCCCGTCGCCAATATCACCTCCGGTACTCCCGTCCTCAGCGCCCGATGATGGTCGAGCTTGGCGAACCCCAGGTCATCGACATAGATGCCGGCCAACCGCTCCATGCCTTCATGGATCGAGATTTTCTTTCTCAGCACGGCCTCGAGTATGTCTTTGATTCTCTGAGGTGTCATCGAAGAGGTTTCCGAAATGTTATAACACGGCTGCGTTCAGGGGTTCACTTTCGAGGGCGGCGCGGTAGGCGAGAAGCGTCTCTTTTATTTCAACCGGCGAGCTTATCCGGTTCAAAGACGATTTCACCTCGCTGTTTCCCGGCAGGCCTCGAAGATACCAGGGGTACTGGCCACGCATCTTGAAAATGGCGCGCGGAAGCCCGTAGAAAGCTATCGTGCTCTCCAAATGCTTTATGAGCAATTCGATTTTCTCCCCCGCCTTGGGCTCCGGCTGATACTCGCCGTTAACGAGGAAACGCTTGATACGACCGAAAAGCCAGGGGTTGCCGACCGCGCCTCGTCCGACCATGATGGCGTCGCATCCCGTCTCGGAAAACATTCTTGCCGCATCCTCGGGCCGAAATATATCGCCGTTGCCGATTACCGGTATCTTGACGTTTTGTTTCAATTCCGCGATTTTGTTCCAGTCGGCCCGGCCGCTGAAACCCTGCGCCTTGGAGCGGGGGTGAAGCGTCACCGCCGCGGCCCCGCAATCCTCGATTATTCTACCCGCGTCAATATGAATTTGTCTGTTGTCATCCCAGCCGGAACGGATCTTCACCGTCACCGGAACCGTTGCCGCATCCACCACGGCTTTGACGATTTTCCGCAGTTGATCCATATCCCTCAGGACGGAGCTTCCGCCGTTGCCGCCCACTACTTTGCGCGCCGGGCAGCCGAAATTGATATCTATGAAATCGGGCGACTTCGCGCCCAGCGCCTCAGCCGCCCGCGCCATGCTGGCAGGCTCGGCTCCGAATATCTGCAAGCCTATGGGGCGTTCGCTGTTGTCGAATTCGGCCAGGTCCCATGTCCGGCGGCAGTTCCTTACGACTCCTGCCGATGATATCAAGCCGCTGACTGTTACATCGGCTCCAAAAGCCCTGGCAATCCTTCTTGACGGGGAATCACTTAAGCCTGCCATCGGTGCGTATATGATCGCTTTAGTTCCCGTAAAGTTTAGCTGCATCGTTCCGACAATATATTGGAAGCCCCGGAGGCCCGCAAGGTCATTCTGGGTGGTGAGGTTATAACAACCGCAACAAAAGGTTGACATTTTGATGCTCTCAACTCAAATTGTATCGGGACCCTTTTAGGGAGGCGGCTATGCCGGAGTTAATTGTAAAGTTCGAGGACAAGATCATCGAGAAATTCATAACTGAGAAAAAGAGAGTCACCATAGGCCGGACGCCGGACAACGATATCGTGCTCGACAACAGGGGAGTCTCCAGGCGCCATGCCCAGATCGAATTCGGCGAAAACCAGGCCGTTATAATCGACAACGAAAGCCTCAACGGCACCTTCGTCAATTCCAGACGAGTCTCGGAAGAGGTCCTCAAGGACAATGATGTCATCACTATCGGCAAATTCACGTTGCACTTTCACCAGGCGTCGGAACGCACCAGCGCTCCCTTTGATATGAATGGCACCATGGTGCTGCATACCAAAAAGCAGCGAGAACTCGTGGCCAAAGATCAGAGAAGCCGGCAGCTAACCTCCAGGACCGGCAGCTCGCTCCTCCTGGGCGAGGCCGGCGCCGATTTCGAGCAATTCCCCATCGACAGAAACGTCATCACTATCGGCAAGTCGTCTCTGGCCAACGTCAAAGCAAAGGGGTTCATGCTTTCCGGGATCCAGGCTAAAATCGTCAACGAGCCCGAGGGTTTCTGGCTTGTCAATCTCGGCCGTAAAGGTAAAACGAAAATCAATGGCGAATATGTAGAACGCCATCTCTTGAGAAACGATGATATAATACAGATAGGCAAAACAGTATATCGTTTTATAGAAAATAGATCATAATGAAATACGGATTTTTTTCCGACGTCCACGCCAACCTGGAGGCTCTAAAGGCCTGCGTGATTGACTTCCGCTCGGAGAAACTCGACAAAGCCTTCTTCCTGGGCGATGCTGTCGGCTATGGCCCTTCCCCGGACGAATGCGTCAAGCTCATCAAAGAGGTGGCGGCCGTCAAACTCATGGGAAACCATGATTACGCCGCCCTGGGCCTTATGGAAACCGAGTTTTTCAACCAGTACGCCGCGGAATCGATGGGCTGGACCAAAAATTCCATCTCCAGAAAAACCATAGAGATCATGTCGAATTTCGAGCTCAAGTATGAGCTCGATGATGTTCTCCTGGTGCACTCGTCGCCTAAAGAACCCGAGCTCTGGCATTATATTCTCGATATGGACGACGCCAAAGAAAGCTTCGATTATTTCACCCACAGGATGTGCCTCGTGGGCCACACGCACAGGCCGTTCGTAGTCTGCAAGGAAAAGTCGGGCGAGGTTTTGCTCGCGAAACAGACGGAGGAGACGCTCTCGGACGACCGCCAATACCTGGTAAATATCGGCTCGGTGGGACAACCTCGCGACGGCGATCCGCGAAGCTGCTATCTCATCTTCGACTCCCAAGCCAGAGTCATCAAACATAAGCGCGTGGCCTATAATGTCAAGGCCACCCAGAATGATATGGCCCGCGTGGGCCTGCCGGACTACTTGATCGAGAGATTAGCAACCGGAAGATGATTTAGTTCAAAATAGGAGGGGATCTTGTCGTTCTTCACGCGTCTGTTTATTTTCGTGCTGGTTCTTATGGGCATGATCCTTTTCGGGGGACTTCTGCCCGTCATCGCCCGCTCGGAAACGCTCCCGGCCAAGCCCGATATGCCCTCATGTCTATCCCTTGACCGAGCATCGTTGGCAACAGCCTTTTTGGCATCGCCGACACCCGAAATCTGTATAACACCTAATATTTTCAGGCAATCTGCCGATTCCGATAAAGCAAGCACTGAAACCGGCAGCCGGCTTGGTTTCATCGATGAGGCCGTTAATTTTGCGTTGGAGACGCTTGGCTTATGCTCAAAAAATTCTCAGGGTCCATTCTCTACATCCTGATATCGCTTCTTGTCCTCAGCCTCTACCTCGACCGCCACGAGACTTTGGAAAAGTTTGAACTGACCATTCAGGATGCCATGTATCAATTCCGGGGCAAGAAGGACGTTGCCCAGGATATTGTCATCGTGGGTATAGACGACCGCAGCCTTAGCGCTCTGGGGAAATGGCCCTGGAACAGGGATAAAATCGCCAGCCTCATCGACGCCATAGCGGCCCAGATGCCGAAAACCATCGCCCTCGACATGACATTCGGACCCGATGAGCATCAACAGGCGGCCGGGTTCAACGATACTCTCGCAAAGTCCATCGCCGGGGCCGGCTGCGTCGTTCTTGGGTATTATTATTCTCAGAGCGATGCCGGCGCGGGCTCATTGCTGCCGGCCAGCCTGACCAAAGGCGCCTATAGAAAGTTCGATGACCCGGCGTTGTTTGCCAAATATCCGCCGCTTGTCGCCACCAAGCTCTATCCACCCGAATCATCGCTGGCTGATTCCGCCGTCGGCGTCGGCTTTGTCAACGTCACCATCGAAAAAGACCGCAAGGTTCGATGGCAGCCTGTTCTGGTCGGTTTCAGAGGAGAATTCTTCCCCGCCATGCAAGTCGTCGCCGCCGCTCATTATCTCGGTATCAATCCCGATCAACTCGGCATAAGAGTCGGACGCGCCGTCACCCTGGGAGCCAGGGCGATCCCCACCGACCACTACGGCCAGATGAGCATAAACTTCAACGGCCCGGCGGGGACTTTCAAATATTACTCGGCGGCGGACATCGTAAACAAGCAGACCGCGCCCGCCGAGCTGGCTGGCAAGCTGGTCGTGGTCGGGTTCAGCGCTTACGGCGCCACCAACGTTTATGCTACGCCCATCAGCCACAAGTTCTCCGGCCTCGAGCTTGATGCCAACGTCCTGGAAAACATTTTGCACGATAATACCCTTAAAGGGGCCAGCGAAAGAATCAATGTCAGCTTCTTCATTATCATAGCAATTGGTCTATTCAGCGCCCTTATTTTGCCGAAGGTGTCTCTGCTGAATCGCATCGCCGTCCTGGTTCTATTCCTGGTGGTCTTACTGAATATCAATTACATATTGTTCTCGTCGTTCAATCAGGTTACCAAGACATTTTACCCGGCGCTCGAGATCGTTTTCTTTCTGGCGGCGGCTCCTATTCTCAAGACGGCCAAAGAGGAGAAGCAGGATGACGATGCCGATGATGAAGTCGACTACGAATCGCTTCTGTCATCGAGCCAGAAGATTTCCATGAGCAGCTGGGAACCGCCGCCTCCACCTCCCCGTCAACAAGTGCAGACCGCCGCCGGCAGAGTCAGCACGGTCTCCGGCAAATCGCCTCTCGCCGGCGAGGCCACCATGCCCGCAAGGAGCACGTCTCGAGCGGGCGTTGCCACCGCTCTTGACACCACCCCCGCCGATCACTTCGGTCGCTACAAGATACTGCGCCCCATCGGTAAAGGGGCCATGGGAATGGTCTTTCACGGGCTCGATCCTGCCATCGACAGGCCGGTGGCGCTCAAGACGATCCGCGTCGATCAGGGCGCCGACGAGGAAGAGACCAACGAGCTCCGCGAGCGTCTCATGCGCGAGGCCAAAGCCGCCGGCAAACTCTCACACCCCAATATCGTGACCATATATGATGTCGGCCAGGAGGGTACGACGCAGTATATCGCCATGGAGTACTTGCAGGGTAACACTCTTGAGCTCCTCCTCAAGGACGGCGTCGACTGGGATTATAGAACCATTTCGCGAGTCATGATTCAGGTTTGCGAGGCCCTCGATTACGCCCATGAAAACGGCATCGTGCACCGCGATATCAAGCCCGCCAATATAATGATCGTGGACAAGCTCAAGGTCAAGGTCATGGATTTCGGAATCGCCAGGCTCGACAAGTCGGCCTCGATGACCCAGACCGGTACGGCGCTCGGCACCCCCAATTACATATCGCCCGAGCAGCTCAAAGGACAGCCGGTGGATCGCAGAAGCGACATCTTCTCCCTGGGGGTGGTTTTCTACGAAGTCTTGACGCACGAGAAGCCGTTCAAAGGCGACACCCTCTCGGCCCTGATTTATTCGATTCTCCACACCGACCCCCCGCGGCCGTCGGAAATAAACCTCGATATCCCGCGCATCTTCGACAAAATCGTCGCCAAGGCCCTGGTCAAAGACCCGGACCTTCGTTTCCAGCGCGCCAAAGACGTCTCCGATATACTGAGAAAGCTCATATAACGTCTCTTCGAGGCATTGCATGGAGGCCCCACCGAAGTTTTCGGCGGGGCTTTCGATTTTCTCCTTGACCGCAGAGATTCTGTACTCTATATTGGCTGTACGGCAAAGGAGTGACATATGAAAAAGCAAGTCATCGTGCTCTTCCTGCTGCCAGCTTTGATTTTCTTCAGCCCTCAAGTGATAGAATCGCAGGAACTGCAGAACTTCGTAATCGAAGGCAGGTTCTTCTATGGAGATTCGGCGCGGGGTCCTATAACGGGAGTCTGCGCCGATCGTGATTATCTCTACATCACCGAGAATCTCGACTCTCTCAGGATATTCGACATCTCCGCCACGGCATTTCCAATTCATCAAACCGGCGCCTGTTATGCGGACAATGCCGACCACCTAATTAAGGAAGGCGACTTGGTAGTTGGGGCCGGGGTGGTGGACTGGGACGGTTTCGATATTTTCGATGTCTCCAACGTTTACGCGCCGGCTCGCCTGAGCGGTGGCGGTGGTAATGACGTCATTGCGCATCCCAAGGTCTTGGGCGATTACCTATATACTCCATTTTGGGCAGACCTACCTCCTGGCAACTACGGCTTGAGATCATACGACATTTCTGACCCTGCAAATCCGATATTGGCAGACTTCATTACCCCGTTCTGGTTCAACGGCTTCGACATAGAATTCTACGGCGCTATTGCCTACATGACCGATTGGGGAAATCGAAATGAGACCAAGATATTTGATATTTCAAACCCCCATGACATCATCGAAATTGGATCAATTCCATACGGGGCGGGGAGTCTGAAAATATACGGGAGGCATCTATTCTGTGGGCCGCCAGTCGACTACAATAGCGAACCGGTTCGGATTTATGACGTTCAGGATCCCCTGGCTCCTGTTCTCGAATTGGAATTACCGGTCTCGTTACCGTACTCCTGGTCCATGGATATTGCCAACGGCTACCTTTTTCTTTTCCAGGAATGGGATGAGCTGCTGGTTTTGGATGTCGGAGGGTTCTCTTATCCGGAATCGTTGGGGGCATTCTTCATGCCATCGCCTATGGGGCCTCCAAACTGGTGCTTCTCCCAAGTAGCCGTCAAGAATGATATCGTCTATTACGCCGCCGGCGACAGCGGCCTTTACGTGCTTCGCTACACCGGTCCCATGCCGATCAATACGGGTGATGCCAATGCTTCAGGCGAGTTCAACGGTATCGACGTAACTTACATGGTCAACTGGTTCCGGGCCAGCGGCCCGCCCATTCTGGAACCTCCAGAACGCGGCGATGCCAACGGCGATTGCCTTGTTAATGGCGTCGACGTGGTTTACATGGTGAACTACCTCAAAGGCTTCGGGCCCGAGCCGATAAGAGCGTTCTGCTATGGGCATTAGCAAATGGTTCCCCCGTGGTGTCAGAAATTACTTCTGACACCGCATCAGACCTGCCTTCCCCCTGCAACTTTCCCCTTGAACGCTATTATATAACTCCATATACTGCCTTGGCTGTGCGGATTGCGCGTGCTGTCGGGTCCCCGTACCCGACACCTCTGCTGATTAGTCCGCGCAGCGTTGAGGATTTTGAGTATGGTAATGAACGTAATCGAAAAAGTAAGTGTAGGTCGGGTTCCGCAGTCCGGCGGCTGCCGGATGAAGAAACCCGACAGAATTCTCGATAGAATATGGTAATGAACGTAATCGAAAAAGTGTTCGGCAGCAAATCGGAGCGCGATGTCAAAAAGCTGCACCCGACAGTTGCCGAAATCAACGAAGCATATAAGACCCTTGCCGATAAACCGGATGACTGGTTCCCGCAGCGCACCGCGGAATTCAAGGCCGAGTTGAAAGGCTTCCTCGATGAGCTCGATAAAGAGCTCAACCCCGAATCGATGGAGCCGGAGCTCTACAAGAAAGAACATCGCAAACGGCTCGACGAGAAGCTGGACGAAATCCTTCCGGAAACCTATGCCATGGTCAAAGAGGCCTGCCGCCGTCAGGTGGGGAAATCCTGGGATGTCAGCGGCCTCGACTTGGGCTGGGAGATGGTGCCGTACGACGTGCAGCTTATCGGCGGCATCGTGCTGAACCAGGGGAAAATCACGGAAATGGCCACCGGCGAAGGTAAAACCCTGGTGGCCACCATGCCGCTCTATCTCAACGCCCTTACCGGCCGCGGCGCCCACCTGGTTACTGTCAACGATTACCTGGCCCGCCGCGACGCCCAATGGATGGGAAAGATATACGAATTCCTGGGCCTCACCGTCGGCTGCATCCAGAACGAGATGAACAACGACGAACGGCGCCTGCAGTACAGTTATGACATTACCTACGGCACCAATAACGAATTCGGTTTCGATTATCTGCGCGATAACATGTCTATCCGCACCGAGGATCAGGTCCAGCGCGGTTTCGCCTTTGCCATCGTCGACGAGGTCGACTCGGTCCTGATCGACGAGGCCCGCACGCCGCTGATTATCTCCGGTCCCGTCGAATCCACGCTCAATTTCAGATTCACGGACATGCGGCCGCTTGTCGCCAATGTGGTCAAGCGCCAGAACCAGCTGATCGCCACCCTCGTCGATGAGGGCGAGAAACTGCTCGACGAAAGCAAGAACGATGAAGCCGCCGACAAGCTGCTCATGGCTCATCGCGGCGCCCCCAGGAACAAACGCTTGATGAAGCTCTTCAAGGAAAAAGGGGTCAGGCAACTGGTTGACGAGCGGGAGCTGATGTACCGCCGCGACAAAATCCTGCACCAGATCGACGAGAACCTTTATTTCACAATCGACGAGCGCGAGCACGCTGTCTATCTCAACGAACCCGGCCTCAAGATGATGTCGTCTGAGGATCAGAAGCTGTTCGAGGTCCCCGATATCACCGAGGGAATTCATCAGATCGATTCCGACGAAGTCTATACTCCCGAGCAGAAGGCGCGAAAGAAAGAAGAGCTCTACCGCCTGCACGCTGAAAAATCCGAAAAGAATCACGCCATAAACCAGCTTCTCCGCGCCTACCAGCTTTTCGAAAAGGACGTGGAATACGTGGTGCAGGAAGGCAAAGTTCTCATCGTCGATGAGTTCACCGGACGTCTTATGCCGGGACGACGCTACTCCGACGGCCTGCATCAGGCGATAGAGGCCAAGGAAAGCGTGACGATTGAAGGCGAGACTCAGACGCTGGCGACGATCACCCTCCAGAACTTCTTCCGCATGTACGACAAGCTCTCCGGCATGACCGGCACGGCCGAGACGGAAGCCGCCGAGTTCTGGGAAATATATAAGCTCGATGTCGTCGTCATCCCCACCAACCAGCCGGTGCGCCGCATAGATTTCGACGACATCATCTATCGCACGCGCCGCGAAAAATACAATGCCATCATCGACGAGATCGTCAGGCTGCACAACAGAAATATTCCCATCCTGGTCGGCACCATTTCGGTCGAGGTTTCGGAGACCCTGTCGCGGATGTTGAAGCGACAAGGCATCGGTCATTCGGTCTTGAACGCCAAGTATCATCAGCAGGAGGCCGAGATCGTGGCCAGGGCCGGTATGCCGGGCGCGGTCACTATCGCCACCAACATGGCCGGCCGCGGCACCGATATCAAACTCGCGCCCGAGGTCGTGAAATCGCATCACTGCATGCTCGTCTCGCGTGTCGACCCCGAAAAAGAGTGCCCCTTCTACAAAGAGCTCAAGTGTGACGACGATGTCCCCTGCGGCTTGCACATCGTCGGCACCGACCTGCATGAATCGCGGCGCATAGACCGTCAGCTTCGCGGCCGCGCCGGCCGTCAGGGAGACCCGGGCGGGTCAGTCTTCTTCCTTTCCCTCGAAGACGACATGATGCGCATTTTCGGCGGCGGGCGTATCGAGCGTGTCATGGATACGCTGGGCTGGAAAGAAGCGGAGGCGATCAATCATCGCATGGTGACCCGCGCCATCGAGCGGGCCAGAAAGCAGGTCGAATATAACAACTTCTCCATCAGGAAAAACCTGGTTGAATATGACAACGTCATGAACTCCCAGCGCGAGGTCATTTACGGCCGCCGCAATGACTTCCTTAAGGGTAAGAGCCTTAAAGAGGAAGCCCAGGAGATGGTCCGCGCCATCGTGGAAAAGAAAGTCTGGGAGCATTGCCCCGAAAAATCATACTCCGAAGAATGGAATCTCCAGGGACTGCGCGAGGAGCTTCGCAAGATCTTCCTTCTGGATATCCGCTATTCTCCGGAGCAGATCGAAAAGCTGAACCAGCACCAGCTTATCGAGAACATCACCAATGCCGCCCTGAAAATTTACGACGAGAAAGAGCAAATCCTTGGCGAAGATATTATGCGCCGCCTGGAGCGGTTCGCATTCCTCTCGGTTTATGATTCCCAATGGAAAGAGCATCTTTACGAGATGGACCAGCTCAAAACGGGAATCGGGCTGCGCGCCTACGGCCAACGCGATCCTGTCATTGAGTACAAGAAGGAGGCCTACGAGGCGTTCCAAACCATGATGGATCGCATCGACGACGAGGTGGTGGGGATGGTTTACAAGATGAAGCCCGCCACCGAACCGACCCGCATGCCCCAGGCCCAGATGGTGGCCGCCAAGCAGTCGGCGGTTGGCATGGGTGTCCGCGCCGGCGCCAGGGAGGAGTACTCCGGCCCTATGGTGGATGCCGCCGAGCGCGGCGAGGAAAAACGGAAGCCTATTCGTGTCGCCAAGACCCCCGGCCGCAACGACCCCTGCCCCTGCGGCAGCGGCAAAAAATATAAGCATTGCCACGGAAAATGATTGTTTTTTGTAGGGGCGCTGCATGAAGCGCCCGTATTATTTTCAAGGGGTAGACGAGGGCGTCTGCCGCCCAGGGAAATATAAGACATGGGAAATTCTATCTCTATGATAGAGTGCCGTTATCAGACTAACAGATCGCTCGAGGGCAGCCTCCGATGGGTGGCATAGTTCTGTTGTTTATCATGGTGAGTATTCTTCTTCTATTATTTGTCATAGAAGCAGGAATTACTGTCCTGCTGTTTGTCCTATTAAGCCCACCAAGAAGCACAGGAAGTACGTCGGGTTCCGAGTGAGGTCCTTCGACCGAAAGAGAAACCCGACAATCCTGAAAGGAATACAATACGAAGTGGAAACCTCAGTTTCGACCTACGAATCTTCCGGATCCGTAGGCATAAACTGTCACACGCAATTAACCTGCCTTATAGTCGTTCGCTTCGCCAGTTTCCACCTTGGTGGCCGCGTCCAGGAACATGTCTATCTCGGCCTGTCTGAGAAGGTCGCAGCTATCTTTTAGGCGTTCAAGCTCAGCATATGAAAAATTCCTCGCTTTTGGAATTTCCCAAACATCAATGGGGTAGCCCACACCACCTGCAATTACGTCTATGGTTTGCGCAATTATGCTGTAACAAAGTACAGCACCATGCTGATTGTCTATCTTGGTGGGAATTAGCTCCTGGTATTTTTCCAGCAATGCGAAAGCAAAATCATCGCCGATTCCAATGGCGAATGGCACATCTTCGAGCATTATTGTTGCCCCATTTGAGAGCATATACAGTATTCTTGACGAGGTACTATACTCGGCGAAAATTAAATCGGCATGATATGGTTGAGGCGCGGGAGGGATCCTCTTGATGGATGCAAGGAATGCGTTAGACAGTTCGTCGCGAATGTCATCTAAGGGCCTATCAGTACCAATGTCTTTGTTCTTGGCAATTTCCATTCCCAGCATTTGGATGAGCGTTACGTCCCCCGACCCTCCCCATAAACAACGATCGTTTAACTTATTAATTTTCTTTGCTCGGGTTTTGGCTCGGGCCAAAGTTAATTGGCAATCAGAGGCCATTATGAGGCCTTTCTGGGTAGGAACTGCAACTATCAGGGTCATACGAAAGTATTCTTAAACATGGAATTTACGGCATACTCAGGGGCTTCTTTGTAAACCATTTTTAATAACTCATGGAAACCCATGGATTTTATTTCGCTCACCACGCCAGAAATGACCTTACTTAAGCGACCCGAAAGTAATTTTCTACGTTCTGTAGCGATAGGCAGGCCCCTTGGCGTTAAGGAATATGCTTCATACCTGATATCATGATGTTGTGGCTGCGCAATGAACCCTTCCTGAAGCAGCTCGTTGAGTGAAGCATACACTTCTAGGCTACATGGTCCGTATAAGTAAGGTTCGAACTGGAAGTAATCTTCGATTAGTCGGTCACTTTTGTACCAGACCAGGAATAAACCTTTCATCAAATGAATCCTGTCCAAGGAGGATTCTGACAACAAGAATAATATCCAGTCTCTTCGGCCAAGCCCTTTCATTAATATTCCCCCTACGCCCAAGGACAGCCGATTATTGGGCATCTTAAATTTAGTCCAGAAGGAGAAACAGGGTGTGACTTATTGTCTGGAGGCCGATACTTGTGGTAATACTCGCACTCTTTCAAGAAGGCCTCAGATGATGATTGGGAATACTCGTACCAGAAATGCGTATAGCCCAGCCCGTCCGAAATATGCTGCTTTATGCGCCCGGCGAGGTCAAAGTCAGACCTTCCAGCATAAGCAGCTGTTTTGCCGTCTCTCGTGAGAATATAAACCCCCGCCGATTTTGCGGTTAGGGAAGTATCTATGTGTTCCATTCTAATTGGTCCGGCAAGCATACAATTTTTGGTCCCCAAAGATCAAGAATTTTGCTGTTATCACAGATTCCCATGCGGAAACAAATGCCATCCTTCTTATTATCGGATAAAAACGCAATCCTTGCAAGAAATAATTACTTGGTCGGCAGACGTCCTCGTCTGCCCCTTCTTTTCGGGGTTATGCCGCACCATTTAGATAACCAAATAACATCGCCCGTCAAGTCCTAATTATTCCCATGGCGTCAGGTCCCCGAACCTGACGCCATTTCGACACTTTTTTAACCCCCCTCAGAACTCCCCTCTGCTGACCACGCGGCCCCGCTCGGCAGCCGCAAATGATGCTTTCGCATAAACGTGGTTTACAATCTTGTCTGGGCCCGCTATAATCGCTTCGGATATATTAAGCGCGAGGTTTCCGTGAAAATCATAGTTGCCGGTGGAACCGGATTTATTGGCAAAGCCCTTGTTCAAAGGCTGACGAACAGCGGTCATTCTGTTCTTATCCTGCAGAGGCCGGGTTCGAAAAGCAAACCTCCCAATGTCAGGGGCCTGGAAAGTGCTGTTATCAACCTCCAGAGGCCGGTTATTTCAGACGATGTCAGCGGCGACGCCATCATCAATTTGGTCGGCATCATTCGAGAATTTCCGTCCGCCGGCATCACCTTTCACGCGGCCCATTTTCAGGTCACCAAGAATCTGGTCGATTATGCCAAGGGGACCGGCATAAAGCGGTTCTTGCTGATGTCGGCCCTGGGAGTTTCGTCCGAGGCCAAAACGGCATACCAGAAAACTAAATATGAAGCCGAGAGTTATCTGCTGGAGTCGGGCCTGGACTCGACAATCTTCAGGCCCTCGGTAGTTTTCGGGCCGGGCAGCGATTTCATAAAACTCATGGTCGATATGGTCAGGAGATTTCCGCTGGTTGTCGGCGATGGCAAGTATCTGCTTCAGCCGGTGCATGTGGATGACGTCTGCGCCGGATTTCAAAAAGCGCTGACTGACAGGAACGCCATAGGAAGATCGTATGAGTTCGGCGGCCCGGAGATCATGACCTATAATCGTCTGCTCGACATCATCGGCGAGGTCCTCGGAAAGAAGAAGGTCCGCAAGTTGCATCAACCTCTATGGGTAACCAGGGCCGCCGCCATCCTGCTCGGAAGATTTCGATGGTTTCCGGTCACAAACGAGCAAATAACGATGCTGCTCGAGGGGAGTTTCACCGAAGACAGGACCTTCTTCGAGCATTTCGGTATCAAGCCCAAAGAATTCAGGGCCAGCCTCCTGGAACTCATCAAATGAATGAGATCGCCGTCCCCTCCGGCCCAGTCTGGTCGATCTCGAAACTTCTCGTTTGAGGTCAGGGTTAGACTTAAAATTGGAGTGAATCATCAATGCGTTGGAGGATAAATGTTAGAGGTTGGTAAAGAGGCTCCCGATTTCGCGCTACCTGACCAAGACGGAAAGACGCATCGCCTTTCCGATTACAAGGGGAAGCGTGTGGTCCTGTACTTCTACCCCAAGGACGATACGCCAGGATGCACCAAGGAAGCTTGCAGTTTTCGCGACAGCTTTTCTAAATTCAAGAAAGCCGGAATTGAGGTCCTGGGGATTTCGGCCGACAATCAGGAATCGCACGCCAAGTTTCAGCAAAAGTACAATTTGCCGTTTATATTGTTATCGGATACCGAGAAAAAGGTCGTCAAAGACTATGGCGTCTGGGTTGAGAAAATCAATTACGGCAAGAAATACTGGGGTATAGCCAGAACGACATTCCTCATAAATGAGAACGGCAAGATCATTCATGTCTACGAAAAAGTGAAGCCCGATGAGCACGCCGAGGAGGTTTTGGAAAGATTCTCGAAGTAATCATTCCCAGGCGCAGTTTGTGAGCTCTGGGCAACGGCCCCGACAGAGTTGTCGGGCCTTTTTTGCGCCGCGAATTTTCTCAGCCGGCGAAATGGGCGATCAGATACCCCGCCCCCATCGATAGCTGTGATTCCCTCAGGCGGTTGTCCAATCGATTGACTGGCCATCAAAAGGCAAAAAAGACGACCGCTAGACATCTGGTATTCCTTAATGTACCTTTCAACGCTATCCTCCTACTTTTGTTTCTGTTCCTCTTCTAATTTCAACAAGCCGTGTCTGGCTATTTCTCTAATATTGGCGTTGGCGTGGTTCTTCTCGATATCAACTAAGGCCTGGTGGGCTTCCGAATAACCCATGCCGCTTAAGTCCACCAATAACCCTACGGCTTTGGGAGCTATGCCCCGAGCAGTATCTTGGGCCATGCGGATAAGGCCGGGAAGGGCTTGCGTCAAATCAAATCTCGCAACTTGATCAAGCGCCAGAAACTTTGCCCGGTTCGTATTTTCATCATCGGTATTTATCGGGGCATTAAGGATTATGTCCAAAGCGACCTGCGGGTATTTGCTGGAATCCCCATAAGTGTAGAAAAGCGCCGCGGCCGCCAAGATGCGTCCCTGCCAGCTGGCGTTTCGGGTCGCTTTTTCAAGCAGAGGAATACCTCGTTGATCCTTATGAATTTGGAAAAGGTTATAAGCCTCATACTTGCAGAGGATGGGCGCTGCAAGATCCCATTCATCCCAGAACAATAGCGCGGCCGCAGCCTCGGCCTGTATATGGGGAATTGGACCTTCCAAAGACTTAAGCACGAATTCTCGTACACCGGGGTAATCCTTAAAATGAGTTAACATCCTGAGTCTTAGTGACGAAAATTTGTAGGCTTGGTCGGGATATTGCCTATTGAATGACTCGAACTCCGCAATATCCATAATTTTTTGCACTAGTTTATTGTACCCCAGTGCCGTACTATACTTAACGAACTGAGTCATGAACATACTCAATCCTTCAAGGGTAAGGCTGTTATCGCCTCGGGACAAAATATTATCGAGCCTTTGAGTTAGTTCTTCCTCCGTGGGTACTCGCATTGGTTCAGTTGGGCCTGATATTCTCCCGCCCTCTTTAAGTTTATCTCCCTGTTGGGCGAATAATGGGCAGTATGACATCAATATTGCCGTTATCAGCCATAAAGTCATAGTTGTCTTATTTAGCATTTATCCTCCCTGTGCGCATAAATCCTCCCTTGCGAAACATTTCACTTAAGGCCATCCGTTTATCACCGTAACTCAATAAAACCATTGCTGTCATAACAGATTATGACGCTCATATAGATTTTGTTGTCTTATCTAAAGTTGTCCGAACCCAGGTGCATTATACGGGGGGGGGCCACTTGTCAGCCCAAAAATGTGATTTAATTCACTTTTTTGCGCCGCAAATTTTTTTAGCCGGCGAAATGGGCGATCAGATACCCAACCCCCATCGAGAGCTGCGTCAGGAGCACGATCATAACGTTGGCTCCCTGGGCCGGAATCAACTCCTCAAACGATTTGAACGAAAGGGCGCCTCGGACAGCTTTAAGGCCAAACGGGAGTGTCAACAGAGCGAGCAGGGTCCAGGCCGGCATGATCGTCAGAATGACGCCAACCACTACCCAGGCGTATGTCAGTGTCACCAGAGCAGAGTAAATGATGGCAGCCTTCTTGTATCCAAAAATTATCGGTAGAGTGCGGCGTTTTCCAGTACGGTCGGCATCGGCGTCGGGGAGCTCATTCAGCAACAGGAGATTGAAGACCAAAAATCCCGACGGCACCGAGGCGTAGAGTGCTGGCCAACTGAACCTGTCTGCAAGGATGAGGTAAGTTCCCAATACAGGCAACGTCCCCAGACCAAGCCCGGCGGCAATCTCGGCCGCCCCCAGCCCGATTCTGGTGATATGGCTTGTGTACCAGAAGATGAATACGGCCCCCAACAGGAAAATCGGCAACAGATGCCAGCCGCGGAAAATGATGAAATAAACTCCTATAGGGATGGCCAGTATAAATGAACCTGTCCCCAGCCAGAACACTGCCTTGGGCATCAGCGCTCCGCCTGGCAGAAAGCCGGAGCCGCCGGAGAACGGCGTCCGCTTTGCTTTCAAATCGATTCCGGTCTTGTAATCGCTGTAGTCGTTGAGGGTGTTGACGCTGGTGTGGAGTAAAGTCAGCCCCGCAACCGTGAGCAAGAAATAGGACAAGCAGAAGCTGCCATCATAGAGGGCCATCGACATCCCCAGAAACACCAGGATCGGCGACAGCAACAAAAATTGTGGACGTGTCTCCAAAAACAGCGATTTCAAACTCATAGGCTCTCCCCTTTATCGAATATCAACCAGGTTTTCGAATCTCTAACCTCAAACCCCGACACGCAAATCTATGCCTGGATGGCGGCATTGTCTATAGGAATCGATTGTATGCCGAATAATAGAGTCATAGTCAGCTTGACAAACGGGGGACGATAGGCATATTTTGAAAAAAACCGGGAGATGCGCGCGGATCGATAAGAATCCGCAGGACCCCGAGGACAGGATGGATTAAGATGAAAAAATCGCTTGGAGTTATGGCAATCCTGCTAACAGGAATTGCAGTCTGGAGCTGCGGCGGAGGCGGCGGCCCGAATGAGATTTTGATT
>Ga0315289_10002326_pt1 | contig 29241 bp, 25 predicted proteins | sample YL17G11_40_MG_FD_203452 | JGI IMG/M metagenome (GOLD analysis project Ga0315289, IMG submission 203452) | Sediment microbial communities from Yellowstone Lake, YNP, Wyoming, USA - YL17G11_40 | ecosystem: Environmental > Aquatic > Freshwater > Lake > Sediment | place: USA: Wyoming | collected... | reverse complement strand
GCAGTTGGCGAATGCTGAGTGTTGCTGAGCGAGGGCTTTACCGATGCGCTCTATGGGTCGCCAAGGCCAGAGGCAAGATCACCAACACGAAACTGATGGTGCAGACACTGCGCGTCGCATTGAAACTGCTTGAAGGCTTTCAGAGCCGCATCGTAAAAGCCGGAAGAGCCAGAGCCATGATGATGTTTGAGGAGTACGCGAGACCGGGAGGAGTGTTCAGCTGGGCCCCACGAATGCGGGAATGGCTGTATAATCCCAAGTACATCGTGTACCTTGGCGCATTGGAGCTGAACGCGTAGAATGAACAAAGATCAAGGAATCGGTGCGATAATCCTTGTCGGCAGCGTCGTTGGTATCGTGCTTTACGCGTGGCTCATCTACACGTTCACGATTCTAGTCTTGCAGATTACAGCATTCATCGCCGTAGCTGGTATGCTTGGCATTGCTGCGTGGATAGGATGGACGATGGCCACGACGCCACCACCCGCCCCATTGGAACCCGAGCCCGCGCCCCCAGAACCTAGGACTACAGCAGAGAAGCAGGCATAGCCCCTCGTGTCACTAAGCAAGCCTCAGACTCGTCACATTGAACCACACTTGAAGCCAGGCTACTCGACGTTCCCCTGCCGAAACCTGGCAAAAAGCGTCACAGTCACTTGAGGCACTTGCAAGACAAGAAGGAAGACTGAGTCACGCTGCCAAAGACGTCAAGCTTCGATTCAATTCAGGCTCTGGAGATTATCGCGAAGCAAGACAGCGGCATGAACATAGGGACAACGGGGATGATCGAGTTTCAGAAGCATGCAGGAATCCTTGCAGGCTTGGGTCTTGTCAAGACTGTTGCAACTTCCGAAGGAGCGAGCTACGAGATCACCGAGTCCGGTTATCGATTTCTCGAGGAATATCAAGACATCGAACGTGACACAGGTCGCCGCGTGCTTGACCAACTGGCCAAGGACGAGGTCTCAATCGTCATACCTACGATGAATGAGGCTGAGAGCATTGGTGAGATAGTTACGAACATACCACCTGGATGGGAGGTTATTCTCGTTGATCTCTCGACAGATGGAACCGCTCAAAAGGCAATGAGTTTGAGACCTGATGTCAGGATCATTAGGCGCGGGCCAAGAGAAGTAGGGAAGGGAGCGGCGTTAAGGCTTGGTCTCAGAGAAGCGCGCGGAACGATTGTGGTCATGATGGATGGCGACGGATCTCATCAAACGTCTGAGCTTGTGAAGCTCGTTTCTAGGCTTGAAGCCCAGAACGCGGACTTGGTCCAATCAAGTCGGATGCTTCAACCAAATTGCTCTGAGGAGATGGGTCCGTACAAAAACTCTGTCAGATATTTCGGGAACAGAATAGTCACATCTCTCATCAACGCGCTATTCCACAGCTCGGTCACGGACTCTCAATATGGTTTGAGAGCAGTCCGGAAGGAGTTCATCTCCAAGCTTTCTTTGAGGTCTAATGCTTGGGACATAGAAACTGAGATCGTGGCGCGCGCCGCGAAGTGCAGAGGAAAGATAATTGAGGTTCCTTCAGTTGAGTTGCAGCGAAAGCACGGGGAGAGCCATCTTGGTGTGCTTGACTACGCCATTGTGGTGACAAGAAGGTTGCTGGTTGAAATCTTTCGTCGCTGATGAGGTGCTTTTCCTATGAAACTTCATGATGGTTATGGCATTCGGAATAGATTATCTATCATGGTTGTGACTACTTGGAAGAGATGAAGTGCGAGGCCTGCAGAATACGTCCGGCGATGAAGGATGATATTCTGTGCCAGGAATGCTCTGCTCTGTATGTAGCTCTACGGTCCGCCGGGGACAAAACTGGAAAAGACACAGGTCCAACCATTGAAACCGCGATCGTCTTGGCTGGAGGCCTCGGACAGAGGCTGCAACCTTTCACGAACGACAGACCAAAGGCTATGGTCGATGTCGCAGGCAAACCGTTGCTTTACTGGGTTCTTCGATGGCTTAGAAGGAATCAAGTCCGCCGAGTAGTAATTGGAGTCGCCTACAGAGGAGATAAAATCATGGAGTACTTTGGGGACGGCGAACCCGTAGACCTCGAGATCAAGTACAGCAATCACACGATTGAGGGAGGAACAGTTGAGGGGTTTAGGCTCGCGATTGAGCGGCACGTGAAGGATAAGACTTTCTTCGCGATGAACGGCGACGAATTGACTAGTGTCAGACTGCAAGAACTTGCAGCCTTTCATAGCCTCCACAAAGCGACTGCTACCATTGCGGTGTCTCCTCTGAGAAGTCCTTTCGGAGTGATAGACACTGAAGGCCCGGATGTTGTAGCCTTCCGTGAGAAGGCAACGATCGACTCTGTTAGCGTGAGCATCGGTGTCTACGTTTTCCAAAACGAAATCCTAGATTACCTCCCGCGAACAGGCCAAATCGAGAAGACCACGTTCCCTCGTCTGGCCGCGGAGAGAAAGCTGAAAGCCTATAGGCACAATGGTTTCTGGATGACTGTCAACACAGCCAAGGACTTGGGCGAAGTCCAAGAAGAGTTGCTCAAAGGCGACGACGTCTTATGTCCGTCTTACTAACAGGCATTAGCGGTTTCATAGGCAGCGAGTTAGGCCGCAGACTAGTCGAGAAGGGTTACACGGTTCACGGGCTGATAAGGCATAGCTCGGGGCGAATGCTGGATAATATCAAGGACTACATGGACGAAGTTCACTTGATTCATGGCGACCTACGCGAATACCATTCCGTCAGACTAGCCATCAGAGAGTCCGACCCTGAATTCATCGCGCACGTCGGCGCCATAACGCCTGTTAGACTCTCGTTCGACGATCCATTCTCAAACATTGAAGTCAATCTCCAAGGAACGGCTAATCTTATCCACGCGGCCCTGAGCCTGACGCCACGCCTGAAGCGCTTTGTCTTGGCCAGCACTATGGAGGTCTACGGATGGCAGGACCGACAAGAACCCTTCACCGAAGACCTGCCTCTTCACCCAGCGTCGCCATATGCTGTCAGCAAGGCTGCAGCGGACATGTATATCCGCATGATCGGCAACGTCAGCCAACTCAACTACACTGTGCTCCGGCCGTGCAACTCGTACGGCCGCAAGAACGAGGCAGGCTTCATCGTCGAGTACCTCATCAGCTCGATGTTGAAGAAAGAGAAAGTCTACATTGGCGCTCCCAAGTCGATCAGAGACCTCATGCACGTCGACGACCACGTAGCCGCGTACCTACGAGTAATGGAAGACGACAACGCTAACCAGCAAACGTTCAATGTCGGACCAGGCCACGGCACAACGATGCGCGCACTCGCGGACATGGTAGCTGAACTCACAGACTACAAGGACAAGATCGTTGAGAGCTACCCGCCAGACTACCCGACGCGGCCAGCATTCGCGGATCCGCCTTACCTTGTTCTCGATTCATCAAGGATCGAGGCAAAGATCGGGTGGAAAGCCAACGTCACGCTCCAACAAGGACTGGGCAGGACAGTCGAGTATTGGCGAAAACGTCTCGGCTGAGTACAGCGGAGAGAAGGCCGGTCCGGTGCACTCTGTGGGCGCAATGAAAATCGGCGTAGTCGGCTTGGGGAAGATGGGCATACTTCATGCAGGGATCATTAGTTCGATTTCTGGCGCAAGCGTCACAGCAATTTGTGAGAAAGAGAATTTCCTGATCACCGCGGCGAAGGCTCTCTTGCCCAAGAGAATAGCATTCTACAAGGATCATCAGAAGATGGTGACGGAGGAACAGCTTGACGCCGTATTCGTTACGACGCCTATCAGTACGCATGTCTCAGTAGTGAATGATCTACTCAAGTCGAACACCAATCTCAGTGTATTTGTCGAAAAACCGTTGGCGGCCTCGTATGAACAAGCAAGGGCCGCATGCGAAGCTGCAACTCGCTCGCGAGGAGTTCATATGGTCGGCTTCCAGAAGAGGTTTTCGCCAGTTTTTCAAGAGGCAAAGCGGTTCATCGAGCAGAACATCCTGGGAGCCCCAATCCTCTTCAGAGGCTACGCTTTCTCGTCGGACGGGCTTCGTGAGGGCTCCGCGTGGCGTTTTCGCAAGAATACCGGTGGTGTCTTACTCGATTCGGCGCCACATCTCCTGGATCTTCTGATCTGGTTTTTCGGAGAACCAACCACGACGATGGCGGTCAAGAAACAGGTGTATTCGAGTGAGGTCGAAGACTACGTTCATGCAATCATGTCATACGAATCAGGGTTGAAAGGCCACATCGACGCCTGCTGGAGCATCCCCAACTTCAGACTCCCTGAATTCCTGATAGAGGTCTACGGAAGAAACGGCCTACTGACAGTGACCGATGACTACGTTAGATTTGCTCCCGGCAGAGGGGGCAAAATCGGAGGAGGTCAGACACATCACAGACAATCATTCGAGACTTCAACGCCGTTCCTGCTTGCGGACGCCGACTACACAATGGAAGACGTCGCTTTTCTCAACGCGGTGCGCGCCCAAACTATGCCGGAATTGAGTTTTGTCCAAGCAGCAAAGGTGAACGCGCTGATTGACAGAATTCTTGAAAGTACTCAAAAGGGATGAGCGACAATTAAGACGCTGCTTATAGGGGATAACCCGTTCATAGGAGTGAGTCATCTATCCCAAGAACGCGCAAGAGAGAGAACAGACAAGCTGGACATCGAATCCATCGTCGAAGTAATCTGCAGCGCCTTGTCATCCGGTGCGACGGGCTACACGTTCTCAACGCATCCGACAAACTCGCAGATTCTCGATGCTCTGGGAGCTTCAGGTAAGGTTCCTGGTCAGTTTGACTTGTACCCTGTAGTGCCCTATGCAGAGGGATACGTTCGACTAGCGAATGAGAAAGGCATGACCGGTCTTATGAATGAGGTCTTGTCTAGGCTGTCTACGTCGGACAAGGTGAAGCTGCTTGTCAAAGGCGGCTTCTCTGCACTAAAATTCGACCCTCTAGGGTTGTTTAGGACCTATCTGGACGTGGAGTTGAAAGGCTACCTTAGCACAAAGCCAAAGAACGCCACTCTGCAGGGGGTGCTGCTGGCTGAAGTTCCTACGGATCTCTGCCTAGGATTTCAAGAGATTCATCTGTTGAACATATTCGCCCAACATGTGCGCGACAGTTGTGATGTGCTGCCCGGATTTGTGACTTACAATCTTCCTAGGTTTATCAGACTCTTTCAGGAAGCAGGGCTCTCCTTGAAAGACATCATCATTATGACTCCTTTCAATAGTCTCGGTTACCAAATGAGCCCCTCAAGGGATGCCTCTGAGCGCAGTCTGTCGAGCCTACAGGAAGGACACGTGATCGCAATGAGCATAATGGCAGGGGGATACCTGAAACTCGACGAGGCCATCAACTATATTCGGACTCTGCCAAATCTCTCTGGTGTGGCGGTTGCGGCGTCTTCCAAAGAGCATGCACATGACACCTTCACGAGACTCAGGATTATGACGGAAGTGTCGGACCCAGCAGCATCAAAGCCTGCCAAACCAGAGAGCGGAGAGTAGGACGCTGGCTCGAATAGGCATCCTCGGGTCCGGAGTAGTGGGAACTTGCGTTGGAAGGGGCCTCCAACAACTGCATCATCAGGTCAAGTTCTATGACATCTCGGCAGAGAGGGTTCACGAGCTTCACCGCATTGGCCTAACCGCCACATCTTCGCTGGACGAGTCCCTAGAGGACTGTGAAATATCCATTGTTTGCGTTCCAACACCAACAATAGGGGGAAGAATCGATCTCAGCTCTCTCCAGTCACTGGTCAGAGGATTAGCCAGTTGTTTGAGGAGAAGAGCCGGCTACCATTTGGTGGTAATCAAGAGCACGGTCGTCCCAACCACGACCGAGACGCTAGTCATACCCATCTTGGAACAACAGTCCGGGCGGAAGGTCGGGAGCGAGGTAGGGGTTTGTGTGAATCCGGAGTTCATGACCGAGATACATGGTTCATGGACGGACGATCAGTCATTCGCCCGCGGCTTCTTCGATGAGCCCGCTATTGTCATCGGCGAGTCGGACAAGACCTCGGGAGACAGACTCGCGGAAGTATACAGGCCATTGCGTAGGCCCATCATCCGTACGAGTCTGGTAACTAGTGAAATGATAAAGTACGCTTTCAATTGCGCCCTAGCAACAAAGATCTCCTACTGGAACGAGATACATTACGTTTGCAGACTGCTGAATGTTGACTCGGAGACGGTCGCTAGAGTGGCCGGCATGGATCCCCGCATCGGAACCTACGGCACAGTTCATGGCAAAGCATTCGGAGGCAAATGCCTGCCGAAAGATCTCCGAGCACTCATACAGTTCGTCACGGACTTGGGATATGACCCGAAGTTGTTAAAGGCGGTCGAAGAAGTCAACAAGCGCATAGGTGCGGATAAGGGAGTACGTGAATAGATGGGTTTCTCTCGGTCTTCGCGATGGGGAACATGATTAGGACTGCCGTTATTCCCAGCGCCGGGCTGGGGACGAGACTACTGCCAGCTACGAAACAGCAGCCCAAAGAAATGCTACCTGTATTTGTAAGGGACTCAAAGGGGCTAGTCCTTCTGAAACCATTGGTTCAGCTTGTGTTTGAGAGGCTCTATGACGCCGGGCTAAGGGAGTTCCTCTTCATTGTCGGAAAAGGGAAGAGAAGCATAGAAGACCATTTCACTCCAGACAATGGCTTCACAGAGCACTTAAGAAGACTCGCCAACCCCCAGCTGGTCAAGGAGATAGAACGGTTCTACCGAAGAGTCCGCAGTTCGAACATCGCATTCATCAATCAACCTGAACCTTTGGGCTTTGGAGACGCTGTGCTCAGGGCGAAAATGTTTACGGGGCGTGAGCCCTTCATCGTTCACGCCGGTGATGATCTCATCATTTCCCGGGATGCAGGATACTTCCGGAGACTAGTGAAGGCCTTCAACGTCCACGAGGCCGATGCGGCATTTTGCGTACAGAAAGTGAAGGATCCGACCAAGTACGGCGTGATTGAGGGTGACAGGACTGGTCCTGGGATCTATCGAGTTAGGCATGTCGAGGAAAAGCCGCGGCGTCCAAAGTCGAAACTCGCAATAGTCGCCTTGTATGCTTTTAACGAGAGAATCTATCACTGCATAGAAAGAGCCCGCAAGTGCCACAACAGTGAATTGGAATTGACGGATGCGATAGAAGGGCTTATCAAAGAAAGGGGCAAGGTCTATGCTGTGGAGCTTAATTCATACGAAACACGGATAGACATAGGCACGCCAGAGTCGTACTGGGATGCTCTTAGAGCAACCATGCACTGATCCATTGTTCGAGAAGCGAATCACTTGTTTCTCGTGATGTTATCGATAGCTTTAGCCTGCTTCACCCTAGTCGCAGGCATCTTTGTGGCATATTTCCTTCTTATAGTAAGAAGCCCCCGAAAACCCGAATATCTCCATGCAATCGATGAAGCGATGAGCCGGACTCTTCAAAGCAGTGAGCTTCCAAAGATCTCGATATTGATCCCGGCCTACAACGAAGAGAAGGTAGTGAAAAACAAACTGAGAGATATTGCAGCCATGCAATATCCTCACGATAAGCGGGAGGTACTATTGATTGACGACTGCTCAACAGATGACACGCGTACGATTGCGGAGCGAGTGTTTGGAGAACTTAGTCTTCCTGGCAAGGTCATCAAGAATACCAGAAGAATAGGCGTCAATGGATGCTACAATAGAGGCCTACAAGAGTCCACAGGAGATCTGATCGCGACAACAGATGCTGACGTGATGGTTGATCATGAAGCCCTACTGAAGTCCGTCAAGGTTCTCGATGCCATGAGAGACGTAGGCGGCGTCACGTCCAGAATGGTGCCGATGTCTCTGATCCGGACAACTGCGGTCCGGATTGAGAGGTCATACAGAGATTTCTACGACACCATGTGCGTAGCTGAGAGTGCCGTCCATTCTACGTTTCCAGGATACACGACCTTCGCCCTAGTACGTAGGTCAGCGTTCCCGACAATACCCCTTGAGTACGGCTGTAGTGATGGGAATATTTCATTGGCTATCATTCGGAAGGGTTTACGCTACGTATGCGTGCCTTCTGTTCTCTTCTATGAGCCAATTGTAGAGAGCCTTCGAGAGCAAGTGAGGCAAAAGGCGCGGAGAGGCGCCAGGATTATTCAATCCGCATTAGCAAACAAAGACTTGTTGTTCAGACGGGAATGCGGAGCCTTCGGCAGGGTAGTGTTCCCGCTGCGCCTTCTGATGGTGACGGTTTCCCCAGTGCTGTCGCTTGTAGGGTGCGTAGCAATCTTGGTCGCGTTGGCGTACGTGTCCATATATTGGGTTCTTGCGTTACCGCTATTCTTACTCATGTTGTACGTCGGAAGTAGATTGGGACTGAGTAAGCTGAGCCTATTGTGGAGTCTCTTTGTGCATCAATGCTATCTCTTGGTCGGGCTGCTATTATCGGGTAGAACTCGCAGCGTGTGGAGGCCGGTCCAGAGGAGTTCGGTCATTGGAAGAAGCTGAGATTGGCAAGGAGACTGGCAGTGAGTCTGTTAGTCTTGTTGTGTGAATGAGTGGAGTCGATATATCGTGAACATACTGGGGATTCATGACGGCCACAACGCAAGCGCCGCCCTGCTAGTCGACGGTCGCATCGTGGCATGCGTCCAAGAGGAAAGGTTTCGGAACGAAAAGAACTACATGGGGTTTCCAGACAATGCCATCTCTTGGGTGCTCGAAGCCGCTAGGGTTGACTATGAAGATCTGGACCTTGTCGCCGCAGCTTCAGTTCATCAACCACAAGCCTTCGACGTAAGAAAGACCAGAGATGTCTTCAGAAAGGAACAGGAGCAATTTGTTCGCTCCCGCATCTTATTGATTGGACGGAATACCCCTCTCTACGAAATCTATCGTTGGCGGGTGAAAGGCGAACGCATACGGACATTCGAGAAAGCAGGACTTACGAAGCGCAGAACACGTTTTGTTGAACATCATCTTTGTCATGCGGCGGCCGCATACTTCGGATCGCCATGGCGTGACCGAGTGCTCGTTCTCACGCTTGATGGCGGCGGGGACAAGCTTGCGGCAACGGTCTCAATCGGCTCCGGATCATCTCTAGAGCGAATAGCTGTGACACCTGATGCCGATTCTATTGGCAACATCTACTCACGCGTGACGTTCCTGCTGGGTTTCGTGCCTTGGGAGCATGAGTATAAGATCATGGGAATGGCCCCCTACGCGTCCGAAGCGCATTCAGCTCGTCTGGAAAAAGAATTGCAGAGCTATATTGCGCTGTCACAAAAGAACCCACTTGTATTCAAGCGTAGTATTCCCGAGCCTACGCGCCTCACTTGTCCTCGATTGCGTGCATCTTTTCAGTTCGAAAGATTCGACCACATCGCTGGCGCGCTCCAGCGTTTCACGGAAGCGTCCATCGTGAGATGGGTGCGAGAGGCCGTTTCGAAAACCGGGATTAGGAAGATCGCATTGGCGGGCGGCGTTTTCATGAATGTCAAGGCGAACAAAGCAATCGCGGAAATGCCGGAAGTTGAGGACGTTTTCGTCTTTCCTTCCTGCGGCGATGAGTCCAACGCCGTCGGAGCAGCATATTGGGCCTATGCAGAGGCAACCGGAAAGGCACCGGACCCCATAGGGCCGATCTACTGGGGCCCTGACTATGCTTCATCGGACACGGAGGACATGGTCCGGGCCGCTGCACGCGACGGCAGCTTCGAGTATGAGGAAATCAAGGAGATCGAAGATGCTGTTGCTGACCTGCTCATTGAGCAGAAGATTGTCGCACGCCTCGCAGGTCGAATGGAGTTTGGGGCTCGTGCACTAGGTAACCGTACCATCCTGGCGGATCCGCGTAATTTGATCAATGTCCAGGTTATTAATCGCATGATCAAGATGCGCGACTTCTGGATGCCTTTTGCTCCTGTTGTTCTTGCTGAGAGTCAGGACAAATACCTGCGCCGGACGAAGCCGATTCGATCACCGTATATGATGTTTGCTTTCGATACGCAACCCTCGCGGCGTCCTGACATTATCGCTGCAGTGCATCAGGCCGATGGAACGGCGCGACCACAAGTTATCGAGAGAGAGTACAATCCAGCATACTATGATATTCTCTTCCGCTTCCAGAAGTCAACCGGACGAGGAGCGCTGCTCAATACCTCATTCAACCTCCATGGCTACCCAATCGCCCTCGGGCCGAGAGAAGCATTGTGGGTCTTCAAGAACTCGGGCCTTGAGTATCTTGCGCTTGGACATTATCTGCTACACAAGAAGCACGTAGTTAGTGATACGTAGGAATAGATCGGAGAATATCGTGAGAAGACAATTCATGACATTTCTGCGACTGCGGGGACTCTTGGTTATTCCTTCGAGAGGGCGAGCGTTACCACTCTTTCTACTGGTTTGCGGAGCCGGAATCGTGGCGCTGATTCTTTTCCAGCCCGGGTTACTGTCTAACTACGAAAAGGTCGCAATATTTGGTGGCACTCTCGGCTTCGTCTTGGTACTGGCCGGGATATACTTGCTTGCTAACCAAGATAGAACTTCTCCTTTGATGCTCTCAGGACCATGGATTGGCTATCTTCCTCTGTTGATCGGGTTCTTTCTGACACTAGGCGGTGACTCGATACCACCTATGATCGGTGCAGCTGCTTTCGCCGCAGCGCTCGCCCTTCTCTTCATCCTGTCGAGAGCAAACAATGTTTCAAGAACATACTTGATCTTTTCGATGCTTTTCCTTGCAGGGGCAATTGGATACAATGTCTATTTCTATTATGCTGACACTGGAGCCCCCGACATTTGGGGATACCTATCAGTTGGCAGCGCGATAATTCAGACCGGTCACTATTCCAACATCATACAGCCTACTGATCGATACTACTATCCATTTCCCGTCATGTCAATCGCATCAGCTATTCTGTCGTCGACAGCTGGGCTCGACCTTCAGAGTTCATTGCTGATTTTTCCCGGCAGCTTAGTGCTCCTGCAGCCCTTGTTCGTGTTTATCCTTGCCCGCATTGTGTACAGCAATTCAGAGGCTGCAGCATTCTCAGCATTCATACTGCTAACGGAGTCCGCAGTCACTCGATCCATAGCTACGCCGGGTGCCCAGTCGGTCGCCATATCTTTGCTTCTTCTGGTCTTGTTCTTGTTGTCTGGTCGAATTCAGGTTAGGGGTCGGATCGTCGGAGCTCTATTAGCATTTTTTATGCTGGTGGTCTTGAGCGGCGCTGTCGGTCTGCTGTCTGCCATCCTCGTTCCCCTTCTGATGATTGTCCGCAGGACAACTGCCTACAAAAGTATGAGGGAGATTATGCCAGTAGTCTTTCTTGCATACCTCCTAACAGTTTCACTTGTTGACAGGATAATCTACAACCTCGAGATCACTGCGCAAACCTTTCTCGGATTTGTCTTGGATCCTATCGTGCGGCTTGGAAGCGAAGTCTATGGTACGAGTGGCACGGGCTTGGTTTTCATGTGGTGGGGACTGCCAGTTTCTTTGGCTTTGTTGTCCATCTTGTTTCAACGAGCTAGGCACGTGAGTTTCTGGGTGTATTCGGGCTTGGGCCTCCTTGGGATCTCATTCATCGGTAATGTGGTATCCCCAAACCTGATCACAGACAGGTATGTTGGCGTTCCTGCTTGGATTTTTCTCGCAGTGGGTGGCGGCTTGTTTCTGAGCACGTTGACAAGAAGCTCACGCCGGGTGCTCATGGTCTTGCCGATCATATTCTTGGCATGTTCATCAGCTGTGGTGGATCCAGTCTTGTCGCCACAATATGGCCTTGGGGGCAGTCGCGACCTTGCAGAAGTATTCAGAAGCCATATAGCCCTGCCTATGACCGAAGGCGACAGGATAGCCCTCGACTGGCTAGGCGGACACGTTATCGGGAATGTGACTACCGACGCCGATTCCGCCTACTATTTGACTTTCAGCCGGTATAGATCCGGCGTGTTCTCCGTTGCTGGTATCCTACGGTTTACCTCCGGCTTTGTCTCGCGCCCACACGCTCTCGACCCAACGCCGAGACCTGACACTGCGTTCTTCTTCAGGTGGTCGAACGCGATAGCTCGCAGCAACGGGGAAGCTTGTCGTAACCTGATGGCAACTTTGGCGAGTCAGCAGAGCAGTCAGATCGTGAACATTCTCTACAACAATGACTGTGGTGTTCTCGAAGCGAATCCTGCGTGGACGTATCGGATCTATCAACAAGAGGCGAGCCCAGTAGAGACTCTTGCAGGCGGTTCGATGGTGTATGTAGCACCGTATTCAGCTTCTCAAGGACGTCAAAGTTGATGCGTGTCGCAATGCCAGAACTTTGGGAAACAGGTGCTTCTTGGCTCGGCCGTCTTCGCTTCTTCGACGCTTATGCCTACCTCAAAAGGAAGCACATTGGATCACAAGTAGCCATCACGACATATCACAGGGTTCCCTTCAGTAGACAAAACTGGTCTATCCGGAGTCAGGTGACTCTGCGAAGCTTTGAAAACCAGATTCAATATCTCCGGCAGAATTTCGCGATCTTGTCGCTCGACGAACTGAGGCAAGCTCTGCAGCGCAAGTCACTGCCAAAGAGGGCAGTTGTGATCACCTTTGATGACGGATACAGAGACAACTATCTCTATGCCTTTCCGATCCTCAAGAAGTACAGTATTCCTGCTATGTTCTTTCTTACGACGGGTCATATTGGCGTCGGAAAACCGTTCTGGCAGGATAGGGTAGGTTATCTTATCCACCACGCTATGGTTGGTCACCTGGAGTTGGACGAACTCGGATCCTACACAATCAGGTCGGCATTTGACAGGTCTCGCGCTACCTTCATGATTAGGGACAACCTAGAACGCTTGCCAGAGCAGAGGAAGAACTGTCTGATAGAGAAACTCGCCGATGTCTGTCGGGCTGACATTCCCGATGATTTTGGTAGTCAGCTAGTTCTATCTTGGGCCGAAGTAGAGGAGATGCATCAAGACGGTGCCGAGTTTGGTGCTCATTCCGTGACTCACCCGTTTCTAACAGACTTGCCTTCAGCGCAGGCTAGATGGGAAATACAGCAGTCGAAAGAAGACATTGAGAGAAGGCTGGGAGAGGAGGTTCGCTTCTTCTCCTACCCTATGGGACAATGCAGCAGTGAGATAGTCAGGATTGTCAAGGAATGTGGGTTTGCCGGAGCTGTCACAACGGATTGGTCATGGATTAGTCCTAGAAGCGACCCATACCGACTCGGTCGAATCCCAATGACGGAGAGCCAGAGCAAGAGTGCCGCGTTGCTCTCCGGTTTTGTGGGCGATCTGGGAATCAAATCCAGATGGAGCAAGAACTGATTGGAGAAAAAAAGGACCATAAGGGCCTACAAAGATGGTGATGAAGGAGAGATCCTCCGTCTTCTGAGAGCAGTATACCCGGATGCAAGTGAAGACGCGATCGAGACGCTGCTGAGACGCAGACAGTGGGCTAGCGAGAACCCCGCAGGGCGAGTTGATTCGTGGGTCACCGAAGAGGACGGGCGCATTCTGGGGCAGTATCGTCTCCTTTGGATGGATCTAAAACTGAAGAACCATGTGCTAAAGGCCGCGCAGGGCATGGATGAGATGACCCATCCGGATTACAGGCGTCAGGGTATCAATTACGGATTGGCAAGACATGCCGTAGCCGAAGCTGGCAGGAATGGCGTTCAGATCGTATTCGGGTTCGTAGAGCACGCATCTCCTGCATACTATGCTAATCTGAAGAATGGTTGGTTCTTTGTTGGCACCATGCGGCAGTTGTTCAAGCCAATTAACTGGAAAAACCTGTTCAGGTCAAAGGTCAACAATCCACGGGTGGCGACCATCTTAGCTGTAGTTGCGACATGGCTCTCTGACGGGATGGTCTTCAAGACTCGCAATCCTTCTGTCCAACAAGGTTTGTTCATCGAGCAAATCAAGTCCTTCGACGAGCGAATTAGCTCATTGTGGGCTCGGGTGGCCGATCGGTATCCGATAATGGTGGCCCGGAGCCAGCGCTACCTAAACTGGCGATATGCTAGTTCTGGACAGAACTATCGGATATTCATCGCCCGGAGATCTGACGAAATCCTCGGATATTTGATCCTACGACATCAAACGACGCATGGCATCGTGGTCACGTACATTTTTGACATATTAGCTGAATCAGATGAGGTCATGCACTCTCTGGTTTCAAGGGCCGCGGAAGATTCTCGATCTGTCAATGCTGGAATGATCCTCTACCCGCTGATAGCGCACAAGAGTCACTGTGAGATCCTCAAAAGGAACGGTTTCCTGTCACTGCCCTTTGCTAAAGGCCGTGACTTTCTTATCTATTGTGACCCCTCCCTCATGTCCAGGAGTTTCGCAAAAGGCCCGCAGAATTGGCTCATTCAAGCTGGAGACTCAGACAAGTACTGATTTCAGCCGATTCCTCCTTGCTGATGTTGCCACATCTGATTTGTTGGCTGCAGCAAGAATGAACCACCAACTCATTGCCAAACGCTCATTGTGGTTTACATGTCAATCGCATCAGCTATTCTGTCGTCGACAGCTGGGCTCGACCTTCAGAGTTCATTGCTGATTTTTCCCGGCAGCTTAGTGCTGCGAGATCTGACACTGCGTTCTTCTTCAGGTGGTCGAACGCGATAGCTCGCAGCAACGGGGAAGCTTGTCGTAACCTGATGGCAACTTTGGCGAGTCAGCAGAGCAGTCAGATCGTGAACATTCTCTACAACAATGACTGTGGTGTTCTCGAAGCGAATCCTGCGTCGGGTAGGCTGAATCGGTGCGGAGCGATCAGTTTCGTTCTCTCGTTCCATGGCTTTCTGTCTCTTGGTCGAGCTTCTTGGCCGTATCGCTTATCGACTGTTCTAGAACAAGAATCCATAAGGCACAGTAGTTCCGTCTGATTAGAGCGGTGCACATGTCCAGTAATAGCCATTCGATTGACGACGAGTACTTACCGGCCTGTTGTCGGAGCGGCAAACCACACACTCACTTCGCCTCCGTCAGCTACCAGAGGCGTTGCACCCGTTGCATTCTTCCTGACACGTTTCCGAACATACGTTTCGACGAAGATGGCGTCTGCAACTATTGCCAAGGCCACACGCCATTGCACTACAAGGGAGAAACTGTTCTCAGAAAGCTGCTAGAGAAGTATCGTGGTAAAGGTGACAGTTACGACTGCATTGTCCCAATAAGCGGGGGAAAAGACAGCACTTACGTTCTCTATTCAGCCGTCAGGGAATTCGGCATGAGAGCACTTGCTCTGAATTATGATGGCGGCTTTGCGACAGATCAAGCGAAGAGAAATCTTGAGAAAGCAATCGAATCTGTGCAGGTTGACTTTGTTCGCATCACATCCAAACGCGACATTCAGAAGAAGTGCCTGAAGGACTGCATCGAAGCATGGGCCGCTAAGCCATCATCAGAGGATTTCCCGTTGTTGTGCTATGGCTGTAGAGCGGGAGTCGAAGAGGCAGCATATAGAATAGCGGCGAAGAAGGGAGTGCCACTGATTCTGATGGGTGAGTCCGAGGTTGAGAAAGACGCCTCTAAGGGAGCGTTCCATAGGCATCATAGATCGTACCTTGTTCACTTGGCGATGAGGTTTCTTAGAAATCCACACTACCTGCACCCTAGGCGCCTGTACCACTTCTTGCTTGTCCAAGCGCCCAAGCTGCATAATCGCGTCCATCGGCTCATATCCAAGAGCGCACCTTTGGTAGTGACCTGGTTTGATTATATTCCATACGATGATCGCCTGATGCTGCCCACTGTGATTGAGAAGATGGGATGGAGTAAGCCCGCAAGCCGCGCGTCATCGTGGCGACTCGATTGTAAGATTAGTGCTCTCAAGAACGCGATGTACCGACGGAAGGGTTTTTCCATGAAGGAGGAAGTGTACAGCAAGATGATAAGAGAAGGAACTCTAACCAGACAAGCCGCCTTGAACCTCGTAGAGCAGGAGAACAGCGGCTATGAGGCAGCCATGGCGAGCGATGTCTTGCGGCAACTGGGGATCCCGGAGAAACTTGGCGAGCTGCTTCTCTTTGGGAGACCTAGCGAGGCACCGTAGCATCATTAGTGCGTCCAGCTGTCGCCTCTCCCGCGAGCGAAAGTAGGAGAATCCGACCGCGGTCATTCCACAGAACCTTCGCCGTTCAACATGCTAGGGCAGTGTTCTAGCAAGCCGTCAGCGATGCACTGAGCAACTGTCTGATGGCCGAGTGATGAATAGTGCAAGTCAGCGAAATACGATCTCGTGCGGTCACCGGGAGACAACCGCTTGAAATATGGCAAGACATCCAGGACAAAGCATCTTTCAGCCGCATTCTCAGCAGTGGCAAATCGATCCAAGTAGATAGGCTTCAGGTTGCCTATGAAGTGGGCACGATCCGGTAGAGGAAGAATGAACACGGTTTTCCCACGAACTTGGCTGGTAAACCTTCGAATGATCGCGCGCATTAGTTGCCAAGCTGCAGTCTCCTCTGATTCGTAGCCGCGATACGGTATGCGAAGCATCCACTTTGGCATGAGCCTATTTCCTAATGCGCGAGCGACTCTCTCGACAGGCCTGGAAGTCAACAGTCGCGCCCAAGAGAACCGGTACAGCTCTGATGCCGCCATTCTGAACGACTCCTCTTCAGAAATCCGTTCCTTCGGAACTGGCTGATTGTGCAAGACAAGTCGGTCTTGGTCAAGTGTGATTTAGGGCTTCGACCTGTACCACACAGCGTCACTCTCGGGGTCGCGAGTCGGCAACATGTCAACTTGGTTTCGCATGGTGTTTTTGACGTAGATCGCGAAGATGTGAGCGTCGGCTTCAAACGGTTTTGCCAGTGTCTCATAGATGAGCAATTGCTGATCCGTCCCGGTGCCATCGAGACCGAAGTTCAGCACATCCAAGTTAGGATAGGACCTCTCTAGAAGATCCGAGAACCGCTCGCCGTTCTGAACTCCGAACCCCGCTGTGTACGAGTCGCCGAATAGTACTATTCGGTGTCGTCCATCTGGACGAGACAACGGGTACTCGCGATCTGAGCGCATGCCAAGCGAATTGGTCTGCAATAGTTAGGACTTTCCCTCGTGCGGAATCGTCGCTTCCAGATTAGGAATGAACCACCAACCGATTACCGGATGATAGGACAGGTATTGCCTCCGCCAAACGTTCATTGTTCTCCAAACCATACCCAGGGTTTTGAGTAGCGATCGCGGTCAGGCGAAATGTTTATGCGCCGTGTCAATTCTGCAACAAGTTGGCTGGTACCCATCTGAATTGTCGCGTAGAGGATTTCCCTCTTCAGGCTTTCTCCCTTTTTCGAGCGTATCGCCTCACTTGAGAGGTTTTGTGGCAAATAACTCACATACCCTTTGTAGACGCACGTACTAGAGAATGTGTGCCCAGTATTGACTTGTACAGTTCAATCGTCTGTTCAGCAGGTGTGTTCCAAGAAAAACTGCGCGCCCTCTTGATCGCACTCGCCGAAAGACGACGGCGAAGAGCATCACTTTGTAGCAGGATTCTGATCTTGGCCGCTAGCTCTTCATGATTGCCCGGCTCAAAGAACAGCCCTTCCTTGGCGTTTTCAAACGCATCTTCGTACACTCCTATGCGGGAGGCCAAGACCGGTCTCCCGCATGCCATTGCTTCGCGAAGCGCGATGCCATAGCCCTCGCGACGGCTAGTAGACACGAATATGTCACATGCGGCGTACCAGAACGGCATCTTTCCCGGTTCCACTGATCCTGCAAACCACACCTTTTCCAGGATACCGAGCTTAGCCGCGAGCGCCTGAAGTGCCAGCTTCTCCGGGCCATCTCCCACGAGCACAGTCATTGGCATAGCTGATTCGTCAAGAAGGCTAATCGCTTTAAGGAGCACATCCAAGCCTTTCTCCCGGATGAGTCTTGCGACAGCTAGGATAATAGCGTCGTCGGTCTTCAGAAGGAGGTGTTGGCGCGCTTCGTTCTGCGGCATGACCCTGAACAAGTCGGTGCACAGACCGTTGCCTATGACGACAGACTTGGACACTATCGCGTCTCCAAAGAAACCCACTGCTACGTTGAGTAGATGGGATGAAACGAAAACGATCTTGCCAGCCGCGGCGAATATCCATCTGTAGATAGCTCTGCCTAATGGGATGCGCCGCCATTCGTACACATTCTGACCGTGCAATGTCAGGACAAGAGGCAAGTGCCGCCAATTGGCGTACACGGCCGCAATGAGACCAGCTGGAAAGACTGAGTGAGCATGGACGAGATCGAATCTGCCAGTAGTAGCGAAAAGTGCGCTTCCGAGCTTCAGGTACTTCTTTACGATTCCCATGACACCACGCGACGGATCCGTGATTGCCACGACAGCTACCGAGACGCCTCGTTTCTCGAGCTCGTTGGCGAGCTGTCTTACGAACAAACCGTAGTACGGACCATGTGCGGAGGGCCACATCGGCGTGACGAAGAGAACCTTCAACATGACTCGCCTTCTAACTCAGTGCGGCTCCTCCGATCATGTGCTCCCCGAGCCAGTCACTCCGCTCCTGCGCACTACGTGATGCCTATTGTAGTTGTTGGTTAGGGTGGTTCCGCGTACGTACGCTCATGGCATGGTCCGGATGCGACCGAGCCGTCGTTGCGTAGGCCCGAGTTTCTTCCAGATGGTCAGGGGTGACGTCCGTAGGCGTTGCGGCATCGGTCACCACGGTTGATAACCAGTATTCTCAAGTCCCGGGATTCGAACGCTTCTGCCCCGGAACCGTACTCAAGCTCAGGTTCCGTACCATTTCCAAGAAGCCGGAACGGAGTTCGTGTAATAGATCTTTGCACCCGGATCCAATGTCAGTTCGGCGGGGTCAGTTGGAAGGGCGAAGTCAGTTCCCTCAGGGTCGACCAGGTGCGCACCGAGGGGGTTGGCCGACGACTGCTGGTATATTCGGACAGGGAAAGGATTGCTGTTTGTCGTACTATTGGCTGGACCAGTTCCCGCTGGCAGGTTGGGAGTCGCCATTGCGAATCCCTGGCGTCTTCCGCTGAATCTCACATAGGGGAGACTCCGCGGAGTTATGTTCAATCGCTCAGCTACGTTGTAGTCTGGGTTCACGACACATACGATACGATTCGACGGTTTCGTTTGGCTGTTCGTGTTGTCTATCTGATAGTGATAGCTTACAGGTGCTGACGGATCTGCCTCGTGGCAGGGGTTGAGTATGTAGGCTTGCAGGCCATATGTCCCGCAATTCACGGAGACATCAACTTCGCGATTGTGGTAGAAGTGCGGCTGGACGACTGTGTTATCCGCTGCGGAGGTAACAAAATCAATTCCGCAGCGACAGTAGGCCAGCCTCGGTTTTGTCAGAAGTAAGTGATCATCATGTAGCGACATGCCCTTGTCGAAGGTGTCAATTCTCACGTTCTCAAATACGCTGCCATTGCCCCCGAGCAAGCCCTTCTTGATTCCTATGCTGCCCTCCGAAGTAGCTTTCTAAAAGCAGCCGCGTGGCCATGCGATTATGGGGCCCGTGTACGTGTGCGTTGGCGTGTGCAGCGTCCCGAATCCTTTGACTAAATGCCGGATCATGGCGACACATAAAGAGCGACGTTTCCCTGGGGATGAGCAGCCCGCAATCCCACAGAAAAGCTTCAGGGAAACGGAAACCGGAAAGCAACTTGAGCCAACGTGTTGTAATCAGACAGCTTGTGCGGACGGCTGGTTCTTCCAATAGGCGACTACATCTTTGATTCCTCGTTCGAGATCAACGGTAGTTCTCCAGCCTAGCCTGCTGGCGATCTTGCTTGAATCAAGCACTATGTACGGTTGCTCGCCGCGCATCGGTCGCATGGGGTAGCCTGGTGGATACGAGCCGAATGTGATCTTTCCCTTATCATAGCCAATGGTGTCAGCAATCAAGTGAACCAGGTTGATTGTTCCGATCAGGTTCGTCTCTTGGTACTAGAAAGGATGATCAAACGAATAGCGCACTGGAGACAAGGCGCCGAGATGGAAGATGACTTGGGGATCGACGCTTCTGAGAGTGTTCGCGACCGAGGCGTAACTTGTAAGGTCACAAGTCAGGAGAGTGATATCCTTGAGCAGATGCCTAATCGGTCGCAGATCCCGACTCGCGCACGGCCGCTCCAGACCTGCCACATCGTATCCTTTCTGAAGAAGTTTTTCCGCGAGGTGGCTGCCTATGAAACCAGTCACTCCCGTCACAAGAACCTGGGTCATCTTCAAATCCTTGCTACAGCGGCATTATTCTCCTTCAACCGCCCTTAACACTCTCGCGAAGGGGGTTGGTTTACGAGAGTTGATGGCTATCTTAGTTCCACTAGATCGGCAAAATGCTATGTGAGAGTCCAATATCTGGCGGACATGCCCGCAGCAAGAGCCTGCACGTCAGTGGAGTGACCTCAAATACGGTCACGGAGCTAGGAAGGGTAACGAGTGGCATGTCGAAAATGACCAGGAGAAGAGGCTTTGTGAAGTGTGCAGCTGCGGCTGCCGCCATTCTGGCCGTAGGGGCGATTACAGGCCGCTATATCTGGACTAGTCCCACAGCCTCAAGCTGCGCCGCTTCACTGCGTGCAGCAGCCGAGACGCGCGGGCTTCTCATCGGCGCGGCGCTATCACCGGAAGGTCTGAGATATTGGGGCTCCGCTGATACACTGGCTCGTGAGTTCAACTTCTTGACAACTGAGAATGCAATGAAGTGGTACGCAGTTCACCCGGCCCCACAACAATGGGATTTCCACGCAGCCGACACGATCGTGGAGTTCGCATCAGAGCACCAGATGAAGGTCAAAGGCCACAACATCATCTGGACAGATGAGAGGACGCCAGAGTGGGTCAAGGCAGAGAGAACTTCTGAAGAGTTCCGACAAATGCTGCAGAAACATATCCAAACGCTTGTTGGTCGCTACAAGGGCAAGGTGTACGCCTGGGACGTCGTAAACGAGGCGGTTGATACTAGAGAGGCAAACGGCCTCCGGAAGACGGTGTTTCTCAAGAGACTGGGTGAGGGCTACATCGCGGAGGCTTTTCACATGGTACATGAAGCAGATCCAGACGCGCTCCTGTTCTACAATGACAGCGACGCAGAGAGTGTCGATTCCTCTGCCTACCGGAAGACTAGATCGGATCGAGTCTACGAACTAGTCAAGAAACTTCTGTCTGATGGCGTGCCAATTCACGGTGTCGGCTTGCAGATGCACCTCGACGCATGGGACTACCCCAGACCTGCAGATGTCGCCGCAAACGTCCGAAGACTCGCACAGCTAGGTCTCAAGGTGAATATCAGTGAAATGGATGTTCGGATCACAGAGAAGGAACTCCCGGGCACGCTCGCAGAACGGCTGGAGATCCAGCGCCGCATCTACCACGATATAATTGCTGCATGTGTTAAAGAAAAGGGCTTCATGGCAATCACGTTCTGGGGGTTCACTGACGCCTATTCATGGATTGACGAGCGTTTTGGGCCGGACGACCCATTGCTGTTTGACGAGTACTACAAGCCCAAGCCGGCGTACTGGGGAGTCATGGATGCGCTTCTAGAGGAATGACACTGGATTGAGATCCCTCTGGATGATGAGAGAGCATGGTGGTGGCGGTGTCAGCGCGGTGTTCACCCCTTGATTGGGTAGCCTTAGTGAGGCTTTGGCCGCCTTCACCACTGCGGGGATTCTTCCCTCGATCATAGTAGCTGCTGCAATTCTTCCTTTTTAGAGGCAGAGGAATAGTGACACTTGCGCTTGTGTCATGCGAAATACTCTACTCGCTGTATCTTTCTCTGATCAGACCTCTAACCGGAACCGCTCCAGACTTGTTCCAAGCCTACCTCTATGCATAGCTCACTCCTGTGGCTGCGCTCTTGTGCTTCGCGCTGCGATCTTCGCTCGCTCGAACAGTTAGGATAGGATTGTCAGAGCACAACTGAACGAGCAAGGCACCTACAAACGCGGCGGCTTCAAGGACGATCCAAGCGTAGTTCGGGAAGTCAATCATACTATAACTTAGCGGGATGAACAGCGGAAAGTTGGATCCATACCATGACAGCACATTGGCGGCGAAGACGTCGTAAGCGATGTGCGCAAGGATGGAGATAGGGGCGGCGAACGCGATCTTGACTAATAGACCGTTCCTAGCGCCAAGCCGTTTCGCAACGTAGGCGAGCAGCACAGCGGAGAGACAAATGAACAAGATGGAATGAGCGGGCCTATCCATCGGAGACTGGAACCACATCCGCAGGAAGTGGTCGACGTCGATGATGACGGCCAAGGCTCCGGTGAAAGCGATCAACGGCATGTCCCAAAAGGCCAGAGCCGCGATCGCACCAAAAATGAAGTGCCCCCCCAAGCTCCACCATGAGACTAGGGAGCGATTCGGAGACGGAAGGTTCTACTACTTTCCCCAAGGGAGACGGGGAAACAACGTAACTGTAAGCAAATGCGAGGGTGACATACACAGCCGCAAGTATGAAGGCCAGCCTGAGCCTTCTAATGCCCCTGACGCCACCGGCACTTGAAACCGGCATGCGGCTCGTAGAGCTCAATTCGCGGACTCATCCCTGGCGCGGCGTGACTTGGGGGAGTCGTGTATTGCAGAATGGTCTGCCTTGTTATTCATCTGATTAGGGCGCAGCTCCCCCGTAGTCCGTCGAGGCCGAGGCCTGGGGAGTCGACTCTCGCCACCCCTCATCCTCATTTAGTGGCCAGCCAGAGTGAGCGGAGTGCCGATCAAGCAGGAACGATTTTCTAGTTGATTCGTACCTATAGTTCTAGACGTAGTCTTAGTCATAGTTTTTCCGTTCTCATGCAGGATAGGATGAAGCGGGGAGGAGTCGTTACTGAGCGCAACCGCTGCAAGGCTAGGTGCTTCACACTCACAGTATCTGGAAGCGCTCAGGAGAGTTCAGTTTCTTGCGAAGCAACTACAAGATGTCGGACGCAACTTCGACTGGTCAAGCCCGGTTCATCATCAAGAAAGAATGGGACACCTGAATGGGAGAGTCGTCAAGCGACTGATAATACGCCTGCGATCAACTGGCTGTGAATGGTTCCGGAGAACCGGCGGTTATATGATGTACGGATGGAGCGGGTAATGCCGACAGTCGCTGACAGGATAGATCTTCTACATATATCCCCTATTCGACGTGCCGCCGCCTTGGCTGAAGCAAGGCAAGATAGGGATATAATCTCCTTCGGTGCCGGCGCTCCGAGTCTACTTCCTCCTCAAGAAGTCCTTGACGAAATGATACGGATGCTCAAAGAGGAACCGAAAGCTGCGTGCTCATATGTTGGAACGAGAGGTTTCACTGAGCTCCGCCGACTAATATCTGAGGATTTCGCGAGACAGGAAGGAACGAAATACGAACCTGAAACTGAAGTCGTCATCACAAATGGTGCGACTGAGGGGATCTACGGTATCTGCATGTCGCTCCTCGGAAGGGATGATGAAGTCATCCTAACGGATCCAACCTACCTGGGCTTTCGCGAAGCAGCAGGACTCGCAGGGGCACGTGTAGTTCTCCTTCCAGTCACTGTTGACGAAGGTTATCAGCCAGACGCCGAGAAACTTAAGGATCTGATTACGAGGGAAACCAAAGCATTTGTTCTGCTTTCTCCAGACAATCCCACGGGGAGAGTAGTCAAGCAGGAGTTCGTAAAGGCACTAGTTGACCTTGCAGTTGACCACAACTTCTGGATAGTGTACGATTCCACGTATCGAGATATACTGTTCGAAGAAAATTACCTCAAGATCTGCAGCCTCTCCGGAGGAAGAGACCATGTTGCAGTAACGGGAAGCTTCTCAAAGGAAGCGTCCATTCCTGGTCTTCGTTTAGGTTACGTCATGGGGCCGCCACAAATAGCGGATGCCGTGGAGAAGATCAAACAGTACACGACCCTGGCTCCCAACACTCTGAGCCAATATGCGATGATCAAGTTCTTCTCCGGTGGCCTCAAGCAGAGGTACTTGAAGGAAACCGTCCTGCCAGTCTACAAGACAAGGCGGGATTTCATGGCGAAGTGCATCAAGAAGAAATTGCCTGAGGCAAGGACCTCACTGCCCGGCGGCGCTTTCTATTTCCTTGTAGATATGAACCACTACCTGAAAGGCATGAGGAGTGACGACAGAGACTTCTGCAACAGGGTACTCGAACGAAAGAGTGTGGGGTTGGTGCCCGGATCCCACTTCGGTGCAAATGGCGCAGGACACACACGAGTGACTTACGTGAGCGAGCCAGAGGAGAGAATCGAGGCGGGAATGAGAGCGGTCGCAGAGTACGTCTCCAGCCCAACATTATAGACTACTTCGATGCCACTCTCTCTCACGTTTCAATTAACGACGCTTATAGGCACAAGAGCGACTGTTTCTGCTCCGTTACTGATCGTATTCGTAGGCATTGAATATGGGAGTGGCGGCGTGATTCGAACTCTTCATTTTCTATGTGCCATTCTCGTCGTCGTCGCGCACCACGAGACCCCCCATAATTGCGCGGCAATTGGACCATTAGAACCTACAACATCGATAGATAGCCTCGTCATTCTCGTGAAACTTTCGGAACGCTTACCATTCCTCTAGTGGGATCACACTCAGGACTTGGCCGGGCGGCTCTTGCCCCACACTCAGTGGTGCCATCACCACGGTCAACCTTGTCGAAGTAACACCGCTTAGGTGAACCGCCAGTTTCCGGACTGGAGAGTTATCCGCTTGTCCCGGTGGATTCGGCGATGATGGCAAGGGTTTGGCGTCCATCAGACTGAACCTGGCATCGGACGGTGAGGCAATCGCACACCACAACCGGGGGCGAGGAGCAGACGGACCCCGTTCCAGCATCGCCGTGCTTCCATTCTCACCCAACCGAACACTTGCTTTGGTGTGCATGAACCACCACAACTCAAAAGGCTGCTTTTCAGTCACTTCGTCTTGCACGACAATTGTTGTTCGATTCAGCAGCGCGACGCCGCGCTCTAGCTTTTCGAGCGAACCATTTGATGGTTTATGGTACGCGGGTGTCAAGTCGGCTATCGCGAAAGCCTTTGCCGGTTCGGATAGAAAACGCGTGATCTTGGCCGCTGCGTTCAGGTCTTGGTCGGGTCCTTGTGAGGGATTGAGCACTAGGGTGTTGTGTCCTTCGGCACGCGTACGGTAGTAATTCCAACGTTGCCCCTGCGCATCAAAGTAGCCTGGGAGACTGTAGTTGTCCGAGCCGATATCATCTGCCCACCGCTCGCCCAACGCGTCCAGCACGAAGGTGCCGACGTCTAGGTGGCTGTGGTTCGCCTTGTTGTCGCCCGCTTTTAGACCTACGAACAAAGCGTTCTTGTCATTCCAGGCGTTGCGAAAGGTTGCCACCTGGACGCGTCCACCAAAGTACTTGTCCAACGGCAAACCCTCGGACTTCGGATCACGTTCCCCCGGATCGAACCAGAGCAGACTCAGCGCAGGAGAACGAAAATGCGCGAACCGCATGTCTAGGCCAGCCGTGAGTGTCTGAGGATACCAAGAATAGACAGGGCGTTGAAACCGGCGGGCGAGCCAAAGCATCTGGTACGCCTGCAAGCCCATTTCACAACTATCCGCGAAGTTGAAAGTTCGTGCTGCTCCCCCGGGATTTACCGGTGGTCCCGTCACGTAAATCGGGAACAAACCGGTGTCGCTGAACCCGGGCATCGCGGCGAGACCGAGATCTCCGCCAATTGCTGTTTCTAGTGCGGCTAGGAAGACAGAGCTGTAGAAGGTGGCGTAATCCCAATAACCTGGGCCTTCGGCCCAACCTCCGTCGGGCGCAAAATCATTCATCGACAGTTGTAGCGATTGAACGGCATAGTCAAGGATCTGCTGGCACAGGTCAGGTAGCTCTGGCGAGAGCGCCAACGCACCCATGCCCACGCCTCCGTTGCACACCTGGTTCCAGTTGCTTGGCGATCTGACCCACCAGCCGAAGTCTGCTTGACCACGGTAACACTGTAACGCAGGCATCAGTCCCTTCGCCACCACGGCGTCACGCAAGGTGGCCCGCTGTTTCTCAGTCCATGGGAACCAGTCGTAACCTATGGCCAAGGCATGAGTCATCTCGGCGGTGTTCAAGAAGCTCTGAGGGTTCCAGTCTGGAAGATGAGTCGCTGATTCCAACTCCGCCCATGCTCTGTCAGAATATCGGTTGTCTCCTTCTAGGCGATAGATAAGCCCCAACGTGTAGATGCGGTCAAGCATGGCACGAATATTGAGTAGCGTAGATTCGTTTACGCCGCTTGGCTGTTGAAGGACTGCTTCGGCATCTTTCTTGAGCTGCTCGTAGAGGGAACGCGCTTTCGCGTTGGTCTGGACCAATTCCCAGACATGCTCAAAGTCTCCCACTTTTGCCAGTAAACGCGTAGGCGCCGTTGGGAAGTTTGTGAGATATGTTTGCGGTATATATCGACGTCGTGGTTGTATGCTCGTATTTGTTGGTTGACTCAGAGCATTCAGAACATTGACCATTGGTAGCACCCTTGGTAACACAAGGCTTGCCAAGGTCGCAGCCGTGGTGAGTCTTACGAACTCCCTTCTATCCAAGGGGTACCTATCGTGTACTGGCCTTGACACCGGCTAGCCCGTTGTGTGACTGCGGTTGTGTGTTCCCGGTGACATTAGTGGGCACGCCAAATGTGGAACCTTGACCTGAGGACCTGCTCAAGGGCTTCGGAAACGGAAACAGTTGCTGTTTGAAAGGTAGACATGATTGGGAACCAAGCGCGAGAGCCAAGTGGAAGACGAACCAATCACCCGGGGGTTCGTCGGTCGCCTCCCAACAGATAGTGATGATCCTGTTCGCGTACGATCTTTGGTAGGCTACGGCCGTGAGTTCGCCTGTTCGATTCTCTACTTACCCCCATCGTGATCTCGCTGACTGTCCTCACAGTCGGACTCGCGCTGATCGCCCTCGCCAGACAGTACAGAATCAGTGCCGAGACAGGCAGAACCGAGAACGTTCTTTGACCAACGAGCATGAGATGATTCGACAGGTTATCTGGAAGTTCGTTCGTGAAGCCCAATTCAGATCACGATAATAATGCTCGACCGACAATGTCACCGTGAGTCATTGAGAGCTGAGAGCCGTGTCCTCCGATGAGTTGACCGCGATCGCTCAGAAGGCCGCTCGAGGAGGACTATTCCTATTCATCGGAAACGCCTCCTCAACCGTGACCCTAGCAATGGGCATAATCATAGTCGCACGTCTTCTTGGGCCATCCGATTATGGTCTCTACACGTTGACCTTTGTCATTCCAACACTCCTCGTGTCTCTCTCCGACGCAGGCATGAACTTCGCCCTTGTCAGATTGCCCGCTAGGCTAAAGTCCGAGGGGAACTACGCCAGAGCGAACAGGCTGATCAAGCTGGGATTTCTACTCAAGCTCGCTATCAGTACTGTCGCCTTCCTCGTCTGCTATTTTGGGTCAACGGGTATCGCAACCATCATACTGAGCAGGCCGGAACTGGCGCCGTTCATACAGCTCGCTTCGCTGATGATCGTGTTCCAAGCCATCTTCGACGCGACGAACAACTCCTTCATCGGACAAGATCTGATGCAGTACAGCGCTGGCACCCAGATCATGCAGGCGATCTTGAAGGGCACGCTTGGACCTGCATTTGTCTTGATTGGTTTAGGCATTAGAGGCGCGATCTGGGGATACGTGTTGGCTCTAGCCGCCGCAGGGCTGACGGGTGCAACGCTCCTCTTCACTAGACATGTGCGCTCTTCAAATCATGCAATTGCTCTGGCACCTATGGAGATACGCGCACTACTTGGATACGGTTTGCCGCTCTATCTTGCCGCGATCTTGTCCGTGTTCCTCACTCGGTATCAGAATATCGTGCTCGCTCATTTCGCGAGCAACGTGGAGATCGGCAACTTCAGCGCAACCTGGACCTTCACCTCATTCATGATGATTCTCATCTACCCTATCACGACATCGATGTTTCCAATGTTCTCGAAGATGAATCCCAAGGATCAGAGGAGCGACCTTTCGAGGGGGTTCGCCTTGGCGGTCAAGTACACGTCGCTGCTCATGATTCCCGCATCGGTGGGCGTAATGGTTTTCTCGCGAAACCTCATCTACCTAACTTTCGGCAGCGGCTACGCGCTCGCTCCTCAATACCTCGTGCTCTTGGCTGCGCTCTATCTCCTCACAGCAATCAGCTATCTGGTCATAGGGAACTTTCTCAGCGGAATAGCTGACACTAGGACTGTTCTGAAGATGAGTGTCGTGACGTTGGCGGTTTACTTGCCGGTCGGCCCAGTTCTCGCCACGCTTTGGGGCCCCTACGGGCTCCTCATCGCATACATACTCTCCATCACGACTTCGACAGTCTACGGACTCCGTCAGACCTCAGTGAAGCACGACGCTCGACCCGATCTAAGAGCGAGCGGAAGGATTCTCTTCGCTGCGTTGGGGGCGGCTGTACCAACATTAGGGTTGATTCAGCTGGATGGTGCGGGAGTTGGCGTAGTCAACCTGGTTGTCGGGGGACTCCTCTACTTGGGCGTCTATCTGACCTTAGCCCCGATCCTCGGCGCCGTAGAGAAACAAGACATCCTCAACTTGAGGACTCTTCTAGGCGGCACACGGATCGTCGCAGTGCTGGTGAATCCGGTGTTCGACTACGAATCGAAGCTCCTGTCTGCCGTGAAGAGAAAGCAGAAGATGGTTCCTAGAGCTGGAGCAAGCGGTGCTCGCTATTTCCTGGTCTCAAGCCCCAGCAGATGGTTGAGGCTTACAAGAAACGCTTCAAAGCACTTGCCCCGTTCACAGAGGACGCGCTCTTCACTCTCGCCCGGATGAGTCGCGGGATCTTCCGCCGCTTCCTCAGGTACATCACGCTCACTCTCAGACGATGGGAGACAGACAGGAAGGACTCCATCGACACGCGAATCGTGAAGGAAGCAGTAACCGTTGAGGGGTTGGCGGAGGATATGGAGCTTGAGCTTACGGAGCTCTTTCCATCGCGGCGGCTGTTGCTTCGATCGCATCCGAGACGAATATGAAGTCGCGAGTCTGCGGTCCGTCTTGCTATTGTTGCGGTGGAAATGCTCTGGACTGCGTTGGGATCGTGGAACGATTGGCTTATTCAAGGCCTATCCATGCGAAACCCTTAAGCTATGAAAGGTTGCACATACGATAAGTCAGAAGATCCCGACGCATAGATTCTCCGTCTGGGAGGGGTTTGGACAAATGGCGACAACGGTTCAGATAAGGAAGGAGGAGCTGGGGAAGTCGAGAAACGCCGAGGCTTTCTTCTCCAAACT
>Ga0315289_10002324_pt1 | contig 29259 bp, 18 predicted proteins | sample YL17G11_40_MG_FD_203452 | JGI IMG/M metagenome (GOLD analysis project Ga0315289, IMG submission 203452) | Sediment microbial communities from Yellowstone Lake, YNP, Wyoming, USA - YL17G11_40 | ecosystem: Environmental > Aquatic > Freshwater > Lake > Sediment | place: USA: Wyoming | collected... | reverse complement strand
ACGGGATCCCCTCGGGCTGCCGAAGGTCCGGCACCTGCGGGAAGCCGGAGGGCTTGCGGCGGGCTTCACCCGGTCATTGGCTGCCTCGGAAGGCAGCCGAATGGAGCCGGGTGTAGACCGCTCCCGTGGGCCGCAGGTCACTGCGGAACAGATGCACGGCATCGGCCAGCATCTCTCCAGCATGGAACGCCCGCTCGTCATCGAGAACGCTGCGGACCACTCCGGCTGCCTCAGGTCCCGCCTCGCGCCGCACCCGTCCGAGCGTCAGGTGTGGGCTGAAGGGCCGGGCTTCCGGCGCCATCCCGATGGCTGCACAACCGCTCTCGATCGAAGCATGCAGAAGGCGCAGCCTGCCCGTTGGATCCTCCAGACCCACCCAGACAACACGGGGATTGCGCCCATTGGGAAAACAGCCAACCCCACCCACCGTTAGCGAGAATGGGGCCTGAGCCGAAGCGGCCTGGTCGAGTACCGATGCGACCTCCGGCACGCTGGCTGCCGGAAGGGCGCCCAGAAACTTGAGCGTGAGATGGATCCCGGTGGGATGCACCCACCGCATGCATGCCTCCCCCGGCTGGGCGCGGAAGCGTTGCGACAAAGCCTCGATCGTCCTCCGCAACTCGGGTGGGAGGTCGATAGCGATGAAGCAGCGCAGCGTGCTCAAATGCTTCGACTCACGAGCGATGGAAATCGGGATCGTCAGGCCGCGGCGGGATCACGCAGATGCTCTTCAGGCGTAGACCGGCGCCCGGACGATGAGGACCAGACGGACAGGCATCGGCGGGATTATAGCATGCCTGCCGACACGGGTTCGCCGACGTGCTCGCGCGTCGGCTGAGGCGCAACGGATCACCGAATCTGGGAGACCACCCATGGTGTTCGATTGCCGGTCCGATCGCCGCGTCGTCTGAAACTGGGCCAGGCTCGCTTCTGGTCGTCCGCGGATACCGCTCCACAGCTCAGGTAGAATGACCGCTGGCCGGCGCGAATCCGATCGTCGCCGCCTCATCCGGTGTGGATCCAGGAGGCACGGGCATGCTCAGGGAGTTCAAGGCGTTCGTCCTGCGTGGGAATGTCCTCGATCTTGCGATTGCCGTGATCGTGGGCGCGTCGTTCGGAAAGATCGTGACCTCGCTGGTCAACGACATCATCATGCCGCCGCTCGGGCTTCTGCTGGGGAGGGTCGACTTCAGCAGCCTGTTCGTCAGCCTATCGGGGGTGCCCTTTGCCAGCCTGGCCGAGGCGCAGGCAGCGGGCGCGCCGACGCTCAACTACGGCGTGTTCATCAAGGCGCTCGTCGACTTTCTGATCGTGGCGCTGGTGATGTTCTTGCTGATCCGCCTCGTGTCTCGCGCTCAGAAGGTACGCGAGGGTGAGGTGCCCCCCGCCCCGACGACCAGGGAGTGTCCCTACTGTCTCTCGACCATTCGGCTGAAGGCGACGCGCTGCCCGCACTGCACCTCGGAGCTCCAGGCCTGACGGCGCGGTTCGAGGTCATCCTGCCCAGCGGTGTTCCGGAAGACCCGCGTAGGGGAGGTGCATGCCGTCTCGCACCGGCGTGCCGCCGGGCTTTGCGGCACGAACGGTGCATCGCCCCTACGCTGAATCTCCTGCTCCTTTGCGTCTCGGCCTGACGAGCTGACGGCCGATCGCGGACAGCTCCCTGTTCGTGCGGGACGCCGCCTGCAACCGGTTAGCTGCGTGTGGCTCGCTGCGGCCCCTTGATCAGCACCATCGACAAGAAGAACGAGATGATGCTCACAATGATCGAGCCCCAGACCGCCGGCCAGAACCCATCGACGACGAACCCAACATTGAACCAGGTCTGGGCGATCCAGGACGCCAGCCACAACGACAGGGCGTTGATCACGACCAGGAACAGCCCGAGTGTCAGAACGATCAAGCCGCACGAGAGCACCGAGAGAAGGGGTTTGACGAGGACATTGACCAACCCGAGGATGGCGGCCGTGATAAGCACCACGGCCAGACCGTCCCCGCCGCCTACCGAGATCCCAGGGACCAGGTAAGCTGCGGCCACCAACGCCGCCGCCGTAATCAGCCAACTGATAATCATTCTGCCTGCGGATGTCACGTCGATCCTCCTTGCCCGCAATGGCTATCGTGGATGCGTATCGTCCCGCGCTCCGCTGCATCATGCCGGACGGACGGTGCTCGCATTCTACTATGCCAAGCGAGCGGGCTTGTACCCCCAGTCACAGGCTGTTCGTCGGGGCGATAAGGTACCCCTTGAGAGGCAACCGTTCAGCCGGTAGAATCGGGAGGTCGACGAGTGCAATCGGGCAGGCCATGACCGCGGCTCATGCGATTGGACGAAGGGACTTCCTCAAGACGGCTGCGCTGGCTGCCGCCAGCCTGGCGCTGCGTCCGTTGCCGCCCGAAGTCCAGGGAGGCGCCGACGGGCTCGGCCGCGTCACGGTCTCGTGGATTGGCCTGTACGCCGAGCCTTCGTTCCGGGCCCGCCGGCTGACCCAGCTCACCCGGGATGAGCTCCTGCCCATCCTCGGTCGTGAGAGAGCAGACGACGGGCCGGCCCACAACCCGGTCTGGTACCGCCTTTCGGACGGCTACGCGCATTCGGGGCACCTACAACTTGTCCGTTGGGAACCCCAGCCCATCGAGACGATCATCCTCCCCGGCGGGGAGCTGTTCGAAGTGTCCGTGCCGTTCACGCGCAGTTACCGCGAGCCAGATCCGGATTCCGATCCGCTGTACCGGCTGTACTACCAGTCCACGGCCTGGGTGGAGGCGGCGGTCGACGGCGCCGACGGACGACAGTGGTACCGGCTGCGGGACGATGTCCTGCACATCGCCTACCATGTCCGCGCAGAGCACCTGCGCCGGATCCCGGACGCCGACCTCACGCCCCTCTCGCCGGACGTGCCCCCAGGCCGGAAGCGGATCGAGGTATCCCTGAGCCTTCAGGAACTCCGCGCCTACGAGGACGATCGCCTCGTGCTGCGCACGCTGGTCTCGAGCGGCGTCCCCGACTCCGAGCCGCGTGGCAACGGCATCCCAACCATCACACCGACCGGGGTTTTCCACGTCAGCATCAAGACCCCCTTGCGCCACATGGGCGACGGGCATGTCACCGCCGACCTGGAGGCCTACGAGCTGCCCGGCGTCCCCTGGGTCTCGTTCTTTCATGAGACCGGCGTGGGCTTCCACGGCACGTACTGGCACAACGATTTCGGGACGCCGAAGAGCCATGGCTGCATCAACATGCGGACCGAGGAAGCGCGTTGGCTCTACCGCTGGACGCTGCCGGAGATCCGGCCCGATCGGATCGTGCACAAGGGCAGCGGCACGACGGTCATCGTGCGCTAGTCCACACCCCAGGTTTAGGAACGAACAGGTAAAGACGAGCGGCACAGCGGACGCTACGCGCCGCGCCGCCGGACCTCGGCCAGAACGTCGGAGAGCTTCCCCGTCTGGCTGAAGCTTGACGCCCCGCGGCGGACCGCGGCGCGCCCTTCGGCGTCGGTGAGCGCCTCGGCCAGCACGATGATCTCGGCCTGGGCCAGCAGCTGGCGCAGGTTGCGCAAGAGCCAGTAGTCGCGCTCGCCGGCCAGGCGGGCGTTGACCAGGACAAGCGCTGGAGAGACGCGCTCGGCCAGCACCAGGGCCTCCTCGGCGCTGCGCGCTTCGGTCACGCGGTAGCCATGGGCCTGGATCATCCCGATCATCGCCTCGCGCGCCGGGTCACTGGGCTCGGCCACCAGCACGCGCGACGACGGATGCAGGCCGGCGGTCAGCACGGCCTGAATGGTGGACAAGAGGGCGCCGGTTCCGGCCGACCGCACGACGAAGTCGACCGCCCCCCAGCTCGCCCCCAGCTCCGGATCATCGACCGAACTGAGGAACAACAGCGGGACCACCCGCGTCCGCGGATCTTGTTTGAGGACCATGGCGACTTCGAAGGCGCTGGGCTCGCGCGCCTGCAAGTCCAGCAGGATCAGATCCGGCACCTGCTCGTGTGACAGGGGGTGCACCTGGGCGCCGCTGCCGACGGGCACAACACGATAGCCCTCGCCACTGAGCTCCTCGACCAGCGGACCGCGCCGCGCCGGATCCTCGACCAGCAGGAGAATCGTTTTCGACGGGGCGCCGCTGTCCTGCAGGTGAGCTTCCACCGACTGACGCAGCGAGGACCAGTCCGCGCGTCCGCCTCCGGCGCGCAACGGTAGGGCCAGCGAGGCGCGTACGCCTGCACCGGGCTGCGATTCCAGCCATGCATGGCCCCCCCAGGCTTCCGCCACCGACTGAACCGGGGCCAGCGAGACCGGTTCGGTCCCGCCCGCCCGCAGGCTGCGACCGGTGAGCAGGGCATCGAGCGTGTCGGCGGGGATGCGTCCCTGGAGAGCCCCAACGGAGATGACCGCCCATGGCCCGCCGGAGGCGAGCGCCTCGGGCTTCCCGGCGACCTGGCTGAGCGTTGCCGGGGACTCGCCCATGGACAGCAGCTCCGCGCGCACGCGCACCTCGCCGGACTCGGTGAAGGCCATCACGGACCGGATCATGGCCCCAATCGCCACCGCCACGCCGGTCCGCTCGCCCTGGACCGCGGGCAAGTGCGCCGGGTACTCGGCCACCACCGAAATCGGCTTGGCACCGCCTTGCATGCGGGCCGCTTCAATGGCATCGTCCATCGCACTGGAGAGATCCAGCGCCTGGCTCGGGCGGAGCGGCAACGTGGCCTCCCATAGAGAGCGCCCGTCCTTCAGGCGTTCCCCGATACCCCAACTCTAAGCCCATCCGGCAGCCGGCCAACCTTTCCGTTGGCTTACAGAATGCCGTGGGCCGATGTAGAATCGCGCCCATGGAAGCGCGGATCGCCGTCGCCAAGGTCGGGAAGTACGCCCAATCCGAGAGCGGCGATTCGCTCGAGATGATCGAACGACCGGCCGGCGGATTGTCGTTTGTGCTTTGCGACGGCCAGACCTCGGGCAAGTCGGCCAAGGCGATCTCGAACGCCGTCACCCGCAAGGCGATCAGCCTGCTGGCCGACGGCGTGCGCGATGGACCCGCGGCACGCGCCGCCTCCGACTACCTGTACACCTATCGCTCCGGCAAGGTCCTGGCGACGCTCAACATCCTGTCCATCGACCTGCAATCGCAAACACTGGTCATCACGCGCAACAATCCGGTTCCCGTCATCTTGATCCACGAAGGGACCGTGCGCCCGCTGGCGGACCCCTCCGAACCGGTGGGGACCCGGCGGGGAATCCGGCCGTCGATCACGGAGGTCCCCCTCTCACCTGGGCTGGCCGCCGTGGTCTTCACCGACGGCCTGACGCATGCCGGCGACCGGGCGGGGACGCCGATGGAGACGCTGGCTGTCCTGCAGCGCATGGCCGCCGAAGGCCCGGTCGATCCGGACGCATGGGCCGACCGCTTGCTGGCCCATGCCGTGGCGCTCGATCAGGGGCGTCCGGCCGACGACATCAGCATCCTGGTCACCGCCATTCTACAACGTCAAGGCGATGACGCGCGCCGCTTGAGCGTCCGAATGCCCCTCTAGGCAAAGGGGCCTGCCGCCTCACTCTCATGGCTTCCGAATCCGCCCCTTCGGGCCCGCTGATCGGCATCGTCGGCCCCTGCGGCTCAGGCAAGTCCACCCTGGCTGCCCGGCTGGCAGGGCGGGGCATCCGGGCTCGCGCCATCGCCCAGGAGCACTCGTTCGTCCCCGCCATGTGGCTGCGTCTTGCCCGTCCCGAGCTGCTGGTCTGCCTGCGGGCCTCGTACGACGTGTGTACGCAGCGGCGGCAGCTCAACTGGGCCGTCTGGGAATACGAGGAACAGCTCCGGCGGCTGGAGCACGCCTTCGAGCACGCCGACCTGCACGTCGACACCGACCGGCTGACGCCGGACGAGGTACTGGCCGCCGTCGTCGACGGGCTCGGCCTTGAGCCCCCTTCCCAGGCGGGGGTATAATCCTCGGCTGATGGCCAGCCCTCCGGGGCACGCCGCCCGGTCACGGCTGGTCTTCTGCTTGAACGGAGGCTCCCAGGGAATGAGACGGAACTATTGGCGTTGGCTGATCCCGATCCTCGTGCTGGCCGGCCTGGCAGGCTGGGTGGTGTGGCCCGACAACCCGGGCATCCGGCTGGGCAGCATCAACCGGGACATCGAGATCGTGCGCGGGCTCGATCTACAGGGCGGGTTGCAGGTTCTACTTGAGGCGGACCTGCCGGCCGAGACGGCCATCACCGCCGACCAGATTCAGACGGCGCGTGACATCATCGAGAACCGCGTGAACGCGCTGGGCGTCGTGGAGCCGTTGGTCCAGGTGGCCGGCACGCGCCGCATTGTCGTCGAGCTGCCGGGCGTCAAGGACCCCGAAGAAGCGGTGGCCACGATCAAGGAAACCGGCCTGCTCGAGTTCATCGATATGAGCACCGTCGACGCTGCCCAGGCCTACGCCCTGGTCGGGTCTACGGTCGAGACCGACTTCGGCCAGGCCGTGACCCCTGCCGCCACTCCGACTTCGGAAGTCGGCGGCCCTACCCCGACCCCCGCGGCGGCCGCTCCGCTGGTCTTCCATACGGTGATGACCGGCACCGGCCTGAAGGACGCCGCCGCCAAGTTGAGCACCACCACGAACGAGTTCGAAGTTGGCTTCGTCCTGACCGATGAGGGCAAGCAGACTTTCGGCGACTTCACCTCGAGTCATGTGGGGCAGATCCTGGGCATCGCGCTGGACAAGGTCCTGATCTCCGCCCCACGCATCTCGACGGCCATCACCGAAGGCCAGGGCATAATCACGGGCAGCTTCGACAGCGACAGCGCCAACCGGCTGGCCGTCCAGCTGCGCTACGGCTCGCTGCCCATCCCGCTGAAGGTCGTCGAAAGCAGCACCGTCGGGCCGACGCTGGGTGAGGACTCGCTGCGCAAGAGCGCCGTCGCCGGCGTGATCGGCCTGGCCGTGGTGATGCTGTTCATGGCCATCTACTACCGCCTGCCGGGCGTGCTGGCCGACGTGGCGCTGCTGATCTATGCCATCACCACATTGGCGTTGTTCAAGCTGATCCCGGTGACACTGACCCTCCCGGGCGTGGCCGGCTTCATCCTGTCCATCGGCGTGGCCGTGGATGCCAACATCCTGATCTTCGAGCGGACGAAGGAGGAGCTGCGCGCCGGCCGCACGGTGTACCAGGCGATCGACACCGGGTTCTCGCGAGCCTGGCCGTCGATCCGGGACTCGAACCTCTCGACCTTGATCACCTGCGCCATCCTGTTCTGGTTCGGAAGCACCTTCGGCGCCAGCATCGTCAAAGGCTTCAGCCTGACGCTGGCGCTGGGTGTGATGGTCAGCCTGTTCACGGCCATCACGGTCACCCGCACCTTCTTGCACGTCGTCCTGGACCGCGTCCGGGCGGCCGAGAGTCCACGCCTGTTCGGCGCCTAGGAGCACGGAATGATCAACATCGTCAACAAGCGCTACTGGTTCTTCGGTCTCTCGCTGCTCGTCATCGTCCCCGGCCTGCTCGCCTTGCTGGTCTGGGGTCTGCCGGTGGGCATCGATTTCAGCGGCGGCAGTATGCTCGAGCTGCGCTTCACCGGGGGCCCCGTCCCGCCGAACGCGGACGTGGACTCACTCTACGCCGAGTTCGGGGTCGCCGACCCTGTCGTGCAGAGTGTCGGAACCGACGGCTTGCTGATCCGCAGCAAGACGATGGATGACGCCACCAAGGGTGCCATCGTTGCCGCGCTGGTCGAGCGCTTCGGCGTCCAGGCGGAGGTCCAGCGCTTCGAGTCCGTCGGGCCGGCCATCGGCGCCGAGGTTGCCCAGCGCGCCGCGCTGGCTGTGGGTCTGGCGGCGCTCGGCATCCTGCTCTACATCTCGTATGCCTTCCGCAAGGTCGACCACGCCGTGCGCTATGGCCTGGCGGCCATCATCGCCATGCTCCACGACGTGGCCGTCGTGATCGGCATGGAGGCCATCCTGGGCCACTTCCTGGGCTGGGAGGCGGACTCGCTCTTCCTGACCGCCCTGCTGACCGTGATCGGCTTCTCGGTGCATGACACGATCGTCGTCTTCGACCGCATCCGGGAGAACCGTCGCCTGTTCCGCCGGCTGGACTACGCGACGCTGGTCAATCACTCGATCGTCCAGACCCTCGACCGCTCGATCAACACGCAGCTGACGGTGATGTTCACGCTCATCGCGCTGCTGCTCTTTGGCGGTGTGACGACACAGCACTTCGTGACCGTCCTGCTGATCGGCGTGTTCAGCGGCACCTACTCGTCGATCTTCAACGCGGCGCAGATCCTGGTGGTGTGGGAGAACAGCGAGTGGCGGAACTGGTTCCGCCGCAGCCGGCCGTCGCCGGCCTAAGGCAGACAGCACCGCGAATCAATCCGGGCGCCCGATGGAGCGCCCGGTTCGTTTTGCTCAGCGGCCAGATGGCAGGCTCAGGCGGCGTGATCCACCCCTGCCGTCGGGCCCGCATAGGACGAGCGCAGACCCTCCAGGGCCTGCACCTGGCGGGCCATGGCCATCAAGAGCTCGCGTTCTTCCTCCGGCGGACGCCGGCCGAGCAGCTGGGCCAAACCCTGTGCCAGGCCGACCACCGGCCGCTCCAGGTCCTGACTGAAGTCGCGCCCATCCTCTGTCAGATCGCGCACCACCACCACCCGGCCGGGACGGTCTTCACCCTTCGTCAGGTCGACGGCCGTCAGCCGGAGCGTGCGGCCGCCCAGGCAAACCAGTCGGGGATCGGGCCGATCGAAACCACGCGCCGCCTTGACGAAGGACGCCAGCGGGTGGTCGATGGCCTGCGCGTCCAGGGCCTGGAAATGCTGGCCCGCCGGGTTGTACGCCACGACGGCACGGCGGCCTCCGACAATCAGGATGCCCTCTGGCAGCGTGGCCAGGATCTGGCGCATCTCACGGTCCTGGCGATTGACCTGCTTGAGGCGGTCGGCGACCTCGTCCTGCAGCAGGTCTCCTCGCTTCTTCTGCACCTCGGCCATGCGCAGGTTGTCGAGCGTGAGCCGACGGAACTCAAGCGCGCGCGCGGCGGCGTTCTCCAGGACGCTCAAGTGGTCGAACGGCTTGGTCAGGTAGCCGAAGGCGCCGTGGTTGAGTGCCTGGACAGCCGAGTCGAGCGTCGCCCCGCCGGTGACGATCACGACCTGGATGTGCGCATCGCGCTGCTTGGCTTCCTGCAGCAGCTCGAGCCCGGTCTTGCCGGGCATGTTGATGTCCGTGATGATCAGGTCATAGGCGTTCGCCTGGATAAGCGCCGAGGCCTGGACGCCATCGGCGGCGGAATCCGGCGACAGGCCCATGCGGATCAGCCGCCTGAGCATCAGCCCCAGCAGGGCCTCATCGTCATCCGCGACGAGGACGCGTGGCGGGTTCATGGTATCGACTCCCCTTGCCGGTCCGCTGAGGAGGGACTCGGACTTTGAAGACCAAGTAACGTCCAAACCAGATGCCAGACAAGATCAGCGCCACCCATCCCAGCGGGTTCCCCGTATCGGCCAGCAGCGTGCCCTGGGATACCACCAGCGGCGTCGGCGCTGGCTCCTCAGTCACGGGTGCCTCCGTCGGCACAGACGTCGGCTCAGGCGTTGGAGGGTCAAGCGGCAAAACCTCAGACCCCTCCGCCGTCGGGCTTCCTTCGGGACCCGGCGTCGGCTCCAGCGTGGCAGGGTCAAGCGGCAGCACCTCAGACCCCTCCGCCGTCGGGCTTCCTTCTGGAACCGGCGTGTTCTCAATCCCTGGGCTCGCCGCCGGATCCGATGGTGTCGGGGATGAGCCTTCACCTCCGAAGAGCCCTGGGTCGGCTGCTGTTTCGGTCGGGGTGCCTGGACTGGCGTCAGAGAACCCAAGAAGCGAGAGCAAGCCGCTGACAAATCCCATGAATGGACTTGGCTGGACGATCTCGACCGACGCCGAGCTGGAGGGCGGGTTGGAGCGCGTTGAGGACAGTGTGGCCGTGTTGGTGCAGGTCCCGACCCCGTCGGCGTGCACTGTGACGGGGAAGTAGTCTCCATCCAGCTCTGCAGGATCGCCGAGGGCTATTGGGAACGTCGGGGACTCGATATGGCACGGCCCGGTAAGGCTATCATCCAGGACTGCGCCGGGGGCGATACCCGGGCCCAGGTTTCCCCAGAAGATCCAGAACGTGATCACCGGCGGGTTGGCCGGGTCCCACGTCACCTGGGACTCCTGGCTTGACTTCTCGACGTAGAGCTGGGGCGGGACGGATCGGACGGCAAGGTTGACGGTTGCCGGCGCGGAGCTGTCAACACCATCGCTCGCCAGGTACGTGAAGCTGTCTGGGCCGTAGTAGTCCAAGGCCGGAGAGTAGTTGAACGAGCCGTCCGCATTCAGGGTGACAGACCCGTGCGCCGGCCCGCTTCCCAGACTCGCACGCAGGTCGCCAGGTGGGTTGTCCACATCGCTGTCATTGGCCAGCACGCCCGGCGCTCCGATCACCAGCGGGATGTCCTCATCCGTGGCGTACGCATCGTCGGCTGCCGTCGGCGCGTCGTTCACCGGCGTCACGTCGAGTGCGACGGTCGCCAGGTTCGACGGCAACGACCCATCGCTCGCACGGTAGGTGAAGTTGTCCGGGCCGCTGTAATTCGCCGCCGGCGAGTATTCGAACGAGCCATCCGGATTCAGCGTCACGGAACCGTGGGCAGGCGAGCTGGCGAGGACGGCCGTGAGCAGCGCCGAATCGATGTCGCTGTCGTTGCCCAGCACGCCAGGGGCGGCGACGGTAAGCAGCGTGTCCTCGGGGGTCGTGAAGACGCCATCGTCCTGTGCTACGGGCGCGTCGTTGATCGGCCGGATGGTCACGGTCACGGTGCCGGTATTGGAGACGTCCCCATCCCCGTCCGTGATCGCGTACCCGAAGGTGTCAAACCCATTGAAGTCCGGCGCCGGGGAGTAATAGACTGTGTTCCCCGGATTGGCGACCGCGCTGCCGTTGCCTGGGGGAGGGGGAACGATCGTCACGGAAGCCGGCGGCGGGATGACCACGTCGCCAAGCCCGGTATCGTTCGCCAGCACGTTAACCGTGATGGGCGTGTCCTCGTCCGTGGTTGCCGCGTCGTCGTTGGCCACTGGCGTGTCGTCGACCGAGGTCACGCTGAGTGAGACGGTCGCCGGGTTCGATAGCGCCACGCCGTCGCTGGCCCGGTAGGTGAAGCTGTCTAGGCCGTGGTAGTCCGCCGCCGGGACGTAGTCGAAGGAGCCATCTGCCCGCAGCGTCAAGGCTCCGTGCGACGGCCCGGAGACCGGGACGGCGGTCAAGGTGGAAGGCCCATCGATGTCGCTATCGTTATGAAGCACTCCCAGTGGGTCTGGGTACGCCGCAGACGGCACGCTCAGAGGCGTGTCTTCGTCGGTCCCGTAGCTGTCGTTCCCGGCCACCGGTACGTCGTTTACCGAGCGGACTGTCACCGTCACGCTGGCCGTGGCGGTGTCCCCGTCGGTGTCGACGACCGAGTAACCGAACATGTCCGTGCCGTTCCAGTCGTCGGCAGGCGTGTAGAGGATTTGGCCTCCCACGACGGACGTTGTCCCGTGGCCTGGAGCCCCAGGTGTGAGCGCCAGCGGCGGGTCACCCAGCCCGGTGTCATTCGCCAGGACATCGATCGTGACGGGAGTATCTTCGTCGGTCGATGCGGTGTCCGGATTGGCAACGGGAATGTCGTCCACCGGGTCGACCCAGATCGTCACTGTGGCGGTGTTCGATAGGTCCGGCGTAGCATCCCGGATGGCATAGGTGAAGGTGTCATAGTCACCGCTCCAATCCGGATCCGGCGTGTATCGAATGGAATTGCCGGGCAGGATCGTCGCGGTGCCGTGCGGCGGATCGCTGGGCAGCAGCGTGATCGGCGAATCGCCATAGCTGTTGTCGTTGGCCAGCACGTTGATGACGACGGGGATGTCCTCGAGCGTGCTATAACCAGGATCATCGACCGCCACCGGGAAATCGTTCACCGACTGGACGCCGATCTGGACCGTGGCGAGGTTCGAGCTGGCCGCGCCGTCGCTGGCGCGGTAGGTGAAGTTGTCCGGGCCGTTGTAGTCGGCGGCCGGCATGTAGTCAAAGGATCCATCGATGTTCAGCGTGAACGACAAAGCGTGCGCCGGACCCGTCACGAGCACCGGCCGTAGCGGATCGCCGTCCACATCGCTGTCATTTGATAGGATGCCAGGAGTGGGCACGTTCAGCAGCGTATCCTCATCCGTGGTGTAGGCGCCTACACCAGGGTCGTTCTGCGCCACCGGCGCGTCGTTCACTGGCGCGACAGTGACGGTCACCGTGGCTGCGGGGTTGGACACGTCGCCGTCGACGTCGCGGACTGTGTAGGTGAACGTGTCGGTCCCGTTCCAGTCGGCGTCCGGGGTGTAGCGGACGAGGTTGCCGGGGAGCACGCTCACCGTGCCGTTCGGCGGGTCGTTGGGCAGGACGACGATCCCGCCGTCGCCCAACCCACTGTCGTTCGCCAGGACACCGATATCAACCGCAGCGTCCTCACTGGTGCTGGCCGTATCGTCCGAAGCCACCGGCAGATCGTCGATCGGCGCGACGAACAACACCCGCACTGTAGCGGTGTCGGTGCCGCCGTTCCCATCGCTGGCCGTGTAGGTGAAGGAGTCCACCGGCACGGGGAAGATGGCGTTGTAGTCCGCGGCCGGGGTGTACGTCACCGTGTTGCCGGCGTTGATCACGACCGTCCCGTGGGCCGGTTGGGTGACCGATTGAACAGAGAGTACGTCGAGGTCGATATCCGTGTCATTGCCGAGAACGTTGACCACAACGGGCACATCTTCGTTCGTCGATGTAGAGTCGTCCGCCGCCACCGGTGGGTCGTTGAGTGGCAGGACGGTGACGAACACCAACGCCGAGGACGAGTCCCCGTCGAAATCAGTGACGGTGTAGCTGAGGGCATCGGCGCCGTTGTAGTCATCGGCGGGCGTATAGCGAACCCGGTTGCCCGCCATCGCCGTCGACCCGTGAGACGGCGGCGTGGTCACGGCCACTGTGACAGGTAGATCCCCGAGCCCGCTGTCATTGGCTAGTACCGTGATGGTGACTGGCGTGTCTTCGTTCGTGGTCGAGGAATCATCGACCGCCACCGGCTGATCGTCGACGTTGTCGACCTGGATTATGACGGTCGCGTTGGAGGAGTAGTCGAGGCCATCGAACGCCCGGTAGGTGAACGTGTCTTGACCGTTGAAGTCGGTGTTCGGAGAATAGCTGAAGGACCCGTCGGGGTTCAACGTCAGACTGCCGTTGGTGGGGCCGGTCTGCAGCCAGGCGGTCAGGGCGGCCGGCCCATCACTGTCGCCGTCGTTCCACAGCACGCCCGGGGCTGCCACCACCAGCGTCGTGTCCTCGTTCGTGCTGTAGCCATCATCCACCGCCCACGGGCGGTCATTGATCGAGGTCACCGTGACGAACACCGTGGCCACGTTCGAGTCGTCCCCGTCCCAATCCGTGACCCGGTACGTGAAGCTGTCCGGCCCGTTGTAGTTCCACCTCGGAGAATAGGTGACGGTGTAGCCGGGGTTGACGACCACCGAGGCGCCCAGCATCGGACCGGTGACGACCGCCACAGACACGGGCGCGTCCCCCAGGTCCGTGTCATTCGCCAGGACCGTGATCGTCACATCCGTATCTTCATCGGTGATGGCGTTGTCGTCGACGGCCACGGGGATGTCATCCGCAGGGTCAACCCGGATCGTCACTGTGGCGACATTCGACAGCAGGCTGCCGTCGAACGCCTGGTAGGTGAACGAATCGATGCCGCTCCAATCCGGATTGGGCGTGTAGCCGAAGGAGCCATCGGGGTTGAGCGTGAACGCCAGTGCGTTTGATGGGCCGCTCACCCAGACAGCGGTCAGGCTTGCAGGGGGCGTGTCCACATCCGTGTCGTTGGTGAGCACACCGGGCGCCAAAGCACCCAGTGGCAGGTCCTCGAGCGTGCTGTACGAGGGGTCGTTCACGGCGACCGGCGGGTCGTTGATGGTCTGCACCGTAACGGTCACGGTCGCCGTGTCGAGGTCGCCATTGGCGTCCGTCACCCGGTACTGGAAGTTGTCCACCCCGGCGAAGTTCAGCGCCGGGGTATAGGTGATCGTATTGTCGGGATTGGCCACCGCCACGCCGTTGCCTGGCAGAGTTACCAGCGTAACCGAAGCCGGCGGCGGCACAACTACGTCCCCTAGCCCGGTGTCGTTCGCCAGGATGGCGATCGTCACCGGCGTCTCCTCATCGGTGGACTCCGCGTCGTCGACAGCCACCGGTTCATCGTTCGTCGGGGTCACATCGATGCTGACCGTGGCCACATTCGAGAGCGCACTTGCATCGAACGCCTGGTACGTGAAGCTGTCGAGGCCGAAGTAGTCGGTCGCGGGGGTGTAGTCGAAGGATCCGTCCATGCGCAGGAAGAACGACGATGCGTGCGATGGCCAGGCCACCAGAATAGCAGTCAGCGTGTCCCATGGCGGCGGGACCAGATCGTCGACGTCGCTGTCGTTGTCCAGCACTCCGCCCGGAGCAGGGTAGCCGGCTGAGGGGATGTTGAGTAGCATGTCCTCGGGCGTGGTGTAGGCGCCTGCGGTAGGGTCGTCCTGCGCCACAGGCGCGTCGTTCACGGCACCAACGGTCACCGTCACTGTGGCGACGTTGGAGGTGCTCGGCGTGACGTCGGTGATGAAGTAGGTGAAACTGTCCGTACCATTCCAGTCCGGATCGGGGGTATAGAGGACAAGATTGCCCGGGAACACCGCCACGGTGCCATTCGGTGGATCGGCGGGCACGACGACTATCCCGCCGTCCCCAAGCCCGCTGTCGTTCGCCAGGACGTCGATGAGTACAGAGGCATCCTCGATAGTGGGGGCGGCGTCATTGACGGCCACCGGCAGGTCGTCGACCGAGGTCACCTCAAGTGAGACGGTCGCCAGGTTGGACTGCAGCGACCCGTCGCTGGCCCGGTAGGTGAAGCTGTCAGGGCCGAAATAATCGATTGCGGGGGTGTAGTCGAAGGACCCATCGATGTTCAGCGTGAACGACAAAGCGTGAGCCGGGCCTGTCACCAGGATGGAGCTCAGCGTATCCCAGTACGGAACGGTCAGGTCGTCCACGTCGCTGTCGTTGTCCAAGACGCCGCCCGGAGCAGGGTAACCCGCTGAGGGGACACTCAGCAGCGTGTCCTCGGGTGTGGTGTAGGCAACCACGCCAGGGTCATCCTGCGCCACCGGCGCGTCGTTGATTGGGCGCACGGTCACGTTCACCATGGCATCGGAGGTGTCCGGCGGAAAGTCCACGTCGCTCACCCGATAGACAAAGCTGTCGGGCCCGTTGTAGTCCGCTGCGGGCGTGTAGGTGATGGCATTGCCGGGGCCGACGGCCGCCACGCCGCGAGCCGGTGCACTCTGGATCGAAACGGAGACCGGCACGTCGCCAAGACCGGTGTCGTTCAACAGGACGGGGATGACGACGGCCGTATCCTCGTTGGTCGTGGCAGCGTCAGGTTGGGCGAGCGGCTGGTCGTCGACGGGCAACACGTCGATCGACACCGTCGCCGACGAGTTCTCAGTCAGCTCCGGCGGGATGCCGGTGTCCTGGATCCGGTACACGAAGCTGTCCAACCCGAAGTAGTCGGGCGCCGGCGTGTAGGTGTATACACCGAGGGCACCGGGCAAGAGCCAGCCGTGGGCCGGCGCGACCGTGATCGAGACGCTGATCGGCGTGTCGCCGAGGCCCGTGTCGTTGGTCAGGACGTTCGCCAGCGCCGGGGTGTCCTCGTCGGTGACCAGCGCGTCCGGCGTCGCGACGGGCGTGTCGTTTTCCGGGACGATCGTCAGGCTAACCGTCGCCAGGTTGGAGATCGCCACGCCATCGGTGGCACGGTAGGTAAAGGTGTCCGCGCCGCGGTAGTTGGGGTTCGGCGTATAGTCGAACGACCCGTCCGACCTCAACGTCAGACTCCCGTTGGCCGTTGGCGAAACGAGGGCGGCTGACAGCGGCAACGGTCCATCAACGTCGTTGTCGTTGGCCAGCACGCCCCGGGGATCGGGATACAACGCCGAAGGCACACTCAGGCTGTCGTCCTCGAAGAGCGAATAGGAATCATTGGTCGCGACCGGCGCATCGTTCACCGCCCGCACCATGACATCGACGATCCCCAGGTTGGACACGTCGCCGTCGACATCGGTGATCCGGTACGAGAATCGGTCAGGCCCGTTGGCATTCGGATCTGGCGTGTAGGTGATGGTATTGCCCGGGTTCACGACGACGGACCCATTCCAGGGCAGGCCGACGATGGCTACGGCGAAGGGCGGGTTGTCAAGCGGATGATCGTTGGCCAGAACCGGGATGGTCACCGGGACATCTTCGTCGGTGGAGGCCGCATCGTCGTAGGCGACCGGGACAGTGTCGATCGGCGTCGCCGTCGGAGTCCAGGCGTACACGCGCGTCCAGTTGACCGCCGTATCGAAATTGCCGCCTCGAGTCTCAACCCGGTTGGCAAGGACGTCGCCCGCGGTCGGGTTGTTGGCAGACGAGGTTAGTGTGAGCCGATAGAAGCGCCCACGCGGTATCAGTACGTTCAGGCTCCAGGTCACCTGCTGCCCGCCCCCGCTGCATGAGCCTGGGCCGCCTACGCTGGTGGCGGGCGGGGATGCGGTGATATAGGACATCCCTGGTGGCAAACAGTCGATCACAGCCAGGAGGTTGGCCGCTGTTGGATTCCCGTAGTTGATGACCAGGATTGTGAACTGGACCTGGGTTACGACGCCTGGCTGCACATCATCCGGGAAAGCTAACTTGACCGGATACACCAGCGGCGTCGGGGTGGGGGTGTTGGTGGGGGTTGGAGTGTTCGTCGGAGTCAGGGTGACGGTCGGCGTATGCGTCGGCGGCCCGGCGGTGGGCGTCGATGTGGAGAGGTCCCGCGTGCGCGTCGCCGTCGGTGTGCCGGTCCCCGGGCCGGGGGTGGCCGTCGCGCCTGGATCGGTTGTGGGCGTCGCCAGCGTGCCTGTGGGCGTAGGCGTCCCGTCGCAGTTCTGTCCGGGGAGCAGGCAGCCCATTGCCGTTGCAATCGGCGGCAGACCGTCCCAGCCGAGATCCTCCATCGCCTGGAACAACAGCCCGGGATCCAGGGGCGCCATCGGCATGAACGCCCAGGGAGAGTAGTCGGCGCGCATCTGCGAGCGCGTCTCCCCGCCGGCGCCCGGCAGGTTCGTCAGCAGGGCCAGCTGGCCGCAGCAGAACAGGATCAGGAAGACGAGCAGCATCCAGGGCAGCAGGAACCACGGCATGCGCCGCCGCTCCTGTTCCTCCTGGTGCTCTGCGCCCTGAACATCCTGCGCCATACCCGACTCGCTTCCCTCGTTCCTGCCGCCCGCTCCGGCGGGCATTCCAAGTGCGCCGGCTCTCCCCCCTGGTTCCAACTCGCTCCACAGCCCTACAGCCCCGACCTCGCGAAGGGTCGGGCTATCCGGGAGTCGGTGTGGGTGTGGGCAACACTTCCACGGCATCGACCTCCGCCAGATCTACGGCGCCGTATGGCGGGGTAGGTGGTATCGACGTCGGCCCGGTGACGCTCAACATGTCGTACTCCCCGTAGGGCACCGGCGTGATGTCGACGTTGATCAGGACGCCGGTGTTGTACGGAGGCGCCCCGTACAAAGCCGACATGGGAATCGTTGCATTGGGGGCTTCAGTGTACATACTGACATTCGAGTTGTTGTTGACGCGCCCATCTCCCCAGTCAAACACAATGTACCATTCACCCGTCACGCTTCGCCCAATCTTGACCACCACCAGGTCGAGCAGGATCTCGTCGCTCGTCCCATTCTCGCGCTCATAGTAGACCAGGTCCCAGTCATCGTTGCCGTCGACGACGATCGGGGTGCTCAGATTAAAGACCGCTTCGGCCCCGTACGGGATCGTCCAGTAGCCGCCATCCGGCGTCCCGATATCCGGCTCGCAGTTCCCTCCCGGACAGGGCGTGTTCGCCGCCGTGGGCGGAGGAGGTGTGACCGGCGCGCTCGTCGGCGTTTCCGGCGTGTTAGTTAGCGTTGGCGGGATCGGTGTGCTCGTCGGCGGCAGCGGCGTCGGTGTGTCCGGCGAGTTCGTCGGCGTCGGCGTGATAGGCGTACTCGTCGCCACGGGCGGCGGGTTCCACTCTTCGCTCGGCGTCAGCGTGGGCCACGCTGCACCCAGCGTCGGCGTCGGCCAACCGGCCTGTGTGGCCCCACCGCCTCCTCCGCTGCCGCTTCTGGTCGCGGTGGCGGGAAACGCCGGCGTGGGCGTGGGGGACGAGAACCACGCGCATCCCGAGCCCGGCAGCAGGCATCCGGCAGCCGTGGCGATCGGCGGCAGCCCATCCCACCCAAGGTCACTTGCCACCTGAAGAAGAAAGCTGGGATCAAGCGGCGCCATCGGCATGAACGCCCAGGGCGCGTAGTCAGCGCGCAGCTGCGAACGCGTGTCGCCACTCCCTTCGGGCAGGCTGGCATGCAGTGCCAGCTGTCCGCAGGCGAACAGCATCCCGAACACAAGCAGCATCCAGGGCACCAGGAACCAGGGTCGGTGCCGCCGTTCCTGCCGCTCCTCCATGCTGATCGACGCGTTACCCAAAGCTTGCCTCACGCCGCCTCGCTCATCTCGCCGTGCGCCGGTCGCGGTCCCTCCCTGCCCATCCCGAACACGCCGGTCTCATCCCAGCGGCGGGTACGACACGGCGAACGTATTGCCCCGCGGCTCGTGCCGCCGGACCCACATCTGGCCGCCGGTCTTGTCGACGATCGCCTTGGCCATCGCCAGCTCAAGCCCTGTCGGGCCGAAGCGTCCCTTCGACTCGACGAAGACCTTCTCAAACAGGTGCGGCATGTCGGCTTCCGAAATCACCTCGCCCTCGTCGCTGACCTCCAGCCACACCTGCCCCTGGTTGAAGCGTACGCGCACGCCAAGCTCGCGCCCCGGCTCCGATCGCCAGGTGGCCTGCGATACGAGCTGCTCCAGCAGCTTGCGCAGGAGCTCCCGATCGGCATGCACGTACGGCACACGCTCCTCGATCTCGATCTTCGGCACGACGCCCGTCTGCCGGACCTGATCGGCCGAGGCCGAGTCCTGCCACTCCGTCACCAGCGCCGTAAGGTCGACCGGCTGCGGCTGGGCGCCGGCACCGGCCTCGATCTGCACCAGGACCATCAGGTCTTCTGTCCAGCGCCGGATGCTCCCCAGCTGGGTCATCAGCCGGTCGACGCGCTCGGTGGCGCGCGAATCGGCCTGCACCTCGGGCAGCTCATTCAGCTCGACGACGGTCGAGAAAGCCTGCGTCAGCGGATTACGAATGCGGGCGGCGGCCTCGGTCAGCAGGCGCAGCGTGATCTCGTCCAGCCGCTTCAGGTGGGTGATGTCACGCAAGACCATCACCCAGCCGCCCCCCTGCTCTTCCTCGCTGCGCGGGATCGACGTCAGGCTGACCATCTGGACCGCGTCACCCGGATATGGCACTTCGGTCACCGCCGGGCGCTGCCCTTCGAAGGCCTGCCAGTGTGCCAGCAGCACCGCAAGGGGGGGTGGCAGCCGCGTCCAGGCGTCCAGGCCGACGAGCGTGTCCTGACCCAGGAGGTGGCAGGCCGCCGGGTTGGCGGCAATGACCACGCCTTCGGCATCGGCAGCCAGGATGGCATCGCCGGCATGCGCAATGACCGAGCGCAGCCGTTCGCGCTCTGCGGTGACTTGCGCCAGGAACTGCTCGCGCTCCAGGCGGATGCGCCGATACTCGCTGGCTCGCTCGACGGCCAGCGACAGGTCGCTGATCTTGTCGAGCGGCTTGGGCAGATAGTCGAACGCGCCGCTCTGCCGCATCGACGAGATCGCTGACTCGAGCGTGCCGGCACCGCTGACCACGACGAACTCCAGCGTGGTGTCGTGGGCCTTCGCCCGCCGCAGGAACTCGATCCCATCGATCCCCGGCATCATCAAATCAGTGACGACGACGGCGTATGGGCCGTTGGTCTCCACCTGCTGCAGCCCGGCCTCGCCATCCGGCGCCGTGTCGACCTGGTAGCCGCGGCGCACCAGATGTCCAACCATCAGCTGCTGGTAGTCCTTGTCATCGTCGACGACCAGAACGCGGTCCCCCTTCATGCAGCCGACTCCTTGGCGCTCGCCTCCGGCTTCGGTTCCAGCGGTAGGGCCAGCGTGAAGGTGGCCCCCTGCCCGGGCTGGCTATCGGCCTCGATCTGCCCGCCGTGCCGCGTCAGGATGCCGTAGCTGACCGCCAGGCCCATCCCTGTCCCCTGGCCTTCAGGCTTCGTGGTGAAGAACGGATCGAAGATCCTCGGCATGACGTCGGGCGGAATGCCTACCCCGCTGTCGCGCATGGTGATCACGGCCTTCGAATCCACCACAGACAACGCCACTTTCAGATCACCGCCGTCCGGCATGGCCTGGACGGCATTCTGGATCAGGTTGATCAGCACCTGCTGGATCTGCTGCGGGTCGTAGGTGACGTACAGCGGGGCAGACGGCAGCGCCTTCTCGACCCGCACCTTCCCCTTGCGCAGCAGGTAGTCCGTCAGCCGCAGCGAGCCCTCGATCGTCTCGCGCAGATCGCGGCGGGTCATCGCCGTCGCCGACTCCCTGGCGAAGACCAACAGATCGGTCACGATCGAGTTGGCGCGGGTGGCGTTGTCACGGATCTGCCGGTAGGCCTCGATCGCCCCAGCGCCCTCCAACGGGTCCTCGAGCAGCTCTTCCGCCAGACCCTTGATGACGCCCAGCGGGTTCTTCACATCGTGGACGATGCCGGCCGCCAGCTGCCCGACCGCCGCCAGCTTCTCCGACTGCACCAACTGGCGCTGGGCGGCTTGCAGGCGCTCATACATTTCGGCCAGCTGCCGGTTGCGTTCGATGGCCTCGCCATACAGGCGCTCGGCTTCGGCCGTACGCGCCTGCAGTCGCTGCGTCATCGTGTCGAACGCCCTGGCCAGATCCCCGATCTCGTCCGTGCGCTCCAGCCCGCTCTCCTGCTCCAGGTCGCCCGCGGCGACGGACTGGGCCATCGTGCGCAGGCGCAGGATCGGGCGGGCGATACTCTGCGCCAGCCAGAAGCCGAGCAGCATGATGGCCGCCGTGCCGAGAGCGAACACACCGCTGAACACCGTGCGGCTGGTGGATTCCGTTGTCACCAGGAAGTTGCTGGGCAGGACAGCGCCGAGAGTCCCCAGCACCTGGTCGCGGACGAACCATGGACTGTAGGCCGCCTGGTACTCCCGGCCCGAGAGGCCGAACTGGCGCAACAGCGTGCCCGTCAGATCGGACGTGGTTCCCGCCGGCAGCAGCAGCGCGGCATACCCCTCGTCCGGCTCGGCCACCGTCGTGGCCAGCAAGCTCCCATCCGCTGCCTGCAGGACGATGTCGGCCAGCGACTCAGCCTTCAGGTCCGCCACCATGCGGTCGAGATGGCTGCCAACCAGGACGGCGCCGGCCAACGTGCCGTTCTCGGTGTAGACCGGCGCGCTGGTGAACAGGTAGGGACCGTACGCCGTCTCGATGATGTCCACGTACTTGTCGCCGCGGGCATCGGCCGTCCCGGAGAGAACCTGCTGGACCACCGCTTCGCCCGAGAAATCCGATCCGGTGGTAAGCGTGTACCCGGACCCGCCGGCTGGCTGGATCAAACCGATGATCTCGCGCCCGTCGGTGCTTACGGCGATGACCGCCTCAGCCGACTCGTTAACCACCACAGGCTGCACGAGCGCGACCAGCGGGTTGACTCCCCGCCGCTGTAGTGCCTCGGGCATGCCGGCGGTAAAGGTGACCAGGCGCAGGACACGGAGCTGGGACCGCTCGCGGCGCACCACCCCGTCGGCGGCCACACGGCCGGCCTCGTACATCTGGTTGACGAAGCGCTCGCGCACCGAGGAGGTGACCAGGCGGGTGACGACGTACGTCCCGACCATGGCCGTGACGAGCGTCAGCAGGACGTAGGGGATGATCAGCTGGCCGCGGAGCGTCCCCAGCCGGCTCCGGGCGCGCTGCAGCCCCTCGAGCAGGTTGCCTCGAGTGGGCGCTTCCGGCGATTCGTGCACCCTATCGCTCTGCTCCGCCACCGAACCCCTTCACTGTGGAGCCGGGCCTGCGCTCGCAGCCACCCTGGCGTGCGAAACCGCAACCAGATTATCCCCCGGGCTGCCGTCCCACGCCGCTTCGGTTGGGCCGCACACGGCGGCCCCCGGCTCCGCTTCTAGGCCGAGTCGCCTCGCGGCGGATGCCCTTCCAGGGCCTCCCCGCGCTTGTCCCGATACAAGGATTGGTCCACAGCCCGGACAAAGTCCTCCACGCCAGAATAGCCGGGCTGCCAGTCTTCCACGCCGACGCTGGCAGAGAGCTGGACACCGTCGAAACTCCCACGCTTGACCTCGATGCCTATGCGCAATGAAATCGCCCGGGCTTCCTCGGCCTTCGCCTCCGGAAGGACGATCATGAACTCGTCGCCCCCGTAGCGGGTGGGCAGATCCACCCGGCGCACCTGACTCCGGATTGCCTGCGCGACCCGCCGCAAGGCCTCGTCCCCGGCCGGGTGGCCAAAGGTGTCGTTGATCTTCTTCATGTCGTCGATGTCCAGCATGATCAGCGACAACGGGCGCCCGTAGCGCCGCGCCCGTTCAACCTCCAACTCCAGGAACTCGTTGAGCTTGTGACGGTTAAACAGCCCCGTCACCGGATCGGTCACGGCCAGCCGTTGGACCTCGGCGAAGAGCCGGGCATTCTCCTCGATCAGCTGCCGGTGCTCCAGCGCCCGGGTCAGCGCCAACTCGAACGCGGCCATCGACTCGAACGGCTTGGTCATGTAGTCGTAGACGCCGGCCCGGAGCGCTTCGACGGCCGTTTCGACCGAGGCGCTGGCGGTCAGGATGATCGCCTGGATATTGGGGTCGAGCCGCCGGGCCTGCTCCACAACCTCCAGGCCCGTGGCTCCCGGCATGTACAGGTCGACGACCACGGCGTCAAACGCCTGTGACTCCAGAATCCCCCGCGCTTCCGGACCATCCCCAGCCTCGACGACCTCCAGGCCCATCCGCCGCGCCCGGCGAACGAGGACGCTGCGGAAGTCCGTATCGTCATCGGCGATCAGGATCCGGCCGCCCGGAGGTCGGGCATCCCGTTCCGTCACCACCCACTCCTTGTTCGACACGACCGTCATCGGCAGTGCCCTTGTTCCTGCGGTCCACTCGACCTGCGTCCAGTCTAGCGGAAAAGACCAGGACGCCACCTTTCAGGCTGCCTACACCTGCGGGCACGGATGCCGGGTGGCAATCATACACGAAACCTCAGAACCCGGGCCGCGACGGGGGCGGTAGTGCCCAGGTACCCCGGGCCCGCCTTGCGCTCGACTTGCAGCTCGACAAGGCGTGGCGCAGGGTGTGCCGCTCCATTCCCGGGTCCATAGGCACTCAGGAGGCCGGTCCAAGAGCCGTGCATATGGGCTCCCATGCACGTATGCGCCCCATCGGTGATCCGTCCCGGAATCCAAGGAGCCGCGACACCTATGTCGCGGCTCCTATTCTGTCGGCCCGCTTTTCGGATTCTAGTCGAACACCTTCGTAGCCGTGGGTGTCAGCGTGATCGTCGGCGTGTTCGTCGCCGCCGGAGTTGACGTGACCGTCGGCGTGCGTGTGATGGTCGGCGTCACGGTGTGCGTTGCGGTTGTGGTCACCGTCGTGGTCGGCGTCAGCGTCACCGTGCTCGTCGCCGTACGCGTCAGCGTTTGCGTGGGCGTCAGCGTGATCGTCGGCGTCAGCGTTTGCGTGGGCGTCAGCGTGATCGTCGGCGTCAGCGTTCGCGTAGGCGTCACCGTCCGTGTCACCGTCGGCGTGCGTGTCAGCGTGATCGTCGGCGTCAGCGTGACCGTCGGCGTGAGAGTCCTCGTGGGTGTTTGCGTGACCGTGGGCGTCCGCGTCACGGTCGGCGTGATCGTCGCCGTCGAGGTGACGGTGCTCGTCAGGGTCACCGTCGCCGTTGGCGTGCGGGTTGGGGTAGGGGTGACGGTCCGTGTCTGAGTGACGGTCGGCGTGAGTGTGATCGTCGGCGTCAGCGTCCGGGTCAGCGTCGCGGTCGGGGTCAATGTGCTCGTCGCCGTCGGAGCTGTGCGCGACAGTGTGGTCGAGACCGTGCACGAGTCGTCAAAGGTCAGCGTGACGGTGAAGGTGCCGTCCAGCCCCATGCCGCCGGGGATGCCGCCAAAGGTCGTGTACCACTGGTAGGTGGATCCGGATGGGAGCGGATGGGTCCCAGGGGCAGGATTGGACGTCGTCGGCGGATCGAAGCTGTCGCCGGCATAGTAGCGCACGGTGTTCCAGCGGAACTGGTCGACGTACTGGGCGGGGTGGTAGGCGTCCGTCCAGTCCAGCGTCGAGCCGGTGAGGTAGACGGTCTGCGCGTTGGTGTTGCGCACGCTGACGTTGATGCGGATGGGATTGGCCTCCGGGATCGCCGAAGTCGTGATGGTGATGTTCGAGCAGTTGGGCGTCGGCGTCAGCGTCGGCGTTGTGGTCAGGGTCTGCGTCATCGTCGTCGTCGGTGTCACCGTCCGTGTCACAGTCGTCGTCGGCGAAGCCGTCGGCGTCGTCGTCAGCGTCGTCGTCGCCGTCGGCGTCGGGAGATCGGAGACCGCCGTCACATTGCACACGCCGTCAAAGGTCAGGATGGCGGTGAACTCCCCGAACAGCCCGCCGCCGCCCACGCCGATGAAGGATGCCCGCCATAGTTCGGAACCGCCGGCGCCAAGCGGGATGGGCGTTGGCGGGATGGCGAAGCTGGGCGACGTTGGCGAAGACGGCCCGTCGCGATAGAGGATCCCAGCGAACTCCGCCCCGTAGAAGTTCTGGCCGGGATAGTACTTGTACCAATCGAGGTAGGCGCCGGTCAGCGCCACCGGCTCCGTGTTGGCATTCTGGACGACGACATCGAAGAAATCGCCGTTGATGGCCGCACTCTGGACGGTGATCAAGGAGCAATCGGGCGTCGGCGTCGGGGTCAGCGTCGCCGTGGAGGTGGGCGTGATGGTGGACGTGGTGGTCACGGTGGCGGTGAAGGTCGGGATCGAGATGGTCGCCGGGAGGCCGACGACGCGCGCCACGCGGAACTGCTCGACGATGCCCTCGCGCTTGGCGCTCAGATGGATCTTCGGCCAGGTCGAGCTGAGGATCGGGGCGATCAGGGGGTGGTCAAAGTCCACCGTCACGATCACTCGGTCGCCCGGGCCGCCTCCGTCTTCCTGGGGCTGACAATCGGCCGGGGTGCTGGTGTTTGAGTCGGAAGGCCAGTAGATCAGCCCGGGCTTGTTCGAGCAGATGGTGGTCTTGAAGAAGCCCGGATTGCCCACCGTGGCGGCCGGGTTCTTCAGCAGCCCGGCCGAGCCTGAGTTGGCGGCATCCCGGATCGAGGGCAGGCGGGCCCCGTCCTGCTTGGCCTGCGTGTTACACGGGCCGCCGTACATCGTGGTGCAGTACCCGGACTCGTACTCCCCGGTGATGGCGTAGCGGACGCCGAAGCGCGCGCCGTTCTCGACGGCGATCCAGGCATGCAGCACGCGCGCCAGTTCGATGATGGTGAAGATCGTGAACAGCACCAGGGGTAGGATCAACGCGAACTCGGCCAACCCCTGGCCCCGGCTCTTTGCATGCTGCTCTCGTTGGTAGGCCATCTATGACCACCCCTGGAACCAGCCGACTGCGCGGCCAGACCCATTACGCCATGTCCAGTCTAAGACGTCCATGCCTGAATCGTCCTTACAAGCGCCTTACAGCGCTCGCGGCCGCGCTAGTACTCGGGTCCCCTGCACGGATCCTGCCGGTGACGGTCGGGGAAGGCGCCCGTGGAAACGCCAGCGGCCGAGCCTGGAAGCCAGGGCGGTGATCGACGCAGTAGCCTTCTTGCTCGCGAGAGAGGATTTCGGAGAGGGGAGAATTCCTTCGTCCCGGGGGCGCGGTGGAGGTGGTCAGGGCTCCAGCCGGTAGCCGTACCCACGCACGGTGAGCAGGCGCTTCGGCTGATCTGGTTCGGTTTCGATCTTCTGGCGCAAGAACCAGACGTAGCGCCGCAGGGCGCTCCCGGTCTCCTGGCGAAGGCCCCCCCATGCCTCTTTCACCAGGTCGGCCTGCACCACAGCTTGCCCCGGGTGAGCGGCCAGGCAGGCCAGCAGACGGAACTCGGTGGGTGTCAGTTCGAGGGATTGGCCGTCAAGAGAGGCCTCGCGCCGGCCCAGGTCGACGCGCAGCCCGCCGACCTGCAGGACACTGGCCTGCTCGCTGCGCTGCCCCGCCGTCCGCGTAAGCACGGCCCGGATGCGTGCGCCAAGCTCGGCCAGGCTGAAAGGTTTGGTGATGTAGTCGTCGACGCCCAGGCGAAAGCCGCGCAGCTTGTCGGCTTCGCTGGTCTTAGCCGTCAGCAGGATCACAGGTGTTTCAGCCAGCTCGCGCAGACGGGCGCACACTTCCCAGCCATCCATTCCCGGCATCATCACATCCAGGACGACGATGTCCGGGCGGGCTTCGTAGAACAGGCGCAGCGCCGCCTGCCCGCGGTCGGCGCTGCGCACGGCAAAGCCCTCCCGCTCCAGGTATTCGGTCAGGAAGCCCAGCAGGGTGGTGTCGTCATCAACCAGCAGGAGGGTTTCGCTTGCCATGCGCGTCTAAGGCCATCTGCCTCGTCGTGGCACAAGCCTAGCCCAATCCATACGGAGTGCAAGCCGCTCCCCGGCGAGGTCGCGTCTCATCCGGACGCCACAGGGATCCAGAAGGCCACGCACGTCCCCCCGCCCGGTGCCTCTTCGGCGCGAATGCCACCGCCCATGGCTTCCAACAATCGGCGCGCCAGGTGCAGCCCGAGGCCGTGACCATATACCTCGCGGGCATCGCGCACATCCAGGCGGTGGAACATCTCGAACACGCGCTGGCGCTCTTCGGGCGGGATCCCCGGGCCGTGGTCCGTGACCGTGATCTGCACTCGGCCCGGCTGCGGGCCGGCCTGCACGCGGATCTCCCCGCCTGGCGCGTACTTGAGGGCGTTGTCGAGCACGTGGAACAGGACGCTGTCGACCGCTCGTTCATCGCCCCACACCATCGGCAAGGAAGCCGGCATGTCGACAACCACATCGGCGCCTCCCGGCTGGGTCCGTAGCCGGGCGACGACGCGCTCCACGGCGGCCGTAAGGTCCGTCGGAGCGCAGTGGAGCGGGAAGCGCCCAGCCTCAAGCGCCGAGAGGTCGAGGATGGCCTCCACGAAGCTCCCCAGCCGTTCCGTTTCCACCGCCACGAGATTCAGTTGCTCGCGGACACCCTGGCCCAGGTCCGGATGTGCTGCCAGAAGCAGCTCCACGCCGGCACGGATGTTGGTCAGCGGCGCGCGCAGTTCATGGCTGACGAGGGTGACGAATTCGGTCTTCAGCCGGCCGAGCTCCTGCAGCTCAAGGTTCATGCGCCGCAGCCGTTCGACGGAGTCCCCTAGCTCACGTGTGCGCTCGTTGACTCGCTGCTCCAAGCCGGCGTTCAAGGCCTCCAGATCGCTTCGAGCGACGGCGACCTGGCTGAGGGCGGCGCGCAGATCATCCTCCCGCTCGCGTATGCGGGTCAGATCGGCTGCCGTGCCGACAAGCAGGTGCCGTCCCAGACGCTCGTCCCATACCGGCCTCAGGTTGAGCGAAGCTGGGAGAAGGCTGCCATCCTCCCGGCGAAGCTCCACCTCGCCCGACCAACCGTCCTTCGAGGCGGTGTGTAGGAATGCCCGGGACGGCTTGGGGGTTGCCAGGAAGTCCTCCAGCGCGTTGGGCGGCGCCTCCAGCCTGAGGGCCCGGTTCACCGCCGGGTTGGTGAGCCGCAGCAGCCCGTCCACTTGCGCCACGAACGCCAGGTCACCCGATGCATTGACCAGCGCAGCGAATTGCCGCATCTCCGACTGCCCACCGATGACTCCTTGCCGCGCCACCAGCAGGAGACTCAGCACCACGGCCGCCCCCACCCCGGCCCAATCGATGACGTTGACCAGCCGCCAGTTCAACAGCGTGAAGCCGACGACCGCGTATGTCAGCGCGATGGGCAGGACGGATTCCATGCGTTGGCGGAGTGGGCGGGCGACCGGCAGCTCCACACCTCTATCCGTCTGTGGCACCGACACTCGCGTCATGGCCAGGCCCGTGAGGCAGGCCGCGAGGGTCCAGCCTCCATCCATGATCGTCGGCAGCCCGATGTCTCCCCCCAGCGCGAGATAGCCTCGTACAAGGTCGCTCGCCATCAGGGCGAGAAGCGCGAGCCCCAGGACGCCGAAACCTCGGCCTTCCGCGTCGGAGGGCGCAGCGGCCAGCAGCCGCAGCGTCATCATCAGGAGCACCAGATCAAGGGTCGGAGCGAACGACGCCCAGAACAACAGCACCTCGCCGGCCGGAAGAGCCAGCGATACCGGGCGGATGACGACCAGCCAGGAGAGGGCACTGCCGGCCGTGAGCATGATGGCGGTGTCCAGGAGCTCGCGCAGCCGGCCGTATCCGCCGGCTGCCGACGAGGAGTAGGAGACGGCGGCTGCCAAGAGGGACAGGTAGCCGGACAACTTGAGCAATTCGGCAACCGACGGGATCGCGGCGCTGCGGCCTCCCAGGGCCCAACTCATGGCACGGTAGCCCTCCGCCATCGTCCACAGGAAGAAGGCTGCGCCAAGCAGGCGCCGGGCACGGCGTGCCCCTTCTCGGGCTTCGGCGCCAAGGCTGATCAGGATCGCAGCAGTCGCCAGGCTCCCCGCGACGACGGACAGGACGGCCCCCGCCGCAGTCAACCCAGCGGAAGTAGGCAGCCAGATGCCAGCCGCCGTGTAGAGGATCGCGGCTCCCAACCCGGCCCACGGCCATATCCGCAGAGTTCGCTGACGCAAACGGCTTTCCGGGTTCATCAACAACGGTCTCGGATGGCTGGCGTTGCGTCCCCGTTCCGGGTCCTGTCACAGGGCCCCGGGCATCCGCACGCGAGTACAGAAGGATTGTAGCCACAGCGGGGCACGGGAACAAGCTTTGCTTTGGCGGCTCCCCTTCCCGATCGCCTTCCTCTACCGCCAGCACCAGCATCGGGGGAGATTGAGTAGGGAGAGCGGGTCGCCCGCTCCCCCTCTCACACCACCGGACATGCGGGTCCGCATCCGGCGGTTCGGTGAACGTCAGGGCACCCAACGAACCTTAGCCCTCGAGCCCTTGTTGGCGGTC
>Ga0315289_10002323_pt1 | contig 29273 bp, 26 predicted proteins | sample YL17G11_40_MG_FD_203452 | JGI IMG/M metagenome (GOLD analysis project Ga0315289, IMG submission 203452) | Sediment microbial communities from Yellowstone Lake, YNP, Wyoming, USA - YL17G11_40 | ecosystem: Environmental > Aquatic > Freshwater > Lake > Sediment | place: USA: Wyoming | collected... | reverse complement strand
GCCTCTCCCCTTTGTAATGCGGCTTTGATAAATAAGGATATTTTCTCAACAACTTTTTCCTGCCCGATAAACTCATTTAAATCCTTCGGTCTTAAAGTAAGTTCAGAAACTATGTCTTCTTGAGTCCTTAGGGGATTAACAACACCTTTGTTCATCAAGGTCTCCACATCTGAAATTAGTTGCTTTTCATTGGACTAATCCATTACAACCCAAATCACTAAAGAAATCGCCTATGGTATATGAAATATTTGGATTCAAAACAGCGTCTATCTTTTCAAGAAATCTTTCTGAAGCAATAGCTCCTCCATTAATACCAGTTTGTCTTAAAATATATTGAATTTGGCCCCCAAATTGACCGATGAAATTACCAGATACAAAAGTATATTTGATTGGATTTTGAGGATAATTTTGAACCTTAAAATTTTCCCACCATCTATTACTGTTAAGGGCCGGATTCTTCTGATTATATTCACTTATGTATCTTATCATTTTATCTCTTTCAGTATTTGGAATATTGAAACCATTTCTGTAACTTTTAGAGTCCATTATGACTCCATTGATGGGTGCCATAGGAGGCGAATAGGCAATAATTTCTGGCTTATTACCTCCGGATAAATGTATTGCCCTTAAATCATTTATTAAATTAAGAAGTTCAACAATTCTTAATTCAAAAAGTCTGTTTTGTTTTGGATCAAAACTTATATCAACAAGATCAAAATAAGAATGATCAATATATTTTAATTGAGTACTTAAGCGTAGTTTAACTTGTGTAATATATGATGGTATTAATTGAGGGACTGGTAAAGATGGAACTTGCAAACTTATTATATTATCAGCAATTCTATACTGATTTCTAATATTTTGCTTAACATTTAAACCAATACGTTCAAAATTCTTAATGTCATATTGAACTGTGTCGATAGGAATGTTATTCAATCCTCTTTTGCTTAAATAATTTTGAACTTGTTGGGGTGTGTGCCAATTTCTTAAATATTGAATTATTAATGCTCGCCTTGTTCTAAGATAATTTGTATCCGAACCTTTTGTAGCTAACATCTCGAAGAAAACTCTTTTAGGTATTCTTTTATGGCGACTTCTTACCCTTGACATTCTAAAAATACGTACACCATCAACTGTAATTTTATATGACTGGGGAATATTAGTAGTAAAAGTTTGTGTGCCAATGTTTAAAGATATATTTTTACTAGATTGTTCAATCCAATTTATTTGTTGATGAGTAAGCCAGCCACAAATCATTCGTGCATATTTATCACTTGAACCTTCCCAGTCGGTCAAAATTTTGTTTTTTTGAGAAGGGTTAATAACTATTGCTTGTGCAACTAAATGCTGAGAATATGTTGTAAATCCATCTTCTCCTCTAAAGCCTATTTCTTTTCCCAACTCAAACTTAGTTAATAGAGGATTGTTAGAATCAATTGTATATTTATTATATAGAAGTTCTAAGATCCTGGTAACCGGAGGATATTGAAGGAATGAATCTTTTAACACCTCAAATTTTGATTCTAAGGTAGTGGAACGAGTAAGTTGCAAGCCAAAATCAGTAATAGAATAGGCATCATCCTGCTGGTAATACTGAATAAATCCCAATGTTTCTGCCCATCTAATGAAGTTGTTTGCAGGCCAGTCAGAAACAAAAGGTCTCCTCTGACCAGGAATTAAAGCTTGAATAATACCATTGCATCTGGCATTTTGTCGAGGAGTAAATGCAGTTCCTACTAAATTTCTATAACTGATTTTGGGATAATTTCTATGTCCATTTCTTGAATTTAACTCCATAATGAAATTCTGTCTTCCATCTTGAGGAAGAACTTTTTGAGGAATTAAATTTGCCAATAAATCCTGATGTGTTTGTGAATTGTAATCGAAAGATTCGATTATTTTCATCAAATTTTTTAAACTTCCCGGGTCTTGAATCCAACCTGTAGTGCGATTTGCCATTTCAATTTTCCTAAAGTTCTTTCCTAAATATTAAGATAAATTGGTGTAGTTGGTTACTTATATATGCAAAAGGATAGCCATAAGGATAAAGATTTACTGTTTTATCATACCAGATTTTATATCCTTTAAATTTTAATTGCTTAATTTCTAATAACGTATTTACTATATCAAAATGGAGCATTCCTGAATATCCATCATTCGGTTGAATATCTTTTGTGAAAATAAGCATATAGCCTTTATTTTTTAGGAATTTAAGACTTTTCTCAATAATATATTTCAATTCTTCAAGAAAAATAGGTAAAGATTTATTACCGATATCTTCACTGTAATTAGTAAATGGAGTAGGTGCTGTATTCCCCTTTTTTTTAACTGCTTCACCTGTTTTTCTTCTAGTCATCATATCCCCATAAGGAGGATCAGTTAATATTAAATCAAATGTACTTTGAGTTACTTGTTGGAATTTATCTATTTCTTTAGAACTGCCTACTAAAGCAATCTGTTCTTTTAGATTTTCTTTTTGACAAACTTGTTTATATATGTTGATATAATCTTGAGACAGGTCAATTCCTAGTGCATTTCTATTTACCAAAGAAGCCCCCAATAAAGTCCCACCAACTCCCATAAAGGGATCTAATATCCAATCATTCTCTTTTGTGAAAAATTCAATAAGTTTTTTCATCAATTGGGGGGGTTTTGGAGAAGGATTTTTTGATCTTAGTTTATGAGAGAATCCCTCTTTACCACTAACACTATATTTGGTTTCCAATATTTCCATAATAAATTTGTAAAGTTTTAAATCTTGTTCAGTGCTTTGAACCGATTCAATGGAATTAGTCCGATAGACCCATTCTTTACCCGTTAAATTATTCAATTTGTTTCGCTTGTCGTATATTCCCCGTTCTCCATAATCAATTCCATATTTACCGAGTTTATTGTGGTCCTTATTAGTATAAAATAAACTCAACTGTTCAGACACTTTAGCAACTTGTTCTTTAAAGTTCTCATAACTTATACTTACGTATTTCCTTTTAGGTATCTCTATAAAATAAATATATTCTACTACTCCTCTGTTTGAAGTTATATTTGAGTTGCTCTTAAATCTTCTATAACTTTCTTCAAACTTTATATAATTTCTTCCCTTCTTTCTAAAAATTCTCTCTATATCAATCTCTGGAATTATTCCCTCTGAATTATAACTCATTAAAATATAATCAGCTTTAGCATTTATTATAATGTCTTCAAGAACCTCAACGCATATGTTTTTTTGAGAAAATTTTGATTTATATAAATAATCATCTTTTCTTAATCCAGTTTTCCCCGTTAATTCTATTTTATCATTCTTTGCGATTGTCTCCAAAACATGGTAATTGGAAATATATTGCCTAGTGTTATAAGGGGGATCAAGATACAATATATCTGTTTCAATATTTCTTATCAATTCATTAGCATCCATTTGAAAGCAATAATTTTGGTTTGTTGTTAATATAAAATGAGGAGTTTCTAAAGTTAAAGATTTTAATGCTCTCTTATCCCAAGATTTTAAGTATGCCCCATAAGTTCCCGAGATATTGGAAACAAAAGGTATGGCTTCAATCATGGAAGCTTTTAATATAATTTCTTCCATTTCTGAAATAAGATTATTCTGCTTCCACCATGAAATAGTTCGCTGGATTCCATCTATTTTTTGAGCATTTTCATCAGAGAAATACATTCGTTGATACTTACCAGAAGGAGCATAATTCTCAAATGCATAACCTTTAATGGGTTTGATATTATTTAAGAAATTAATTACATTTTCTACTTCACTTCTATTATTATCATACCCCTTCTTTTGCTTTAACCATTTAGTTAAATACAAAAATATAGGAGTAGTGTTATTTTCAATATAAGTCTTTTGTAAAACATACGAAAAATAGAGGTTATCATTTGAAATAATATAATACCCTTTTTTCTTAAAATGTTGGGCGACCTTTGTTGTGCCTGAAAAAATGTCAAAGAATATTTTACCCTTAACACGCATTTCTTGAATTACATGTTCGATAAAGAATATTAAATTTTCTTTACTACCAATAAATCGCATAGAATTTCCTATTTTTAAATCGACCAGTTTTAACGTAGTAATTTAAAGCGCTAAACTAATAATATCTATTAAATAAATTTCGGTTTTTAATTGTCAGTTTTAAATTTTCAATTTATCATAGCAATCTTAGGAAATAGGTATAACAACCTAATCCTTAATCGCAGCATTTCTTGTCCCAACATGAATATTTTACCTATGTTTCAGTCCTTCTTTAATTAAATCTTCGAGGCTTGCATCTTCTCCTAAAATCTCCACAGCTTTTTTAGTAGCCCGAATTGCAACGACCCTTGAACATCCCAATGAAACTAATGCCCCAATTGCGTCCTCGATTTTCTCTGACATCACAGAAACGCCCATCTCTTCCCTGATTTGTGCTGTGGCGAACTGTAACATTTTTTCCCGTAAATCGACGATTAATCTTTCAGCTGTTTTTTTCCCTATTCCAGGAATCTTTGTCAATAACGAATAATCTTCTCTCTCAATAGCAGAAGCAAACTCTGATGGTTTATAAGTAGACAATATTCCTAACGCTAATTTGGGTCCCACACCGCTTATCCCCAAGAGAACACGGAAGATATCCCTCTCTTCTTTTGTAGAAAAACCAAAGAGTTTTATGATATCTTCCCTCAGATATGTGTGAACAAATAGATTAACATTTTCTCCTTCGTAGGGTAAGGAATGATAGGTATTAAGGGGAATATCGAGACCATAACCAACATTATTGACATCAATAAGAATGTGTGTTGGTTCTTTATGAATCAATTTGCCAGAAAGATATTCTATCATAATTTCGAGGTTCTGAAAAATTAATTGTTTGTAGTTCCCTCTTTAGTGGGGAATTACTTTACCTGTTAAAGCAGGAACTACCAACAGCTATCTTGAACTTTTCAGTATCCTATCCAGCTTTTCTCTGTTAGAATAACAGATGGCAACAGCAAGGGCATCTGCAGAATGGTCAGATTGGGGCGCATCAGAAAGCCGTAATAATGCCTTCACCATCTTTTGCATCTGCTCTTTCGGCGCTTTCCCATACCCAACTACAGCCATCTTTACCTGCAACGGCGTATATTCAAAAACCTCTATACCAGAATTAACACAGGCAAGAATCACCACACCTTTAGTCTGTGCAACCTGGATAGCCGATTTCGCATTCGCACTAAAAAAAATGTCTTCTATTGCCGCAACATCAGGCTTGAATTTCCTGATGATTTCTATTATTTCCTCATATATCTTTTTTAATCTTATACCCGTATCATCTTTTGGCGATGTTCTAATCACGCCATAATCAATTACGCAAAAAACGTCGTTATTCTGTTCAATGATACCATAGCCCGTTTCTGCAAATCCGGGATCAATCCCTATTATCCTCATTTACGTTCCCAACCTATGGATATGTAGGGGCGGGGTTTCCCCGCCCGGTTGAGGTTGTGTCGTAACCCATATTTTTAATAATGTCACCACAATATGTTGTAGCGGTCGGATTCATCCGACAATTTTGTAGTGAGAATCTTCAGATTCGTTTTAATAACAGGTCTGAAGACCTTCACTACATTGCGACACAGCCTCGGTTCTCAAGGGTGACGAGACGTCGCCCCCACAAAATATCATTGCGCTGCTAATATTTCATCAATTGTAGCCCTGACTCTTTGTAATGAGATTCCGAAACAAGTTCGGAATGACACTTTCTTTTTTCTATCATACAGGATGAACCTTTTTCCTGTCATGCTGAACTTGTTTCAGCATCTAAAAAAAGATTCCGGGCTGCTTTCTTATCTAAACCGCTAACCTTGCGCTGCTAATATTTCATCAGGTATATCGAAATTGGCAGAAACTGATTGTGTATCATCCAACTCCTCTAATCCCTCAAGTAATTTCAACAGTTGCGCCGCCTCTTTTCCCTCAAGCTTCACCGTATTTATTGGAATCATACCTATTTCTGAAGAGGTTACCTTGAAACCGGCAACCTCAATCATTTTTCTGATAGCCTCCACCACATTAGATTCCGTCGTTATGGTGAAAAATTCTCCATTGTTCTCAAGGTCGTTCGCACCGGATTCTAATACGATTTCCGTAAGTTTGTCTTCATTAACGCCTGCGGCATCGATATTTATCAGTCCCTTTTTGTGAAACATCCAGGAGACGCATCCAACCTCACCAAGACGTCCATTAAACCTTGAAAAAACGTGTCTCACCTCAGCAGTTGTCCGATTCTTGTTATCAGTTTGTGTGAAGACCAAAATAGCAACACCTCCTGGACCATACCCCTCATAAACCACTTCCTCATAGGTCACACCAGGCAATTCGCCCGTTCCTTTCTTGATAGCCTTTTCTATATTAGTCCACGGCATATTTGCGTCTTTTCCTGATTGAACGGCAGTTCTTAATCGTGAGTTACCGTTTAAATCACCGCCGCCGATCCTTGCCGCAATCGTTATTTCCTTTATCAACCGTGTAAATATCTGTCCTCGCTTAGCGTCTTCTTTTGCCTTTTTATGTTTAATCGAATGCCATTTTGAATGTCCAGACAAGTTAAATACCTCCGTTTTGAAGATTAATTTATTTTAACTCATATCTTTATAAAACCACGAATTTATATTGTAAAGATAAAAAATTTGTTGTTTTTCAGGATGTAATTAGGTAGACATATATTTGAAATTTCAGAAATATTACCATATTGTAATGTCATTCTGAGCCGAAGTCCTGAGTGAAACGAAGGAGCAGCGAAGAATCTTATAATTGTGTAGGGACAGAACAATGTTCTGTCCCCCCAAATACCTTACTTTTGTTTTACAGAATAAAACTATGAGAAAGTGTTCTAATTGTAACATTATTTTATCACCCCAAGACGAGATTTGTCCTAAGTGCGGATTTAAAATTATTACTGAAGTTGAACCTGAGGAAGAAAAACCCAAACCATTTGTTAAAAAAGTTATTGAACATCCCAAAAGCCTGAAAATCACCATCTATTCCATAATCGTTATCATCTTTGTCATTGTAATTTGGTGGATTATTCGGGCAGTTGATAGCCAATACGAATATTACAAATTGCAGGACAAAAAGACAGAAAACAAGAAGTGATTCATAATTAATCCTGGAGGTCACTTATTCTATTGATAAGTCGCTCAAGCGTATCTATTCTATCTGACAAGACCTTGAGGGCTTTTTCGAAACTATCGAGCCTTTTCTCAATCTTATTTAAGTGCAATCCGTTTTCTTGCGAAAGACCCAGACCTGTCAAATCAATCGCTTTTTCCTTCTCTTCCCTTTTTTTCTCAATATAGTCCTCAATCTGACCGAGTTCCTCAAAGCTGCTAAACTTTATCGACTGATAAAGCCCCTCACCCGCATCATCTTCATAGTGAATCTCAACCTGACGCTTTTCGGATGTTTCCTTTTCTTCTTTTTTAGATAACTCATCCATAATTAAACACCCTTAATAAAAATAACCACAAACCAACTTACACACTACTTTAATATATCATTTAAAAAGTATGATTGCAAGTAATTTTTTACTGTAATGCAACATTATAGAATTTCAAAAATTACTGTCCACAAATTAATAAATATGCCCCTCACCCTTCCCTCTCCCCTCTGGGGAGAGGATTAAGGTGAGGGGTTGAAGCTTTGTATTGATAAGAACTCTTGATTTGTGAACAATAATTTTTGAAAATTTATTATGTCGCAGACTTATGCGAGATAAATCTCGCACTACAATAAAATCTCGAGAAGCTTTATTGCTGATTCGTATCGACCCAATGGTGGCATTATGTATACTCCTTCCACCATATCCTTTGTCTCCTTCAAAGCCTCCTGCGCAATTTTAATACCTTCGGCTCTTGCTTCTGCACCGCTTCCCGCCTTTCTTATCCGCTCCATAATATCATCAGGGACACTCATCCCCGGCACCTCATTATTTAAAAACTCGGCATTCTTATAACTCGCTAATGGCAAAAGCCCTATCAGTACTGGAATTCTGCATCCCTTGATTCTCTTTAAAAAATTCTCTAATAATCTCACATCGAAAACAGGTTGGGTCAAAACAAACTCTGCACCACCTTGAACTTTTTGTTCGAATCTCATTATCTCTTCATCGATATTAATAGCTCCAGGATTCGCTCCCACCCCAATGAAAAATGATGTCGCACCACCAATCGGATTTCCCCCAATGTCATATCCCCGATTTAATTTTGATACTATTCTTACCAGACCAATGGAATCCACATCAAACACTGCTGTCGCATCAGGATAATCGCCCAATTTGGGTGGGTCACCTGTTATAATTAATATATTCCTGATTCCCAAAGCATCCGCACCTAATAAATCTGATTGCATTCCCAGGATGTTTCTATCTCTACAGCAATAATGAACTATTGGCTCGATTCCTACTTCATTTTTGAAAATCATTGCCATTGCGAGAGGACTCATCCTTGCCGTAGCCCTTGGTCCATCCGCTATATTTATCGCATCAATCCCGTTCTCCTTCATTAATTTCGCACCCGCAACAACTCTGCTATAATCCGTTCCTTTCGGGGGGTCTATCTCAACGCTTACTACAAATTTTCCTTCCGTAATTTTTCTTGCAAACTCGGATTTTTTGGCTATCTCTGTCTTATCAGCAATTCTTAATTCTTCTTGAGGTATGGTCATTCTTATATCAAATTCAGAATGGCTTCTAATAGGTCTCAAAGCCTTCACAGCTGCATTTATCGCCTTGATGTGAGTGGGAGTTGTTCCACAGCATCCCCCGACAATATTTACTCCATTTTGAATCATTCGTTTTGCATACTCTGCCATATATTCCGGAGTGCATAAATAGATACTGCGACTATCCACTTTCCTTGGAATCCCTGCATTCGGCTGAGCTGATAGATAAATATTACTTACCTTCCTCATCTTCTCCATACAATCCAGAATTATCACGGGTCCAACACTGCAATTTAACCCAACAACATTCGCCCCCCAATCTTCAATTGCCCTAACCACATCCTCAGGAGTATCTCCCCGAGCTGTTAATCCCTTTTCATTCAAAGTCATCTGAGCAATAATTGGCAAATCAGAAATTTCCCTTATCGCTTTTATGATCGCATACATTTCGTCTAATGTAGGTATTGTCTCAATAATAAACAAGTCAATACCATTCCCGAACAGAACCTCTGCCTGCTCTCGGAACACTTCTCTCGCCAGTATCTTATTAAATATCCCATTTGTTTCAATGTCCACACCTAAGGGACCGATTGAACCTGCTACATAGATTTTTTCTTGTGAAACTTCTTTGGCTAATCTTACACCTGCTTCATTTATCTCTTTTAGTTTCTTTTCCAATCCAAAATGAGATAACACCAAACGATTTGCACCGAAGGTATTCGTCTCGATTATTTCAGCTCCTGCTTTAATATATTCTAAATGCACATCTTTTACCATATTCGGATTACTTAAATTCAATGCCTCAAAACACTGATTTATATAAATCCCTTTTGCATAAAGCATCGTCCCCATTGCCCCATCACAAACTAAGACCCGCTCTTTCAATGCATCCAGGAAGCTTTTCTTCATTAAGGATACTCCTCTTATTTGTAATGCGACATCCCTGCCGCAAGCTTGTGCGAGATAAATCTCGCACGACAACAGGTTTGATAAATCAAACCGCCACAATACCATTACTATTTAAATCTATGTTTGAAACCACAAGTTTTCATCTTGTATTCTTTTATTCAATAAAAAAAATACAAAACAATACAGAACACTTTAAACTTTTTATCCTTAAACATTAAACAACCACAAATGAAAAGTTGACTTTACCCACCTGTTATTACTAAATTATGGATGAATAAATTATTTATTAGTTGTAGCGGTCGGATTTATCCGACAATATCTATTTTGTGTGATAAATCACACCGCTACATATCCGCTCAATTTTGTCAAAAAATAGTATTATATGATAAAAAGGAGGAAAAGGATTATGAAAAAATTAATGCAAATGATTGCCCTTATCGTAACACTTTTAATTATTGCATTTATCTTTTCGGGGTGTGCGGCTCTTTATTCATACCAGAGATATGGTCCAGGAAGATCAATCGGATTGATCACACCGGGCAAAAGCACACTTTCAGAAGTAATAAAAGGATATGGTAGCCCTGATGCTGTTTTTGAGAGTGGTGGAGATGAAATTTATGTATTCAAAAACAGAGAGGGAAGATGCTTTTTAGGAATCTATTCAGATGTAAAAATGAATGACCTTGTGATAGTAGCTCGTCAAGGTCTCGTCAAAGAAATATATGAAACTTCCAAAGGAGAAGGAATTACAGTTATCGGTGGTTTTATGGTTCCTATATTCTCTATTGGAAATGCACATTAATTATATCTCATTCCACTATATTGTCTGATTCCTATTTACTTTAGTAAAACAGCAGAGGTAATAAACCTCTGCTGTTTTTTTGATAATAGAAAATAGATATATCGAAATTATAGTTATATTACTTGACATAGAATATTGTAATTTATTATTATTATTACTTTAAATATTTATAAGGGGGTAAATTCTATGAAAAACATCCAACCAGTAATTCAATCATTTTTTAGAAACACTCGTATCTTTTCATCACCTCATTTTATTGTTTTCTTTATATTTATTTTAGTATTTATAATGAGAAATATTTATTCGGCTGAATTAACCGTTATTGGCTCGCCCGTTTATGATAATCTCTTAGAATCTGCACAAGATGTAGTCGTTTCACCAGATGGCAAACACGTTTATGTAACGAGTCATTGGCGTCAAGGGGCATTAGCAGCTTATTCACGTGGGACAACTACAGGGTTACTCACCTATATCCAGGACATCAAATGTGATCCAAATAATGGTATTAGTTGGCCCCATGAAATTGTCATCTCAAAGGATGGGAAATTCATGTATGTAGCAGGAGGAGGAGAAGACTCAGTTGCTTTCTTCTCACGGAATGCTACAACAGGTCTGTTAACTTTTGTTGAAGTGGAAAGAGGAGGACAAACCTGGAGCGGATTGGATGATTGTCAGACCCTTGCCCTGTCTCCTGATGAGAAGAATCTCTACGCCTGTGGGCTCTGGGATGGAACTTTAGTAACGTTTGCTCGAAATACAACAACAGGGGGAATTGATTTTCAAAATGTGTTAAAGAACAATTATGGAGGACTTACTAATTTCTCAGGTCCTCAGGGAATCGCTGTTTCCCCTGATGGGACAGAGGTCTATGTTGCCACGAAATGGAGTGACTCACTATTCGTTTTTAATCGTAATACAACAACGGGTCAACTTACCTTTTCAAAACGTTATACTAATGGTTCTGATGGAATGATAGGTCTCTTATATCCAGTATCAGTTTATCCCTCTTCGGATGGGAAGAATGTTTATGTGGCTTGTTGGAATTACGGTCTCTTAGTTTTATCCCGAAATCCCACAACAGGTATTTTAACTTTTCTTGAGAACCATCGGAACGGAGCGCCTTCAGATGAGTTTATGGGTGGAGCAAATCAGATAAATATCACAAGTGATGGGACTAAACTTCTTCTTACCTGTAATGGAGACCATTCATTAACTCTGTTTCAGCGAGACACCGCTACAGGTAAGCTCAAACGTATCAATGGAATGATAAATCATTTTGCAGGTGTAAGATTATTCCACTGGCCCAATGGAGTTTCCTTATCACCTGATGATAGTTTTGTATATGCTTGTGCGAATGAAGATTCCTTGACCTGTTTTAAATTGGGACCAAATCCTGACCAAATCTCTTTAGTCCAAATGACTGAAGGAGGTAGAAGTAGTTGTGCCCCCGGATTACGTGAACCTGAAATAACAGCTATGTCTCCTGATGGCCTCAATCTTTATGTTGCTGCAAGTTGGGGCGAAAATGAGGTAACCTGTTTTCGAAGAGATGCTACATCAGGCTTACTAACACATTTACAAACTGTGGGAGAATATGATACTTGGTTACCAGAATATTGTACTTCGGGTACAGTCTTTGTCATCGTTTCAAAAGATGGCAAGAATGTCTACTCTTCTTCTATTAATAATAATTGTATAGCAAGCTTTCAACGAGACCTTTCAGATGGACATCTCGAATTTCTTACTGCATACTATGATAATACAGGTGGTATTGATGGTTTAGACGACCCTATTCACTTAACTATATCACCTGATGATAAATTTATTTATGTGTCGTCTTATCCTGAAGACACTGTGGCTTGGTTTGAACGTCTTGCAGATGGAACACTTACTTTCAAGAACATATTTTATAATGGAACCGGGGGCTGTGATAGACTTGATAGACCTGCTGGAATCGCAATCTCCCCAGATGGAAACTTCCTTTATGTTTGCACGGAAGAGGACGATGCGGTTGTAATTTTTTCCAGGAATAAAACTACTGGAGACCTAACTTATCTTGGTTTCGTAACAGAAGGATTGGGTAGTGTTGATGGCCTGGATGGCGCCCATTGTCTTGTTATTTCTCCAGATGGGAAACATATCTATGCAGGTGCATGGAATGATGATGGCATTGTTTGCTTCAGTCGAAACATGTCAACAGGTATGCTAACTTTTGTTGAATCAAAGAAGTTTGGATTAGGGAAAAGTGTTAGAAGTTTGGCTATAAATTCCACAGGGACAAAAATCTATGCCCCATTCCCTGATGCTGATGCAATTGCTGCAATTTCCCGAAACACGACAACAGGTAAATTAACAGTACTCCAACAAATTAGCCTCAGCACAACTGATGGATTAAATTATGCTTATAATGTCTCTATTTCTCCTGATAACAAATACATTTATGTAGGCAGCTTTGATGATGACTGCTTACGAATCTTCGGGACTTCAGCAATGGGATCATCATCCGAAACCTGGGCGCTTTATTAAAAATTTGTTATTAAAAAAATAAAAGCAGGATAACTTCAATGTTCATCCTACTTATAACTTTAATTTAAGCCAAAATAAAATACTTTCATAATGGGCAAAATTAATTTTTTACTTCGCCCCATTTTTATAAATCTCCTGTAATCCCTCAGGTAACTTAACTATCATCTTTTTTTCTGAAATGTTCACCGAGATAATAAATTCTTTTTTAGCGGGTATCATAAGTTCGCTATTACCTTTTCTAATCACATAAACATCCACACCGCCAGTTGTCATTACATAATCTACATTTCCCAACAATTCTCCACTTTCAGTAAAAACATTTAATCCTTCAATTTCATCAATGTAATAAACATCTTCAGGCAACTCAACTCGCTCTTCTGCAGGAATCGCAATGAGAAACTTTCGATAATTAAAAGCATCCGCTCTCTCATCAATACCCTTAAATTTGATGATAGCATCCTCTTTATCCCAGCGAACTCCTTCAACATCGGTGGGACAGACGTCAATGTCTGTCCTACCAAAGTTATTAGGGTCAACTAAATAGACCCATTTTAGATAACTAAATCGCTCAGGGAAATCGGAAAGGACAAGAATTCTCAGTTCACCTTTGTTCCCTTGAATTCTCTTAACCTTGCCTATGACCGCCAAATCGATTTTCTTACTCAAGATTCTTTACTCTAATATCTTGAGATAGCATTCTTTTTTCTGCTTCTTTGCAGCAGCGCTCAGGATGCTCCTCATCGCCTTTGCTGTTCTTCCCTGCTTTCCAATCACTTTTCCGATGTCTTCTTGAGCAACCTTAAGTTCAAGAATAACACTGCTTTCTCCTTCAACGGCGTTGACCACGACCTGTTCAGGATGGTCTACTAACGCTTTTGCCATGTGGATTGCTAAGTCTTTCATATTCTGCTCCTCTCTTTCATTGGATTTTTGGAATATTGTTTTAATCATTTTGGACCTCATTATTAGTTACTTTTTCTTCTACTACAAATGAACCGAGCGAAAATATATTCGCCCTATTTCCTCTTCAATAACATCATAATACAATATGAATTTGTTGTCATCTCAAAAAGCACAAACAATGAAGTAATCTTAACTTGTAGATTCTTCATTACCTTTAATAGGTGAAACATCTTCTTGTTTTTCTTTAACAACTTTCTCTTCTTTAATCTTCTTTTTAAAGAGAGAAAGTTTTTCTTCGTGCAACTTCTTTAAGATTCCTTGTTTTTGGAAAATAGACCTTACTGTTGTTGAAGGAATCGCGCCTTCTTTAAGCCATTTAATCGCTTTCTCTTCATCTACTTTTATCGTAACTGGATTATGACAGGGCTGATAAATTCCTATCATATCTATGGGTGGACCCTCTCTACGTAGTCTTGAGTCTATAACCACCAACCTGTAATAAGGAACACCCTTTTTGCCCTTTCTTGTAAGTCGTATCTTAACGCTCAATCTCTTTTCACCTCCTTTCGGGATTTAATTTATGAATTTTTTATTAATTGTTATTCATAAACATTGAGACAATGCGAAACCCTTTCAGGGTTTTTTAAAATCCTTATGATTTCTTTTTACCCAGCGTGATTGCGCTGGGCTGATATGTGAAACCCCTACAGGGTTTAAAAAATAATTTAATTCTTTGTAGCCGTTACATTTATGCGATAATAATTGTTTGATAAATCAAACCGCTACATTTTCATCTCTTTCTTTTCTTTTTTAATTTATTATGAACACTAAATTTTGCCCCTGCTCCTGGAACGTTCATCATCATCCTTCGCATCGCCTTCTCATCTGTCATCATCTTCATCATTTTCTTCATTTCATTAAATTGTGCCAGAAGCTTATTCACGTCAGTCGGCGTTCTTCCACATCCTTTAGCAATTCTCCTTTTTCTACTTCCATTTATAATTTCGGGATGTAATCTTTCATCGGGCGTCATCGACTGAATGATTGCCTTGACCCTGTCAATTTCTCTATCATCGATATCAATGCCCTTTAATTTTGAACCCATTCCAGGAACCATTGCCATAATGTCTTTCAATGAACCCAATTTCTTTATTCTCTGAAACTGGTCAAGCATATCTTCGAGCGTAAAAGATGCCTTACGAAATTTCTCCTCCAGCTCCTTCGCCTTCTTTTCATCATAAGCCTCTTGCGCCTTCTCAACAAGCGATACTACATCCCCCATTCCCAATATCCGCGATGCCATTCTATCAGGATAAAAATCCTCAAGGGCATCTAACTTTTCACCAACACCAACAAACTTAATCGGCTTATTCGTTACGTATCTGATTGATAATGCTGCACCGCCTCTTGTGTCGCCATCAAGCTTGGTCAGGCATATTCCAGTGAAATCAAGATAGTCATTAAAGGTCTTGGCAATATTGACTGCCTCTTGACCCGTCATCGCATCTGCAACGAAGATTATCTCATCTGGATTAACCGCTTCCTTAATCTTTTTTAGCTCATCCATCAGCCCTTCATCTATGTGGAGGCGTCCCGCAGTATCTATAATGACAACATCGCAACTGCTATCTTTGGCATAACGTAAACTTTCAATTGCAATCTTAACAGCATTCTTAGAGTTCTCTATCGAAAAAGTTGGGAGATGAACCTGTTCTCCCACAACTTGCAATTGCTTTATTGCCGCAGGTCTGTATATATCACAGGCAACGAGTAGGGGCTTTCTACCTTTTGCGGATAGTTTTTTCCCTAATTTCCCGGCAAAGGTTGTTTTCCCAGAACCATGAAGACCGACAAGCATTACGATATTAATTTTGTCATCTTTGAATAGGAGAGGAACTGCTCCTCCACCCATAATTTCGGTTAGCTCATCGTTGACAATCTTGATGATAAGCTGGCTGGGAGAAAGACTTGTGATGACTTCCTGTCCAATAGCTCTTTCGGTTACTTTGCTGATAAGGTCTTTAACAACTTTAAAATTTACATCAGCCTCAAGAAGCGCCAGTTTTACTTCTCTCATTGCATCTTTGATATTTGCTTCAGTAACCTTACTCTGACCACTTAATTTCTTGAATACACCTTCTAATTTCTCACTCAAACTCTCGAACATTAACTAATTCCTCTAATCATCAACCGTAGCGCGACATTTGTGGTGCGACATTTATGTCGCAGTAAAATCCTGCGAACTAAAGTTCGCACCACGGATATGCGAGATGAATCTCGCACCACATTCCTTTATGCGTCAACCGAGCCGTGCTATAACCTCATCAACTTTCTTCGCAATAGAATCCGTATCGTATATTATACCTTCGCGAGCAACTGCATCCCGCAAATCTATAAGCATTTCCTTAATCTTATCAATTGTAGGGACAGAACACTGTTCTGTCTCTACTTTCTGTCCATTTTGAACAAGGTTATTATTTGCAACAAGCCTCAACTTCGTCTCGAACTCCTCTAATGTCTCCGTTGCCACTTTGACCGCATCATAAACCGCTTGTCTTGAGATATTATACTCTTTAGCAATTTCACCGAAAGAACAGTCATCTAAATAGTGGAACTTAACAAAATTTTTCTGCCTCTCAGTTAGAAGGTCACCATAGGTATCCAGGAGTAAACCCATTCTGTAAACCTTTTCTAACAAGGACTTGCTCCTTTTAGTGTTATATTTAAAACGAATAGCAAGGCTTTATAATATAAAAAATACAACTATGTCAAGACAAAAAACTTTACATACGAATTATGTCGATAATTAATGTGTTTTTAAGTTTCTATAAATATTAATCTGGGATTGTTATTTGGGAAGAGGATAAGAGCATCTAATATTTTGTCTGTAGAAATGCAATATATCACGTCTCTACATTAGTTTCTATGTCTTTTTTGTGAGAATTGTGGTTATTATTGGGTGAGGGGAATTATCTACTTATATATAACAACTTTTCCACTCTTTTAAGCAGATTATCATTATCGAAGGGCTTCTTAATGAAGTCGTCGGCACCAGTTTTTATACGCATCTCAGACTCTGTGTATTTTGTCCCCATTGCAATTGCCGAAACAATCAAAATTGGCATCCTTAGCCAGGAATATTTATTCTTCAACTTCGCACAGATGCTGAATCCATCCTCCTTTTCTCCCGGCAACATAACATCCAGTATCAAAATATTAGGACGATGATTCAAGACTGCAGGAATAATTGCTTCAGATTCACCGGCTTCAACCACTTCATACCCGTGTTTTTCAAAAAGAATCTTCATTATTTTTCTTACATCATCATTATCTTCAGCGATTAGTATCTTCTTTTTATGCTTCATTATGTCCTTACTCACTTATTAGGCTGTTTTTGATGACCCTTCTTAAATATTATACTAAGAGCAGTCTTAAATTCTGACAATTTTGCCACTATGCATCCCACAATAAACACGACAATACCGATGGATATATTTACAGCAAGAAAAATCATCTTATACAATGTAGAACCTTTTGAAAAGCCCATTTCCATAAATTTATAAATCAAATAACATACAATTCCCATTATAACCGATATTAAGAGAGTTTTGGTAAATGTTATTACTATCTTTCTATTGATAAAACTCCCCATTTCTTTACTCAGGACTCTTAATAATAATACTAAATTGATCGTAGCGGCGATTGACGTTGCCAACGCCAATCCTCCGTGCTTTAGAGGAGTACGCATCAGTATCAGATTAAGAATGATATTACTTACTAATCCCACTACCCCGAGTTTAACAGGTGTCATCATATCCTGTTTCGCATAAAATATCGAGGTGACAATTCTCAAAGAACCAAAGGAGACAAGCCCAACAGAATAAAAAATAAGTGCAATCGCTGTCTTTCGTGTCCCCTCTGATGTCCAGAGTCCTCTCTCATAAATCAGTTGAGAAATCGGATAACTCAGAACAATTAATCCGACAGTAGCTGGGATCATAATTAGCAAGTGAGTCCTTAGAGCAAAAGAGGTTGTTTCCTTAAGTTCTGTTGTATTTTTACTTAACACCTGACGTGTAATGGAAGGAAGCAAAACCGTCGCAAGAGAAATGGCGAAAATAGCCAATGGTAGCTGAATAAGCCTGTGACTATAACTTAAAGCAGTTACGCAACCAGGACCGATGAAGTTCGCAAGATTCTTGTCCACAACAATATTAAGTTCAGAAATCGCAAGACCATAAAAAGATGGCAACAATAATAGAAATAATTTCCGAAGTGTTGAATCTTTGAAGTCAATTATTGCCGAGTATCTAAATCCTTTCCGGACTACTGGGGGAATAAGTATTATAAAACCAAGGACAGCTCCAGCAAGAACTGCCCAGGCAAAGATATAAGCATATTTCTCTGGAGTCCCTTTCCGGAAAATTATTGCCGCTATGATAACAGTTATATTGAGAACAATTGAACGGAAGGCTGGGGTTGCAAAATTCTTAAAGCTGTGAAGAACACCCATAAGCAATGCTGTTAGGGCAAGAAATGTAAGATAAGGAAACATTATTCGCGTGAGATTAGCGCCCAAATCAAGATAACCCGACTCATCTTTAACGACAAATTTCACACCTCCCCAAAAAATAAACATATATCTTGATAAGATAATTCCCAGAGCTGTAATAATAAGTGTGGTAATTAGGATAATATTAAAGGCATTGGATAGAAATTTCCAGGCGGATTCTTTGCCATCCTTTTCCATTTTTTCAGTGAATACGGGAACTATAACAGCGGATAGTGAGCCTTCTCCAAGCACACGTCTCAAAAAGTTTGGGATTTCGAATGCGATATTAAAAACATCATTTATCGATGAAGCACCGAGAGCACTTGCAAGGATAGAATCACGAATTAAGCCAAAAATTCGACTGATTACTGTAACAAAACCAACTACAGTAGCGGACTTGAAAATACTACTCTTTTCATCTCTAATTCTGTGCATAGTTCTTTTTAAAATAATATAACCACAAATGTAGCGGTCGCATTTATGCGACTGTCTGTGCGATAAATCGCACCGCTACAAAAAAGCTCTGAAAAGCCGGTATGTGTCATTCTGAGTGAAGCGAAGAATCTCGTGGTTTGTTTAGTTTTTTAGAGTTCTCAAATTGCAATTATTACTTTTTACTTTTATGTTATTTCTGTGTCCTCTGTGGTGTTGCTTTTTTAATAATTCAACTTGAATGCCGTCTTTTAACATACTAAATTTTATTTGTTCAATATAAATTAATTATGAATAAAGGTGGTCACAACAATATGGAAATCAAGACTGATGTTTTAGTAATTGGAACGGGCATTGCCGGCTGTTGCACAGCCTTAGAACTTGCTAAAAGAGGTATCAAAGTCGCTCTCATAACGAAAATGCCCAACCCCGAGCTTACTAACACAACGATGGCTCAAGGGGGTATTATCTATAAGGGCAAAAATGATTCTCCCGAAAAATTAGCAAAAGATATAATTCTCGCAGGAGCAGGACTATGCGATAATACCGCAGTCTATTTCCTTGCAGAAAAAGGACCGAAACTTGTCGAAGAATTATTGATTAACGAACTCAAAGTCCCATTTGATAGAAATAAAAATGGTGAACTCGACCTTACTGAAGAAGGTGCTCACTCTATTCCACGCATTATCCATTACAAGGATTGGACGGGGAAAGCTATTTGTGAAAAATTGATTTATGCAGTTAAAGAAAACAAAAATATTAATCTGTTACATAATTCAACAGCCGTTGATTTGTTGACTCTATCGCACCATTCAAAAAATCCGCACGATGTTTATAAACAACCTACTTGCGTTGGTACGTTCGTTCTAAATAACAAAACAGGCAAGGTCGACACAATATTAGCAAAAGAAACTGTTCTTGCCACAGGCGGTGTCGGACGATTATTTCTTCACACAACGAATCCGCCTGGTGCAAGAGGTGATGGGATTGCTATGGCATATCGTGCCGGTGCAAGATTATTGAATTTGGAGTATATTCAGTTTCATCCAACAACACTCTATCATCGAGAAGCAGACAGATTCTTATTATCAGAATCTATGCGAGGTGAAGGAGCGGTTATTATTAATAAATATGGTGAAAAATTTATGAAACGGTATCATAAACTTGGCAGTATGGCACCAAGAGACGTTGTCGCAAGAGCCATTCACGAGGAGATGATAAAGACAAAAGAAGAATGCGTTTATCTGGATATTTCGTTCAAAAATAAAAAATGGATACAGAAGAGATTTCCTACTATTTATGAGAAGTGTCTTGAGTATAATATAGATATCACAAAACAATCCATTCCAATAGTTCCTGCCGCACATTATTCCTGCGGTGGGATTGCCGTAGATTTATATGGCAAAACATCTATAACCAGATTAAGAGCAATAGGAGAAGTTTCCTGTACAGGATTGCATGGCGCAAACAGACTCGCCAGCACTTCTTTACTCGAAGGACTTGTCTGGGGATGGTCAACAGCGCACAATATAGCCAAAGAAATGAAAACTAAAGAATATTACTTCCCAGAAATCGAACCCTGGCAATATGAGAAAGAACCTATTGACCCTGCTGATATTTATCAAGACTGGTTAATTGTAAAACACACAATGTGGAACTACGTCGGATTAGTCCGAAGTCTCAAACGAATGAGGCGAGCAATACAAATATTGAAAGAGTTGCAAAATGAAATCGAGAATTTTTATGATAAGGGGAAATTAAGCGATGAACTAATTGGCGTTAGAAATGCCGTTCAATCTGCCCTTGCCATATTATATGCCGCACATGAAAATCGTGAAAGTCGTGGATGCCACTATTTAAAAGAAGACGATTAATGCAATTTAAGATTTCTTGATAATCAACGCAATGCAATATTATTTTGTAATGAATGCTTTTATTTATTATACCCATTCCCTCACCCTAACCCTCTCCTAATGGGAGAGGGTTAGGGTGAGAGCGTGTCATTCTGAGCCGAAGTCCTGAGCAAAGCGAAAGGAGCAGCGAAGAATCTCGTAATTTATCTTTGATCTAAACGAAGATGTTTCTTGACAAAAAGGACAAACTTGAATTAAAAATATTCTTATAAAAGCGTTTTTATGGATTTAGAGCTTTAAATAACCATAATGTAAATGGAGACCTCTGAAAAACTTCAAAAGTAAGATTACTTTATCTGTCATGCTGAACTCGTTTCAGCATCCCAATTGAGATTCCGAAACAAGTTCGGAATGACACAGCATGGTTTGTTAGTTCTTCAGAGCTCTCAAATAGGGAGGTGCGTTATGAATGGTAAGGGATTTACTCTTATCGAATTACTTATCGTGGTAGCCATCATCGCCATTCTTGCAGCGATAGCTGTGCCGAACTTTCTCGAGGCTCAAACACGGTCAAAGGTTTCTCGCGCAAAAGCCGATATGCGAACATTAGCTACTGCCCTTGAAGCCTATTGCGTTGATTGGAGAGCGTACCCCTGGATTTGGCAGAATCCCGGATATGATATCCCGAGAAGTCTCACTACACCTATTGCTTTTATAACTTCTATACCGACCGATCCATTTGGTCCCACATTGAGAAGCGATTATTTTTTCGTATTGGGATGGTCTCTTCCCGACAATTATTACTTCGCAACGAAGAAATATTTTGAGACTTGGGGATTTGTCTGGCAAGTCTATCCCAGCAGAAGCATAGGGAATCCTGCTTTATGGGTTTTACAGAGTAAAGGACCGGATAAGCATTTCTGTCGTGCAGTCTCTCTGGGGGGTGCTGGAGTTATGGAGCTTGACCGTCCCTATGATTTCGAATACGACTCCACGAATGGAACTATAAGTTTAGGAAACATAGTTCGTTCAGGTCCTTAATTTATAATATTGGCTTTTATGATATAAAGGATATAAATTTATAAAAAAGCTTGACAAAGACAACTTAAGAGTTCTATATTGAAAAAGCGCTTTTATAAATAAATAATGAGGAGGTGATTTCAAACAAAGAAATTATTTTTTATAAAACCTGTATATCTTGGAATAAGGAGAAATTATTATGAAAAAAATATTATTAATTTTTGGACTATTATTGATTCTTATTACTTCAAGCTTGTGGGCGGAATATCTTTATATCCGCTCATTTACTGCCGATACCGCTCCCGGTCCAATTGCTGTAAGCCAGAATCCCACAACTACAGATTGCTATTATGCGACATTTAATAATGTCAACTGCACCGTTTACTATGTTCCTGACTTTTTGACATCGGCTGGAACTTCTGACCAGAGACTTATTGCAGGACCGATTACTTTCGACCCTGTTCAAATTCGTGGATTTCAAGGCATTGCTATCGATACCAATGATAATGTGTTCGTTTCAGGCGATAATGGTGGAGGCACTCCTGTAGGAATTTTTAGGAAATATACTCCTAATCCTGGCAAGACAGTGTGGACACAGGATGTAACTTTTAATCCTGATAATACCGTAAGATATACCGGTTGCGCATTGTTAAATGATGATAGAATTGTTGTATCAATATCAGTTCCGGTTGGTTTAGGAGTAAAGGTTCTTTCGACAGCTAATGGCTCAAGTATTGCTGACCTTCCTGCTGATACCTATTATGGTCGTGAACCCACGTTTAACCCAGCTAATAATGATATTTATCAAGGGTTTAATGATCTTGGAGTTGGTACCAATACTTTTGAAATCTACATTAGCGGAGACCCAAACAATATTGGGAATTATGTTTTAGATGCTACCACGCTTTTTGCGGATAGCGTAGGCAATGTAGCCAGAAAGCATAATGGTTATGACAATATTAACTATCAGCTATTACATATTGACACCCAAAATAAAATACTTGAAATCTATGATGTAAACACTACACTAAGAGGAGCCGCCTCTATAAACACAACACCAGTTCAAACTATCGATCTTACTTTAATCGCCGCAGGCACTTCTCCATTTGATGTTGCTCATATGAGGGTAAACGATGATGACTATCTGCTTATTACGGATTATGGCTCGGCTGTAAACCAAATCCATGTATTTGGTCCTCCTCCAACAAAAGCTAATACGTGGATGGTATATTAGTATAAGAATATCTACCGAAATCTTCAAGGCAGGAATTGATTCTTCAGTTCCTGCCTTTTGTTTTATATTTAGTTGGTCTTGAAGAACCCTATTTTTGTAGCCCTGACTCTTTTGTCAGGGATTCCGAATCTGAATCAAGTTCAGGATCGAAATGAGATTGCAATATTATGCAACCTTGCCACCACAGTCCATTCTAATTGTTTTAGTTCAAAATCTTTTATCTCAAGAAATAAATTGATTTTAAAATATAACTGTGTTACCCAACCAGACTGTTGAATTTTGTACCTTTTTTATTTCTGTGAGGGATAAATATAATATGGTTTCAAAGGGTGACATTAAAAAAGGACTGAGAGAAATAGGTATTAAAGATGGTGATAAACTCCTTGTCCATAGCTCATTAAGTTCTTTTGGATATGTTGATGGTGCTGCGGATACCGTTATTAATGCCCTCATTGAATCAGTGGGATTTGAGGGAACTGTCTTAGTCCCGACTCTGACAGGCTCGGCAGAGTTATCACCACAAAATCCACCTGTTTTCGATGTATTAATCACGCCTTGCTGGACGGGGAAAATTCCGGAGTCTTTTCGTAATAGAAAAAATGCAAGAAGAAGTTATCATCCGACACATTCAGTAACAGGAATCGGAATTGATGTCGATATTCTCATCAAAAACCATCACGAAGATATTACTCCCTGTGGTATCAAATCTCCTTATTATAAATTGGGCGAATTAGGCGGATACATTCTGCTGATTGGAGTAGGATTCGATGTAAGCACAACATTTCATACGGTTGAAGAACTTGCAGAAGTTAATTATCATCTTCAGAAAGAAATGACGGATTGTGTTGTTATAAAAGAAGACAACATAAGACTGATTGTGAGAAATTATCTTCACAGTTATTTTGGACCCGAGCGGGATTTCCCTGTTATGGAAGAAATATTCAAAGAGAAAGGGATTATGAGATATACTCAAATTGGGAATGCATTAATACGAATGTTCCCCGCAAAAGAATCGATTGAGATTACCTTAGAATATTTAAAGAAAGACCCACTCTTTCTTACAAAAAGGTAGGGACAGAACAGTGTTCTGTCCCTACAACTAAATAATTTGTGGACAATAATTTTTAAAAACTTATTATTGCGTCTCTGCAAACAAAATAAGGAGATTAAAATGAGACATCTCAAAATTTTATTATTTATTTTATTTGCTTCGTTTTACGTAGCAACTGTTTATGCCCAGGAGGAAAATATGGCTAAGAAAGAAAAGAGAATCGGCGATTTAACGACTGAGGAACTGGACAAAGTAATCAGAGAAATTGCAAAATCAAAAATGACAAATCAGGAAAAGATGGTCTATTATTCAGGCAGGTTCTTAGGCACACCTTATGTTTTGTTGTGTGAAGGTGATGGTCCCTATGCTCGTTATGAAACTTTACCTTTGATGAATCTCAAAGAAATTAATTGTATGACCTATTGTGAAATCGTTATGGCATTAACTTTATCCTCTTATTACGAAGAAATGTTCAATGTCCTTCAGCACATTCGTTATAAAAACGGGATTATTGGAATGGCAACGAGAAATCATTATACAATGGCAGATTGGCTTCCAGAGAACTCCTGGTGCCTGGATGATGTCACAGTTCTTATTGGTGGAGACAAATGCAAAAAATTAACTCGCATTATCAGTCATAAGAAATTCTTCGAGGGCAAAGGAATCACCGACATTATGGATGTCCTGCCTGATAGAGAAATAACGATTAGTTATATACCCAAAGAAGCACTATTAGCTGTTATAGACAAGATGAATTCGGGTGATGTTGTGTCTCTGATTCAAGATATGCCTGGGATTTTTTCTGCACATATGTTAATGATTTATAAGGATTCGAAAGGGAAAACCTATTTTCGTCATGCAAGTATGTCAAAAAAGATCACACTCGACGAACCGTTCGATGAATATGTCAATGGGTTGATAAAAAACAAGAAATATATGGGAATGGCATTTATGCGGATAAAAGAGAACGTTCAGTGGATAAGCGATAGAAAATTAACTCATGGAAAAGTCATAGAATAAAAGTATTTTTAAACTCTGCGTTCTCAGCGACTTGTTTGTGTCCTTTGCGGTTAAGAACAGAAACCGCAGAGAACGCAGAGTGGACGCAAGGTTCGCAGAGAAAAGAAAATTGTTTCTGAGAACTCAATTTCTAAAAATAATCCGCTGTCCTGAATACCAGTGGTTTCTTATCTTTAAAGACCTTATGTTCAACAACCTCGCCCACGAAAAGTGTATGGTCACCAGCAGAGCAGGTTTTGTATAACTTGCAATCAAGATAGGCATAAATATCAGCCAATATTGGCGAACCTGTCTTCTTTGTTATGTAATTAATGCCCTTGAACTTATCAGTATCCCTGCCTGATTTTGACCCAAATTTTCTCCCCAACTCAACTTGTCCTTCACTAAGAATATTAACAGCAAATACATTGCTCTCATTAATTAGCTGATGAGTATACCTTTCAGGAGCTATGCTAACAACAACCAGTGGAGGTTCAAACGAAGCTTGAGCAACCCATGCCGCTGTCATACCATTAATTTTCTCGCCACTCTTGGTAGTGATTATTGCGACTGAAGAAACAATCATATCCAATATTGCACCCATAATCTCACCTCTTATGGAAAATATTTTATGTGGAGTGCAGTAGGGAACAGTCGCGACTGTTCCCTACTGTAAGTATTTTGTATATCGGTCCAGCGTAATATTACAAGAATTCATTTTCAGGTATTTTTGCTCTTAACTGTTGAACTTTTTCGATGAGGAATTCAATTTCTTTTTTATTTTTCGAATAACCCGTTTCTATCGATGATAAAGCCGACAATAATGTTTGGTAGATAGCGGTTGCTTTTTTATATTCAGCCTTGTTTTCGAAATCTTCAGCAATTTTCCTCAGTCGATTTGCTGACAGCTGAGAATATTTGTTAAAGAGCGTGTAATTTCTTATGGAATAATCATAATAGGAAATAGCGAGGTCAATATTACCTTGTTTGATCGCCCTTTCACCCAATTGATAATTTTTATAGGATTTAGATAGGAAAAAGAAAGTTAATATGATAAATATCAAGATAAATAGAGAGAAACTAATTAGTGCCAACTTTTTAAATTTAGTATTCTTCATAGTTACAAATCAGGAAATTTTTTCACAAAAAAACTCCTGCAAATAATTCTTTAACATCTGCAGGAGTTCTTGGCTACAAAAAAATACTTAAGAAAATCAAACTTTTTCAACGTCTGTTGCTTGAATTCCTTTCGGTCCTTTCTTAACTTCGTATTTTACTACTTGCCCTTCTTTTAAAGTTTTGAACCCATCACCCTTAATAGCGGTGTAATGGACGAAAACATCGGGTCCACTTTCTTGAAGGATAAAGCCAAAACCCTTCCGATCATTAAACCATTTAACCTTTCCCTCAGGCATTAAATATACTCCTTTACTAATAAATATTTAAAAATAAAAATAACAACCACACATAGTTAGAGGGAATATTGATACTAACTAAGAAGAAAATAGTAACAAGATACCCCCATTTTATTTATATAAAGCTTTTCTTTTTATTCAATTATTATATTATTGTCAAGATAAATTTTTATGATATTTTAATTTTAGGACAATTAGTATTTGTTAATATTTCAAAATTTTTATTACAATTATATAGTAGGAATTGTTATCTGAATATAAATTGAGATCTCTGAAATACTAAGAAATACCTAATGTGGCGGTGCGATTTATCGCACATAATAAATTTTATCTTAAAATAATGTTTAATAGTTTAATGATAGACCGACAGATTAAGCGTATCTTCAAGAAGCATTGAAAAATTCTCTTGAAGATATTTTTGAAAGCGGATGATAATCCGCTTTTCTTTTTTTGTAGAAGAATTTTTTGAAAAATGATTGAATTGCAATGATTTTTAAATAGACTACACATAAGTTTAGATCTCTGAAAAACTGGTTATCTGTCATTCCCGTGTAAACGGGAATCCAGAAATATATCAATTTTGTCTCTGGATTCCCACTTTCGCGGGAATGACACGGCCTCGGTTGTTAGTATTTTAGAGATTTATAGTTGGGATAATCGAATCCTTTCATTATCTAAGAGAGGAGTAAGTTGTGTTTTGTATTTAGCAATTGTTATCATACTCATTGGGATTATTACAGGAATATATGGTTTTTTTGAGGCGCGGAGAATAAAGATAACAAGATTGGAGTTGAAGTTTGAGAAATTACCCGATGCGTTTGATGGTTTTCAATTTGTGCATATATCAGATTTGCATATAAGGAATTTTGGTTCATTTGAAAAACAGCTTCTTGGGAAATTAAAAATTCTCAATCCCAAACTTATTTTGATGACAGGAGATTTTAAATGGAGTAAATACACGGATAATCAAAAAGTTATTAATGCTGTCCAGAAGATTTTGGATGAGGTCAAATTGGAGTATGGTTTTATTTGTATAAAAGGGAATCATGACAAATTGGGTTTTATAGATGAATTACGGAAGTTGAAACTTGTTTATTTGCATAATGAATATTACAGATTAATCAATGGTGAAAATGAAGTTTACATTTTGGGTGTTTCTAATTCACATCCTATGAAAAGAAATCGGGGGATTAAGAAATTGAGAAAAGCAAAGGATAATTTAAAAGAAGAGGCATTTAAAATTTTGTTAGCGCATACCCCGGATTATATGCCTTTTGCGAAGAAAGAGAGAATTGATTTAGTTCTTGCGGGAGATACGCATGGTGGGCAGGTGAGATTACCATTATTGGGTGCGTTGGCAGCAAGAACAAAAACGCCCCTGAGATATTCTATAGGTCTAATAAAGGAAGGTGACACTATTCTTTATACTAATCGTGGAGTCGGGACAAGAGGAATTCCCATAAGGCTTTTTTGTCCACCAGAGATTGCAGTGATTACTTTGAGAAAGAGATAAAATAAAAAATAAAATATGGGAAATCGCAGAGGATGCAGAGAAAAATAATTGAGACAGGATACACAGGATTGAACAAGATATTAATTTTATTTATATTCTCTATCACGTATATCCTGTTAATCCTGTCAAAACAATCTTTGCGGTTCTTAGCGTCTTCTTTGCGTTCTCTGCGGTTATCTATTTTCAGTTTTAAATTATTGGTGTGAATTATGAGGCAAATTATTCTGGCGTCTATATCGCCAAGAAGAAAAAAGTTATTAGATGAGATAAACCTGGAATATAAGGTAGACCCAAGTGATTATGAAGAAGTAAATGATATAAAAAGGTCTCCGCAAGACCTTGTGTTAAGGCATTCTTTTGCAAAAGTTCTTGATGTATCCAGGAGATATAAGCAGGGAGATATAATAATTGGTGCAGATACGATAGTGTTGTTGGATAACGAAATATTAGGAAAACCGACCTCTGAAGAGAATGCATTCAAAATGTTGAAGAAACTTTCTGGTAGGACGCACAGCGTGATTACGGGAATCGCAGTAAAAGAAGTTGAAGGAGCAACACTACTCGAGTCAGTAAGGTCGGAGGTTCATTTTAAATCCATAGACGATAATGAGATAAGAGAATATATAGCAACAGGTGAGCCGATGGATAAAGCAGGTGCTTATGCTATTCAGGGGGTCGGAGAGAAATTTATAGAAAAAGTTGACGGATGTTATCATAATGTTGTGGGATTGCCGATATTGCGAATGGTCAAAATGCTGTCAAATTTTATTAATATATCGCAGTTGAATGTAAAATGTGATTGTGAGTAAATTCTATTTAAGGTGTGAGGGCATATTGCAATATACCCCCGCAGTGTCATTCTGAGCGAAGCGAAGAATCTTGTAGTTTTTTAACGGTTTCAATTTTAAATTTGTGAGGATAATTTGACAAATATTATCGATATACATATTCATTTAGCAGGCACCGGGGATGAAGGAACCGGATGCATAATGTCAAAAAAATTCAAAGCCTCCTTTTTCTATTATGCCCTCCTATTATTAGCAAAATCAAAACAACTGAACGATAAGGTAGCAAGAGATACAATTTTAAATGTCATCAAGACATCGGAAAAAATATCCAAAGTGGTTTTACTTGCCCTGGACTGTGTTGTAGAGAAAAACGGTGATGAAAGACCGGATATATCAAGCATTGTCACACCGAATGAGTATGTAATAAAAGTTTGCAACGAAAATAAAGACAGGGCTTTATTCGGGGCATCAATTCATCCTTACAGAAAAGATTCTCTGGATTTGATTGACAGGTGTGTCGAGGAGGGTGCGGTATTGATGAAGTGGATACCATCGTCACAAGGCATAGACCCGCAGAACAGGAAGTGTTTCAA